>Ga0116219_10003365_pt1 | contig 12681 bp, 11 predicted proteins | sample Sb_taG_4_FD_91019 | JGI IMG/M metagenome (GOLD analysis project Ga0116219, IMG submission 91019) | Peat soil microbial communities from Weissenstadt, Germany - Sb_50d_6_BS metaG | ecosystem: Environmental > Terrestrial > Soil > Wetlands > Peat | place: Germany: Weissenstadt | collected 2010-09-21
CGAAGGAGGTGGGCAGCGACGACAACGACCTGCCGAACTTCGTCAGCATCGCACTGCAGCGCTTCTTCAGCCCGCAGGCGTTCAACGGCGGCTTCCTCGGCCCGCAGTACGCTCCGCTCGTCGTCGGCGGCAACGGCCTGCCCATTCAGAACGCCCCCGAGTCGGCCCTGACCGTGCAGGACCTCGACCTGGCGGTGGGCGTCACCAAGGAGCAGTCCGAGGTGCGCGCGGGCCTGTTGCAGTCGCTGGAAAGCGACTTCGTGTCGAGCCGGCCGGGCCTGAGCACGCAAGCCCACCAGGCGGCCTACGGCCGGGCCCTGCGGCTGATGCGCTCGCAGGCCGCCAGGGCGTTCAACCTCGAGGAGGAGCCGTCCAAGCTCCGCGACCGCTACGGCCGTAACACCTTCGGCCAGGGCTGCCTCCTGGCCCGCCGCCTGGTGGAGCGCAACGTGTCCTTCGTCGAGGTGACGCTCGACGGCTGGGACACGCACCAGGACAACTTCAACCAGGTGAAGCGCCTCAGCGAGACCCTCGACCCGGCCTGGGCCACGCTGATGGCCGACCTGAAGGAGCGCGGCCTGCTCGACACGACCCTGATCGTGTGGATGGGCGAGTTCGGCCGCACGCCGCAGATCCAGCGGGGTCAGCCGTTCCGTAGCGGTGGCGGCCGCGACCACTTCCCCGCCGCCTGGAGCACGGTGCTGGCCGGCGGCGGCATCAAGGGCGGCCAGGTCGTCGGCAAGACCAGCAAGGACGGCATGACCGTCGAGGACCGCAAGGTGGCCGTCACCGACTTCCTGGCCACCGTCTGCGTCGCCCTGGGCATCGACCCGACCAAGCAGAACCAGTCCAACGTCGGCCGGCCCATCCGCATCGTGGACAAGGCCGCCACGCCGATCAAGGGGGTGGCCGTATGAACCGCTTTCTAGCCCTTGTGCTGTGTCCCTTGTCCCTGGTTCTCCTGACGGCCCTCTCGGTCCCCGCCCAGGTGCCGCCGCCGCTGGCGACGGTGCCGCCCGCGGTGCAAGGGGCGCCTGACGAGACACAGACGCTCGTCTACCTCGGCGAGACCGGGCCGACCCTGGTGCGCCTGCACCTGATCGTCGATGGCAAGCCCTTCTCCGCCGCCGGGGACCCCTTCCTGAAGAAGCTGTTCGACTACGCCGACGTCAACGGCGACGGCATGCTGAGCAAGGAAGAGGCGGCCCGCTTGCCGACCCTCGCGATCCTGCTCTCCCACTACAGCGGGGCGCTCGGCATCTTCGAGAACGCGGGGGCCGCCGTGCCCTTCGCCGAGCTGGACGCCAACAAGGACGGCAAGGTCACACTCGACGAGCTGAAGGCGTACTATCGCAAGACCGGCTTCGGCGCCTTCCAGCTGCGCGGCACCGGCGGCGAGGGGCGGTCGGGGTTGCTGACCGAGGCCCTGTTCAAGCACCTCGACCGCAACGGCGACGGCAAGCTGTCGCGCGAGGAGCTGGCCGGCGCCGACGAGACGCTGCACCACCTCGACATCGATGAGGACGAGATGATCGGCGAGGACGAGCTGGTGTCCGACGCCAACCCGTACGGGCAGATCTTCTTCGGCGGCCGCGACATGGGTGGCCCAGCCAGCCCGTTGTTTCAGATACACTCCCCTGCCGAACCGCCCGGGAAGTTGACGAAGGCGCTCCTCGAGCGCTACGACAAGGACAAGAACGGCAAACTGAGCCGGGCCGAGTCGGGCCTCGACGAGGCGACCTTCGCCCGCCTCGACGCCAACAAGGACGGCCAGCTCGACGCCGGCGAGCTGGAGAAGTGGCTCGCCGGGCCGTCGGACCTGGAGCTGACGGTGCGCCTCGGGCAGCTGCCGCCGCGGCGGCAGCCGGGCGGCCTGCTCAAGGCGGTGGTGGGCGCCGGCCGCGGCGCGTCGCCGGACGCGGCCGTGGAGGTGTCGCCGGACAAGGCGTGGCCGCTGGCCGCGGCCACGCGGGTCCAGGGCGGGGGCATCGTGCTGACGCGCGGCGTCGCCGAGATCGACCTGCGCGGCGACAACAGCCGCCAGTTCTTCGCCAACAACAACTTCTACGTCCAGCGCTTCCGGATGGCGCTGAAGGACAACAAGGATTATCTCACCAAGGCGGAGGCCGAAAGTGCGCGCTTCATGCGCGGCCTGTTCGCCTTCGCCGACCGCGACGGGGACGGCAAGCTGACCGAGAAGGAGCTGACCACCTTCTTCGACACCATCGCCGGAGGGGTCAGCGCCTTCGCGACGCTGACGATAGCCGACCACGGCGCCGGGCTGTTCGAGCTGATCGACAGCAACCGCGATGGCCGGCTGAGCATCCGCGAGCTGCGGACGGCGTGGGACCGCATCGCCCCGTGGGACAAGGACAAGGTGGGGGCGGTCACGCGCGCCCAGATCCCGCGGCAGTACCAGTTGACCCTGCGCCAGGGGCCGGCGGACGACAACGGCCGCTTCCGGGGGGTGTCCATGAGGAGTAACGTCGGTGGGATGTACCCCGGCGCTTCCGGGCGCGGCCCGCTGTGGTTTCGCAAGATGGACCGCAACGGCGACGGCGACGTGTCGCGTCGCGAATGGCTGGGGAGCCTGGACGACTTCAAGAAGATCGATACCGACGGCGACGGCCTCATCAGCCTCGAAGAGGCACAAAAGGCCGACGCCTGGTTCCGCGAGAAGCTGAAAGAGAAGAAGTGACCCGCCGCCGGCCCGCTTGCCGTGTCGCGCGAGCGCGACACGGCAAGCGGGCCTCCTTTCGCAACGCCTTCAAGTCGTGTACCCTGAAGGGCATGCAGTACCCGCACGAAACCCTGGTCCTGGCCGGCGTTCGGCTCGCGGGGAAGGCCGCTGAGCCGGCCCCGCCTGCCGAGGTAGTCGCGGGCGCGCCCGGTGAAAAAGATGACAAAGAGGACGCTCGGAGCTTCTCGTGCCGAACTCCAGTGGCACCCCAGCAAATGTTCCCCAGACGCTCAAGGATGTCGCTCTGCCGGGCCGCATCCGCGCCGCCGGCGGGGCCAGCCTGAAGGAAGCCGGGGAGTTCTTTGGCTGGGAGCCGGTGCAGGTCACCAAGACCGCTGCCGATTTCACGAAAGACCAATTGCTCGCAAAAGGGTGGACAAAGGAGCGGCTGGTGGATGTCGCCGAGGGCTACGAGCACATCAACAGGATTACCCCAAACAACCCGAGCGCGAAGGGGCGGGCGGCACAGCTGCGAGAGATTGCCAAACTGCTCGACTGAGGAGAACGGAAATGGTTCACCGCAACCAGTTTGTTATCCGCAACGACCTGCCCAAACCACTGACCCTGAACATCGAGCCGGAAGGTGCTTTCTTTCCCTTGGGCAAGGGAGAAGAGGTGTCGGTGACAGACGTCTTCACGTCGGCTCCTGTTACCGTGAAGCTGACCAAGTCTGACAAAGGCGAGCCGATTGTTTCCATCTGGCCCGGCGATGGAGATGTCAGGGTTGAGAAGGACGGCGTCGATGTGTTCGACCTGATCCAGAAGGGAGTCGGCCTCTGAGAAGTGAGGGCGGCGAACCAGGCGCTGCAGGTGTCTGACAGCGGCAAGAACGAAGCGCACACAAGCCTGAGGCGCCAGCGAAGGGGGACGCCCGCACACAAGCCTGAGGCGCCAGCGAAGGGGGACGCCCGCACACAAGCCTGAGGCGCCAGCGAAGGAGCAACGGCCTCCTTCGCTGGCGCCTCAGGCTTGTGTGAGGGGTTTCCTTGCCGAACGATGAATGTCAAGCCCCCGTCTGCATGCTGTAAAAGGGGCGGCCTTCACTCGTCTCAGTGGCCTCTGGCTGGCCCGCACGAAGATCACCGACGCCGGGCTGGCCCAAGTGGCCGGATTGACGGACCTCGACTACCTCACGTTGGCCAAAACGGGGGTGACAGACGCCGGGCTCGCTCACCTCAAACCGCTGATGAAACTCGAACAACTCAACCTCTCAGACACGAAGGTCACGGGGAAGGGCCTGGACCAACTCAAGGAGCTGCAAGCGCTCGTGCGTCTCTACCTGGACGGCTGTCCGGTGACCAACGATGGACTGGCCCACGTCGCGACCCTAACCGGTCTGAGGAGCCTGTCCTTGAACCGCTCGACCGTCAGCGACGCCGGCCTGGCCTGCCTGGCCGCGCTGCCGAACCTCGGCTCGCTCATGCTGACCAAGACGGGGGTGACGGACGCTGGCGTCGCGCACCTGAAGTCGCTCAAGAAGCTCTACTCTCTTAATCTGTCGGGCACGAAGGTCACGGGGAAGGGCCTGGACCACCTCAAGAAACTGCCGGCGCTCGCTCTGCTCCTCGACGGTTGCGACCTGACCGACGGCGGCTTGGCCCAGGTCGCGGCCCTGACGCCACTGGAAATCCTGTCGCTGTCGCGGACCAAGGTCAGCGACGCCGACCTGGCGCGCCTGGCGAAGCAGGCGCAGGGCGACCAACTCGCTGAGGCGCAGGCCCAGGGCCTAGTCGGTGCGGAGTAGGGTGCGGTCGCGGTCGTTGGCGACGGCGTCGAAGAGGCGGCTGACCTCGTCCGGGGCGAGGACGGTTGGGAGCTTTTTGGGTCGTTTGCCGTAGGCGATCTTGTGGACGACGTCGGGCCGGCCCAGGGTGACGGCGTAGAAGAAGCGCAGGCCGGCGGTAACCTGGTTGAGTTGGCTGAAGGAGACACGTTGGGCGACGAGCTGGAGTTGGAATAGGCGGACCTGTTCCGGGGCGAGTTGATCGGGCGCGATGCGGAAGTGTCGTGTGAGCTTGACGACGGCGGCGACGTAGGCTTCGATGGTGCGCGGCGAGTAGTTGCGGAGGCGCAGGTCGTCGATGAGTCGCTGGCGCAAGGGGGTCATGGGAAGACCTCTCGGGTTGAAGCGGGGTTGGGATGGAGTCAGAAGGGCGTAGCCGAAGCATGCGCGAGGAAAGGGTCGGGCGCAAGTCAGCAAAAGCGGCCCAGCCCGCCCAGGCGGCACAAGCGGGCATGGGGCGACGCCGACGGCAAGGTCAAGAAGGCGTAGAAGGGAAGGGCCCTTGGACCACCGCGGAGCGGTTTAGTTCAAGGCATGGTTCAAACCAGGGTAACACTCGGGGCCCAGGGTAACGGGCTGGTTCAAACGCGGGTCGCGCTCTGCCCGTGCCCGTGCCCGTGCCCGTGCCCGTGCCCGGTCTGGAATCGGGCACGGGCACGGGCACGGGCACGGGCACGGACCCGGGCCACCTGAAACGTCCCGTTTCTGAACCATGCCTAGTTCAATGGGTTTTCGGCGGCGCAAAGCGGGGAAGGACAAGGACTTCGGGAACCGCGATACACCGCGATTCGTTTCACCAGCCGTGAAACGAAACGGCCCCTGGCACAGCCGGCGAGGGGAAGGAACGCCCGGCGCGGCCGGGGTGACGCCGCGCCGTGTATGCACCGCGCCAGGCAATCCCTAGCCTCGATTTCCACGGCACTCTATTCGACTAACAAAACCACGCCTTGAGTCGTGCGCAGCTGCGGATTTCCCGGCATCAGCTGCGACTACCGCGTAGGTCGATTCAGGCACTGAAAAGGTACGGCGCGGCGCGTGTTCATGAGGCAAAGACATTATGCATACGTCAAGACTCACGGCTTTCTTGCCTCATCCACGGACAGATCAACGCCTGTGTATGCGTTGCGGACTCGTTTTCAGTGACGGCAACAACTAACAGTGCTGCTCAGTTTTTCCCACGTTTTTCGGGTCGTGGCCTTGTTTTTGTTAGCTCAATTGGGCTCCGTGGAAATCGAGGCTAGTGGCGGCACGTGCCCCTCCGGGTTACGGGGTTGCCCAAGGGGCCGTCCGGCACGCGCCCGGGGCGGCCCCTTGCAGGTGACAGACAGAGAGGAGGAGCAAGTGTACAGGTTCCTTGCCATCAGCATGACAGGGAAGGCCGACCGCGGCAAGGCATCCGCATCCGGTCATGAGCCGGATGACCACAGCCGCCAGGTCGCCCCGAGCTGGCTTCTCGGAAAGGAATCGGCCGCTTTTCGCCTTGCCGGCGACACGGCGGCCGCTACAATTCTGCTTGAGACCGAAGCCCGGCAGGCACCAGCAAAAACCAAGACGCAACTTTTGAAGCGGCAACGACTTATGGGACCGGGGCGGAAAGTGTGGCAACCAGTGTAACAACCAGGTACAGAGGCAACCAGCCGTCTTGACGTAAGTCCTTACGGTATAACAACTTGCGGGCGTAATTCAGCGGTAGAATGCCAGCTTCCCAAGCTGGACGTCGCCGGTTCGAATCCGGTCGCCCGCTCTCTGAGGGCCGGCTGTCAGGAGATGACAGCCGGCCCTTTTCGTTGACAGGGCTTGAAGTTACGGCGTCGCCCCCATTTTTTCCCGCCTCGGTCCTCTTCCCAGCCATTGCCCCGATTTGTCCTGAAGTGCCCTGAGTTGGTGCAAACCCTGGTGCCAACTTTCGCGGCTCGGTTTGCGGCGGCAGCGCTGGGGGGGATGCGTCCGTGCCGGTCGCCCGGACGGCTTCCCCTTCGGCCTGCTCGCCTTGCAACGGCAGCGCCGGCAGCGCGTCGAGGGCGCCGCCCACGTCGAGCAGCTTCGGGTCGGTGTAGACGTTCATGGTGAGGTCCAGCGTCGAATGCCGCATGGCGGCCTGCGCTACCCGCGGCGCCACTCCGCCCTTGCTCAGATGCGTTCCGAACGTGTGCCGCAAGGCGTGAACGTCGAGGGTCCGGCCCCGTTCGTCGCACTTCGGGATGCCTGCAAGGCGCAGGTCGCGGTTGAGAATCTGGACCAGTTCGACGGGCACGGTGAACAGCGGGGTATCAGGTGGCAGCCGGGCGGGAATCGGCGTGCCCGCCTGGCGGGCCTCCTCTTGCAGCCGGCGCAGCTTGTCGGCGACCCAGTCGCGCAAGTCCGCGGCGAGGTCGTCCCGCAAGGGCATGTCGTTTCCCTCCCGGCTCTTTTCGTCGCCGGCGTCCAGCGCCAGGTAGGCAACCGGCTCGTCGAGGCGCAACTGCCCCACGGTGACGGAAGCCAGTTCGCCCCGGCGGAGCCCGGTCAGGAGGAACGTCTTGTAGACCAGCGCCCTTTCCCTGCCGAGCAGTGCGAGCCGGTCTCTGGTGGCGTCGCTCAACCTGGCGACGGCTTGCCCCTTCCGCTTGCCGCGTCGGACGGTCCGCGCGTCGAGCAAGGGGCGGCGCCGGGCCGCGTCGAGCAGTTGGGCCAGTTCGGCGTCGTCGAGGGCACGGCGGGTGCGGCGGCGGTCGGCGTCTTCGTTGGCCTTGGCGATCCGACCGAACGGGTTGACGACAAGGCGGCTGTCGTCAACGCACCAGTTGGCGAAGGCAATCGCGGCGGCAAGGTAGGTGTTCCGGGTCCGGCCCGACATGCCTTCGGCTGCACGTTGGACAAGCCAGCGCTCGACGGGCGCCGCGTTCATGTCCGCCAGCCGGCCGAAGCGGCAGTCAGCGGCAAGCCTGTCGAGTTGCCGGCGGACTTCGTACAAGTGTTTGGGCGATACCCCCGACGCTTCCAGGTGCAAGAGGTAGGCGCCAAGGTGTTCAGCGAGAGGTACGTCCTGGTGCTCGCCTACGGCGGCCTCCGCGGCACTTATCACCCCGGCCCGCACCAGTTCGGCTTTGCGTTCGAGGTCGGCGAGCACTCGCCGGGCGGCGTCTTCGTCGCGGCATCCGGTCGGGACAACCCGAACAACCCCGGCGCCATCCCGGTACTTGGCGACGTAGCGGGACGACTCGATCACGATGCGGTCGGCGCCGTCATTCCCGGTCGTCAGTGGCGCCGTCCGCGTCTTGCCCTTCGACTTCCAACGGGCGAATCGCTCGCCCTTGCGGACGAAGGTTTCGGCCCCGGCCGGTAGCGCCTTCGTCACGGTCTTCTTGAAGACAGTCCCCACCGTTCACCTACCCTTTCGCTTCGGCCGCAATTCCAACCCGAAATAGGCGGCAAGTCGGTCCGCCATGTCGAGCCGGAGAAGTCGAGCCTTCTTCACGAACCGCATGATGCTCGCCCTGGTCACACCCGTTTCGCGCTCCAGCGCCTTGTAGCTCGTCCGACCCGCCTCGACGGCTTCGAGGATGGTTCGCCTTAGCAGGTCGGATATCGGCGCTGTCCGGTTCAGATCGTTCATGGTGTGTCAGTTATCCCATAGCACGGAGTCGGTTTCAAGCCCGGTTGTCTTTGGCCTGCACGCTGGGGTCATTCGTCGCTGTAGCGGTGGCCGCACGGCACGCATCGCTGAATGAACGCCGACCCTGTCCAGTTGCCGCAATCGACGCACACGCGGTCGCAACAGCGCCAGCAGCGGCGCTTGTCGTCGAGGGCGTGCCCGCACCGGTCGCAATTCCCGCACGCCCCCCGAATCAGGGCCAGCACGTCGGCCTTGTTCGCGGCCAGGTCCGCCAGCAGGTCGGCCGGCGGCTCGGCGTCGGCCTCCCAGAGCAGGGAGGCGCCCCCGGACCCGGCGCCCAGTTCGATGCCAAGGGCGCGGCAGCGGGCCAGCAGTTCGACGGCGCCGGTGATCATATTGCCCCCCTCCGCCGCTTGTTGGGCGGCGCTGAGTTTTCCCGCACAGGGGCCTCTCCCCCTGTATCTGACCGTCCGAACCGTCCGCAGGCGGGGTTTTCCTCGGGTTTTGCGGACGGTTCTTGCGGACGGTTTCCCCCACAAACGCCGTTACCGTCCGCGGGACCGTCCGCCCAGACCGTCCGCTTTGCGGCCGAAATAGGCGGGTTCACGGCGTCTGCGGACGGTTCGGACGGTTCGCTACAGGGGGAGAGAGCATCAGGGCGCAAATGTAAAACCTCACGATCCTTGACCCCCTCCAGCGCCCGGCGAATCGTGTTCCGCTGGCGCCGCTCATCCCAGCTCGCCAGCAGGTGCCGCTCCCGCATGCGCTTCCAGAGGGTACGGGAGCTAACCGGCAGCGCCTCCCCCTGATGTCGGGCCAACTCCTGCACCTCGGCGTAGGCGGCCTCAGGCTCAAGCAGCAGATCCTCGGGGCCATCGAGCCAGCCGACTCGCCGACCTTGCGGCTCCCAGCGTGAATCAGGGCCGTCGTGAGTCCGAAACTCAGCTTCCCGCCACCCCCACGCGCCCGAGTTGTCCGGCTTGCCCCCGTCCGGTCCCGCGACGTGCGCCCGCCCCGAAGCCAGGGCTGCGAACAGGAGGTGCAGGAAGAGGGCGGTTGGCTCGGCCGCGTCAATGTGTTTGCCGTGCGCCCGGGCGGCTTCCTGCAGCGCCTTCCAGCCGCGGCGGGCCAGCGCGTCCCGCTCAGCTTGCGTGATGGCGCCGGTAGCATGGGCAAAGTCGAGGAACAGGTTCACCCCAAGCGCCAGGTCGGCCACGATGCCGGGGGTGCGCGCCGACCCGGTGCCGGTTGTCGCCTGGTCGCGCAGTCCCGCCCGCTCGCCGGGCAGGCGCCGGCACAACTCGCCGTACTGAGGCGCCAGCCAGCGGACGAAGCCGGCCAGAGCCTGCACGTACAGGCTCGCCGCGGCGGCGTGCTGGTGCGGCGTCAGGCGGGCCAGCGGCACGTCGCCGGGGGAGACTTCCAAAACGAACATGCGGCCGCGGAGGGATTGCCCGGACGGCACGTCCTCGCCGGTGGAAAGGATCAGCCCGCGGGGCGGCTTCGCCGGCCGCTGGCCCCCGTCAGCGCGCATCCGCCCCCGGCCCGCGCGGTTGCCCTGCCCGCGCAACAGGCGGTCAGCAATCCCTTCAAGCCGCTGTCTGTCCGCGGTCGAGCCGCGCGGGGCATAGTCGTCCACGACAAGCAGCGCCTCCTTTGCCACGAAGGCCAACCCCTCCAGCGAATTCCCCGTCGAGAGCCAGCTGCCGGGCAAGTGCCGCGCGTCAAGGCCGGCGCCGAAGTGTTGCTCCGCCAGCGCCGCCAGTTCGCTCTTGCCGGCGCCGTGCGGGCCGGCAAGGTGCAAGGACAGGTCGATGGGGCCGGGGGCCTCACCCAACGCCGCGCGGTACACGGCCGCCAAGAGCGGGAAGGCGAGCCGGTCGGCTGTCAACCCGTTGAGCAGGGCCAGGCTCGCCCGGACGGCGGCGGCGAGAGCTTCCCCCTCCGGGGGCTCCGGCAGCACGAACCCGGCCAAGGGGTCAGGCAGGGATACCTCGACGCCAGCGGCGGGAATCTCAGCGCTGATCGCGCCGCCCGCGTGCAAGAAGTGCCAGGCGTCGCCGATCTTCTGCCAGCCCATGTGACCGTACACGGTGCGTGTCGGCACGTCGCCGGAGAGCAGCTGTAGCGCCACGCGCACATGATCGGCCGTCGAGGCGCCTGCGAGGACAACGGCCCGCGTCCCCCACTTCTCGACGGGCCAGCGCATCCAGGCGAATTGATCCGCGGGCACGTCGGCTCGTGGCAGCGGTGTTCCGTCGGACAACACACCCTCGACGGCGAACGTCAGGCGGCGCTCGGCGCCGTCATCGTGTGCGGTCTGCTCGACGATGCGGCCCGACCAATTCGTCAGCGGCACCTCGACGGGTCCATCTCTGGTCTGTGCGTCGCGGACGATCCGTCCGCCGCTGACGCGATAGCAGCTGGCGGCGTCAAGGGGCGGCTGCTCGCGACGAAGCGTCTGGCGCAGCGGCGCAAGCGCCCTGTCCAGGTCGCGGAGTCTTGCGCCGGCGCGTTGCAGTTGGGCACGGCGACAGGCAAACTCCGCCGGATCGTCCTCGGCGAGGCGGGCCAGTGCCCGCAGCAGTTCGCCGTTGCGGTAGAGGGCCTCGGCGCCGCCGTCGGCCAGCACGGCGTCGAGGCCGTCCAGCGGGTCAGGGGGCGGCGGCGGTTCGCCAGCCGTCGCGGTGGCCAGGGCCTCGGCGGTCGCAGCCCGCGCTGCCTCCCCTGTCAGGACCTCCGCGACCTTGCCGGCGGAAAGCAAATCGTCGATTCCTTTACTCTTCCCGTCCGCGTTGTCCCAGCGCTCCAACTCGACGGCCAAGCCGGCGGCGACCAGGGCCTCGGAACAATCGGCGAGGGCACGAGCGACGTGCGCGTTATCGAGGGCGTCGGCGTCGAACGCCAGGCGAACCGTCTTCGCGCCCAATTCGTGGAGCGCGTCGAGGGCCGGCCGCCAGTTCGCTACGCCTGGTGCGGAAACGGTGGGGAGCCCGGACAGCGCTGTTGCCACGTCCGCCTTCAACTCGCCTTCGGTCAGGCGCACCACTTCGGCCGGTGCCTGGACACCCAGCGGAACGTGCGCTGGGGCGCCAGGGCCAGGGCCGCCGCGTGCCGCACTTGAGAGGTAGGAATAGCGGGCAGCGTCCGGGCGCGGGTTATCGGCCCGAACTTTCAGGGCCACGACGCGGCCGGCCACGTCGCGGACCGGCACCAACAGCCCGGCAGAGCCGGCCACGGTGACATAGGGCCGGCCGTCCTCGCTGGTCTTGACGACAAGGCCAGGGACGGCCAGCAGTCCGTCGCCGAATCGCTCCCGCAGTTCGCCGGCCAGGCGAGCGCGTCCCTGAACGCGGAGGGAACCGTACTGGCGGCGGTCGATTTCCGAATCGCTGAGTCCACGATGCCGCAGGGCTTCCCGGTGCGGCCCGGACAGCGGCAGCCCCGCCAGCAGGGCGGAGTAGACGTGGTGCAGCTGGTCGGCGTCGGCGCGCTCGGCTCCCGAGCTGGACGGCCGCGGAGGCGGCGCCGGGGCAAGGGGAGCGGCGTCGTTGAGGCGATGTAAGTAGTATTCCGCACCGTTCTTGTCTGTCTTCGTGCGGAACGCACCCGTGGCGACGCGCTGGCACTTGGCCAGCGCGCCATCGGCGGTGACGGAACACCAGTCAGGATTTTTGCAGATCGGGCAGGGATGATTTCTGCTGACGCGCCGCCAGTTGCCGGCGCGGCGATTCGTTGTCGTCATGGATCACCTCCCCACCGTCCGGCGCGGCTTGCAACCGCCGGCAATCCATTCATCCACCAAGCGGCGGGAAAATCTCACCAGCCGCCCCAGCCGAATCTTGCCAGGGATGAGGTCGCGGTCAACGAGCCTCCAGACGTGACGGGGGCTGCACTGAAGCCCCTTGGCGATGTCTTCGACTCTATAAGTCGCCAAATCGAGGTTTCCGGGAAGTTGCGGCGGCACGGCGGCGGGCTCGGGCGCCGTGGTCAGCGTGTCGTTCACAAACAGGACTCCGAAAGGGTATCGGTTGCTGGCGAGCCCAGCGCTCGCCTGATACCCGGATTCTCACCGACGGAATGGAAACCCGAATTGTTCCGGCGCAATTTTTCCGGCGCAGTGTCGCCAAACGTCTTGAATTGCAAGGAGATGCAACGTGTGAACAGGCGCGCCGGAACAATCCAACCGACTTGACAGGGCTCGCGGAAGGAATTATTCCGGCGCCTGAGTGCGCCTGCGGCGTTTGCCAGCAGAGCGACGCCGATGTCGGTCAATCGCAGCTTTGACTTCCTTGGCGGTCATCCCGAGTTCGCGCCCGCAGTCTTCATAGGTCGGGTACTGGCGCGTGCCCCAAGCGTCAGCAACGCGCTTGTCGGCTTTCGGATCGGTGTCCGACTTGCGGCCGCGGCGGCGCTTGCCTTTGCTGTTGGCCAGGTCGGGTGAAGTGGACCCCATTGTCTAGACAAAAATCGAGCGATCCTTCGCTACACCCTGTCCGGCCCTCCTGGCCGTGACACATCTGCTGGTCGCCGCGCTGGGCCGCTTGCTCTTGCTCGCGCGCC
>Ga0116219_10003373_pt1 | contig 12664 bp, 13 predicted proteins | sample Sb_taG_4_FD_91019 | JGI IMG/M metagenome (GOLD analysis project Ga0116219, IMG submission 91019) | Peat soil microbial communities from Weissenstadt, Germany - Sb_50d_6_BS metaG | ecosystem: Environmental > Terrestrial > Soil > Wetlands > Peat | place: Germany: Weissenstadt | collected 2010-09-21
CCAACCGCGCCAAAGCAAAATCGATGAACACAGCACCCGTGCCGGATGCCCACAGCTCCGGCAATGCACCCCCATCCCCCGCACGCCACTCCCGCAAATGCGCCATCTGCAACCACTCCGATCGCGAGGCCATCGACGAAGCCTTCCTCCACTGGGCAACCGGCCCTAGCATCGTCAACGGCTACAAACTCCCCAGCCTCTCTTGCCTCTATCGCCACGTGCACGCCGTCGGCCTCTGGCGACGCCGGCGCAAGTCCGTCCGCTCCGCCCTCGACCGCATCATCGAAAAAGCCGGCAATACCAATCCCAACGCCCGTGACATCATCCGCGCCGTCGAAATTTGCGCCCGCTTCCGCGATGACGGCGTCTACGTCGTACCCGCCAGACGCCTGATCATCGAACACCACTATGTCTCAAGCACCCCAGACTCTAATCGGGAAGCCCATGATTAGAACCCCACGCAACTCCAACAAAACAAAGGAAGGAGACCCAGTCTAATCGGGAAAAAACACATTTCTAGTAGGGTGGCGGGTTCACACGCCCCCGGTTTGGCATTGGGTTTTAATTTTCCATCGGGGGTTCCGGAAAAGCCCAAAGCTAACCCGGACCTGTGGTGAACCCCGGCCCCTACTCACAGGTGCGCTACGTTCGCCCTGCGCGCGCTGATACATTTTGGCCCGCGCTGCGTCTTTAGGCTCATGGGGACGGCATGGGGCCGACCGGGACTGGAGAGGAGAACGCAGATGCCATTTGGTGATGCGCGGATCGGGCCTTGGAGGTTTCGGCGTGGGCTCGGCTCAATTGCTTTGCTGCTTGCCGCAGTTACGTGGGTGGGGTCGGCCGCAGCTTCTGCGTCCCACGATGCCGCGGTCAAGATCGTGTCGCAGATTCAGCGGGCTGATTACGAGGGCGACCGGGCGGCGCTGAAGCGGCTTTTTGGCGAGTTGGCGCCGTTTGCGGACGATAAGGAGATTGGCTCGCGGGTGCGATATTGGCGCGGGTTTGCGCTGTGGCGCCGGGCGATCAATGGATTCAATGAATCCCTCGATCCCAAGGAGCTGGACGCGGATCTCGGGCCGGCGGTGGATGAATTCAAGGCGGCAATTGCGAAGGACCCTGGATTCGTGGATGCGAAGGTTGGCGCGATTTCGTGTCTGAGCTTCTCGCTGGGACTGAATATGAAGGACGCGGCGCGCGTGCAGGAGCTTTCGGCGCAGGCTGCGCCACTAGTAAAGGAAGCGCGCGCCGCCGAGCCGGATAATCCCCGGCTGCTTTGGGTGCTGGGACCGAATATCTGGTGGACGCCCGCGGAGCGCGGTGGCGGCCAAGACAAAGCCATGGCGGCGTACGACAGGGGATTGGAGGCGGTGCGGAAACAAACGAAGCCCAGCGATCCGCTCGAGCCGTCGTGGGGCGAGCCGGAATTATTGATGAGCCTGGCCTGGTCGAATTTGAACAAGACCACGCCGGACCTGAACGCCGCGGAGAAATACGCGCGATCAGCCCTTGAACTGGTGCCGTACTGGCATTACGTGCGAGATATCCTGATGGCGCAGATTCGCGATGCAAAGGCGAAGCAAGGCTGAGCATATTGCCGGAAAACCGCAGGCCTGGACCTCGCCGATGGAGTAAGCTGAGCCGATCTCGCAGGACTCGATGCGGCTTCGACCAAATTTGAAAACTGGCGTTGCAAATGGAAGCGTAGAACGCGGCAAGCGAGTTTCCGTCGTTCTGGGCTGCTTGCCTCTTGTACTGCTCGTGGCGGCCGCGTTATCGCTACGAGCGAAGCTGCCGGCCTGGGGATTCATGTGGGCGCTGGCCGCGGCAATTTTTTTCGGGTTGAAGTGGCTGTCGTGGTGGCGAGCGCGGAGCGAGGTAGCGCATTCGGCGTGGCGATCCTGGGCATATCTTTTTGGGTGGCCGGGGATGGACGCGGAGAGCTTTCTCGGTGATGGCCGAGTCGCGCGTCCCTCGTTGATGCAGTGGTGCTGGGCGATGGCTAAGACTGGGGCGGGAATCGCGCTGTTGTTTGGTTGTGCGCGATTGGTGCCGGAGGATTTGCCGTTGCTGCGCGGATGGATCGGATTGCTCGGGCTGATCCTCGTGCTGCATTTTGGGAGTTTTGAATTGATCGCGCTCGGGTGGCGGGCCTTGGGCGTTGACGCGGAGCCCATCATGCAGTCGCCAATTGCCTCGCGATCGTTGAGCGAATTTTGGGGGAAGCGGTGGAATCTTGGGTTTCGCCAGCTCTCGTATGATTTTATTTTTCAGCCGCTGCATCGCGTGCTTGGCGTTGCGGGAGCTACGATGGTTGTGTTTTTGTTTTCGGGGCTGATTCATGAGTCGGTGATTTCTTTGCCGGCGCGCGGCGGCTACGGATTGCCGACGGGTTATTTTTTGCTGCAAGGATTCGGAGTGATTTTGGAACGCTCGCGATTGGGCAAGGGACTCGCGCTGCAGCGCGGATTTTCGGGCTGGGCGTTCATGGCGATCATGACGGCGGGGCCGGCGTTTTGGCTGTTTCATCCGCCGTTTGTGATGCGCGTGGCGCTGCCGTTCCTGCGGGCGATTCGAGCGATATGACGCACTCGTTGATTTACCGGCTCTTCGATCTCGCGCTTTGGCTGGCTGGGGCGGGGCATTTCTTGATTCTCTTTGCCAGCTTTCAGGTTCCCATTCAGCTTGAGTGGCGGCGGGATCTTGCGCAGCTCAAGCCTTTCAATCGAAAACTGCTTTGGGTGCAGGGCGGATTTACGGTGCTTACGATAATCGCGTTCGGAGTGCTGACTTTGATGTTTCATGCCGAGATGCTGCGCGGCGACCGGGCGGCGTTGGGGATCGCGGGATTCATCGGAATTTATTGGACGGCGCGGATCATGATCGATGCATTTTATTTTGCGCACAGCGATTGGCCGCGCGGAAGATACTTTGTTGTGGGGCATATCTTGTTGACGTCGCTGTTTGTTTCGCTGGCAGCGACTTACATTGCACTGCTCGTGTGGAATTTCTCGCGCTAGAGGATTGCGATGAACGTGGAGCTTCGATCGAGGATTAGAACAACGTCAAAAACGCCGGCGGGCTGCCGGCGCTACGACGAATAGATCGGCGGCTCAGGTAGTGGCGCCGCGCTTTTGGTAGCAGAGTAGGATCAGGTCGGCGCGGCGGCGTACGCCGAATTTACTCAACAAATTGGACACGTGGAATTTTACCGTGCGCTCGGAGATGTTTAGCTTGCTGGCGATTTCTTTGTTGGAGAGATTTTCCAGCAGCGTCTCGAGCGTTTCTTGTTCGCGGCGGCTCAGATCGGCGGCGGCGGCATTTTTAAATTGGCGGCCGTGAGCGCCTTCGATAATTGAGTCCACGAAATTGGAGAGCAGCACGCGCGGGACCCAGAAGCCGCCTTCGGAGACCAAAGGCAGCGTGCGAGGCAATTGCTCGCGAGCTTCGGCGTAGGTGAGCAGGCCTTTGACGCCCATGCGCAGCAACGCGTAGCTGCTGGCTTCAGTGAATTTTTCGCCGACCACGATCAGACGAGCGACCGGATTTGCTTCCAGGATATTCGAGATCAGAGAAGCGGTCGCTTGCTGCGAAACATTCGCATCGATGACGTAAATTCCCGCCTTAGGCAGCGCGGCGCGACGCAGCTCGGGAGCGAGGCTCGACTCGAGTTGCTTGGTGACGATGCGGAAGCCGGGACGGGTGAGGAGCTTTTCGAGTTCGCCGAGTACCAGAGGATGCGCGGAGAGCAGGCAGACGGAAAGATCGCGCAATTTCGGCGATTTGCTTACGTTAGACCGCTTGGTTCCTGACGATTTTTCTGACAATACTGCACTGTGGCTCATCCCGGTACGCTCCCAACGGCTTCGTCGACTGCGAATGCGCTTGCCGGAAGGTCGGCTCGGCGCGGAACAGCGTCCACTTCGTCTCATCGTACAAGTGTTCATCGGTTAGCGGGAGAAGATTCTTTACGAATGGTTACGAGTGGTAAACGTTCTGGAGGCTGGAGGTTAGAGGCTGGAGACCGGGAGAATAACGACCATTGAAATTCTCGGTCCGCGGTTGCGTACGGACTTGGTTCACGATTGCGGTCGTAAGATGCCGGCGGGGACGCCGGCGGTACCCGCGACCTTGCATTCGCGGAGGAGGATTTCGATTATGCGCTCGGAGGCGTGGCCGTCCCAATAGCGCGGGATGCGGCCTTTCTTGGTTTGGCCGTTGAGGATGGCGCGGGCGGCTTGGACGATTTTTGCGGGGTCCTGGCCGACTAGCTCGTTGGTGCCTTCGGTTACGGTTACTGGGCGCTCGGTGTTTTCGCGCAGCGTCAGGCACGGGACGCCGAGGGCGGTGGTTTCTTCCTGGATGCCGCCGGAATCGGTGAGGACCAGGCGGGCGCGGCTCATCAGGCAGAGAAAATCCAGATAGCCGAGCGGAGGGACGAAGCGAATGCGGTTTAGGGATTTTGATCCCGCGGCGCGCAGGCGATCTTGAGTGCGCGGATGAACCGGGAAGATCACCGGGATTTCGCTGGCGATTTCGGTGATGGCTGCGAGTAGTGCGGCTAGAGTTTCGGCGGAGTCCACGTTCGAAGGACGATGGAGCGTCAGCAGCGCGTAGGGCTGATCCTTGACGCTTGCCAGGCCTAGCTCATCGGCGATTTTGGATTTTTGCGCGATGGGAAGAAATTGCTTGAGCGCGTCGATCATTACGTTGCCGACGAAATGGATTTGCTCGCGCCGCTTGCCTTCGTGGATTAGATTTTCGATGGCGTCTTCTTCGGTGACGAAGAGGAAGTCGGAGAGCGCGTCGGTGACGATGCGATTGATTTCTTCGGGCATGGTGCGATCGAAACTGCGCAGGCCAGCTTCGACATGAACGACCGGAATGCTGAGTTTTGCGGCGGCGAGTGACGCGGCTACCGTGGAATTCACATCGCCGACAACCAAAACGCAATCGGGCTTACGCTCGATCAGGACTGGCTCGATTTTGCGGAGGATTTCGGCGGTTTGCCAGGCGTGCGAGCCAGAGCCGACTTCGAGATTTACGTCCGGTTCGGGGATGCCCATCTGGCGGAAGAAAACGTCGGAGAGTTTTTCGTCGTAGTGCTGGCCGGTGTGGACGAGGATGGCCTCGATTTCGGGATGGCTGCGCATTACGCGGAGAAGCGGAGCGATTTTTACCAGATTGGGGCGAGCGCCGACGATGTTAAGAATGCGCATGGATGGCCTGTTTCATGGCGAATAAGCAGAGTAACACGCGCGGAAGGCGAGTATCGATTGCGCCGTGGGGATTTGTATTCAATGCGGAAACTTGCGGGAGGCTCGACGCGGGCTGAGCGCATCCAATGAATGGCGGTTGAGAAGAGATTTTGTGGTTCGCGACCGGATATGCCGCGTTGACGGGCTTTACTTGCTGCTCGCGGAATCGGAATGAGGAAACCCGAAGGGAGAGATCGCGCGGGCTGCGCTGGGCGGTTGATATAATTTTTTCTAAGGGATTCGCTGATTTTGACTATGAAGACGCGCAACATCATGAATTGGCTTTGGCGATTCTGCTTGGCTGCGGGCTTGGCATGCAGCTTGGTGACGTTGCCGCAGCCGGGGTTCGCGCAGACGACGAAGAAGCCTGCGCCGAAGAGCGGGCAGCAGCCTTCGATGGGGGCATGTTGCTCGATGCGCGCGGATCCGAATGTCGATCCGCGGGAATTGGTGCGGCATGCGGCCGACGCGGAGATGGAGAATGAGAAGAAGGCAAAGACTTACACTTACATTCAGCGATCCGAGACCAAGAAGATGGATGGCGATGGGAAAGTCACTTCCACCGAGTCGGAAACTTCGGAAGTGATGGTGCTTTACGGCGAGCATGTGGAACGGCTGATTGCCAAGAACGACCAGCCGCTTTCAGCCAAGGACGCGGCGAAAGTGGAGGAGAAGATCAATAAGTTTATGTCGGACCGCAAGAACGAGACCGACGAGCAGAGGAAGAAACGGCTGGCGGACGAGCAGAAATCCGAGGAGCAGGAGAAATCGTACGTTTCGGAGATTGCCGACGCTTACAACTTTACGATCGACGGCGTCGAGAAATTGAACGGGCGGGACACTTACAAGATCAGCGCGGAGCCTCGGCCCGGGTTCGAGCCGAAGAGCCGGTTCGCGAAATTCTTGCCGAAGTTTCATTTCAAAGTTTGGATTGATAAGGACGACAAGCAGTGGGTGAAAATGGACGCGGAGGCGCTGGGGGATGCTTCATATGGGCTGTTCTTATTTCGCATCCATAAGAATTCTCGCTTTTCGCTGGAGCAGACGCGCGTGAATGATGAGGTGTGGTTGCCGCTGCACGTTCATGGGCGGATTGACGCGCGGATTTTGATCTTTAAGAGTTTGAATGAGGAATTGGATTTTACGTATAAGGATTACAAGAAATTCAGGTCGGAAGTGAAGTTCGGACCCACCGAGCCGGTTACGCAGCGGTAGAGAAGAAAAATGCAGATCCTCAGTCCGCGGAAGCGGACTCAAGATGACAGCCTTTCGTAGTTCGCCCGAAGGACCAATAGTTCGTTGCTGACAGCCTGCCTGTAGGAAAAAACAAACTCAAGCGAAGAAAGAGGGATCCCTCATGTGATGCGGGTTCGGGATGACGGCGGCCTTGGCGTGCTGTCGCGTTGAGTGCGTTGTGCTGATCGGAGTTGTGGCGCGGCGTCGCCCCTGCGAGAGAAATGATGTTGCGATTGCACGATTGTCGGCTGATAGAATGGCGGCTATGAGCGAGATATTTGGGGTGCCGCGCGAAACTTTGGATGCGGATGTTTTGATTGTTGGGGCTGGGCCCGCGGGCTTGGCTTGTGCGCTGCATCTGGCGAATTTGATCGAGGCGCATACGGCGGCGGGGAAATCTCCTGCGCTTTCGGCTGAGAATATTTATGTTCTGGAGAAGGGGCGCGAGATTGGGGCGCACCAACTTTCCGGGGCGATCATGGACCCGCGTGGGTTGCGGGAATTGGTGCCGGATTTTGAGAAATCGGCGCCGCTGGATACGCCCGTTACCGGGGATGCCGCTTATTACTTCACTGCGAATGGATCTTGGAAGCTGCCGATTACGCCGCCGCCTTTGGCTAATCATGGGAATTTTGTTATTTCGCTGAATAAATTAGTGAAGTGGATGGGCGGGCTCGTTGAGAAGAAGGGCGTGAATTTGTTCACGTCATTTGCCGGGGCCAGTTTGATCGAGGAAGGGCCTGGGATTGCCGGCGTGATTACGGAAGACAAGGGCGTGGATAAGAATGGGAAGCCCAAGGACAACTTCACGCCGGGTTATGAATTGCGCGCGAAAGTCACCGTGTTGGCCGAGGGGCCGCGCGGATCATTGACGAAAAATCTGGTTTCGCGATTCAAATTGGATGGATTGAATCCGCAGGCTTACGGTATTGGCATCAAGGAATTGTGGGATGTGCCGGCGGGGCGGATTGAGACTGGATTTGTGGGGCACACTTTGGGATGGCCGCTTGATTCGAGCATGTATGGCGGCGGATGGATTTACGGCTTGCAGCAGAATCGCGTTTCGCTGGGGATGGTTGTCGCGCTCGAGTATCACAATCCGCTGTTTGATCCGCACGAGGCATTTCAGAAATACAAGACGCATCCGCACATTCGCCGGATCATCGAGGGCGGAAAATTAATTCGCTATGGGGCTAAGACGGTGCCGTATGGCGGGTGGTACTCGATGCCGCGGCCTTATTTGGACGGCGGTCTGATTATCGGAGATTCGGGCAGCCTCTTAAATTCGCAGCGGCTCAAGGGAATTCATACCGGGATCAAGAGCGGAATGCTGGCGGCGGAGACGATTTACGAGGCATTGTGCGCGGGAGATACTTCGGCGGTGCGATTGTCGAATTATTCGGCGAAGCTGGAAGCTAGCTGGATCAAGAAAGAATTGTGGGCGGTGCGGAATTTTCATCAGGCCTTTGCGCACGGGCTATGGAGCGGGCTGGTCCATTCGGCGGCGCAGTTTGTTACTGGCGGACGCGGATTTGTCGATCCGATGCGGGCGAAGCCGGGGTATCAGGAATATTCGAAATTGAATCGCGATGGCGGGCTTGTCGATCAGTCCACGCGATTCAAGGGCGATGGCGCGCTAACGTTCGATCGTTTGACGGACGTTTATCATTCGGGGACGCGGCATGAAGAGGATCAGCCGTGTCATTTGGTCGTGACCGAGCCGAATATTTGCGTGGACCGCTGCGTGCGGGAATATGGGAATCCTTGCCAGTATTTTTGTCCCGCCGCGGTTTATGAGATGGGAATGGAGAAGGGCGCGCCGCGATTGAAGATTAATTTTTCGAATTGCGTGCATTGCAAGACGTGCGATGTGGCCGATCCTTACCAGGTGATTGAGTGGAAAGTGCCGGAGGGAGGCGGCGGTCCGAATTATGAGGGGATGTAGGAGAATCGCTCGATCCGTTTGAAGAAGCTGCAGTTTTCCTTCGTGTGCTGAAACCGCAAGTTCCGCACGGAAAATTTCAAATGTCAGATTTGAAATTTCAGATGACCTGCACGGCTACGGCAAAAAAACCAAGAACAAAATGCAGATCCCTCATCCGCCCAGGCGGATTCGGGATGACAGCTTCGAGAGCGGGGTGCAGCGCGCGACGACTTGTGACCGCTGGAGGCCACGATGGTGCGGAGATTTGATTTCGCGTCTAGGCCGTCGGAGGGCGGAGCAAGCCCCGCCCCTACGGGAAAATGCTACGGCGACGCAGAGAACATTGGCGAGCGAAATTATTGCTTTGGCGGAGGCGGTTGGCTGCCGAAGAAACGTTTGAACATTGTCAGGATGCCGCGGCGGTGGCGCCTTGTGCTTGGCGTTGACTTCGTGGGCTCGGATTGCGCGAAGCTCGCTGCGGCTGGGGATTTTGTCTCGGCTACGTGGCCGGTGAAGACCCAGTCGGACGTCACTCTGGCTTCGCGGATTAGAGTCACCAACTGCGGATTCGGATCGAGTGGCGGATTTGGATTGGCTGCTGAGAATGCGAGCGGGGGCATCACTACTCTGACCGGCGGCTCCACTTGCGGAGCGGTCGGGGCGGCTCCGGTCGTGCGCGTTGCTACGGGCTTCGATTCGTTGGCGTGTTCGGGCATTGTGAAACCGTTGTCGGCTTCGGGGGCGGTGCCGTTTATCTGTTTGGCTGGCGCGGACGCGGCATTGTTTGCGGGCGGAGTCGGCGCTGATGGTGGCGGAGCGGGCGGCGGGGGCGGCTCGTCGGCGTGAACCGTCGGGATCACCGAAGTGGCGCGCGGTAGAGTTTCCGCGATTGCCGGCGGCGGTTGCTGAGTTGCGTTTGCCGCCGAGGGCGAGGGAGCTTTTGGCTTCGACGCTGCGGCCGGCGGAATCTTTGTGGCGGCCGGCGCGCTTGGCGGCGGAATGGCCGAAGCGGAAAGCGTTGGCGCGGCTGTGGGCGGCGTAGATGAAGCTACGTGCGTCGGCGCGGCTGTCGGCGGTGCGGATGAAGCTTGCGGCGCTGGCGCGGCCGACTGCGCTGTGACCGGAGCTGCTGCCGGCGGAGCGGACTGCGGCTGCGGCGTCGCGGTTGGAATTGGACGAGGCGGGATGATGGCGCGCGCCTCGTCGCGATAGCAGCGGCAGGTTCCCGCGGGGCCGCCTACGGGCTGGAGTTTTTCGCCGGAGAGAAAGAACTCACCGAGTTGGGGCACCACCAATCCTTCGCTGCTGAATTGATCTTCGAGCCGCGCGGCGCCTTGCGCGGCGAAGACGCACATGGCGTCATTGATGTCGAGCCCGATGGTGAAATCGCGGGCTTCTTCGGCGATGGAGACTGGCGTGGCCATGACGAACGGCGTGAAAACGTGAAGCTGTGTGGGATCGGCCAGGCGCACGTGAACACGGCCGAAATTTAGAGCGACAGTGTAGGCGTTGTTGGATTCGAGAAGCGTTAGCTTCGCGGGGCCGCAGATGTCCACAGTGCCGCCGCCGGGAAGAGTTAGGCGAGCGTCGCCGGAGTGGACGGTGAGCACCGTGCCGCTGGAAATAAAGAAGCTGGTGCCGCCGGGGACCGCGCCGCCGAGCGTGCTGCCTTCGAAGGAGATGTCGTCGCCGGTGAATCTGGCTATGGCGCCCATGGGCCAATGTTCTTGCGCGGCGGCGGGCGGGGCGAAAGTTGAAAGAATCGCGATGATCGCGACGGAAAAGAGAAATCCGCGGCTGGCGCGACAAAGACTGCTGCCGAAGATGGGAGAAAAGTTCAGAGTGAGCGAGCCGCTATGCATCGAAGAGCTGTAGCTAATTCACCTATACTATAGCGCATTGAGCGAAGCGGCCAAACCGGAAGCGGCGGAATCTGGCGAGCGCGTTAACGTGCTTTACGATACGCGATTGCCGGAGCTTTCTCGCTGGCGGCGCGCGCAGATTCCGGTGATTGCGGGCGTGGTATCGAGTCTGATCGCTGCGATCGGGCCTACTTTGCGATTTGAATCGCTGGGCGAGGATCTTGTGAATGATTGGATGGCTGCTGGGAAGACTTGCATTGCGGCATTTTGGCACCGGTGCATTTTCCCCGCTGTATGGAGGCAGCGAGGACGCGGCGTGGTGGTGATGAACACGACGAACTTCGATGGGCAGTGGACGCGGCGGGTGATCGAGCGATTTGGATTCGATACCTCGCAGGGAAGTTCGACGCGCGGAGGATTGCGCGGATTGATGGATATGGCGAAGAAGATTGAGGCGGGACGGAGCGCGGCGTTTACGATTGATGGCCCGCGGGGGCCGCGCTATGTGGCCAAGCCTGGGCCGGTGATTTTGGCGCGGAAGACCGGGGCGCCGATTTATCCGTTTCATATTGGATTGGAGACGGCTTGGACGTTAGAGAAGACCTGGGATTTGTTTCAGGTGCCGCAGCCGTTTTCGCGCGCTGTGTTCGTCGGCGGACCGTTTATTTGGGTGCCCGCGGATGCGGACGCTTCGATGATTGAGGAGAAGCATAGCGAGATGCAATCGGCATTGGAACGCGTGAGAGATGTTGCGGAGAGTTGGTTTCGCGTGGGACCGGAGGAGAGGGAGAAGTGGCGCGGAGAATTTTCGCGGTGAGGGTTTTGAGCCGCGATTACGTCGAAGAGAAATCGTTTGGACGGCACGCCGCGCTCGATTTAGAGATGTGGTGTGTTTTGGGGTCGTAGGATGCCGGCGGGGACGCCGGCGCTACTTGTCGGCTAAAGTTACCTTCACTTGCATTTTCTTTCCTTCGCGATAGAGCGTTACTTCTACTGTGTCGCCTGGGCGGTGGTGATTCAGCACTCGGCCTAGATCCAATTGATTTGTGATTTCTGTGTTGTCGATTGCGGTTAGGACGTCGCCGCCAATTCTTAATTGCTGCAGGCCTGCCAGGACCGTTCTTGTGCCCCCGCGGATGCCGGCTTGGGCTGCGGCGCCGCCGTTGGTCGTGGTTTCGATGAGCAAGCCATGTTCGACGGGGAGATCCAGGGCTTGTGCCAGCCCCGGCCAGATGGCGCGGCCTTGAACGCCGAGAGTCGCTTGGCGGACTCGGCCTAAATTGATCAGATCTTCGGCGACGCGGTGCGCGGTGTTGATTGGAATTGCGAAGCCGATGCCGGCGGTGGTGCCCGAGGGCGTGTAAATGGCGGAATTGATGCCGATGACTTCGCCATGAGAATTCATTAGCGGGCCGCCGGAATTGCCGCGATTGATGGCCGCGTCGGTTTGAATGGCTTCATCGATGAAAGTGGTGTCGCTGGTTTGCACCGTGCGGCCGAGGGCGCTGACTACGCCGGTGGTGAGCGTGGATTGAAAGCCGAAGGGATTGCCGATGGCGAGGACGCGCTGGCCGACTTGCAGCGCGCGCGAATCCCCGAGCGGCAGCGACGCCAGCTTTTTGCCTTGCGCGTCGATTTGAATCAGCGCGATGTCGTTGCGCTGGTCCGCGCCGATGTAATGCGCTTTGTAGTGCGATTGATCGCCGAGAATGACTTCGATGGTTTGCGCGTTTTCTACAACGTGATAGTTCGTGAGGATGTGGCCGTTTGCGTCAATCACGAAGCCGGACCCTGCGCCTTCTACCGGGACGGCGTTGTAGAAGAAATCGTATTCGACGGTCTTGGTGACGATGTTTGCGACAGCTGGCGCTGCTTGATGATAAATGCGGACGTTTTCGGCTTCGAGCGGACCGAGCCCATCCGTGCTGACGGGAGTGGACGCGGGGACCGCTTCGACGGCGTCTGGCGTGCGCGGGCCCCAGCGTGCGCCGGCCCAGAAGGCGGCGAGGACGAGAATTAGTGCGAACATTATGAAACGGATTCTGCGGCGCGTGATGCGATCGTGGGTCATGAGTTCAGCCTCGCGTTGAAGGCGCAGCGATCATATTACAAAACCACGAAGGAGTTGGCGAAGCGATGGTAGCGCCGGCGCTACTTAGGCTTTTGCGGCTTGGAGTTTGAGTCTGGCGGCTAGATCGCGGACTTGGCGCGAAGTTTCCTCGAAGGCTACGCCGCCATCTATGACTTCGTCGGCTACGGAAACTTTTTCTTCGATGGGCATTTGCGAGGCGATGCGCTGCTGGGCCTGGATTTCGTTGAGGCCGCGCTCGCGGAGGCGGGCAAGTTGCTGGCCGGGAGTGCAGCGGACGACGATCAGGCGATTGAGC
>Ga0116219_10003375_pt1 | contig 12660 bp, 14 predicted proteins | sample Sb_taG_4_FD_91019 | JGI IMG/M metagenome (GOLD analysis project Ga0116219, IMG submission 91019) | Peat soil microbial communities from Weissenstadt, Germany - Sb_50d_6_BS metaG | ecosystem: Environmental > Terrestrial > Soil > Wetlands > Peat | place: Germany: Weissenstadt | collected 2010-09-21
AAACCCGCGACGGAATTCGCGACAGGGACGGTGTAAGCCAAGGAAAACGACGGCGGACCTGATGCTGCCGGCCCGCCGTCCCACTTTCACTCCTCTACAACACGACTATGTAAAAGCTGCGTTCGCTTACGCCGGTATCTGCTGAGTCCTCTGTGCCGACGAAGACATCGGTCGTCGGGTCGCCCCCGCAATTTGGATAGGACTCCGTTGTCGTGCCGCAGGGCGCTGTCGAAACACCGCCGACGAAGCTGTTGTCCCTAGTGCTCTGCGTAACAAGGATCGGATGGCCAACGACGCTGAAGCCGAAGTCGAGAATGTATTCGCCGGATGTATGAGAGACGACGCTGATGCCGCCAGACTGTGAGACGATGGTCCCGCCTTTGTCGACAAGTGCCCAGTGCGCTGCGGTTTGATAACCCGATGCGGGGGTTCCGCCGAGCGATTCGGCATTCGCAGCGATGGGCGCCTCAGCGCCAGCAGCGAAGTTGGATGTCGTCACCGAGCCGCTTGCGAGCGTGGGATTGGGGTAGGCGCCTGTGAGAGCCCCACCAGCCGGTCCGGTGGACGGTCCCGTAAGGCCTTGGGGCCCTTCCTTGCCTTGAGGTCCGGACGCTCCCGTCGGACCCGCCGCTCCGGTAGCGCCGATCTTCCCCGCGGCGCCGTTCTTGCCTTTGAGGGACTTCAGCACCTTCGGGTTGATCTGCTTGGTCGAGTTGATCAGATAGTGGTTCGCGGCCAGCGCCCCGCCGCTCATCGCGAACACAAGCGCGAGCGTGGCGGTGACGTTGGCGTAGCTGAGACGTCTGCGCATGGGTAGAGCCCCCGGGAGTTGTGCGTGCAGGAATAGAAGCCGTCACCCTACGCGCCTAGGCGGCGGATGTTCCGGCCTCTGGACGGACGGACGATCGCTATGCACCGCCTGGTGACACGCTGTGGCACAATCCCTCTATGAGCGACCACTTCACGCTGCGGTTTCAGCCGGGCGTGAGCGAGCGGCTGGCGGCGCGGGCGCGGCGGGTCGGCCTCGCCCCACGGACATTGGCCCAGCGTTTGGTCGACGAGGGCCTGCGCCGGGAAGATCATCCGCTCATCCGCTTCGCCGACGGGCCGAGCGGTAGGCGGGCCGCGCTGGTGGGTAGCGGGCTGGATGTGTGGCAGGTGATCGACACGGTTCGCGATAACGACAACGACCTCGAAGAGGCTGCTGCGTACCTCGAGATCGCGCCCGGGCTCGTGCAGGCGGCTGTTGCCTATTACGGCGAATATCGCGAGGAGATCGACGCCGAGATTGCGCTCAACGAGGCCGAGTCGGAGCGTGGATACGCCGCTTGGGTGGCGGGCCAGCAGGCACTGGCTTCGTGAAAGCGCTGCTCGACGAGCAGTTTTCTCCCCAGATAGCGCGTCTCCTACGCGAGCGTGGATTGGATGTCGAGGCAGTAGCGGAGCGGGGAGAGCAGGCGGAAGTCTCGGACAGTGAGGTGATGGAGATCGCCGTACACGAGCAGCGCGCGGTCGTGACCAACGACATCAAGGACTTCCGCCCGATCGCCGCCGAACGCCTGATCAGCGGCCAAGGTCATGCGGGCCTCATCCTCTTGCCGTCGAGACGCGATCGCAGCAACGACGCTACCGGCGTGCTTGCCGACGCGATCGAGGCGGTGATGCGCGCCCACCCCAAGGGGATTCCCGGCGCCGAGCATTGGATTGGGCCGCTGTCGTGATGCGCGAGAAGCTCAGATGGACGATCGCTCACGCTCGGCCGTGATCCGGTACAACGACGGGGAGCGCTTTTGACCGAGCCCGGCCGGGCGCACCATCGCCAAACGGATGGAGGAGCCACACCATGCCCACGTACATCATGCTTTCGACCCTCACCCCCGAGGGCGTGCAGACGGTCAAGAACAACCCGCAGCGGATCCAAGAGGTCAACAAGGAGGTCGAGCAGCTCGGCGCCATCGTCAAGGCGCAGTGGGCGACGCTCGGACACGTCGACTTCATCTCGGTCATTGAGGCGCCCGACGAGGGCACGATGGCGCGCGTGTCGCTGGAGCTGGGGTCGCGCGGCACCGGCCGCTACGAGACGCTTTCCGCGATACCGATCGACGATTTCATAGCTTCGCTCTGACGTGAAGATCCTGGTGGTGGGGGGCGGTGGGCGCGAGCACGCGCTCGTGCGCGCGTTGACGCGCTCTCAGCAGTTGCCCGAGCTCTTGTGCGCGCCGGGCAACGCCGGCATCGCTCGGGACGCGCGCCTGCTCCACATCGCCGCCGAGGATGTCGACGGGCTCGTTGCGGCCGTTGAGCGCGAGGGCGTCGACTTCACGATTGTCGGACCCGAGGCGCCGCTGGTCGCGGGCCTCGTCGACGCGCTCGCTGCACGCGGCCACGCGGCCTTCGGCCCGACCGCGGCCGCGGCCCAGCTGGAGGGATCGAAGGCGTTCGCCAAGCAGATCATGGAGGAGGCTGGGGTGCCCACCGCGCGCTGGCGTTTGGTGAGCTCGCTGGACGAGGGTCTGGCGGCGGTGCGCGATCTTGCGCAATCCCCGGGCGAGGGGGTTGTCGTCAAGGCGGACGGTCTCGCCGCTGGGAAGGGCGTGGTCGTGGCCGACACCGCGCTGCTGGCTGAGGTGGCGCTGGCCGAGGTGTTCCTGAACGACCGCTTCGCCACGACTGGGCCTGGCGACCCGGCCGGCGATGGCCCGCCCGCCGCTCCCCGCGTCGTGGTGGAGGAGCGCCTGATCGGGCAGGAGCTGTCGCTGCTCGCGCTGTGTGACGGCGAGCGGGCGCTGCCAATGGCGCCGGCGCGCGACTTCAAGCGCATCTTCGACGGCGATCGCGGCCCGAACACGGGCGGCATGGGCTCCTACTCACCGGTGGCCGGCTTCGATCGAGCGCGCGTGCAGGAGATCGCCGCTGCCGTGCATCAACCGGTCGTCGACCTCATGCGCGAGCGCGGGACTCCCTTCCACGGAGTTCTCTATGCGGGCATCATGCTCACACCACAGGGCCTGCGCGTGCTGGAGTTCAACGCTCGCTTCGGTGACCCCGAGACGCAGGCTGTGCTGCCGCGGTTGCGCTCGGATCTGCTGGAGCTGCTGCTCGCCGCCGCTCGCCCCGGTGGCCTCGAGGGAGTAGAGCTCGAGTGGTCGCCCGACTGGGCGGTCACGCTTGTGTTGGCGAGCGCCGGCTACCCGTCCTCCGCCTCCAGGGGGGATCCGATCGCCGGCCTCGAGCGTCTGGAGGCATCTGTGGGAGATATCCGCACGGGGAGCGTGAGCCACCGCTTTGCGGGCATCGAGGTGACGCATGCCGGCACCGCTGAGGTCGATGGCTCCATTGTCACGGCCGGCGGGCGTGTGCTGAACGTCACCGCGCTCGGCCTCGACGCCCAATCTGCCCGTCACGCGGCGTATGCTGCGGCAGGGATGATCTCCTTCGACGGGATGCAGCTCAGGCGCGACATCGCCGCGCTCGCCGCGGAGGGAGGACCTACATGAGTGGGGGACTAAGACCACCACAAAAAGGATCTCGTGTCGTGAGTCATAAATTCGCTGGCGTTTCCCGGCGCCTGCACGCGCCTGACGCCCGCCGCCGCCGGCCATGTGCTGGCCGATCCCGGACGATCGGTGGCACACTTGCCGGCACCGTCGAACGTCAGATCACGTCCATCCATCCGGCAAACGCTGACCGAATCTATGACTCACGACACTAACGCGCCGGATCGGGCGCGCCCGCGGAGCGGTCCCTCTGCCCATGAGAGCTCGGCCAGCTCGCCCGGGATCTCGTTGGTGCCCGAGCCGATGCAGGAGGCCGAAGTACAGGCGCAGCTCGACGACATCGACGTCGACGCGCCGCGCGTGGGCATCGTGATGGGCTCAAAGAGCGACATGGACGCGATGGAGACGGCCGCGAGCGAGCTGGAAGAGCGGGGCATTTTGCACGAGATTCGAGTGATGTCCGCCCACCGCGAACCGGACGTCGTAGCCGACTACGCCAAGAACGCACACATGCGCGGGCTGCGCGTGATCATCGCCGGCGCGGGTATCTCCGCGGCGCTGCCCGGCGCCGTGGCCGCCCACACCGACCTGCCCGTCATCGGCGTGCCGCTCTCCAGCCGCCTGAGCGCCGCCGGCGGGTTGGACGCGATCCTCTCGATCGTGCAGATGCCCCCGGGCGTGCCCGTCGCCTGCGTGGGCCTGGACAACCCGCGCAATGCGGCGATCCTGGCCGCGCAGATTCTCGGCGCCTGAAGCTCAAGCGAGCGCCGTCGAATGACTTCCCGCCCGCCCGGCGATAATCCAGAGAAATGATCGTGCGTTACACCCGCCCCGAGCTCGGCCGTCTGTGGACCGACGCGGCTCGCATGGAGACATGGCGCCAGGTGGAGGTGGCCGCATGCGAGGAGCTGGGAGAGCTGCTCGGTGGGGGGAACGGTCCCACGGCGACGGACCTGGAGGCTATTCGCGACGCGACGTTCACGGTTGACGCCGTCAACGAGCGCGAGCGGGTGACCGACCACGACGTGGCGGCGTTCGTGGATGTGCTCGCCGCCTCGGCGGGAGAAGCGGGGCGCTGGATCCACTTCGGGTTGACGAGCTCGGACGTGCTCGACACGGCGCTCGCGCTGCAGCTGCGCGCCGTCGGCGAGGTGCTCGTACCAGGCGCTCAGGAGCTCGTCGCCACACTGGTCACACGTGCGCGCGAGCATGCGCAGACGCTGTGCGTGGGCAGGACTCACGGAGTGCACGCGGAGCCGACGACGTTCGGGGTCAAGCTCGCGGGCTTCGCGTTCGAGGCGCATCGCAACGCGCAGCGCTTGGAGCGCGCGTTTGCCCAGGTGGCCGTCGCTGCGGTGTCCGGGGCTGTGGGAACCTACGCCGCGACGAGCCCCGAGTTCGAGGCGCGCGTGCTCAAGCGCTTGGGCCTCGAGCGCGAGCCGGTTTCCACCCAGGTCGTCGCGCGCGATCGTCACGCGGAGCTGTTGCAGGCGATTGCGTTAGCCGGCGCTGGCCTGGAGCGATTTGCGACCGAGATCCGACACCTGCAGCGCACGGAGGTACGCGAGGTCGAAGAGCCCTTCCGCGCCGGTCAGAAGGGCTCGAGCGCGATGCCACACAAGCGCAATCCGATCAAGAGCGAGCAGATCTCAGGTCTCGCGCGTGTCCTGCGCGGGAACGCGCAGGCGGGGCTCGAGAACGTCGCGCTGTGGCACGAGCGCGACATCTCGCATTCCTCCGTCGAGCGCGTGATCCTGCCGGACTCGACGATCCTGCTCGACTATCTGCAGCACCGCACTATCGAGCTCGTGGAGGGAATGACGGTGCACGCGGAGAGGATGCGCGAGAACCTCGAGCTGACCCACGGTGCGCTCTTCTCCCAGCGGGTCCTGCTCGCGCTCATCGAAGGCAATCCCGTGGAAGGGAATCCCGCCCACCCCATGACCCGCGACGACGCCTACCGGATCGTGCAGGAGCTGACGCAGCGCGCATGGGACACCGGTACTCCCCTGCGTGATCTGCTCGCGGCGGACATTCGCGCCTCCGGGCTGGACCTCGACGCGATCTTCGACTACGAGCATTACGTCCGCCACGTCGATGAGATCCTTGCGCGCCTGGATGAGGTCGCCTGACCACCACACTCGGGCTCCCGACCCGATTGCTAGCATCGCGTCACGTGACCACAACACTCGTCGACCTGCCGCTGATCGCCAAAGGAAAGGTCCGCGAGATGTACGCGCTGGACGAGCGGCTGCTGATGGTCGCGAGCGACCGCATCTCGACTTACGACGCGGTCCACCCGACCCCCATCCCGGACAAGGGCAAGGTACTCACGGGACTGTCGGTGTTCTGGTTCGAGAAGACGGGCGACATCGTCGCCAACCACCTGATCTCAGCGACCGATGGCGTCCCCGCGGAGGCGCGCGGGCGGGCGTTGGTCGTGCGCAAGTTGCGAATGCTCCCGGTCGAGTGCGTCGTGCGCGGCTACATCACAGGGTCCGGGTGGAAGGACTACCAGGCGACAGGCAAGGTGTCGGGCATCGAGCTGCCGAAGGGCCTGCGCGAGTCAGAGCGCCTGCCCGAGCCGATCTTTACACCTACGACGAAGGCCGAGGCAGGCCATGACGAGGCGATCGACTTCGACCGCGCGGCCGAGTTGGTGGGCGACCGGGAGCTGATGGAATGCGTCAGAGATGTGTCGATCGATCTGTACGCGTTTGCGGCGGAGCACGCGCGCGCGAACGGAGTGATCCTGGCCGACACGAAGTTCGAGTTTGGGTTGGATGAGAATGATCCCGCCCGGGGCGGGCGGGCCCTAATCCTCGGCGACGAGGTGCTGACGCCCGACTCCTCGCGCTACTGGCCCGCGGAGGGCTACGAGGTCGGTCATGGGCAGCCGAGCTTCGACAAGCAGTACGTCCGCGACTGGGCCGCGGCCAGTGGCTGGGACAAGAGGCCGCCGGCGCCCCCCATCCCCCATGACATCGTCATGGGTACCCGCGAGCGGTACCTCGAGGCGTATGCGCTCATCACGGGGGAGCCCTTCCAGGTGTGGCTGGCCCGCACGGACGCCGCCGCCGAGGGGGAACCCTGGGGGGTGGCGTGAGGGCGCGTGTGCTGATCCGCCCGAAGGCGGGCATTCTTGATCCCCAGGGCGAGGCCGTGGAGCGCGCGCTGCCCGCGCTCGGGTTCAAAGGTGTGGAAAACGTCCACGTAGGCCGGCTGGTCGAGCTCGAGGTCGAGGACCCGACCCAGGTCGAAGCCATGTGCGAGAAGCTGCTCGCGAACCCGCTTATCGAGGACTACGAGATTCACCTCCTCAACGGCATCGGCTGATGCGCAGTGAAGTTCGGCGTACTCCAGTTCCCCGGTAGCTGTGACGAGGTTGATGCCCTCCAGGCGGCGAGGCGCGTCGGCGACGCCGAGCTGCTGTGGCACGGCCAGCGCGACCTGAGGGGCGCCGATGCGATCATCGTCCCAGGGGGGTTCTCTTACGGCGACTACCTGCGCGCGGGAGCGATCGCGCGGTTCGCGCCGATCATGGAGTCGGTCATCGACTTCGCCAGGGACGGCGGTTTGGTGCTGGGGATCTGCAACGGGTTTCAGGTGCTGTGCGAGGCTCGGCTGTTGCCGGGGGCTCTGTTGGGGAACGTGAACCGACGCTTCACGTTCAGACAGGTCGGGCTGGAGGTGCTCAACAGTGGCGGCTCGTTCACCGACGGATGCGCGCTGGGCGAACGTCTGAGCATCCCGGCGAAGCATTCGTGGGGACGCTATTACGCGGACGCGGAGACGCTCGCGGCAATGGATCGGGCTGGCCAGCTGGTGCTGCGGTATGCGGCGGGCGAGAACTTCAACGGCTCGGTGCACGACATCGCGGGGGTGAGCAACGAGCGGGGGAACGTGTTCGGGTTGATGCCCCATCCCGAGCATGCGATCGACGAGTTGGTGGGAGGTTCCAGCGATGGGCTGAAGATCTTCGAGTCGATGCGCCTGACGGTGGAGGGCGCCCGTGTCTGAGGATCCCGGCGTCGCGACGGCGAGTTCCGGGATCGCGCCGGGAACCGCGAGCGCTCAGCAGCCAACTGTCGAGGACGCGCTCGCGCTCGGGTTGACCCGCGCCGAGTATGAGCTGGTCTGCGAGAAGCAGGATGGCGCGGGCGGGCGGGCACCTAATCAAGTGGAGCTGGCGATGTACTCGCTGCTGTGGAGCGAGCACTGCGCATACAAGCACTCGAAGAGGCTGCTGAGGACGCTGCCGACGGAGGGTAGGTACGTGGTGATGGGTCCCGGCGAGAACGCCGGAGCCGTCGATGTGGGGGGCGGTCTGGTCTGTGCGTTCAAGGTTGAGTCGCACAACCATCCGAGCGCGGTGGAGCCGTTCCAGGGGGCGGCGACGGGCGTAGGGGGCATCCTGCGCGACATCTTCGCGATCGGAGCGCGACCGATCGCGGTGCTCGACTCGCTGCGCTTTGGCGAGCCGCTCGATGCCCCGCTGGGCCCGGGCTCCGGCACGCGCTCGCGTTATCTGCTCGACGGGGCGGTGGCGGGCATCGGTCACTACGGCAACTCGATCGGTGTTCCGACCGTGGGCGGGGAGGTGTACTTCGAGGGGCCCTACGAGCAGAACTGCCTGGTCAACGCGATGGCGCTGGGACTCGGTGAGCGCGAGAAGCTGGTGCGCAGCGCGGCCGCCGGACCGGGGAACACGCTCGTGCTGTTCGGTGCCCGCACCGGCCGCGACGGGATCGGCGGGGCGTCGGTGCTCGCCTCGGCGGAGCTGGGCGAGGCGGACGAGGACAAGCGCCCGACTGTGCAGGTGGGCGACCCGTTCGAGGAGAAGAAGCTGCTGGAGTGCTCGCTGGAGCTGCTGGAGCGGGGGCTGATCGTGGCGCTGCAGGACCTCGGCGCGGCGGGCCTCACCTCATCGGCCGCGGAGATGGCCTCCAAGGGCGAGGTTGGGATCGATCTCGACGTCGCGAAGGTGCCGCTGCGCGAGGGGGATATGGAGCCGTTCGAGGTGATGGTGAGTGAGTCCCAGGAGCGGATGCTGTGCGTTGTCGAGCCCGCGAACGTCGATGCGGTGATGGAGCTGTGCGAGAAGTGGGAGGTGAACGGGTCTGCGATCGGGACGGTCACAGATACGCGCCGGATGCGGGTGTTTGATGGTGAGAGCCTGGTCGGGGACATGCCGGTGAGAGCGCTCGTGGACGACTGCCCGCTGTATGACCTGCAGCCGGTCAAGCCGAGTGCCCCGATCTACCGCCCGCCGGTGGCGTCGCTGGCCGCGGACACCTCGCCGCGCGAGACGCTGTTGGCGCTGGTGGGCTCGCCTAACATCGCCTCGCGACGGCCGCTGTTCGAGCAATACGACGCGGTGGTGCAGTCGCGCACGGTGCGCCGTCCCGAGCAGGCAGACGCGGCGGTGCTGGCGCTTGACCGCGATCCTCACCATACCGGCGACTCCCACTCAACCGGCGACCCTCCCCCGGCCGGCGAGGGGCCGATCCCGGCGCTGGCCGTGAGCATCGACTGCAACGGCCGGCGGGTCGCGGCCGATCCATACCGAGGCACGATCGAGGCGGTTCTCGAGTGCGCGTCCAACCTCGCCTGTGTCGGCGCCGAGCCGCTTGGCACGACCAACAACCTCAACTTCGGCAATCCCGAGCGACCTCACGTCGCCTGGCAGCTGACCGAATCCGTTCGCGGTCTCGGCGACGCCTGTCGCGCGCTCGAGGCCCCGATCGTCGGCGGCAACGTCTCCCTTTACAACGAGACCTCCTCCGGCCCGATCTACCCCACGCCCGTCATCGGCATGGTCGGCCGTCTGCCCGACGCGCGCTGCGCCGGGCGCCTCGGCTTCGCCCGCGCGGGCGACACGATTGCGCTCGTCGGCCCCTTCGCCCCGTCGCTGGCGGCGAGCGAGCTGGCCAAGCTGCGCGGCGACCGGCTGCCGGATGGACTGCCTGACATCGACATCGGGGCGGTTCACGCCGCGCAGTTCGCGATCCGCGGCGCCGTGCGCGTCGGCGCGCTCTCCAGTGCCCACGACATCGCCGAGGGGGGCCTCGCCACCGCCCTCGCAGAGTGCTGCCTCGCGGGGGGCCTGGGAGCGGACGTGCGGCTCCCGGCGACCGGTGACGGCGATCCGTTAGCCGACCTCTTCGGCGAGGCTCCCGGCGGCTTTCTCATCAGCGGCACGCCCAACGGCGTCAGCTCGCTGGGCCGGCGCACGCCCGTGTCCGTTATCGGCACGGTTGGCGGCGATTCCCTGCACATCGGGATCGGCGATTTGCTGCTCTCCGTGACGCTCGCGGAGCTGGCGCGGGCACACGGCGCGCTCGCGGAGCTGTTCGGGTGAGGGGGCCTGCTAGCGTGAAAACAGCGATGGCTTCTTTAGAAGGGCCCGCTTTAAAAGGCCCCACCCGCCCGACCCGGCCCACCGAGCCCGAGTTGGAGGACCGCGACGGGCCGCGCGACGAGTGTGGCGTGTTTGGCATATATGCGCCCGGCCACGATGTCTCACAGTTGTCGTTCTTCGCGCTGTTTGCGCTGCAGCACCGTGGGCAGGAGTCGGCGGGGATCGCGGCGGCCGATCGTGGCGGTCAAATCATCACGCGTCGCGAGCTGGGGCTGGTCAGCCAGGTGTTCACTGAAAACGATCTGAGCACGCTCGCCGGCGAGCTCGCGATCGGGCACGTGCGCTACTCCACGACGGGCTCGAATGCTTGGGAGAACTCCCAGCCGGTGCAGCGCTCGGTGGGCACGCGCGGCTCGCAACGCGAGGTGGCGCTGGCCCACAACGGCAACCTGATCAACGCGGTGGAGCTCCACAATGAGCTGCTGGCGAAGGGGGTCACGTTCAGCTCGACCTCAGACTCGGAGATCATCGCGGCACTGATCGCGACGCATCCGGCCGAGCGCGTGGAGGACGCGATCGCAGAGGTGCTGCCGCGGCTGAAGGGCGCGTTCTCGACGGTGGTGATGACCAAGGATCGTGTGGTCGCCTTCCGCGACCCGCACGGGCTGCGCCCGCTTGCGCTGGGCACTTTGGAGCCCACGGCGAAAGCGCGGGCCGACACGGTGCGCTATTGCGTGGCGAGCGAGTCGTGCGCGTTGGACATCATCGGCGCGAAGTTCCTGCGTGATGTGCAGCCGGGCGAGGTGGTGACGCTGAGCGAGGAGGGCTGCTCGAGCAAACAGGTGGTGGAGGGTGCGCGCAAGGCGTTCTGCGTGTTCGAGTACATTTACTTCGCGCGCCCGGACTCGCGTATGAACGATCAGGTGCTGCAGGTCGCGCGCGGGCGCATGGGCGAGATTCTCTGGCGCGAGGCGCCGGTGGAGGCCGACCTGGTGATCGCCGTGCCGGACTCCGGCAACCCGGCCGCGCGCGGTCTGGCACGCGCGGCGGGCCTGCCCCAAGACGATGGCTTCGTGAAGAACCGCTACGTCGCGCGCACGTTCATCCAGCCCGGCCAGGAGCTGCGCAAGCACGGGCTGAGGCTGAAGTTCAACCCGCTGCCAGAGGTGATCGCCGGCAAGCGCCTGGTGGTGGTCGACGACTCGATCGTGCGCGGCAACACGACCCGGCAGATCGTGCAGATGCTGCGCGACTCGGGCGCCGCCGAGGTGCACATGAGGATCTCCGCGCCGCCGATCAAGCACCCGTGTCACTACGGCATCGATATGTCGACGCGCGAGGAGATGATCGCCCACGGGCGCACGACCGCGGAGGTCGCCGGAGAGCTGGGCTGCGACTCGCTGCACTATCTCTCGATGGAGGGCGTGTACGAGGCCGTCCGCGGCACGCGTGCCACTCACTGTGACGCGTGCTTCACCGGCGAGTATCCGCTCGACGGCACCGGTGAGGCGAACGGCAAGTACGCGCTCGAGCAGCCGACAGGTCCTTCACTCCCGCTGGTCCGCGCGTAGACCGCTACTCAAAGAGGGCGTGATCGCGTGCGCCGGCGGCGTCGCTGTAGCGATTGTTGTACGGCCGGTGGGTGATCATGTCGCCGCTACGACCCGTCTTCAACGCGTATCCGAGCGCTCCCAAGATAGCCAGGGCAACGATTATGGATGCGAGCATGGTTTCGTCCTATCGGTTTGGTGGGAGGGCACTCTCGACCCTCGCCGCTCATTGAAGCGCGCGGGAGCGGCGTTCTCTGTGAGTTGAGTCACAGCTATCGTGGCGCGCGTGTCCGAGCCTTTCCCCATCGCCGTGCTCGTATCGGGCGCCGGCACCAACCTGCAGGCGCTGCTCGACACCGTGCACCAGCGCGAGGCGGTGATCGTGGGAGTGGCTTCGAGCGTCGCGGGAGCCCCCGCGCTGGAGCACGCCGCCGACCGTGGAGTCCCCACCGCGGTATTTCCGCGCGCCGAGTACTCAGACCGAGGCGCTCGCGACGAGGCGCTCGCGGACTGGCTGGAAGAGCGTGGCGTGCGCCTGGTGGTGCTCGCCGGGTACATGGAGCTACTCGGCGCGCCGTTCCTTGCGCGGTTCCCCGGCGCGACGATCAACGTGCACCCCTCGCTGCTGCCGGCCTTCCCGGGGCTTGGCGCGATCGAGCAGGCGCTCGCCTACGGGGTGAAGGTGTTTGGCGTGACAGTCCACTTCGTCGACGCGGGCGTTGACAGCGGCCCGGTGATCCTTCAGCGTGCGATCGAGCTGCCCGACGCGCGCGCCCCCGGCGAGGTGCTGGAGGCACTGCGCCCGCTCGAGCACGCGCTGTTGCCGCAGGCGGTCAGGCTGTTCGCGCGCGGTGCTCTCCGGACAGATCCTGAGAACCTGCGCCGTATCACGGGCGACGGGTAGGCTCTGGGCAAATGCCTTCCGATCAGGACTCAACGACCACGGACGATGTGCGGGCACGGGCCGTGGACACGGCGTCTGCTGGTCCGGATCTGCCGTCGGCCGGGAATGACGCGCCGCGCGCGGATGCAAGCAGCCGGGTGCAGAAGGCTGCACCCGGCGAGGTGCAGAAGGCCGCACCCGGCGAGGTGCGTGTGCGCCGGGGGCTCCGGTCGGGGTCCGAGAAGCAGGGTGTCGTCGACTTCGCACGTGGTCTTAGTGAGCTGGGCGTAGAGATCGTCTCCACCGGAGGGACGTCGCGTGAGCTCGCGGGTGCGGGGATCGCTGTCAGGGCGATCGAGGACTTCACCG
>Ga0116219_10003377_pt1 | contig 12657 bp, 10 predicted proteins | sample Sb_taG_4_FD_91019 | JGI IMG/M metagenome (GOLD analysis project Ga0116219, IMG submission 91019) | Peat soil microbial communities from Weissenstadt, Germany - Sb_50d_6_BS metaG | ecosystem: Environmental > Terrestrial > Soil > Wetlands > Peat | place: Germany: Weissenstadt | collected 2010-09-21
ACGGTCGCGCGTCGCTGATCCAGACATCTGTTTTCCTACGCTCGCGCGAGCCATACTCGAGCTCCTTCTACATAGCTTTCTATGTAGCGACTAGCATGGTCTTGCGCAGGTACGCAAACGGCACGCCACCCTGCAACAGGCTGCCAGCAGCCAGGGCAACCACAGCGATACCATGCGGGCCTCGCCGACGTAGCTCAGCTGGTAGAGCGCATCTCTCGTAAAGATGAGGTCCCCGGTTCGATTCCGGGCGTCGGCTCTGCGTAAAATACCACCCCGTTTTGTACCGCAGGGTCACCGCAATTTGTTATAGTTTTTTGCAGTATTTGTCCGCTTTTGTCCGCCGAACGACACGAGCGAAACACCAGTCAGGGAGCAGAAAATGGCGCTCAGCCTAGACATTGAGCGCCTTCGGCGGGGTCGCTTACGAATGAAGTGCTCTACCAGCTGAGCTACGTCGGCGTGGGCTCTGATGCTAGCGCCGCCTCCGCCTCGAGCGATCGACGGTTGCCCAGCGTGCGTGCGCGCGAGCGTCCTTGTTTGGACTCGGGACTCGGCGCCTGGCGGCGGCTAGGTGATGCGGTCCCTACAGCGCACGCAGCTCCTGCAGCAGCGACTCGCCGTGCTGCTCGCAGAACGCCACACCGATCCCCGGCACTCCCAGCAGCTCGCCCATGTCGTTCGGGCCTACACGCAGCACCTCCTCCAGCACCACGTTCGACGCCACCCTAAACGCCGGCAGTCCTTCGGCGCGGCTCATCCGCCACGCCCTCAACCTCTCGAACTGCCCCTCGTCCACCGGCTCTCCGGCGCGCTCCCCCGACGCCCGCCCCGCCCTGCGTACCGCACGCTTGCGTTGCGCTCTGGCCACCGGCGCGCTCACCGCCCCCGCCAACGCCGAATCTGGATCGCACACATCGCAGCAGCGACCGCTCGGCATCCCCTGCTCCTCATCGCCGAAGTAATCGAGTATCTGCCGCCTTCTGCACCTCTCCCCGTCTCCCATATAACGCTCGATCGATTTGTAGGATTCCCAGCCGCGGTTCGTGGTCGCCTTGATCGCGGCTAACGCCTGACGCGGACTCCCTCTACCCGTGAGCGTCACCTCCAGGCCGTCTCCCCCATCCGGCTGCAACTCCACCGCGCCCGCGCGCTCGGCGATCGACAGCAGCACCCTCTCCCGATCGCTCAGCTGTCCGCGTCCTATCCCCACCACCCCGTCCAGGCCGCGACGCCTGAGTCCCGCCACATACCCCTTCACGTCCTCCACGTTCGTCGCACGCTCGTTGATGAACCTGATCAGCCTGCCCAGATCCATCCTCGATGCCAACAGCAGCGCTCGCGCCTGCCTGCCGTCGCGCCCACCCCTGCCCGCCTCCTGGTAGTAGGCCTCCAAGCTCGTCGGCAGCGCCCAATGCGCAACCGTCCGCACGTCCGCCTTGTCCACGCCCATCCCAAACGCGTTCGTCGCCACCACCACCTCCGCCCGGCCATCCATGAACGCAGCCTGGCTGTCTCTCCGGATCCGCGGATCCATGCCCGCGTGGTAGGCCACCGTCGGGATTCCACGCTCCGCGATCAACGCGGACACCTCATCGGTGTCTTTACGCGTGCCGCAATACACGATCGCCGGCCTTGAATCCGGATCGCCAAGGACGTGCAGCAGCGCGGCTCGCTTGCGGGCGATCGCGCCCTTGCCTTCCACGCTCACCACATCGAACGTCAAGTTCGGCCGGTCAAAGCCAGAGCGAACCGACACCCACTCGCGCAGCCCCAGCCGCGCGGCGATCTCAGTTGCCACCCTTGGCGTCGCCGTCGCCGTCGCCGCCATCACCGCTGGACGGCCCAGCGAGGCAATCGCCTCTCCCAGGCGCAGGTAATCGGGCCTGAAGTCGTGGCCCCACTCAGTCACGCAGTGCGCCTCGTCGACCACAAACAGCTTCACCCTCCGCTGCGCCAACGCCTCACGGAATGCGCCCGACCCAAACCGCTCCGGCGCCGCCAGCACGAGCTGGGTCACGCCTCCCTCGATATCCCTGAGCGCCTGCGAATTGTGCCCCTCCTCCATCCCCGAGGCCAGCATCGTCGCGTTCACGCCCACGTCCTTCAGCCGCCGCCACTGGTCGGCCATCAACGCGATCAGGGGGCTGACGACGACGACCAGAGGGCGGGTGGGATCCCCATCGCTTGCGAGCGCGGGCAGCTGGTAACAGAGCGACTTGCCCCCGCCCGTGGGCATCACCACCAGACTGTCGCGCCCTTCGAGCGCCGCCTGCACCACTTCGCGCTGGCCCGGCCTGAAAGCATCCAGGCCGAACCGCTTCAGCAGCTCCTCGGGAGTGCAGGTCGGGGCGCCGCCGCTACCGAAGGCGGGGAGCGGGGCTGTGGTCGTCGAGATCGTCGGGGGGGCAGTTGTCGGGATCGTCTCCTGCATCCCCTCAGAAGCTACCCCTTGCTTCGGCCGGGACTGCGGCGGCGCCACACCACACGCGCGCCAGCGGCCGGAACCAACGTGATCGCGCGCCGCTGGTTCCACTCGCCGCGCGCGTACAGCCGCCCTCGCAACGTTCGCCGGTCGTTCGCCGGCAGACTCGGCTGGAGCTCTCCAAGCACGGTGCGGAGCATCAGCTTCATCTCGAGCGTCGCGAACGATGCCCCGATGCAGCGACGGATGCCGCCACCAAACGGTATCCAGGAGAACGTCTCCGGCGGATGCTCGAGGAACCGCTCCGGGCGGAACTCAGCCGGCGCCTCGTACACGCGGGGGTTGCGATTGGTCAGATGGATCGAGGGCACCACCCTGGTGCCCGCCGGCAGCTCATGCCCGCCGACGCGCAGCGGCTCCGTCAGGGAGCGGATCACGAGCGGCACCACCGGGCGCACCCTGAGGGTCTCCGAGACCACGGCCTGGAGATAATCATCGCCAACGCCCGCGTCGATCTCGGCGGTCAGCCGGGCGAGCTTCTGCGGGTGGCGCACCAGGCGCTCGATCGCCCACGACACGGCGGTCGCGGTCGTCTCGTGCCCGGCCAGCAGCAGCGTGACGAGCTCGTCGCGCAGCTCCTCATCGGTCATGGCCTGATCATCCTCGTCGCGCGCGAGCAGCAACAACGAAAGGATGTCGCTGCGCTCCTCCAGGTCGCTCTCGGCGCGACGGCGGCGGAGCTCGTCGTAGATCACCGCGTCCAGATGGTCCAACCCCCGCCCGATCGCACCATCGGGGCGCTCGACGGTGGGGTTGCGCAGCGCCAGCCGCACCATCCTCGCCATTCCCATCGGCGCGAGCAGACCCGCAATCGCCTCGCGCATCGCCTCCATGTCCTGGCCCTCCACGCCGAACACGGCCCGCAGAATCACATCGAGCGTGATCGCCCGCGTGCGCTCTGAGAGACGCATCGGCTCGCCGAGCGGCCAGGACGCCATGTCGCGCTCGGTGGCCTCGACGATCACCTCCTCGTACTCGCGCATCCGCTCGCCGTGAAACGGTGGCAGCAGCAGCTTGCGCTGGCGCAGGTGCTCAGGGCCCGTGAGCGTCAGCACCGAACTCGGCCCCATGATCGGCGCAATCGGGGTGGCGCCCGTCGCCGAGGGCGCCACCTCGGGCGGCGCCGTGAAGATCGTCTTGACCGCCTCGGGGTCGCTCACGACCACCATCTGGCGTCCGCTGGGGCTGAAGGTCAGCGTGAAGGTCTCGCCAAAGCGCGCCGCACAGCGGTCCATAACCCAGGTGGGCGCAAACGACCAGGCCAGGGTCTGCAGGAACGCCGGCACACGTGGGCCGGGCGGCAGTTGCCGACCGTCGTAGGCAACGACGGGACTACCTAACGTCTCGTGATCGCTCGCAACAGCCGTTGCCATGCCGACAGCCTAGCTGGATGCTCGCGCGCTTCCGCCAACGCCACGGCTACCAGCCTGTGCGCCCGTTCGACCTCATCCGGCGCGAGCGTCACCGCGCGTCGCTCCAGATATCCCCGCAGCATCCTCGCCGGCAGCACCCTCACACCCTTGCGCCGGGCGAGCGGTTTGTCGACCCACGCGCGGCTGAACACGAGCAGCGGCTCCACCTTCGCCCCCGTCACGCGTTCGATCGCCTTGCGCTGCGCCTGCGCCTGGCTCAGCGTCGCGCCGTGCACGCGTCCCACGCGCACCGGTCCGGGATGACTCTTCGTCTCAACCGTGAACACCCCAGCCGGCCCGATCAAGATGTGGTCCACATTGCCCCGTCCCAGGCTCCCGTCGTGGATCACGCGCCAATCCTCGCCCGCCAGCTCGTCCAGCAGGCCCCCCACCTGCTCCTCGCCCGTCGCGCCGCGGTCGTGGCGCTCCACCAGCGGCAGCACGTAGCGCGAGATCACAAACATGCTCGCCAGCAGGGCGATCTCCGAGCCGAGGAAGCGCACGTCGCGTAGCCCGAACGTGCGCCCCAAGAGCGCGGTCGCCACGGCCAGCATCCCGAGCAGGACGAGCGTACGCATGCGCAGACGCCGCACGATCGTGCGCTCGTGTTGTCCGGCCACGCGAGCGGTCGGGTCGTAGCCAAGGATGTGCATCTCGCTCTCCTTACCCATCGGTCTGGCGGAGCTCACGCCTTAGCACGAGCGTGCGGGCGCGTGACCGAACGTTAAATTTCCCCCAAATTCCCCTAAGAAGCGTGGAAGCTCGCCCCATTTTCTAAAGCCTCGCCACCTCACCGTCGAAGCCATAAACAGACCCTCGATCTCATCGAGCACGGATGCAGCGCATGACTCCTCATTCCGATCCTTCGCCTCCCTCAGACGTCTGTCTGCTGCTGCGTGCACACGCCGAGCAGCGCTGGCTGAGCCGTGAGGTCGTACCCGTCCTGCGCGAGCTCGAGCAGCGTGACTCGCTCCCCGAGGAGCAGCTCGGCGCCGCGCTCGCCTACCTCGAGGTCATCTGGATCGAGGCCGCCCGCCGCGCCGCGGAGACCGATGCAACCTACGCCGAGCTCGACACCGCCTGCGCCCAGCTCGATCTCGCCTGCGCCGAGGAGAACACACTCCTGCCCAGCAGGGCTCGCCATTATCACGCGACCGTCCGCACTCTCCGCGAGATTGCCGCCCGCCACGTCGCCCGGCTCACGGCCATTCCCACCGATGGCGCATTCACGCACGACCACGCGCGTACCTGATTCAGTCAGTCGGCGTTCAGGCGGGCGTGGCTCGGCTCAGGCGGCGTGACGCATCGGCCGCGAGGCGCCATGGCGGCGCCCTGGGTCAGCGATCCTGCATTTTCAGGCGGTCCTGCGACGCAACGGCAGGTGCGGCGCGCGCAAGCGATGATGCCCAGACTCGTGCGGGATCGCGTCGATCGCCCCCACGATCTCCTGCCGGCCCGCCTCGTCGAGCTCGATCGGCCGCTGAGACAGCCACGAGCGCAAGTCGCGGCCGTGCACGAACGCGATTCGACTGGACTCGGCGACACGCTGGGGAAACTCACACCACAGCACCACTACGGGATGCACCTCCGGACCGCGGCCGGTGCGCGTGCGGATCTCGCGGTGCAACGTACGCGCGGCGTCGAGCGCTTGGCGGTTGATCGCCACACTGGGCCTGTCAGCGCGCGCGTCGGCGCCCCGCCGCAGCCACAACACCCCATCCCGCACACGCGCGCCGCCGGACCCAGGGAAGCGGGAGGCGATCGCAAACACCCCACCGGGGCCAACAACCACGTGGTCCATACCGTGCTTGGAATCGATCTCCTCGAGCACGGTCCACTCGCGTCCGGGCAGTCCCCGTAGGAGCGCATCAGTGCGCTTGGCCGCCTCCTCGTCCTGGCCCTTGAGCCGCTGCTGGGTTCCATCCCGATGTCTACGCCGCAAGACAAGCTTCCTTTCCACGCCTGAGATTACATACGCTTCGGCGGATGCCACCCCGCTTCGACCTCCAATCCCACTCCACCCACTCCGACGGAGCCCTCGCCGCGGCCGAGGTAGTCGAGCGCGCCGCCGACGCGGGCGTCGAGCTGCTCGCGCTGTCTGACCACGACACCATCAGCGGCGTCTCTGAGGCCATCGCCGCCGGCGAGCGGCGCGGCGTTCGCGTCGTCTCCGCCGTGGAGATCTCCGCCATCGATGAGGGTTCTGCGGTTCCGCGCGAACTGCACATCCTCGGCTATGACATCGACCACACCGGGCCCGTCATGACAGCGCGGCTGAGCGACTTCCTGGCCGACCGCGAGAAGCGCACGCTGCGCATGCGCGATGCGCTGCGCGACGTCGGCTTCGACCTGGACGAAGCGGAGATCGAAGCACGCATCGCCGCGGGCAAACCGATTGGACGTCCCCACCTCGCCGGCGCCGTGCTGCGGGCTCCCGCAAACGTCCAGCGCCTGAAAGACGAGGGCATCGACGACGTCGGCTCGCTGATCCGTGGCTATCTGATCGAGGGCAAGTCCGCGTTCCGGCTGCGCCAGACACCCACCGTCGCAGAGGCCATCGCCGCCATCCACGACGCCGGCGGGCTCGCCATCTGGGCCCACCCGTTCTGGGACATCTCCGATCCCACCGAAGTGCTCTCCACGATCGATCGCTTCCACGCGCTCGGCATCGACGGCGTCGAGGCCTTCTACATCACCCACACGCGCGAGAACACCGAGCTGCTGGTGGCGCACTGCGCCGAGCTAGGGCTACTCACCACCGGCTCCGCCGACTTCCATGGGCCCGAGAACCGTCAGTTCTGCGAGTTCATGGCCTTCGACACCTACGGCCTCGAGCCGAACCTCGGTCCAATCGCCTCAGCGGGCTAAGAGCTTCTCCAGCCGATACGCAAGCGCCTCCAGCGCCAGCTCTTCGGAGACGTTGAGCGGCAGGCTCAGCCGCGTGTCTCGGACCAGCTCGATCCCCTCGCCCAGGCGCGCGGCTCCGCGCGCTTGGGCGTCGTGCTCCAACTCGGCGCGACGATCCACCGCGTAGACGAGCTCGGGCGCCCCTGCGCTGAGGCACAGCACGTCGCGCAGCCACAGCTCCGCCAGACGCAGGGCGAGGTCCAGCGTGTGCGTGCGTGCGCGGCGCTCCAGACGGCGCCTCGCGTCCAAACCTTCACGTTCATGGCGCTTGCGGTCCTTGCTTCCCAGCAACTCCAGCTCACTCGCCATCCGCTCCTGCGCCTCCTCGCCGGCGCTCTCCCCGGCCGCCTTGGCGTCCTCGAGCAGCGCGGTCCACGGGCACTTGCTCGTCGCGCCCTCGAGCGCCGCACGCACAAAGCCCTCGGCGCTCGCCCGCAGCGCCTGACCTTCCGCGCTCGCCAGCCGCTCCGCCAGACGCGCGTCGCCGAGCGCCAAGCGCGCGCATGCCTGCGCGCGCAGGGGCTCCACGCCCTGCAAGCGCTCGGCGAGGAGCACGGGCGGGAGCGGATCGAAGCGCACGTGCTGGCAGCGCGAGGCAATCGTTCCGAGCACGTCCTCGCGGCGGTCGGTCAGCAGCAGCAGATGCACGAACGAGGGTGGCTCCTCGAGCGTCTTGAGCATCCTGTTGGCCGCCTGGTCGTTCAGCGTATGCGCCTCCTCGATCACGAACACACGCCGCGCGGATTCGAACGGCGTGCGCGTCGCGGCGGCCACCACGGGCTCCTCGATGTCTGAGACGAGCATCTCGGCGGCGCCCGACGGCGTCACCCAGGTCAGATCGGGGTGCGTGCCACGCGCAATCCGCACCGCCACCGCGCCCGGGTCACGCGCGCCGTCGAGGAGTAGCGCCGCCGCGAACGCCCGGGCGATCGTGCGCTTGCCGGTCCCGGAAGGACCGTGGAACAGGTAGGCATGGGAGGGGCTGGCCCGCGGCCCCAGCGCCGGGGCGAGCACCGCGCGCGCATGCGGGTGCGCGTCGATGCCGGGCAGGGCCTCGGTGGGATCGGCGAATGTCACAGTAGCCGCCCATCGTAGAGGCGCTACGGTGCCGGGGTGCCTCGCGGCAGGCTGATCACGATCGAGGGAATCGACGGCGCGGGCAAGTCCACGCTCGCGGAGGGGCTCGCGCGCGAGATCGCCGCGCGTGGGTCGCGGGTGGAACTACTTCGAGAGCCCGGCGGGGTGGACGTCTCCGAGCGGATTCGCGCGCTCGTGAAGGACCCAGCCCTCGCGGTGTCGCCTCGCGCTGAGGCGCTCCTGTACGCGGCCGCGCGCGCACAGCTCGTCGAGGAGCTCCTGGAGCCGCTGCTGCGAGACGGCGCGATCGTCCTGCTCGACCGCTTCGTGGACTCCTCGCTGGCTTATCAGGGCGCCGGACGCGCGTTGGGGGTGGAGGAGGTGCGCACCATCAACCTGTTCGCCACCGGCGGCCTGAGGCCCGACCGCACGCTGCTGCTGCGCATATCCCCGGCCGCCGGGCGCGCGCGACAGCACAAGCGCGCACTCGAGCCCGATCGTCTGGAGCGTGAGGACGAGGAGTTCTTTGGCCGAGTGGCGGACGCCTACGAAGAGCTCGCCCGTGCCGAGCCCGAGCGCATTCGTGTGATCGACGCCGAGCGACCGGCGGCTGACGTGCTCAGGCAGGCGCTTACCGCGATCGAGGATCTGCTGGACACATCATGAGCGCGGGAACAGAGCAACTGAGAACCGGTTTCAAAATAGGCGGTGCGGTCGGGGCGTGCATGGACCAAGCTGGGCGTCGCGGGACGGTGAAGCACGTGCTGGTGGCACGTGTGAGCCGTCACGTGGCGACGATCGAAGATCCCGTAGATCTTCGATCGGTCCAGCGCCGTGTCCAGGTGCGTATCCGGGCGTGCCGATCTTTTTGAAACAGGTTCTGAAGCGATTAGCATCCCCGATGTGATCCCAACCGCACGATCGATCGTGACCCGGCGCAGCGTGGCGCTGAGCGCCGCCGTGACGGCCTTGGCGCTCTCCCAACCAACATACGCGCCGGCAAGCGAACCCTCCTTCTTCCCGTCGACGTCGAGCTCATCATCGACCCCCAAATCCAAACAGACGACCATCAAAGCGAGCAGCGGTGCGGGCAAATCAGCCGTCCGCCCGGCCGGCACCGGCACGACCCGCACCGGCTCCACTACGACCCTCCCGGTGCCCGCCTCAGAGCGGATTCACTCCGGCACGAGTGGCGCCACCCCAACCACCACCTACGTCCCCGCGGGCGCCACGCCCCCGTCGAGCACCGCCCCGACAGGCACGGCCACGATTCCCGCGATCTTGCCAGGAGCCTCTTTCAAACCGGCGGTCAACGGGCGCCTGAGCACACGCGCGCACGCACAGCGTTCCGGCAAGCTTTCAACCGAGTCGATCGTGCTCGCCGCGCTCGGCGCGCTGCTGGCGCTCGGCTGCGCCATATGGGGGCTCGCGCGGCGCCGAGCGTTCGAGCCGCACTGGCTGCTCTCGCTGCGTCACGCCATGGCCGAGGCCGGCTTTCGCGCCTCGGCGACCTGGGCGGAATTCGCGGACTGGGTCCGCTTAGGACACTGAGACGGCCGCCGAGCGACGCTGGGCGATCTTCGATCGGCGCTTTGTCCTCGGTCGCTCGCGCGTGCTGGTCGCCTGCGTGCTGGCCGATCTTCGATCGGTACGCCACGCATCCCGCGTTCGTGCCTCGCTTGCCCAGCGACCTTCTCAGAAGCGCAGACGGAGTGTTCTAAAATTGAGGGTGCTTCCTCGATTTCTTCCGCCGGTCGGAGAGGGATGATGCTCGGCCCCGACAAACAGCTTCGAGTGGGCGTCCGCGACGCCGGCACAGCAGAGGAGGAAGGCCAATGAACCCAACCCCGCACCCCACCATCTCCGAGCAGGCGCTTGGCGACGCGCTGAGCGTCACGCGCTTCTTCACCGCCCCCGGCACGCATCCATTCGACGCCGTCGAGTGGGAGATTCGCGACGCGCGCATCGGCCACGGCGACCGTGTCGCGTTCGAGCAGAAGGACGTCGAGTTCCCGAAGAGCTGGTCGCAGAACGCGACGAACATCGTCGCCCAAAAGTACTTCCGTGGGCAGATTGGCAATCCGGCGCGCGAGCACTCGGTCAAGCAGATGATCGGTCGCGTGGCCGGCACGATCGCGGGCTGGGGGAGCGAGCGAGGCTACTTCGCAAGCGACGAGGATGCCGAGGCGTTCGAGCACGAGCTGGCCCACATCCTGCTGCACCAGATGGCGGCCTTCAACTCGCCCGTATGGTTCAACGTCGGTTTCGAGGAGAGCCCGCAGTGCAGTGCGTGCTTCATCCTCTCCGTCGAGGACACGATGGAGTCGATCCTCGACTGGAACACCAAGGAGGGAATGATCTTCCGCGGCGGCTCGGGCTCAGGGATCAACCTGTCGAACATCCGCGGCTCGATGGAGCCGCTGGCCAAGGGCGGCACGGCCTCAGGGCCGGTCTCCTTCATGCGCGGCGCCGACTCGTGGGCCGGCACGATCAAGTCCGGCGGCAAGACCCGCCGGGCGGCGAAGATGGTGGTGCTCGACGTCGACCACCCCGACATCCGCGAGTTCATCTGGTGTAAGGCCAAGGAGGAGGACAAGGCCGCCGCGCTGCGCGACGCGGGCTTTGACATGTCGATCGATGGCGATGGCTTCAAGTCGATCCAGTATCAGAACGCGAACAACTCGGTGCGCGTGACTGACGAGTTCATGCGCGCGGTGCAGGACGACGGCGAGTGGCGGCTGATCGCCCGTTCGACCGGCGAGCCGGTGGGCGAGGCCGTGAGCGCGCGCGAGCTGATGCGCGAGATCTCAGAGGCCGCCTACCGCTGCGCCGACCCGGGCATGCAGTACGACACGACGATCAACCGCTGGCACACCTCGCCGAACAGCGGGCGGATCAACGCCTCGAATCCGTGCAGCGAGTACATGCACGTCGACAACTCCGCGTGCAACCTCGCCTCGCTGAACCTGATGAAGTTCCGCCGCCTCGACGGGACCCTGGACGTGGAGTCCTTCGAGCACGCGGTCGACATCATGCTGCTGGCTCAGGAGATCGTCGTCTCACCGTCCAGCTACCCGACCGAGGAGGTCGGCGTCAACGCGCGCGCCTTCCGCCAGCTCGGCCTCGGCTATGCCAACCTCGGGGCTTACCTGATGAGCAACGGCATGCCGTATGACTCCGACTCAGGACGAGACACGGCAGCGGCGATCACCGCGCTGATGACCGGTCGCGCCTACCGCCGCTCAGCCGAGGTGGCCGCCGCGCTCGGGCCGTACGAGCACTACGAGGTCAACCGCGAGGCGCACAACAACGTGATGCGCATGCACCGCGACGCCTCCCATGAGATCCCCGAGACCGCAAGCACAGACGAGGAGCTGCTGGCGGCAGCGAAGCGCTCGTGGGATGAGGCGGTGGAGCTCGGCGAGCAGCACGGCTACCGCAACGCGCAGGCCACCGTGCTCGCGCCGACCGGCACGATCTCGTTCCTGATGGACTGCGACACGACCGGCGTCGAGCCAGACTTCTCCCTCGTCAAGTTCAAGGAGCTCGTCGGCGGCGGTCAGATGACAATCGTCAACCGCACGGTGCCGCTCGCGCTGCAGACCCTTGGCTACACCGAGACGCAGGTCGAGCAGATCGAGGCCCACCTAGCCGAGCACGGCACGATCGTGGGCGCGCCCGGCCTCGCCGAGGAGCACCTGCCGGTGTTCGACGTCGCGGTGGGCGAGCGGGCGATCTCGCACATGGGGCACCTGAAGATGATGGGCGCCGTGCAGCCGTTCATCTCGGGCGCGATCTCAAAGACGGTCAACCTGCCCCAGGAGGCGACGGTCGAGGACATCGCCGATGCCTACACCCAGGCGTGGCGGCTGGGGATCAAGGCGCTTGCGATCTACCGTGACGGCTCGAAGACCGCGCAGGCGCTGCGTACCGACGCACAGAAGGATGCGCCCGCGCCGGCCGATGTCGATGAGCTCGTCGACACAGCGGTGAAGAAGGCACTGGCCGAGGCCGGACCGCGGCGCAAGCGGATGCCGCGCGAGCGCCAGTCGCTCACGCACAAGTTCTCGATCGGCGGCCACGAGGGCTACATCACCGCCGGGATGTACGCCGACGGCAGCGTCGGGGAGATCTTCCTGACCGACATCGGCAAGGAGGGCTCGACGCTGCGCGGGATGATGAACTCGTTCGCGACCGCGATCTCGATCTCGTTGCAGTACGGCGTGCCACTCGAGACCCTCGTGCAGAAGTTCTGCTACATGCGCTTCGACCCCGAGGGGATCACCGGCAACCCCGAGATCCCGTTCGCGAAGTCGATGCCCGACTACATCATGCGCTGGCTGGCATCGCGCTTCCTGGACACCGACGCCCAGGAGGAGCTCGGCATCCTCACGCCGGAGGTGCGCGCCCGTAAATCCGCGCAGGAGGTCGCCCAGTCGGTCATCTCCTCCGACACCGCCGGGCCCAGCACGGCAGATGAGGCAGAGGACGAGCCGGCGAGCACCCCCCAAGCGTCGGCCGGGAACGGCGGCTCGAGTGCTCCAGCGGCCTCCTTCACCGACATGCCACCGGTCGTCCCCGCGAAGCTGAAAGGCCTGGACCTGGGGCCGGCGTGCGGGCAGTGTGGCGGCATGATGCAGCGCACCGGCTCCTGCTACACGTGCTCTTCATGCGGCAACAACACCGGCTGCGGCTGAGGCGCCATCGGGTAGCCTCCGTTTGCGGTGAGGCATGTGGCGAACACGAGACGGCTCTCGGCGACTGCGTTCCTGTGTGTGG
>Ga0116219_10003378_pt1 | contig 12656 bp, 10 predicted proteins | sample Sb_taG_4_FD_91019 | JGI IMG/M metagenome (GOLD analysis project Ga0116219, IMG submission 91019) | Peat soil microbial communities from Weissenstadt, Germany - Sb_50d_6_BS metaG | ecosystem: Environmental > Terrestrial > Soil > Wetlands > Peat | place: Germany: Weissenstadt | collected 2010-09-21
AGCTCCGGCAGCACTCTTCGGCACGGTCTGCGCAGCGCCCGGCGGCGGGCCCTGCTGGCCGTCGCCGCCGACTCGGTCGGCGTCGCAGCCCGCGCGCTGAGCATGGCGGTCGCCTGGGCCGGTGCGCGTCAACAATTCGGCCGACCGATCGGCAGCTTCCAGGCGATCTCGCACCGCTGCGCCGACATGCTCGTCGCGCTGGAAGGCGCGCGAAGCCAGGTCCAGGCCGCCGCCGCGGCCGATCTGGACGCCGACGAGTCGGACTGCCCGGTCAACCTGGCCGCCGCAGCCGCCTTGGACAGCGCGGTCAGCGCCGCCGAGGCGACGATTCAGATCCACGGCGGGATCGGCTTCACCTGGGAGCACCCGGCCCATCTGCTGCTGCGCCGCGCCCAGGCCAACGCCGTGGCAGTGGGCCGGGCCGAGGCGCTGCGCGACCGTGCCGCACGCGAGCTGCTGGCCCCATGGCAGGAACACCGCCTCGAACAGGCATTGACACGATGACGATTCGTTGACGGAGGGCACTAGACCGATGGAATACGGGACGGGTCCGGAACTGGAGGCCTTCCGCATCGAGGTGCGACAGTTTATCGCCACGCATGCGCCGGCGATCCCGCCGCGCGCCGGGGTGCGCAGTGCCGAGGACGCCCACGAGAATGAACTTCTCAACCAGTGGGCGGCCCGGCTCTACCAGGCCGGCTACGCGGGCGCCGATTGGCCGGCCGAATACGGTGGCCGGGACGGCTGGACGACCGAGCACGGGGTGGTGGTCGGCGAGGAGCTGGCGCGGGCGCAGGCGCCCGGCCTGCCCAGCGGCAACGTGCTGGCTGCCCAGGCGCTCATCGCCTACGGCGCTGACGAGCAGCGCAGCCGGCACCTGCCGGCGATCCGCGCGGGTCAGCAGAAGTGGTGCCAGCTGTTCTCCGAGCCCGGCGCCGGCAGCGACCTGGCCGCGCTGCGCACCAAGGCGGTACCCGACGGCGACGTCTACCGCGTCAACGGCCAGAAGGTGTGGACGACCGACGGGCAGTGGGCGCAGTTCGGCTACCTGCTGGCCCGCACCGACGCCGAGGCGCCCAAGCACCAAGGCATCAGCGCGTTCATCTGCGAGATGTCCACACCCGGTGTCACCGTGCGTCCGCTGCGCGAGATCACCGGGACGTCGGACTTCAACGAAGTGTTCTTCGACGACGTTGAGATCCCCGCGGCCAACATGCTCGGCAAGCCCGGCGAGGGATGGGCGATCGCCAACTCCACACTGGCCCATGAACGCAGCAACGTCGGCGCCATCGTCGTCAAGCTGCGACTGGCCCTGGAAGCGCTGACCGATCTGGCCCGCCGGGTCACCATCGACGGCCGCCGCGCCCTCGACAGCGACCGGGTCCGTGACCAGATCGGGATGTTCACCGCTCAGGTGGACGCCCTCTCTGCGCTGACCTACGCCAACATCACCCGATGGACCCGCGGCACCGAGCGCCGGCACGACGCCGCGATGGCCAAGCTGATGTTCAGTGAACTGAACCTGGCCATCGCGACCTTCGCCGTCGACCTGGCGGGGGAGGACGGTGTTCTGGTCGGCGGTGACCCCCAGGTGCTCGACGGCGGACGCTGGCAAGACGAGTGGCTCTATGCCCGTGCCTTCACCATCGCCGGTGGCAGCAGCGAGATCATGCGCAACCTCATCGCCGAGCGCGGGCTCGGCCTGCCACGCTGACCGGTTGCTTGCCGGCGCAGCCATCAGCGCAAGCCGAAGACCGCTCAGCACAACGGATCTGGCACGACCTCATCAGGGATCGGTCGGCGGCCGCGGTTGCTCGGCGGCCGGGGCCGCTCCGCCACGGGGGCCTAGCCGGCGACCAGCGCAGCGCGATGCTCGGCCACGGTGCCGTCCATCGCCTCGTCGACCTTGATCCGCCGCAGCAGCAGGTGCAGATCATGCTCCCAGGTGAAGCCGATACCGCCGTGCACCTGCAGCGCGGTCCCGGCAACCTCGGCCGCCGCGGCTTTGGCGTAGGCCGCCGCCGAGGACACCGCGCGGGATCGCTGCGCCGCCGGCGCGGCGGTGTCGAGCGCCAGCGCGCCCGCCCACAACGTCGACCGGCCCGCCTCCACAGCGAGCGCCATATTCGCGCAATGGTGTTTGACCGCCTGGAACGAACCGATCGGCACGCCGAACTGCTGGCGCTGACCGGCGTAGACAACGGTCATCTCCAACAGTCGTGAGGCGGCCCCGAGCGCATCCATACCGCGGTGAACCGCCAACGCATCCCGGACGAATCCCGCCGTGCCAGACGGTAGCGGCAGCCGCCCGGTTTCGGACGGGTGGAACCCCACACGCGCCCACGAACGGCTCAGATCCAGCGTCGACATCGGATCCAGCCGCGGGTTGGTCACGACGGACAGATAGTCACCCTCGTCCGTCTCGCCGACGACCACGACTCCGGTCATATCGGCCGCCATCGGGACCGGACTGCTAAGACCGGTCAGCGTCGCCGGCGCGCGTGTCAGGCCGAACAGCGCCTCGCCCTCGGCTGCCGCTGGCGCCTGCGGCGCACTCGACACCCCGAGCAGCCAGGCCGCGATCGCCAGATCAGCGATCGGCAGGGAGCTCGCCGCGTAGCCGTGGGCCTCGGCCAAGACCGCCAAGTCGACGTGACCGCCGTTCACCTCGGGCGTCAACAACGCCAACAGCCCGGCCCCGGCGGCGTGCGACACCGCGTTCGGGTCGAGAGTGACCGGGGAGCTGTCCAGCATCGCGCGCACCCGCGGGATCGGATCATTGCGAGTCAGCCAAGACCGTTCGGCATCGGCGAGCTGCTGTTGCTCACTGGAGAGCCCGAAGTCCATGCCCGTCCTTCCCAGTAAGTTGACCTAGTAAACCATGTCGTTTATCTTCGGGGAACCGGACGTCGCACCGAACCGAGCAAGGACGCAAACGATGACGAGCCTCCCCGAAGCGCTGGCACGGTTGTGGAATGCCGATGATTCCGCCGCGATGGTGCAGTGCGATGGGCGCTGGGTTTCCTGGGGACACGTCAGGTCGCTGACCGAACGTATCGACCGCGAGCTTTCCGCCGCCGGCTGCGCGCAGGGCGGCCGGGTCGCGGTCGTGCTCGGTAACCGCGTGGAGTCGGTCGCCGCACTGCTGGCGATCCTCCGGGCGTCCCGGACACTGGTCACCCTCAGCCCGCTACAGCCCCCCGAGCGGCTCAGCGCCGATCTGGCCGCCACCGGTGCCGGGTATGTTTTGGCTCCCGAAACCCTCTGGTCCAAGGCTGATTTCACCAAAGCGGTCGCCGACCTGGCCGCGGCAGGGTGGTCTGTAGAGGGGGACGAGGTAACACCGCGCGCACAGGCCGGCCGCGAACCGGTACCCGGCGACCCCGACGTCGCGATCGAGATGCTGACCAGCGGCACCACCGGGCCACCCAAACGCGTCCCGCTCACCAGCGCCCAGCTCGAGGCGTCCCTGGCTGCGGCGCTGAAGCACAACGAGCGCCCGGAAGTACGCGACAAGGCGCCGCTGACCGGCGCCGTCGCCCTGGTGACCTTGCCCATCGTCCACATCGGCGGCCTGTGGGGGCTGCTGCAATCGCTGATCTCGGCGCGCCGATTCGTGTTGCTGGAACGCTTCACCGTCCCGGCCTGGCACGCCGCGGTCAAACAACACCGGCCCGCGCTGGTCGGGTTGCCGCCACCGGCGATCCGCGCGGTCCTGGATGCGGACATCCCCCGCGAGGATCTGGCCAGCGTCCGCGCGATCAACGCCGGCACCAGCCCCGTCGATCCGGCACTGGTGGACGCTTTCTGGCAGCGATACGGCATCCCGATCCTGATCGTCTACGGCGCCACCGAGTTCTCCGGTGCCGTCGCGGGATGGACGCTGAAGGATTTTCACGCCCGCTGGACCGACAAGAAGGGCAGCGTCGGGCGCGCGTTCCCCGGGGTACGTCTGCAAGTGATCGACGACGACGGCGCGGTGCTGGCGCCCGGGCGAACCGGACGACTGCAGGTCGCCTCGCCACAGGTCAGCGGATCCGGTGATCGCTGGGTCACCACCAGCGATCTGGCGCATCTCGATGACGAAGGGTTCTTGTACATCGGCGGCCGCGCCGACGACGTGATCCTGCGCGGCGGGTTCAAGATCGCGCCGGCGACAGTGGTGCAGGCGCTGCGACGTCATGAGGCTGTGCACGACGCCGCAGTCGCCGGGCTGCCCGACCCTCGGCTAGGTCAAGTCCCACTCGCCGCCGTGGAACTCCGCGCCGGCACCTCGGTGACCCCCGAGGAGTTGCGGGCACACTGCCGGTCGATCCTGACGCCGTACGAAGTGCCGGCCCAGATCTTCGTCGTCGGCGAGCTGCCGCGCGGCGCCGCATTGAAGGTCGATCGGAGCAGGCTCACTGCGATGCTCGACGACCTGCGATCGTCGACGCCGACCGCGGCCACCTGAACCCGGTTGTTAACGGTCCTGTTCAATCCAGCCCCACGGAGAAAACCTATGCCACACACAGTCATCATTCGGCGCGACAACGGTATTCGCGGGTCCGCCGGGTATGGGTGCCCACGGCCGAGTCGGTGCGACGATCATGGAGATGTTGTGACGAGCACGGCAAGGGACGGGCTAAAGGTGTTCGCCGAGACGCGGCAATCGATCTGGAAGGCACCCTGACAAATGGGAAGAGTGCAGGACACAGTCATTCTGATCACCGGCGCCGCGCGCGGCCAGGGACGCAGCCACGCAGTCAAACTCGCCGAAGAGGGTGCCGACATCATTCTTTTCGACATCTGCCACGACATCGACACCAACAAATATCCGTTGGCCACACCACACGACCTCACCGAGGCGGGCCTCGAAGTCGAGAAGACCGGCCGGCGGGCCGTCACCGCCGAGGTCGACGTCCGCGACCGCGCGGCGCTGACCCGAGAACTGGCCAACGCCGTCGCCGAACTCGGCGGCAAGCTCGACGTTGTCGTGGCCAACGCCGGCATCTGCCCGCTCGGCAGCGACCTGCCCATCGGTGCCTTCGCCGACGCGTTCGACGTCGACTTCGTCGGTGTTGTCAACACCGTGCATGCGGCGCTGCCCTACCTGAAGTCCGGTGCGTCGATCATCACCACCGGCTCGATCGCCGGCCTGATCGCCGCCAGCCAGCCCGCCGCCGGTGGCCCGCTTGGACCGGGCGGGGCCGGTTACAGCTTCGCCAAACAGCTCGTGGATTCCTACACCCGAACCCTCGCCGCCCAGCTCGCGCCGATGTCGATTCGGGTCAACGTCGTTCACCCCACCAACTGCAATACCGGGATGCTCAACAGCGACCCGATGTACAAGCAGTTCCGGCCCGATCTCGAGCACCCCACCCGCGACGACGCACTACTGGCATTTCCGGCGATGCAAGCCATGCCGGTGCCCTACGTCGAGCCCGAGGACATCTCGCAGGTCGTGTGCTTCCTGGCCTCCGATGGATCGCGCTACGTCACCGGCAGTCAGTTCAAGGTCGACGCCGGAGCAATGCTGAAGTTCTGAAAAGGAGGAAACGATGACAACCGCAGAAGCAGCCGCTGTCGAGGGCCGCATCACCGACGAAGACATCGCCCGGGCCAAGGCCCAGATCGGCATCCCGGTCAACCAGCGCGACGAAACCTGGAATCGGTTGCCCAGCGCCGATGCCATCAGCCATTTCGCGTTCGGCTGCGGCGATGACAACCCGCTGTTCCACGACCCCGGCTACGGGGCTACGACACGCTGGCACGGACAGATCGCCCCACCGACGTTCCCGATCAGCACGGGCCTGGACCAGACACCCCGGTTCACCGATCCCGAACGCAAGAAACTGTTCCGCGGACTGTTCCGCGGCACCGGTAAGTACTACTCCGGCGTGAAATGGACCTGGTATCAGCCGATTTACGCCGGCAGGCCGGTGCTGGCGGAGAACTACACACTCGATGTGCAGGTCAAGGAGAGCGAGTTCTCCGGTGGGCGTTCGGTCAAAGAGACCTTCCGGTACCTCTATGTCGATATCGACGGCAACCCGCTGGCCACCCGCGACGAGTCCTACATCAACGCCGAACGCGAGGGCTCGAAGAAGTCCGGCAAGTACTCCCACATCACCCGGCAGCACTGGACCGAGGAGGAATTCGCCAAGGTTGAACAGGCCTACGACGCCGAGGTACGCCGCGGCGCCGAGCCGCAGTGGTGGGAGGACGTGGCCGTCGGTGACGAGCTGCCGGCGGTGATGAAGGGACCGCTGACGGTGGTGGACATCATCAGCATGCACATGGGTTGGGGCTGGGGCGGTTACGGCGTCGGCCCCCTGAAGTACGCCCATCAGCTGCGCCAGCGGATGCCGGCGTTTTATCAACCCGATGAGTACGGTGTGCCCGACGTCGTGCAGCGGCTGCACTGGGATGCCGCCCGAGCACAGGCCCTCGGAATCCCCGCGCCCTACGACTACGGGCAGATGCGGGCCGCCTGGGTGAGCCACTTGCTGACCAACTGGATCGGTGATGACGGTTGGCTGGCCGAAATGGATCTGCAGCTGCGCGGCTTCAACTACATGGGTGACACCCACCGGATGACGGGCACGGTCACCGCCAAGGGCGACGAGCCGGGTACCGCGGTGTTGCTGGACGTCAGGGGAGTCAGTCAGCGCGACGAAGCCACCACCCAAGGGACGGCGAAGGTCCTGTTGCCGTCCAAGCAAACCGGTGCGGTGGTATTGCCGGTGGCCGACGAGGATCTCAGGCGACGCGGCGCGCAGGTGGTGTCGCGGATGTCGGGCAAGGTCGGTGAGGAGATGCGCCGACTGCACGGGGAGTGACGGCCGGCATGAGACCACCTGCGGCCCAACGGCAGCGATGAACGGCATCACCACGCACACCACCGGGTCGATCCTGCGCATCGTGCTGGACCGGCCGGACAAGCGCAACGCGGTGAACACGTCGATGCTGCGGGAGCTGACCGCTGCGATCGCAACGGCGAGGAATGACGCGGTGCGCGTCGTGGCGCTCACCGGTGCCGGCCAGGCGTTCTGCGCCGGCGGCGACCTGAGCGGAGTCGACACCGAGGGTGCGGTGATTGCGGCGAACGAGGTGGTCCAGGCGATCACGCAGCTACCGAAACCGGTGGTGGCCGGTGTGCGCGGCGCAGCAGCGGGTTTCGGGTGTTCGCTGGCCCTGTCCTGCGACTTGGTGATCGCGGCGCGCTCGGGCTTCTTCCAACTCGCCTTCACCAAGATCGGGCTGATGCCCGACGGCGGGGCGTCGGCGTTACTGCCCGCCGCGATCGGGCGGGCGCGCGCCGCCCGGATGGCCCTGCTGGCCGAAAAGATCCCGGCCACCGACGCGTTCGACTGGGGCATGATCAGTCACCTTGTCGACGACGAGGCATTCGACGACGAAGTGGAGTCGGTGCTGCAGGCCCTGGCGGCCGGACCGACAACGTCATACGGGTGGACCAAACGTGCACTGACAACCACGACACTGCCCCACCTGACGGGCGCGCAGGCGCTGGAAGCCCAAGGGCAACAGGCATTGACGCAGACCGACGATTTCCGTCGCGCCGTGCGGGCGTTTCGTCGCGGCCCGGGACCGGGCAAGTAAACCCTGATACGCCGGCATAGCTGCCGTCAAGCGGCGTCGGCCCGATGACCAAGGACCACCGATGACAGATTTACGCGCGCTGGACACCATCGAGTTCGACGTGGCAGACCACGTCGCCACCGTCACCCTCAACCGACCCGATCAACTCAACAGCTTCAACGAGCAGATGGCCACCGAGTTTGCAGCGGTGTGGGCCACCGTGCGCGACGACGAGGACATCCGTGTCGCCGTGCTGCGCGCCAACGGCGATCGCGCGTTCTGCACCGGCATCGACGTGTCCGAGGGCGTGTGGTGGTATCACAAGCCCATCTTCAACCAAGAGGACCCGGGCACCCTGCTCGGGCCCAAGGCATACAAGGTGTGGAAGCCGGTGATCGGTGCCCTACACGGTATGGTCGCCGGCGGCGCAATGTACTTCGTCAACGAGTGTGACTTCGCCATCTGCGCACAGTCGACCGAGTTCTTCGATCCGCACGCCAACGCCGGTGTCGTCTCCGCGCTGGAGCCCATGGGCATGCTGGCGCTCGGCCTACCCTACGGCGAGGTGATGCGGTGGGCGCTGCTCGGCAGTGAGGAGCGGATCACCGCCCAGACCGCGCTGCGGATCGGTCTGGTGACCGAGGTCGTGCCTGACGACCAATTGCGAAGCCGCGCTGCTGAATTGGCCGCCGAGATCGCCACCCGGCGACCCCAGACCATCCAGGGCACAGTACGGGCCATGTGGGAGGCGCGGGACCTGCCGCCCAGCATTGCGCAGCGCCAAGGTCTGTACTACACCCACATCGGCAACGCCGGCGAGGGCCAGACCGACTCCCGGGTCAACAAGAAGGCGCCGCGACGGCGATGAGGTAAGGAGCTCGTATCGTCGCGAGCCGGGCCTGCAGACCGCAACGGTGATCACATAATGGGACGGCGTCGGCGAAGGCGCGAACTCGATTGAGCCGCAGTCGGACCAGCGAGTCGGCGTGCACGCCGGTTGCCGCACTCGACACAGCACGCTGCGCGATCATTGCGCCGCGAACCCCCGTCCTATATTGGCACAAAAATAGCTATATGGTTGACTATATCCAAAGCGCCCTGCACTATACGGCGGAAGGATGTCGACCGCTCCGACGCGGGCCCCGCGGTCGGTGCCGGGACGGTCGGCGCGCCGCCTGATATCGATACCCAACGCGGGCGCGACCACTGCGGCGGTGAGGAAACGATGACGTTGAAGTTCAACCTCCTGTTCCCCATGCGGGCCGTCAAGCACTGGGACCGCTGGTCAGAGGGCGCAAGCATCGGCGAGATCGCCAAACTCGTCGAGGACGCGGGATTCCACGGGTTTTCCATGACCGAGCACCCCTACCCGGATAAGCATTGGCTCGCCCACGGGGGCCACCACGCCTTCGATCCGTTCGTCTCCCTGAGCTTCGCCGCGGCGGCCACCCGAACGCTGCGCGTCATCACCTTCGTGATGGTCGCGGGCTACCGCAATCCATATCTGGCCGCCAAGGCCGCCGCCAGCCTGGACGTGCTGTCCGGTGGCCGGTTCACCCTCGGCACGGCTGCGGGATACCTGAAGAGCGAATTCGATGCGCTCGGAGCGGATTTCCCCCGCCGCGGCCAGCTGATGGACGAGGCGATCGAGGCCTGGAAGCACACCTGGGCCGGCCAGGAGCACCTGGGAGGGGAGTTCGGCGTGGCCGATCATGTCGCACTGCCGTTGCCCCGCGCACCGGGCGGGCCACCGATCTGGATCGGAGGCAACGGTGCGGCCGCGCGCCGCCGGGTGGTCGAGGTCGCCGACGGCTGGATCCCGATGGCCGCCTCGGGGGAGGTCTCCGAGATCACCCGCACTCGTGCGCTTGAACAGATCGATGTGCTGGCCGAATGGATCGCCGAGGTGAACACGCGGCGCGCCGAACGCGGCCGCGGGGCGGCCGAGGTGGTGTTCATGCCGTTTGAGGCCGGCCTGCTCGCGCAGGGATGCGAGGCGTTCTGCTCGGCAGTGCAGCCGAAACTGCCGGCCTACGCCGACGCCGGGGTCACATGGATCACCCTGGAGCCGGCCAGCAGGAGCCTGACCGACTTCCGCGCCGACATCCAGACACTGTCCTGCCTCGTCGGCGACTGAGTCCACCGACCACTAGGGCATGGCCGGTCCCGACGACTGGATCGGATCTGGTCGCAGGACGCCACTTCCCGCAACTGCGCGGCCGACCGATCGGGCAAACCCACTGGGCCGGTTGAGGACTGGTGTTTGCCGGCCATCCGGGTCACGGTGGGCGCGGTGCTGGTGTGGGGGTCGCCACAGCATCGAATCGCTGTGACCTGGATCTCGACACCGGCCCGCGGTGCTGATACTGTCTCCGATCAGAGTCGCATCAATGCGACTCGCCTCCATGATCATCGCAGACAGGGGATTGTCATGACCACGGTCCACCGGCCCGCCGAGCAGTGCCCGACGCTGAACTTCGACTACTCCGAGTCCAAGCCGGTCGGGACCTGGTTGAACACCTATGACGAGCTGCGGTCACGATTTCCCTGGTTCCGCAACGAGTTTGGGCCCGGATTCTGGACCATGGTCAACTACCAGGGAATCCTGCAGATCATGCAGGACCCGGAGACCTTCTCCAACAGCGTCGTCGTTGCCACCGATCCGAATCCGCCGTACAAGTGGATCCCGGAAATGCTCGACGGCGAAGAACACAAGCAATGGCGCCACCAACTCGCGCCGTTGTTCGCGCCGGGAGCCGTCGAACGCCTCGACAGCAAGATCCGCCAGCTCGCCGTCGAGCTGGTCGACGGGATCGCCGAGCAGGGCAGCTGCGACTTCATGGCCGAATTCGCCCAACGGTTCCCGACCACGATCTTCCTGGAAATGATGGGGCTGCCCGTCGACGAGCTCGACCGGTTCATGGCGTGGGAACACGACATCCTGCACGCCGGTGGCGGCGACGAGGAACGCATGCAGAAGCAGCTCGAAGCGATGATGGCGGTGATGGGGCGGTTTGTCACCCTCATCGCCGAGCGCCGCGAGCAGCCGCGCGACGACATCATCAGCAAGGCCCTCGACTACCAGATCGACGGCCAGCCGGTCACCGATGCCGACCTGTTGTCGTTCTGCCTGCTGATGTTCATGGCCGGGCTCGACACCGTGTCGGCGACGCTGGGCTGGACGTTCTGGCACCTGGCCAGCCACGACAACGACCGAGCCAGAATCGTCGCGGACCCTTCCATGATCCCGACCGCGGTCGAAGAGTTCGTGCGTGCCTACGCCATCGTGATCCCGGCCCGCAAGGTCATGAAAGACGTTGAGATACAGGGATGTCCGATGAAAGCCGGTGACATGGTGTGCATCCCGCTGAATGCTGCCACCCGTGACGACTCTGCGTTCCCGAACGCCTCGACCGTCGACATCACCCGAAAGCCGAACAACCACATCGGCTTCGGCGCTGGACCGCACCGCTGCCTGGGCTCGCATCTGGCCCGTCGCGAACTCAAGATCGCCCTGGAGGAGTGGCACAAGCGGATCCCCGACTACCGGCTTGCCGCCGGGGCCGACCTGACCGAAACGGGTGGCCAGTTGGGGCTGGAAACGCTGCCGCTGGTCTGGGGGCGCTGATGCAGCGCCCGCTCGACGGCGTCCGCGTCCTGGAAGTCGCTCAGTTCACCTTCGTCCTCTCCGCCGGCGCCGTCCTGGCCGACTGGGGTGCTGATGTCATCAAAGTCGAAAACCCCGTCACCGGCGACGCTCAGCGTGGCCTGGTCAAAGTTCTCGGTCGCGCGGTGACCGCCCCCGGATCGTCGTTCGCACCCATCATGGAGGCGCCCAATCGCGGCAAGCGCAGCGTCGGCCTGGGTCTGACCACCGCCGAGGCACGGCCCATCCTCGAGGAGTTGATCCGCCGAAGCGATGTGTTCCTGACCAACTATCTGCCCGGTGTCCGGGCCAAGCTGCGCATCGACGTCGAGGACGTCCGCAAGATCAATCCCGACATCATCTATGTCGTGGGCAGCGGATACGGCATGGACGGGCCTGATCGCAACACCGGTGCCTACGATGCGACGGCGTACTGGGCGCGCGGCGGTAGTGCCAACGGCGTGACGCCCGCCGACGCCGACAGGGTCGCCTTCATGCCGTCGGGCGCCTACGGCGACAACATCGGCGGACTGGCCATCGCCGGCGGGGTCGCGGCCGCGCTGTACGGCAGGCGGGTCACCGGGCAGCCGTCTGTGCTGGACGTGTTGCTGCTGGCCGTCGGTGTCTGGGCGACTCAGTTCAGCGTGAACCTGGCCCTGCTCAGCGGCGGGCATCTGCCCAAGATCGATAACAGAACCCAGGCTCCCGGAAACCCGTTGACGGGTAACTACCGCACCGGCGACGGGCGGTTCATCCAGCTGTCGATGCTGCAACCGACGCGGTACTGGCCCGAATTCTGCGAGCTGATGGGCTGCGGCGAGCACGCTGCCGACCCGCGGTTCAGCTCGCTGGAAGCACTGGCCGAAAATGCCGAGGCGGCCTGCGATATCGTCGCCCACGCGATCGGGTCGCGAACCTTCGACGAGTGTGCGCGGCGGCTCAAGCAGGGGACCGGTGCGTGGGCCGCGGTGCAGGACGGCTGGGATGTCGGCAACGACGAGGCGCTGATCGCCAACGGGCGCATCGTCGACATCGTCGACGCCGACGGGCAGCCGCAGAAACTGGTCGTCAATCCGGTGAAGTTCGACGACGCGGCGCTGTCGCTGACCCGGGCGCCGCAGTTCGCCGAGCACACTGACGATGTGCTGCGGGAACTTGGCCTCGACGACGACGCGCTCATCGAGTTGAAGGTCGCCGGCGCGATCACATGACCGCCGCACAGGCCGAGCGCAGCGACGACGGCTCCGTTCGGGCGCGGCTCATCCGGGCCGCCGAGGTCGAAGTCGACGAGCACGGCGTCGACGGGCTGCGCATGGAAGCCGCCGCACAGCGGGCCGGCGTGTCCAGGGCCACCGCCTTCCGACAGCTGGGCAGCGTCTCCGAGCTGCTGATCCAGGTGGCACTGCTGCGCGCCGAGCGTCACATCCAG
>Ga0116219_10003379_pt1 | contig 12654 bp, 12 predicted proteins | sample Sb_taG_4_FD_91019 | JGI IMG/M metagenome (GOLD analysis project Ga0116219, IMG submission 91019) | Peat soil microbial communities from Weissenstadt, Germany - Sb_50d_6_BS metaG | ecosystem: Environmental > Terrestrial > Soil > Wetlands > Peat | place: Germany: Weissenstadt | collected 2010-09-21
CACGCTCTTTCACGAAGACTGTTGCCAATCAGACTCACCCCAGCTTGGGAGTTACATTCTTATTTGGAATTCGCTGTAACCCATTGATAAGTCCCGATTCTGACGAATAAAACCAAGCAAATCCAAGCAATTTTATTTGGATTGGCTTGGCTGGGTTTGGATTTGCTTGGCCGGGCTTGGGATCGCGAGGAATTTGGATTGTCTTGTATAAGAGCCAAATGTGAGTTGCGGCGTTGCAGAAAAAGGCGCCCAAGCGACGGGGCGGGGCTCTCACCGCCTCTTTTTGGCGAATGCCTCGGCGAGAAACAGGCCGCCGTGGCGCAGGCCGGCGGCGTCGATGCCGTGGCCGACCCCTAGCGACAGATGCCATTGGGTCGGGATCGAAGCGCCGGCCAGCGCCTCGGCGGTCATGAACATCGCTTCGAACGGGATGAGCGGATCCTGATCGCCGTGGATGAGCAGGATGGGGGGCGGCGCGCCGCGCTGACCGCGCGCCGTCGCCTCGCTCAGGCGCTCCGGGCCGACCAGCATGCCGGAAAATGCGAGGATCGCCGCGGGCGCGCTGGGGCGCCTTAAGCCCACGTGCATCGCCATCATCGAGCCCTGGCTGAAGCCGACCAGCGCGAGGCGCGAATCATCAAGGCTGAGCCGCTTGAGCTCGGCGTCGAGAAAGGCGTCGATCGCGCCGCGCGCCTTGACGGCGCCGTTCCAGCGATCTGCGGCGCCGGCAGGATCGTCGGGCGGACGATTCGACAGCGCGAACCATTGCCGGCCCATTGGCGAGGCCGGGCAACGCTCCGGCGCGTGGGGCGAGACGAACGCGGCCTCGGGCAACAGCGCCCGCCATTGGCGCCCGAGCTCGATCAGGTCGGCGCCATCGGCGCCGTAGCCGTGCAGAAACACCACAAGCTGACTGGTTCGGCCTGCGGCCGCCGGGATGCGGGGTCCGTCCAGGGCGGCGCTCATAAGGTATTGGCTCCAAAGCTGATCCGGCGCCTGCCTTAGCCCGATCCATCGGCGAGGGCCATCCCCGAGCGCGCCTTGACGCCTCGGTAATAGGCCCAGAGCATGCGCGCGGCGACCCCTCGCCAGGGCCGCCAGCGCTCGGCGATCCGCTCGAGCCTCGCCGCGTCGGGCCGGCGCTTGAGGTTCAAGGCGAGCTTCGCGGCTTCCTGCAGGGCGAGGTCGCCGGCGGGAAACGCGTCCGGGTGGCCGAGGCAGAACAAGAGGAAAATGTCCGCGGTCCAGGGCCCGACGCCTTTCACCGTGATGAGCGCCTTATGGGCGTCCTCGGCGTCCAGCGTCGCCATGCTCGCGAGATCGAGCCCGCCCTCGACGACTGCTGCGGCGAGCGCGCGCAACGTGCCGATTTTGGCCGTCGACAATCCGCAGGCGCGTAAGCTCTCCTCCGTTGCTTTGGCGAGTTGGGCGGCCTCGAGCGGGGCCACGAGCGCCTCCAGCCGGCCGAGAATGGCGCTGGCGCTGGCGACGGACAGCTGTTGCGAGACGATGATCGCAGCGAGACCCGCGAAACCTGGGTCTCTGCGGCGAAGCGGGGGCCGTCCGCCGATCGCAACCAGGCGCTCGATGAGTTCCGGGTCCTTGGCCCGCAGGCGCTCGGCGGCCTCGTGTAAAGTCGCCTCATCGGCGATCGGCGGGCCGGGATGATAGGGCCTTTTGGTCGCCTGGCGCGCGGCCCGGGTTGCGCGGGCCCCTCCTTTGTGCATGCGCTTTCCCGCCATGTCCAATGAAACCCTCGCGACCGCGCCCGTCCTGCGCTTCGCCCCGTCGCCGAACGGGGCGCTCCATCTCGGCCACGCCTATTCGGCGCTCTTGAACGAGCGGCTCGCCGCAGAGACCAACGGGCGCTTGCTCCTGCGCATTGAAGACTTGGACCGCACCCGTTGCAAGCCGCAACACGAGGCCGCGATCCTCGACGACCTTGCATGGCTCGGCCTTCGTTTCGATGCGCCGCGGCGCCGCCAGAGCGAGCACGGCGACGACTACGCGTCGGCGCTCGCGCGCCTCGAGACGTTAGGCCTGGTCTACCCCTGCTTTTGCAGCCGGTCCGAGGTCGAGCGCGCCTCGGAGGGCCGGCGCGACCCGGACGGCGCGCCGCTTTACGACGGGACTTGCCGCGGGCTTGCTCAGGATGAAGCGCGCGCTCGCCTCGCGCGCGGCGAGAAGGCCGCCTGGCGCCTCAACATGCGCCGCGCGCTCGACGCCGCGCCTGCGCCGCTCGTCTGGAGCGAATTCGGCGAGGGCGCTATCCCTTACGAGCGATCGGCGGAGCCATCGGTCTGGGGCGACGTCGTGCTGCGCGGCCGCGACCTGGCGGCGAGCTACCATTTGGCGGTAGTCGTTGATGATGCGCTGCTTGGCGTGAGCGACGTTGTGCGCGGGCGCGACCTCCTCGCCGCGACCTCGGTCCACCGTCTGCTGCAAGAGTTGCTCGGCCTCCCGGCGCCGCGGTACCGCCACCACCGGCTCGTTCTCGACACAAACGGGGCGAAGCTGTCGAAGAGCCGTCAGTCGCTATCGCTCGGCGAACTGCGCGAGGGAGGCGTGAGCCCGGGCGAAGTTCGCGCGGCGCTGGGGTTCGGCGCGGCGGGAAGCGGGAGCGACGCCGTCGCGCTCAGTTGATCCTCGCGGTCGCCGCTTGTCGCAGCGAACGCCGGCCTCTCGGCGGCCATCGCCGCCGCAGAGGGCGATTGAGCCATGAGCTGATCGATGCGATCGCGTTCCCGCCTGAACGCGGCAAGCATCTTGCCGTCGAATTCGCGCGTGCGGGGGAGCTTGATCGCCATCGGATCGACGAAGTTGCCGTTGATGATGACTTCATAATGCAGGTGCGGGCCGGTCGACAGTCCTGAGTCGCCGAGATAACCGATGGTCTGGCCCTGGGTGACCCGGGCGCCCTCCACGACGCCGCGGCCAAAACCAGCCAAGTGGTTGTATGTGGTCACGTAGCCGTTGGCGTGCTGGATCTCGACCCGCCGCCCGTAGCCGACATCCCACGCGGCCTTGATGACAACGCCATTGCCCGCCGCGTAAATTGGCGTGCCGATTGGAGCGGTCCAATCGATGCCGGTGTGCATGCGCGCAAAATGCAGGATGGGATGATAGCGCATGCCGAACGGCGAGGTCATTTCCCCCTCGGCGATTGGTTTGCGCACCAGGAATTTACGGGTCGAGCGGCCGTTCTCGTCGTAGTAGTCGACCATGTTGTCGTCTGGCGTCTGGAACCGGTAGTACTTAAACGTCTGGTCGCGGACCGTCATGGCCGCGCTAAGGAGCTCGGGCCGCGGATTGACGTCGTCGGGTTCGGAATAAAACGCCTCGATCGCATCGCCCGGCGCAGTCGCGCGCTGGAAATCCGCGTCGTTGGCGAAGACCCTCGTCAGAGCCTCAATAATCGATCGGGGCAGGCCCTGTTTGAGCGCCGTCTCGTAGAGGCTCTGGTAAAGACTCATGCCCGTGCCCGCGTCCTCTTCGTCCGACGCCTTCGGTTTTCGCGGCCCCTCCGCGGCACGCCGCGAGACGGGCTCAAAAGCGCCGCTGTCGGTGATCGCGACCGTCGCCTTGAGCTGATCGTCGGCGTACACCGAGACGCGGGCTATTCTCGGCGTCGCCCTTCGAGCGGCCGGCTCCTCCGGCAGGAGAAGAATCTTCTGCCCCTCGCTGACCGGCGACTCGCCATGCTTGACGCCGAACGCCGTCAAGATTCCCAAGACGACTTCGGGGGTTGCGCCGTTGGCCTTCAATACGTCCTCGAAACTCTCGCCATGGCGCATTTGAACGAGTTTCTCGCTCGGAGACGCATCGTCGGGGCTCGCTGACTTGACCGCATTCGTCACGTTCTCGGGGATCATGCGCACCTCGATCGAGGCGAAGGGCGCGCTCGCGCTCACGCTGCCCACTGTCGCATAGGCGGAGAGCGCGCCAAGCGGGTCGCGGGCGGCTCGGCTGGTTCGCATCAATAGGATCTGAGGCGGCAGGGATTGAGCGGGCGCCTTCACGGTGTCGGCCGGCGCTTTCAGCGTCTCTATGACCTGCGCTTGCGCCTCGGCCTGCGACAATTCTCCCGTGATTTGTTCTGCGTCGGTTGGGCTAAGATCCTCTGTGCGAAACGTAATTTCCGCATCGTCTTGCATCGGGCCGGGATCGGGCGGCGGATCGGCGAAGTCCGATCCTCTATTCATGAGCCTAAGGGGGTTAAACGGCGGCACGGCGTCGGCAAAACCGGTCGGAGTCAATGTCAACGTGGTTTGGAGACGGGTGAAGGGTCGCGCCTTCACAACTTCCTTGTCTCCGATCTTGATGGTCGTTGGGACCTTAAAGGTCTGTTTGTCCGCGACGATGTTGACCGGCCGAAGGAGCCGATCGCCCTTGGCGGGATTCACGCCCTCTTCCTGCGACGCCGCCGGGCGCGCCGGCGCGGCGAATTCCGGCGCCTCCGCGAAATCGTACTGACTGTCGAGATCCAGATAAAGCGCCGCGCCGATGAGGGTCACGCCGCAGAGTCCGGTCAACGTCGCGCCCGCAAGCCATCGCACCGATGCGCCGCGCCGCTCATTGCGATCGAGCCGATCGTCGCCCAACCGAATCGGCGGCTCGACTCCGAGCTCGGGGCCGACCGTCGCGCGGTCGGCGCGGGAGCCGAGGCGGGGAAAAGCGGCGGCCAATGTCGTCAAAGCTGTTGTTTCGCTCGCTCTTTTCGCCCTGCTGCGGTTGACCGGGCTCCGAGGCTAGTTAACGCGCATGCAGAGCGAGCGCAAGCTCGCCTCGCCCGGTTGTGTTTTCCTCGCCCCCCAAATGGGGGGCGATCTTGGCCATTCCCCGGCGCGCTCCAATTTGCAGATGATTCGACCGCTGAGCGATCGAATGGGGCAGAATCTTAAAGAAATGATTGACAGGTGGGTTCGAGTTTCTTGTATCGGCTGACGGCGACCCCGCTCCCGGCGCGCCAGCCAGCAACCGGCAGGCTTGGTACGGGCCCGTGGCGACCCAAAGAGGATCCGATGCAATTGATTGGAATGCTCGATTCCCCCTATGTGCGCCGGGTAGCGATCGCGCTGATTGTCGCGAAGGTTCCGTTCACGCACCGGCCGATCTCGCTCTTCCGGCACATCGACGAATTTTCAAAAATCAACCCGCTTCTCAAGGCGCCGACGCTCCTCACCGACGATGGGGTGGCGCTGATGGATTCCAACGTCATTCTCGATTATCTCGCCGGCATCGATCCGCGGGTGGCCGCCCTGACGCCGTCGAGAGCGCCTGAACGACTTCGCGCGCTGCGCGCGACCGGCCTTGCCCTGACGGTGATGGAAAAGGCGGTCCAGCGCCATCATGAACGCGCGTTGCGGCCCGCCGAGAAGCGGCACGAACCGTGGGTCGACAGAGTCATGGGCCAGCTGACTGCGGGCTTGCGCGCGCTCGACGCCGAATTGCCGAAGTCTGGATGGATTGGTGGCGAACTGGGCCTTGGCGACATTGCCGCCGTGTGCGCCTTCGGTTTTACGCAAGGCGTTCTGGCCGACCTCGTGGAGACGAGCCGCTATCACAATCTTGCGCAGTTCTGCGCGCGCGCTGAGGCGCTGGAACCTTTTCGCGCCGCGCCGCCGGAGGACGGGGCGACGGCGCCGTTGGCGATCGACGCCTGACGACGCGCGGCTTATCGCCGGGAGGATGACGTGGCTGAGCAAAGCGAAAGGATGCGCGCCGTTGTCGCCGCGCGGCCGGGAGGGCCCGAGGTTCTCGAAATTCAAATGCGCCCCCGCCCGGTTCCCGTGGAGCGGGAGGTCCTCGTCCGGGTCGAAGCTGCAGGGGTCAACCGGCCGGACGTGTTTCAGCGGCAGGGTCATTACCCGCCGCCGCCGGGCGCGAGCGACGTGCTCGGCCTCGAGATCGCCGGGGAGGTTGTCGCGGTCGGACCGAGCGCCACGGTTCACACGCCAGGGGCGCGCGTAACGGCGCTCGTTCCCGGCGGGGGTTACGCCGATTACTGCATCGTGCATGAGACGAACGCCTTGCCGATCCCCGCCGGCCTAACGGCGATCGAGGCGGCGGCCATCCCGGAGACCTATTTCACTGTCTGGACCAATGTCTTCGTCCGCGGGGCGCTGAAAGGCGGCGAGACCTTGCTGGTGCATGGAGGAACGTCCGGCATCGGCACGACGGCGATCACTCTCGCCAAGGCGTTCGGTGCGCGCGTCGTCGCGACCGCGGGATCGGACGAAAAGGCCGCCCAATGCGAGCGGCTGGGCGCCGATCTTGGCGTCAACTATCGCAAGGACGATTTCGTCAAGCTGACCCTGCGCGCGACCGAAGGCCGTGGCGCCGACGTCATTCTTGACATGGTCGGCGGCGATTACGTCGAGCGTAACTATGCGGCGGCGGCGTTGGATGGGCGAATCGTACAGATCGCATACCTTAAGGGCCAAAGAGCGATGGTCGATCTCCAGCCCATCATGGTTAAACGCCTCATCCACACCGGTTCGACCTTGCGCGCTCGCTCTCCGGCGGAGAAGGCGGTCATTGCCGAGGCTCTGCGCGCCAAGGTGTGGCAGCTTTTGGAGGCGGGCCGCTTGAGGCCGGTCATCGACTCGGTGTTCCCCCTCGCCGACGCTCGGAACGCGCACGAGCGGATCGAGAATCCGGACCACATCGGCAAGATCGTGTTGACGACATGAGCGCCCGACCGAACGGCGAGCTTGAAAAGCGCCCGCGGAGGTCTCATGTTCTGGAGGCGCGGGCGCGAATCGACCCCGCGCGAAGAGGAACGCGACGCTGACACTCACGTCTCACGCTGCTGCGGCGCTTAGCCCCCGCAGCCCGGCCGTCCCGGACAACTCGCCGACGGCCAACTCCTTGTCGCAGATCATCTTTGAAGGACTTGAGGACGCAAAGGCGGAAAACATCGTTTCGATCGAGCTCGCGGGAAAGACGACGCTCGCCGATCGGATGATCATCGCCTCTGGCCGTTCCAGCGTGCACGTCGGCGCGATTGCCGACCGGGTCGTAAGGGCCTGTCGCGACGCCGGCTTTCCGTCGCCAAAGATCGAGGGCACGCCGCTTTGCGACTGGGTCCTCCTCGATGCGCGAGACGCCATCGTGCACATATTCCGCCCGGATGTCCGCCAGTTCTATAACCTCGAAAAGATGTGGAGCGCGGATCGGCCCGGAGAAATGAGCAAAAGTTGAGGCCATGCGCCTCACGCTGGTTTGCGTCGGCAAACTGAAGGCGGGACCGGAGCGTTTGTTGTTCGAACGTTACTTCAAGCGACTGACGGAGGGCGCGCGAGGCGTCGGCTTCGCCAGCGTGGACCTTCGCGAGATCGACGAATCCCGAGCCCGCCGGCCGGACGAACGGCGGGCCGAAGAAGGCGCGGCGATCCTGGCCGCCGTTCCGAGGGGCGGCGCGCTGGTTTTGCTCGACGAGCGTGGACCGTCGACGACCAGCGAGGAGTGGGCCGCCGACATCGGCCGGGCGCGGGACGCGTCGCTGGCGGCTTACGCGGTCGCCATCGGCGGACCGGACGGGCTCGACCCGTCGCTCAGGGGCGCGGCCCATCGAATCGTGAGCTTCGGCTCGATGACATGGCCGCACCAGCTCGTCCGCGTGATGGCCGGCGAACAGCTTTATCGGGCGATAACCATTCTCACCGGCCATCCCTATCATCGCCGATGAGCGCCGCCATATTGGCTAGGTTTCGTGATTCTTGCTGCGCATGTCACAATCCGTAACCCGCATCAGGCGAATAGGAGCAGTGGTCATAGCCCTCGTTGCTTCCTTGAGTGCCGCGTGGGGCGCGCCTGCCGAATCCCCCCCGCCGGGTCCGTCCGAGGCAGCGGATCACGAACGGGCGGAGAAGGAAATCGAGCTGCGCGGCGTCGAGGACACCATTCGCGCGTCTGAAGAGCAGCGGCGGGGCATTGAGTCGGAGATCGAATCGATCCGCGCCGATCGGGCGCGCCTGTCCGCGGCGCTGATCGAAACCACGGCGAGGGTTCAGGACGCCGAGCGCGGGGCCGCCGCGGCCGACGACAGATTGGCGAGCCTCAACGCCACGGCCGATGATCTCTCGCGCTCGCTCGAGCGTCGGCGCGCCATGATCGCGGATGTGCTCGCGGCCCTTGAGCGCATGGGCCGCAATCCCCCTCCCGCAATCCTCGTCAAACCCCACGACATGTCGGAAGCGGTGCGCGCGGCGACTGTTTTGGGCGCCGTCATTCCGGAATTTCAATCCGAGACCGAGGCAGTCCGTCACGATATCGATGCACTCGCCAAGACGAGAGAATCGATTGTGCGGGAGCGCGACGAACTCACGCGGAGGGGCGCGGCGCTCGCGCTCGATAAAATGCGTCTCGCCGCGCTCATTGACGCGCGCCAGCAGTCGCTTGCCTCGGCGCAAGACGCGCTCGGCTCACAGCAGCAGCGCGCCGGGGATCTCGCCAAACAGGCGACTTCCCTGAAGGATCTCCTGGCCAGGCTCGACAGCGAATCCGCCGCGCGCAAGGCCGCCGCGGCCGCTGCGCATGCGGCAGATGTCGCAGTGGCGACGGAAATCGAGGCGCGGGCGGCGGCTGCGCGCGTCGGCGATCCAGCGCGTCTGAGGCTTGGGATCGCCTTCAGCGACGCCAAGGGGCGGGTAGCGCTGCCGGCGGCTGGCATGATATTGAAGAGTTTCGGATCGCCTGACGGCCTGGGAGGGACCGAACGTGGGGTGTCTTTGGCGACGCCCGCCGGCGCGACCGTCTCCGCGCCAGCGGACGGCGCGGTTCTTTTCTGCGGACCGTACAGGACCTATGGGCAACTCTTGATAATCGACGCCGGCGCAGGATATTATGTCTTGCTCGCCGGCATGGATCGAATCAATGTTGTGTCCGGCGAGTTCGTTCTAGCGGGAGAACCCGTCGGCGTCATGGGCGACGGGTCAGTTCGCATGGCGACCGCGGCCGCGGTTGGCGCGGCGCGGCCGGTGCTCTATATCGAGTTGCGCAAGGACGGAACGGCGATCGATCCGGGGCCGTGGTGGGCGAAGTCAGACATCGAAAAGGCGCGCGGATGATTCGTAAAGCTACCTATCTGGGATTGGGCGCCGTTTTGGGGGCAGCGGCCACCGCCGCGGCGCCGCAAGCGTTGCTCTTCGTTAGCCCGGCGGCCTACGCCGCGGCGGCCGACACGTATCGGCAGCTTAATCTTTTCGGCGACGTGTTCGACAAGGTCCGAAACGACTACGTCGAGAAGCCGGACGAGGCGAAGCTGATCGAGGCCGCAATCAACGGCATGCTCGCCGCGCTCGACCCGCATTCGAGCTACATGGACGCCAAGGCGTTCCGGGACATGCAAGTCCAGACGAAGGGCGAATTCGGCGGCCTCGGCATCGAGGTGACCCAGGAGGACGGCCTCGTCAAGGTGGTGACGCCGATCGACGATACGCCGGCCGCCAAAGCGGGCGTCCTCTCCGGCGATATCATCACCGCGATCGACGACGAATCGACTCAAGGGCTGACGCTCGATCAGGCGGTCGAGAAAATGCGCGGAGCGATAAACTCGCCGGTGAGGCTCAAGATCGTGCGCGGCCCCAAAAAGGAGGTCAAAGACTTCACCATTGTCCGCGATCTCATCCACGTCCAGTCCGTGCGGTCGCATGTCGAAGACGGCGACATCGGCTACATCCGCATCACTCAGTTCACCGAACAGACGGCCGAAGGCCTGAAGAGCGCAATGGAGAAATTGCATACCGACATCCCGGCCGACAAATTCAAGGGCTACATCCTGGATCTGCGCAACAATCCAGGCGGGTTGCTTGACCAGTCGATCGACGTCGTCAATTCGTTCATCGACAGGGGTGAAATCGTCTCGACTCGCGGGCGCACGGCCGATGAGACGCAACGCTTCGACGCGCGGCCCGGCGGCGATTTGTCCGGGGGCAAACCGCTCGTAGTCCTCATCAACGGCGGCTCGGCGTCGGCGTCGGAAATCGTGTCCGGGGCCCTGCAGGATCACAAGCGCGCGACGCTGATCGGGACGCGGTCGTTCGGCAAGGGGTCCGTGCAGACGATCATGCCGCTCGGCCAGGACGGAGCGCTGCGGCTGACCACGGCGCGGTACTATACGCCGTCGGGCCGATCGATCCAGGCCAAGGGCATCGAGCCGGACATCAAGGTGCTCGAGGACGTGCCTGACGACCTCAAAGGCAAGGACGACATGAAGGGCGAGGCGTCGCTCAAGGGCCATCTTGCGAACGGCGATGAAGATACGTCGGGATCGCAGGCCTACGTTCCGCCGGACGAGAAGGACGACAAGCAACTGGTGGCCGCCGTCGATCTGTTGCACGGGGTGAAGCATCCGGAAGCGGCGGTCAAGGCGGACGCGGCCCCGGCGAAGACCGACGCGCCCGCGGCGTCTGCGGCGCCGTCGGACGCAGGCCAGCCGGGCGCCGCCAAGCCGAACTGATGCGGTCGAACCCAGGGCGCGGAGCCGAGCGTCAATCGATGAAGAAAAGACTCGCCTACCTTGCGTATGGAGTGGCGGCCGGCGTCATGTTGGCCGGCGCTTCGCAGGGCGCGTTGCGCGCCGCAGGCGGCGGGGCGAACGAGAAGCTGGCGGTCTTTTCCGAGGTATTCAACAAAGTCCGCGACAGCTATGTCGAGAAGCCCGACGACGAAAAGATGATCAAGTCGGCGATCGACGGCATGCTGGCGTCGCTCGATCCGCATTCAAGCTATTTTGATTCCAAGGCCTTGCAGGACTTCCAGACCAGCATGAAGGGCGAGGAATTCGGCGGCCTCGGCCTCGAAGTCATGATGGAGGACGGTCTCGTCAAGGTGGTGAGCCCGATCGACGATACGCCTGCGGCGCGCGCCGGGCTGATGTCGGGCGATCTGGTCACGCGCATCGACGAAACATCTGTCAAAGGCATGAGCCTGAAGGAGGCGGTCGACCGCATGCGCGGTCAGGCCAAAACGAGCGTGAAGCTCACCGTCGAGCGCGGATCGAATAGGGACGTGAAGGAGTTTATGATCGTTCGCGAGATCATCCACGTCCAATCCGTACGCTCGCATGTCGAGAGCGGCGACATCGGCTATATCCGCATCACCCAATTCAATCAGGAGGCGTACGACGGGGTGCGCAAGGCTTTCGATCGGTTCCGGTCCGACCCCGGGCCGGCGAATTTGAAGGGCTACATCGTAGACTTGCGCAACAACCCCGGCGGGCTCCTCAATCAGGCGGTCGAGATCACGAACGCCTTCGTCGACAGCGGCGACATCGTTTCGACCCGCGGACGAAACCCCGACCAGGCGCAGCATTACAGCGCCCGTCCCGGCGTCGATCTGGCGCAGCAGAAACCGGTCGTCGTGCTCATCAACGGCGGTTCGGCTTCCGCATCGGAAATCGTCTCGGGCGCATTGCAGGACCTGAAGCGCGCCACGCTGATCGGCACGCGCACCTTCGGCAAGGGGTCGGTTCAGACCATTCTGCCGCTCGGCGAGAACGGCGCGCTCAAGCTGACCACCGCTCGCTATTACACGCCGTCGGGCCGCTCTATCCAGGCCAAGGGCATCGATCCGGACATCAAAGTGTTCGAGAACATCCCGGACGACCTGAAAGGCAAGGTGTCGAGCATGGGAGAAGCCTCGCTGTTCGGTCATCTGAAGAACGGCGACGATGAGGAGAAGGGCTCCGACGCCTATGTGCCGCCCGATCGCGACAGGGACACGCAGCTGGAGGCCGCCGTCGAATTCCTGCACGGCGCCAAGCCCGAGGCGCTGAAGAGCCCCGAAGTCACCTCGAAATGACGTTCAGCCGATGGCTTCTGGCCGTCGCGATGGCGGCGGCGCCCGGCTCTGCTGCGGCGCAGGAGGGGTCAGGCTGCGGCGCCTTCCGATGGAGCCTTGATCACGAGCGCGTGGCGTTAATCCGTCCCGACAAGCCTTCGCTCTCCAACGGCGGAGCGCTCGCCTACGATGTCGCGATGACGCTTGAGCTGGCGCCGCTCTCGGCGGCCGGATTGCCGAAGGCGCCCGAGCGCGCGCCGAAGTCGCCGCAGTCGTTCGCGGGCCATTTCACGATTCCCGCGCCAGCGAAGCCGGGCGTTTACAAGCTGACCATCTCGTCGGAAAGCTGGATCGACGTCCTTGACGGCGGGAACTACTTGCATCCGACCGCGTTCACCGGCGCAACCTCGTGCGAGGGCGCACGCAAGAGCGTCAAGTTCGACTTGCCTTCCCGTCCGATCGCAATTCAGTTCAGCGGCGTCAAGGACAGCAAGATTTCCGTCATCGTCTCGCCCGACCAATAGTCTTTCCGTCGTCCCGAGCGCAGCGATCCTTAGAGCATTATGAATTTGTAGTCGAACGGACCTGTCATTGCGAGCGTGAGCCGAAGCCAGATTCCTCCCGATCCCCACTCCAAGCCCGGCCAAGCAAACCCAAGCCCAGCCAAGCCAATCCAAATAAAATTGCTTGGTTTTATTCGTCCGAATCGGGACTTATCAATGGGTTACAGCGAATTCCAAATAAGAAGGGGTAACTCCCAAGCTGCCGGTCAGGCGGCGAGGCTTTGGATGAGGGCGGCGGGGGTTGCGGCGAGAGTTTGGAGGATGTTCCAACCCTGCTTACGCGCGGTGGATATGACGGAGCGGAGGC
>Ga0116219_10003380_pt1 | contig 12652 bp, 8 predicted proteins | sample Sb_taG_4_FD_91019 | JGI IMG/M metagenome (GOLD analysis project Ga0116219, IMG submission 91019) | Peat soil microbial communities from Weissenstadt, Germany - Sb_50d_6_BS metaG | ecosystem: Environmental > Terrestrial > Soil > Wetlands > Peat | place: Germany: Weissenstadt | collected 2010-09-21
GCCGGCGTGTGGAAGCCGCTGACCCGGCGCGAGCGGTTGAGGACGTGGCGGGCGTCCTGGAACCAAAGGACCTCGCCGTTGGTTGAGTAGAGGAACGGGACGCGATAGCCGCGGAAGTCGAAGGGGCTATCGGTGACGCCACGGGCGTAGCGCTCGGCCTGGGTGAGGACGTTCTGGGGGCCGAGGCTGACCTTCTTGGCCTCGACGATGCCGAGGGGGCGCCCATCGACGAAGAGGGCGTAGTCGGCCGGGCCGTTGGCGGTCTCGTACTCGGTGATGGCGTGGGCGGTGCAGGTAGTGAGGGGCTTGGTGGGGTCGAAAGGAACGATGGTCCAGCCCTGGGCCTTGAGTAGCGGGTCGATCCGCCGCCGCCGGGTGACGTATTCGGATTCGTCATGGACAGGGGGCATGGTTGGGCAATCTCCGTACAAGGAGGCGCGCACAGGTTGTGCGATCCCAGTATGTAGTATGCCGGTGGCGGTCGCTGTTGTCGAGGACCGTAGCAAGGTTACGGGGAGAACCGGAGGGACACTTTACCGAAATTGCTGTTTTCAGAGGGCTTGTGAATTATTTCGTCTCCAGACCGCATCAGGTCGGCGACAGGCCGGGGGCCCAGTCGCTCTGGACCTGATTCTGTGCGCGTGTTACAATCACGCGGTAGTTATTGATATCTACCGATGTATTGACACAAGCGCACGCAATGGCCGGGCTACAACAAGATCAAGTGCTGGAGGCGGTCCGTCGCGCGGGGGTACTACGGCCGCGCGACCTGAAAGCGCTGGGCCTGCCGCGCGAGCACCTGCGCCGGCTACAACAGCGCGGCCTGGTCCGTCGGGTCAGCCGTGGCCTCTACATCGCCGCCGATGCCGACCTGACCGAGAAGGAAACCCTTCTGGAAGCCTGCAAGCGCGTGCCCCGCGGCGTGCTCTGTCTGCTCTCGGCGCTGCGCTTCCACGGACTGACGACGCAAAGCCCTTTTGAGGTCTGGCTGGCCATCGGCGGCAAGGACTGGCAGCCGCGCGTCGAATACCCCCCGCTGCGCGTCCTGCGGTTTGCCAGGGCCGCCCTCGTCGAAGGTGTCGAGGAACACCGGATTCATGGGGTGACGGTGCGCGTCACCAGCCCCGCACGCACCGTGGCCGACTGCTTCAAGTATCGCCACAAGATCGGTCTGGACGTGGCGCTGGAGGCGCTGCGCGACTGCTGGCGGCAGCGGCGGGCCACGATGGACGAGCTATGGCAGGCCGCCGCCGTCTGCCGGGTGGCCAACGTCATGCGGCCCTACCTGGAGTCGCTCGTATGAAGGAGAAACCAAGGAACATGGCCGCTTCCGTCCGTGCGCGGCTTCGCAACATCGCCACGACGCGGGGGGACGACTTTCAGCTGGTACTGACGCGCTACTGCCTCGAACGGCTGTTGTACCGGCTGAGCCGCTCGGCACACGGCCGGGTATTCATCCTCAAGGGGGCGATGTTGTTCCCGCTCCGGCTGGGGCAATATCATCGCCCGACGCACGACCTCGACCTGCTCGGCCGCGGCGAGAACAGCGTCGAGCGCTTCGAGGCGGTCTTCCGGGCCGTCTGCTCCCAGCCGGTCGAAGACGACGGCCTCCAGTTCCCGGCCGAGGCGGTGCGCGGCGAGCGTATTCGCGAGGACCAGCTCTACGGCGGCATCCGCGTCCACGGCGAGGCGCGCCTGGAGAACGCCCGCATCCCGGTGCAGGTCGATGTCGGGTTCGGGGACGCCGTCACGCCGGCCCCCGCGGAAATCGCCTACCCGACCTTGCTGGACCTGCCCGCCCCGGCGCTGCTGGCGTACCCGTGGGAAACGGTCGTCGCCGAGAAGTTCCAGGCGATGGTCGCCCTGGGCCTGACGAACAGCCGGATGAAAGACTTCTATGACCTGTGGGTGATCGCCCGACACTGTTCCTTCGGCGGCCCGCTGCTCGGCCAGGCGTTGCGGGCCACGTTCGAGCGCCGACAGACCCCTCTGCCGGCCGTGCCGCCGCTGGCGCTGACGGCGGCGTTCTGCGAGCACGCCGACAAGGTGAAGCAGTGGAAAGCGTTCGTGTCCAGGAGCCGGCTGGACGCGAGCGGGGGGAGCCTCCGGGACGTGGCCGGCGTGCTGCGCGAGTTTCTGATGCCGGTGGCCCAGGCGGCCGCGGCGGGAGAGACATTCCCGAAGACCTGGCCGGCGGCCGGACCGTGGGTCGTGTGACGAGCGGGGACGGCGGCGAGGGAAAAGAGCGACACACCCCACCCGGCGCTGATGACCTCGATGGCCAGGTCATCCCCGATAAGCCAGTCATGATCCGGCCGGACGGTCACTCCCGGGCGAAGCCGATTCGTCCCTTCTTTTCAGGCTGCGGCTGCGGGGCCATCAGCTGGCGGATGGCCTCGAAGACGATCTGGAAGTTCTCGTCGTGCTGGCCGAGCTTCCGTTCGAGTTCTTCCAGCTTGCGGGCCAGATCCTTGTGGGTGGCAAGGATCTCCCGCAGCCTCACGAACGCCCGCATGATGGCGATGTTGACCTCGATGGCGCGCTCACTGTGCAGAACGCTGGAGAGCATGGCCACCCCTTGCTCGGTGAAGGCATAAGGGAGATAGCGGCGTCCGCCGCGCCCCGCGGGCTTTGAGATTCCACTTTGGAATCTCAAAGCCTCCGCCTCTTCCTTCGTCAGCTGGAACAGGAAATCGTCGGGGAAGCGGGTTCGGTTGCGTTTCACTGCCTTGTTCAGGTTGAAAGTCGTCACGCCGTACAGCGTACAGCTCCGCCAAGTCACTGTCCAGCATGACTTTATGGCCACGGATCACCAGAATGGCCTTCTCGATGCGCTCGGCGGGGACCAGGGAGTCTTCTGCCATCGGTCGCCTCGCACGCATGGGGGCTTGCCGTTTGCGTCCTCCGAACCCATGCCGTTGACTGGGTCCAGCGTGGTCAATGTTCCCCTGGCCCAGCGGTGCGGCCGCAGGGGCTGGCCTCTGAGGTCTCGCCGCCGCGCTGGAGTTTCCGCCGCCCCCTCTTGACAGCGGGTCGTCCGTCGGTCAAACTGTCGGTCATATCCCATTTAGTGACTCGCACACGCATTCCGCGACCACGACGGCCGGCGGCTCCCCAGGCAACCCTCTCCCGGGAGATCGCGTATGGCAAAGCGACGACTCGTCATCAGCAGCGATGACCCCAATCAGTTCGTCCTCCTGATCGAGGGGGACATGGTGACCATCGGCGGTCCCCGTGCGGACGCCGCCACCGTGCTGCAGCAGCTGCGGGTGGTTCACGTCCACTGCGTGCTCGAAGTGGAAGGGGATCACCTCACCGTGCGGAACGACGAGCCGAGCGGGCCCGGCGCCGCCCAGGAGATGCAGACGGGCCAGGTGGTCCGGGCCGATAGCGCTCAGGTCTGCCTCCAGGCCGACGCCGCGGCCGCGCCCGCCGAGGAGCCCGGGCTTTTGCCCGTGGACGCGGAGCCCGCGGCGCCCGGCGCGGCGGCGACGGCCCAGGGGGGGCCGCAGGGGCGCCGCGAGAAACGGCTGCTCGTCGTCGATGGCGGCGACCAGGGCCAGGCGTTCATGCTGCCCGAATCGGGGACCATCACCCTGGGCAAGGACCGCAAGTACGCCGACATCATCCTGCACGACTTCTACATCGCCAAGGCCCACTGCCGCCTGAAGATGTTCGGAGACAAGGTCGAGGTCGTGGACGACGACAACCACGGCACGCAAGTCAACGGCAAGAACATCCGGCGGCATGAGATGGGCGCGGGCGACGTCCTGCGCATCGGCAACTCGCACATGCGCCTCGAGATGACCGAGCCGGGCGAGAAATTCGCCAAGGCGGACAAACCGGCCGCCGGCGCCGCAGAGGACGACGAGCCCGTCGAGTTGACCGTGGTGGAGGAGCCCGAGGACGTCGAGGGCGACGCCGCCGAGGACGAAGTCGAGCCGTTGCCGGCGGGCGTCTCCGAGCCGGTTCGCCTGCTGCACGTGTGGCGGGAGAAGCTAGCGCAGCTCTCCGGGCAGACGTTCGGCCACTACAAGCTCGGCGACGTGCTCGGCCGCGGCCGTTGCGGCGTGGTCTTCCGCGCCGAGGACATGAAGACCGGTCAGACGCTGGCCCTGAAGGTGTTTTCGCCGCAGTTCCCTCAAGGCAATCAGGAACTGCAGCGCTTCGCCGCCGTGATGAAGGGGATCCTCCCCCTGCGGCACCCCAACCTGGTGGGCCTGTACGGCGCGGGCAAGACCACGACGTACACCTGGGTGGCGCGCGAGTACGTCGAGGGGGTGAGCCTGACCCGAGTGATCCGGCGGCTGGCGGAGAGTGGGCAGTTCGACGAGCAGCGAGCGTGCCGGGTCGCGCTCCAGGTCGGCCGGGCCCTCGACTTCGCCCGCCAGCACCGACTGCGCCACGGCAAGGTCACGCCGGGGAACATCCTCATCCAACGCAGCGACCGGGCCGCCAAGTTGGCCGACCTGATGCTGGGCGCCGTCCTGGAAGGGAGCCAGCTCGGGCGGGCCGTCCTGGAGCACCGCCCGATGGGCGAACTGGGCTACCTGGCGCCGGAGCAGGCCGAGGCCGACGCGTTCGTGGACGAGCTGTCCGACGTCTACGGCCTCGGGGCGGTGGTGTACGCCCTGCTCACCGGCCGGCCGCCGTTCGTCGGCGACACGGCCGAAGAGGTCCTGGAGCAGCTCCAGGGCTCGGCCCGGGTGCCGCGGCCGAGTACGATCAACGCCGACGTCTCCGCAGCGATGGAGAAGGTCGTGCTCAAGATGGTCGCCCGCCGCCAGGAAGACCGCTACGCGACGCCGGCCGCGCTGCTGGCGGACCTGGAGCCGATCGCGACCGAGCTGGGGATCGAGGGGTGAGCCGCAGGGTGCCTGCGGACCGTGGCGGACGGCGGCGAGGGCTACTCTATCCAGGGGGACCACCGCCTGACGCTGCCGCGGCTGTACCACGCCGCCCGCCGGGGGCAAGACGGCGCGTGAAGTCCGCGGCGGCGTGGGGTATGCTTGGTTGAGGAACAAGCCTGTTCGAGGCTGTCGATGGAAGCCGTGGTCCCCCAGATCAGCGTCGTCGTGCCGCTGTACAACGAAGAGGAAAACATTCCCGAACTCCACCGCCGGCTCTCGGCGGCCCTGGGGGGGCTCTTGCACGACTACGAGCTGGTGTTCGTCAACGACGGTAGCCGGGACCGGACGGCCGAGTTGCTCAACGGCCTCTACGCGCGGGACGCGCGGGTGACGGTCATTCACCTGAGCCGCAACTTCGGCCACCAGCCCGCGGTGTGCGCCGGGCTCGACCACGCCCGCGGCCGCGGAGTCGTGGTCATGGACGGCGACTTGCAGGACCCGCCGGAGGTCCTCGGGGAGTTCATCGACAAGTGGCGCGAGGGGCACGACGTCGTGTACGCCGTGCGGCAGAACCGCAAAGAGAATCTCTTCAAGCGGGCGGGCTACTGGAGCTTCTATCGCCTGCTGCGCGCTATCAGCGACCTCGACATCCCACTCGACAGCGGCGACTTCTGCCTGATGGACCGCAAGGTCGTTGACGTGCTCAAGCACCTGCCCGAGCGCCTGCGCTTCGTCCGTGGCCTGCGCACTTTTGTCGGCTTCCGCCAGGTCGGCCTGTGCTACGACCGGGCCGCCCGCCACGCCGGCGACCCGAAATACTCGTTCCGAACCCTGGCAGGCCTGGCGGCCGACGGCCTGGTCAGCTTCAGCAGCTACCCCCTGCGCCTGGTGACCTACTGCGGCTTCGCGTCGATCAGCCTGGCGATTGGCCTGGCGGTCTGGGTGCTGGGCGACGCGCTTTGGTATCACACCGCGCCGCAAGGTTGGGCCAGCACGGTCGTCGTGGTCCTGTTCATGAGCGCCGTCCAGATGCTCAGCCTAGGGGTCATCGGCGAGTACATTCGCCGCATCTTCATCGAGTCCAAGGGAAGGCCGGCCTATATCGTCGGCGAAGTCCAGCCCCACCGCGCAGGCGCTGCCCCAGCTCCCCCTCCCGAAGCACCCGCCCACAACGGGACGGTATAGTACCCACCGCCCCGGAGAGCCTTCGCGATGTTGCCGCGCTACGTCCCCCCCGCGATCATCGCTGCCCTCGGCCTGGCCTTCTTCGCCGAGTTGGCGCTGCACCCGACGCGGACCCTTTACGCTCCCCACACCGACTTTGTGGCCCAGTACGTCCCCCTCAAGCGTTTCCTAGTGCGCTCCTGGCAGGAGACCGGCGAGCTGCCGCTGTGGTGCCCCGATCACTACTCCGGCCTGCCGTTCGTCCACGACATTCAGGTGTGCGCGTTCTATCCCCCGCACGTCCCCCTCTACTGGCTGCCGGACCGGTACGTCGGCTGCGCCATGAGCTGGCTGGTCGTGCTGCACGTCGTCCTCGCCGGTTGGTGTATGTACGCCTACGCCCGCGCTGACGGGCTCGGGCAGGGCGGAGCGCTGGTCGCGGCGGCCGGGTACATGTTCGCGGGCAAGTGGCTCCTGCACCTGCTCTCGGCCGGCCACTCCAACCTGACGCCACTGGCCTGGCTCCCCCTCGTCCTGCTCGGGCTGGAGCGGGCGATCCGCCGCGGCGGCCTGCTGCCGGTGCTCGGGGCAGGCACGGCCTTCGGCCTGATCGCCCTGGGGACGCATCCGCAGTTCACGTTTTACGCCGGCCTCTTCACGGCACTGTGGACGCTCGGGCCGACGCTTGAGACGGCCGGCCGCCTCGGCGGCAGGGGGCCGCGCTCCTGGCGCCGGACCGCCGGGGCGCTGGCGCGGTGGGCGCTGTGCGGGCTCGGCACCGTCGCCGTCGCCGGTGCGCTCGCCGCGGTGCAACTGCTGCCGACGCTGGAGGCGACGCGAGAGACGGGCCGCGGCAACACGGCCTTCGCCGTGTCCTCGGTGATTGCAACGCTGTGGTCGCTGCTCCGCCTCGTCGGTCCACCGCCCGCCGAGTTCGGCTGGGAGCACCAGGGGGGCCTCGGCGTCGCCTGGCTCATGGTCGCAGCCCTGGCCGCCTCGCGGGGCCGACCCCTGACGCGCTTCCGGGCAGTGGTCGGACTGCTGCTGGTCGCCTTTGCCCTCGGCGGCTGGGTGATCTTCAACGAGTTGCCCGGCTTCCGCTTCTTCCGCATCCCGACCCGGATGGTTACGTTCGCGGCGCTGCCGCTGGCCCTGCTCGCGGGCATCGCCACCGACGCTCTCTTTCGGGGCGCTCTGGCGCCGGCCGGCGGGCGCGCCCTTCCACGCCCCGTCTGGATCTGGCTGGGCATCGGGCTGGCTCTCCTGGCGGGGCAGGTGGCCTTCGCGGCCGTCCACGACGACGAGCGGCCGCGCTGCCACCTCTACTGGGCTGTGCTCCCGGTCGCCGTGGGCGGCGTCCTGGGGCTGTTGTGGCACCGTCCTGCGGCGCCCAGCCCCGCATGGAAAGCCGCCTGGGTCGCCTGCCTCGTGGCCGAGTTGTGGGCGTTGGGTTGGCCGCAGGTGGACACTCGCCCCGAGGAGGAATTGCTCGCCCCGTCCGCGTGCGTCCGCTCCCTGATCCGGCCGCTCGGGCACGGCCGCGTCCTCGACCGTGACGTGGATCCGCAGAAGGGTGACTCGCCGCTCGGCCACGGCTTGCCGCTCCTGCTGGACATCGAGGCGGTGCGGGGCTACAACCCGCTCGACGTGTATCGCTACAAGCAGTACCTACACTTCATCGGCGACGACGACCAGGCGGGCACGGCCGCCAACCTCGTCGGAGACGTCTCCGTGAGGAACCGGAGGCTGCTGGACCTGCTCGGCGTGCGTTACCTTCTCCAACCGAGCGGCACTGCCCCGGACGGCCCAGGTTGGGAGGCGGTCATGACGGACCCGCACCCACGCGTGTTCAGCTTCACGGCCGGCGGCGTGCGCGACTTGCCGCCCTACACCGTCTGGGAGAACAAGGACGCCTTCCCCCGGGCCTTCGTCGTGCCCCGCGCCGTGCCCCTGCCGGCCGGGCGCTCCCCGCTGGCTGCCCTGAAGGCGACGGACTTCCGCCAAACCGTACTGGTCGAGGGCATCGCCGCCGAGGAAGCCGGCTCGACGGGAGGCGGCGTCCGGACCGCCGAGGTCATCGACTATCGCCCCAACCGGGTCACGGTCGCGGTCGAAGGAGACGGCGGCCACCTGGTGCTGGCGGACCTGTGGTATCCCGGCTGGGAGTGTCGTGTCGATGGGGAGCCCGCATCGCTGTACCGGGCCGACTACCTGTTCCGAGCCACGCGAGTGCCGCCGGGCCGGCACGAGGTCGTCTTCACCTTCGCGCCGGCCTCGTACCGGCTTGGCAGGCTCATCAGTCTAGCCGCGGTGTCCGCCGTGGCCGCCGCCGTCCTGGTGTTGGCCGGGTGGGCGCTCGTCTGTCGCCGCCGGACGAAGTATCCGTCCATGTGTTCCAACGTTGAAACGTGAGAGCGATCAACGGCGGCGGGTACTGTCCTCGAGCGCCCGCAGCACGTCCACGGCCGAGATTGTTGCCCCGAGGAAAGTCGCATCGCCGCTCGGCAGGCGGACGGCTGGGGTCGCCTTGCCGGTGGTCTTCTGGACGAAGTTGGCGAACCGGTTGGCCAGCAAGTTGCGGTCGAGCCCCGTGGTGGCCGGCGGAGCCGTGCCGCTGACGGAGTTCGCGGGGGGCGGGGAAGCGGCCGTGGTCGGGCCGACGAGCCCGCTGACGACGCGGTCGGCGTAGGGACTTCCACGGCCGGTGATCTCGTCGTAACCGGGGCCCGCCTTCACCGCACCGTTGCCGCCCGTGGTCACGTCGTGGAAGTCGCTGGCCGGCAGGCTGTCGATGGCCGACACCGCGTCCGTCAGGTTGGCCTTGCCCGCGAGCGCCCGACCCTGGTCGGCGATGGCCAGGAGCGCCGCCCACTGCGGCGCGCCGGCGCTGGTGCCGCCGGTGGTCATCCACCCCGTATATCCGTTAATCGTGACGGAGGTGTAGACCGCGAAGCCGGTGGCGGCATTGTACGACACGTCGGGCCCGGTGCGCATGGCGTTGCCGGTCAGCGCGGCCTGTGCGGCCGGGGCGCTCTCGTAGCGGCTGGTGCCGCCGGCGCTGCCGCTCCAGGCCGATTCCGCGACGTAGTCGCCCAGCGGATCGACGGTCAGTTGCGTGCCGCCGACGGCGAGCACGTTGGGCGACAGCGCCGGCCACAGTGCCCCCGCCGAGCCGCCGTCGCCCGACGCCGCCACAAACGCCACCCCGGCGTGGTTGGCCGGCGTCGTGAAAAAGCCGTCCAGGGCCGTCTCGACGGAGATTTCGGCCGAGCCCCAACTCATCGAGACGACACTGACACCGGGTTGTTGGCGGGCGTAATCGGCGGCCGAGAGCAGGTCACCGAGGTTGCCGCTCGGCGCCTCGATGAGCAGCAGTTTCGCCCCCGGGGCGATGGCGTGGGCCCACTCCACGTCGAGGGCCGTTTCCAGCGACCACAGCGGACTGATCGCGGTGGCGCCCGGCAAGGCCACCTTGGTGAACGACGGCGGGGCGACCAGGCCGAATTCCCGGTCGAAGGTGGCCAGGTCGCCGGCGATGGTGGGGTCGTTGTCGGCCGTGACGATGGCGATGGTCTGGCCGCGACCGTCACCGGCGACGCCGTTGAAACTGAGGCGATCGAAGCCGTAGGCGTGTCGCACCTCGCTCGGAGTGAGGCCGCCGTAGAAGGCGATGGACTGCGGTGTGGACAGAATTGCAGGCACCGTCACCGACGGCACCGTGCGAGACTCTAGCTCTTCAATTTGGAGTTGCGCAGCGCGGACGGGGCGGGTCGCAACTTTGCGATCCTGATCGGCCATGCGAGTTGGTGACTGGCCTGGAGAACGTAATGTCGTGCGTTGAGCGCGCTCCTGGCTCCCCGGCCGTCGTCCCCTCCTGGTTGCGGTGCCTGCTGGGTTGGGAGTATTCTGGGAGATGGACTGGGGGGACGCAAGCGTTTTTCCGAATTTTCTGGAAATGTCGCGGGCAACGATTGTGCCGATTACAGAAAATGTATCGGCTGACCGCAATTAGAGTCGGTTGTGGAAGCCGCTTGCGGCTTAGCGGAAGCTGGAATCCGCTAAGCCGCAAGCGGCTCTCAGCTTCAGGGACCCTTGAAGAAGACCGCGGCCAGCGGCGGCAGCGTCAGGGTGAGGGAGCAGGGTCGGCCGTGGCACGGCTCGCTCGATGCCTGGAGGCCCCCGTCGTTGCCGACGCCGCTGCCGCCGTACTCGGTGGCGTCGCCGTTGAGGACCTCGCGCCAGTAGCCGCCGAAGGGCACGCCGACCCGATACTCCTGCCGCACCACCGGCGTGAAGTTGCAGACCACCAGCATCGTTTCGTAGCCGCCCAGGCGCAGGAAGCTCACCGCGCTCGTGGCCCCGTCGCTGGCGTCCACCCACTCGAAGCCCCACGGCTGGCAGTCTCCTTCGTGGAGCGAGCGCTCCTCGCGGTAGAGGCGGTTGAGGTCCATGACCCAGCGCATGACGCCGTAGTGGGGCGGCAGGCCGAGTTGGTGCCAGTCGAGGCTGCTGTCGTGGTCCCACTCGCGCCCCTGCCCGAATTCGCAGCCCATGAACAGCAGCTTCTTGCCCGGCGTCGCCCACATGAAGCCGAACAGCAGCCGCAGGTTGGCGAACTGCTGCCAGGCGTCGCCCGGCATCTTGCCGAGCAGCGACCCCTTGCCGTGAACCACCTCGTCGTGCGACAGCGGCAAGACGTAGTTCTCCGCGTGGGCGTAGAGCACGCGGAACGTCAGCTGGTTGTGACGATACTGCCGGTGGATCGGGTCGTAGCGGAAGTAGTCGAGGGTGTCGTGCATCCAGCCCATGTCCCACTTGAGGCCGAAGCCCAGGCCGCCGAGGTAGGTGGGCCGCGACACCATCGGCCAGGCGGTGGACTCCTCGGCGATAGTCTGGGTGTCGGGGTAGTCGCGGTACACCTCTTCGTTCAGCCGCCGCAGGAAGGAGATGGCGTGCAGGTTCTCGCGGCCGCCGAACTCGTTGGGGACCCATTCGCCCTCCTTGCGCGAGTAGTCGAGGTAGAGGACCGAGGCAACCGCATCGACGCGCAGGCCGTCGGCGTGGTAGTGGTCGAGCCAGAAGATGGCGCTGCTGAGCAGGAAGCTGCGGATTTCGTGCCGGCTGAAGTTGAAGATGGAGCTTTGCCAATCGGGGTGATAGCCCTGGCGCGGGTCGGCGTGCTCGTAGAGGTGGGTACCGTCGAAGTAAGCCAGGCCGTGCTGGTCGGTCGGGAAGTGAGCCGGCACCCAGTCGAGGATGACGCCGATGCCCTGCTGGTGCAGGTAATCGACGAGGAACATGAAGTCCTGCGGCGAGCCGTGGCGGCTGGTCGGGGCGAAGAAGCCGGTGACCTGGTAGCCCCACGATCCGTAGAAGGGATGCTCCATCACCGGCAGGAGCTCGACGTGCGTAAAACCCATGCGGCGGACGTGGCCGGCCAATTTCGGGGCCAGCTCGCGGTAGCTCAGCCAGCGGTTGCCCTCTTCCAGCACGCGCATCCACGAGCCGAGGTGGACCTCGTAAATGGACATCGGGGCGCGGACGTTGTTGTGCTTGCGCCGGGCCGCCATCCAGTCGCCGTCCTCCCAGGAGTAGGCGAGGTCGTGGACGACGGAGCCGGTGCGCGGCGGCAGCTCCTGGAGGAAAGCGAACGGGTCGGCCTTCTCGACGCGGTAACCGTGGTAGCGCGAGGCGATGTGAAACTTGTACAAGGCGCCCGGGCCAAGGTTGGTGATGAAGCCCTCCCAGATGCCGGACGATTCGCGCGGCCTGAGGGGGTGATGGCCGGGATGCCAGCCGTTGAAGTCGCCGAGGACGGAGACGTACTCGGCCGCCGGCGCCCACACGGCGAAGTAGGTGCCGGCGACGCCGTCGCGCGTCATCGGATGGGCGCCGAGCTTCTCGTAGAGGCGAGAGTGCGTGCCCTCGTTGAACAGGTAGAGGTCCTGCGCACTCAACCGCGTCACGTCGTGATACACCATTTGCGTTGGGATGACCGCCGACATCCGCATCCTCCCCTCGTCTCCTCCGCCCCGCTGACGGGCCAGTGTTAACATACTCGACTCGGCGGGGGGATTGCGAGGGGTGTCGGGCCGTCGGCTCACTCCCAGTAGTCTTCCCAGCGCTCCGCGAACGCCTGTTCAACTCGATCCCTATAAGCGTTCGTCTTGATCCTGGCCATCCTCAACGTATCACCGCTGCGGCCCTTGCCGACGGTGTACTCGGCAACGAGACATGTTCGCCGGGGGACAGCCGCTTGTGGACGCGAGAGTTCGTCGGTTATCATGCGAGGCTGGTGAGACGCTTAATCGCGGGAGGAGTCATGGCCCGAACTGATGCCCAGCGCGTCGTCCTCGAACTGATCCGCAGTGCCCGCGGCACCCGGGACGGACGAACGAAACTGTCCAAGGCGTTCTGCTTCGCGCACCTGTACTACGCCCCTGTTCGAGGGTCTCGATGGAAACCGTGGTCCCCCAGATCAGCGTCGTCGTGCCGCTGTACAACGAAGAGGAAAACATTCCCGAACTCTACCGCCGGCTCTCGGCGGCCCTGGGCGGGCTCTTGCACGACTACGAGCTGGTGTTCGTCAACGACGGTAGCCGGGACCGGACGGCCGAGTTGCTCAACGGCCTCTACGC
>Ga0116219_10003383_pt1 | contig 12640 bp, 8 predicted proteins | sample Sb_taG_4_FD_91019 | JGI IMG/M metagenome (GOLD analysis project Ga0116219, IMG submission 91019) | Peat soil microbial communities from Weissenstadt, Germany - Sb_50d_6_BS metaG | ecosystem: Environmental > Terrestrial > Soil > Wetlands > Peat | place: Germany: Weissenstadt | collected 2010-09-21
CCGCATGCGGGGTGTAGCCGCAGGAGCGCGCCGCTTGAAGAACCGTTACGGCTCGACCCTGGAACTGCTCTCGCACGCGCAGCTCTGGTACATCGAGCGCGAGACGCGCGACCTCGTGCGGATCCAGCAGGCCGAACTGCTCGAGTCCTTCCACAAGGCGCAGAGCGATTACGGCTTGAGCACCGGTCTGGCGCTGGTCAGCGAAATCGCCGAGCAGGTGTTGCCCGAGCACGAAGTGTCTGAGGCGATGTTCCGTCTGGTTCTGCTGACCGTGCGGGAGATCGAACGCCGCAACAGCGGGGCGCTGCCGCTGAGCTACTTCGCGTTCTGGACGGTGCGGCTGGCGGGCTGGCTGCCACGGTTCAATGCCTGCGCTGTTTGCGGAAAGGCCTTCGGGAAGCGGCCGGCGTATCAGGCGGCTTCACGTCCCGGGCTGGTCTGCGAAGAGCATCGCCGCTCCGGAATGAAGCCGGTGTCGTTCGAGGGCAGGGAACTCGCGGAGCGGTTTGCGGGAGAAAGCCTGGACCGGTTCGATGCGGCGATCGAGGCAGCGCCCGCGGTGAAGGAGTTGCGCGAAGCGGGGTTGAATTGGATCGAGCATCACACCGAGCGGGCGCTGAAAACGCGCGCGCTTCTGGAGACACCGTGAGGGGTTCGCCGGGGCAAAATTGTCGGCGCGCCGACATTCCCGGAATGGAACACGAAGGTTCCTGTAGTTCAGGCCTTCCGGCTTGAGGGGTTTCGTGGCAGGGGCGGGGTTGGCGGCTTATGGAAAGTGAGTCGGTGGGGTGATGGACACCATCACCCCTTAAGGGGTGGGCTTCAGGGCGCGGGACGAAAATTGTCGGCGCGCCGACATTTTTCGCAAGGGAGCGGAACTGAGTGATGAGTTCGGAGAGACGCCTTGACAGTTAAAGCAAAACTTGAAGTGAAGCACAAGGGCTTGACCTTTCAAGACTTATTTCTCAAGCTGGCGCATTTCTGGGGAAGGCAAGGTTGCGTGTTGCAGCAGCCCTACGATACGGAAGTTGGCGCGGGCACCATGGCGCCGGAAACGTTTCTGAGGGTGCTCGGACCTTCCCCGTATCGCGTGGCGTATGTGCAGCCGTCGCGGCGTCCCGCGGATGGGCGCTATGGTGAAAACCCCAATCGCCTGTACAAGCATTTTCAGTACCAGGTGATCTTGAAGCCCTCACCCGCGGAGATTCAGGACATGTACCTGAAGAGCCTGGAAGCGATCGGCATCGATCTGCGCGCACACGATGTGCGTTTTGAAGAGGACAACTGGGAAGCGCCCACGCTCGGGGCCTGGGGCATTGGCTGGCAGGTGTTGCTGGATGGACTGGAGATTACCCAATTCACTTACTTCCAACAGAGCGGCGGCATTGAGCTCGACCCCATTTCGGTGGAGATCACCTATGGCCTGGAACGCATTTGCGCGTTCCTGCAGGATGTGGAGAGCGTGTACGAAATCCGCTGGAACGAGGAGAAGAGCTACGGCGACATCCGGCTCGCGGAAGAGCAGCAACTTTCCGAGTACAGTTTTGACCGCAGCGACGCGCAGGCGTTGCGGGCCGAGTTTGAATTGCACGAGAAGGAATCGCGAGAACTGCTGGAGGGGTGGAAGCACCTGGAGGGAAATGTCGGCGCGCCGACAATCGAGCGCGCGCGGTATCCCCTGCTGGCGGCGTACGACCACTGCCTGAAGTGTTCGCACCTGTTCAATCTGATGGATGCGCGCGGGGTGATCTCGACGACGGAGCGCGCGGCGCTGATGGCGCGGGTGCGCACGCTGGCGTGCCGTGCCGCGGCGGCGTATTTGGAGCAGAGCGCGCCTGCGGCGTCGCAGGTCGAGGTGCGGGGATGAGGGCGAGGGAAGAGTGCCGGGGCGAAAATTGTCGGCGCGCCGACATTCCCGAAATGGAACGCGGGCGTTTGGAGTGCGGGAGCTTGCTCCCGCTTTTACGGGGGATCGCTTCGCTCCGAAATGATCGAGTGGGAGTCGGGGTTGCGATCGCAGAAGCGGCGGCGAGCCGCCGCACTTCACCTTCTTGCAAGTCGTTTGCAAAATGTCGGCGCGCCGACAATTCTCAAAAAATGCAAGATTATGTCTGGGGTGGCCCGATGAGCAGCGGGGGCAGGATCGTGGAGCGCGGAACCCATGTCGGAGCCAAAATTGTCGGCGCGCCGACATTCTCGAAATGGAACGCGGGGTTTGGGGTGGCCGGATGAGCGCGGTGAAGAATACATCTTCGAAGAAGACGGTCGCGGCGGCTGCGAAACCCCGGCGCGTGGAGCTGCTTTTTGAAATTGGGGCGGAGGAGATTCCCGCGGGGATGTTGCCGCGCGCCGTGAGCGAGCTGAAAACCATTCTGGAGAAACACCTTACCGCGGAGAGCCTCACGGAAGGCGTGACCGTGGAAACCTTTGGCGGACCGCGGCGGCTGACCGCCTGGGTGCGCGGGCTGATCGCCAAGCAGGCCGACGTGGAAAATGAAGTGACCGGGCCGCCGAAGTCGGTAGCCTATGATGCTGCCGGCGCGCCGACAAGAGCGGCGGTGAGTTTCGCGGAGAAGCAGGGCGTGGCGCTCCACGATCTCCTCACCGTGAAGACGCCCAAGGGCGAGTACATCGCTGCGAAAGTGATGAAGCGCGGGCGCACCACTCGCGAACTCCTCAGCGAGATCCTACCACGGGTGATCCACGATATTTCCTGGCCGAAGACGATGACCTGGACGGGGCTGGAAGGCGCGCGATTCATCCGCCCAGTGCGCTGGCTGGTCGGGGTGCTGGACGGCAAGGAACTGAAGTTTTCCTTCGGGGGCGTGACCGCCGGGGATGTTACTGCGGGGCACCGCTTCCTGGGCAAACCCCAAATACGAGTGCGCGATTTCGCGGACTACGAGAAGAAGCTGCGCGCCAATGGCGTGATCGTGCGCCCGGCATTGCGCCTGGAGCGCATCCAGAACGAGCTGGCGAACCACGCGAGGCGCGGCGGCTACAAGGTTCATGAAGATGCGGGTTTGCTGCAACTGGTCAGCTACCTGAACGAATTCCCGACGGTAATCCAAGGCGACTTTGATCCTTCGTTTCTGGAGCTTCCCGACGAGATACTGATCACGGTGATGCGCGATCACCAGAAATACTTTGCCGTGGAAAAACGGAGCGGGGAACTGGCGCCGCACTTTTTGGCGGTGATCAACCTGGCCAAGGATTCACAGGGGTTGGTGCGCGCGGGGCACGAACGCGTGCTGCGCGCGCGGTTTGCGGATGCACGGTTTTTCTGGGAGTCCGACCAGAAGATCAAGCTGGCCGACTATCTCCCCAAGCTGCAGCGGGTCACTTACGAGTCGCGCCTGGGCAGCTACCACGACAAGGTGGAGCGCATGCGGGCGATTGCGCGGTGGCTCGGGGAGCAGTGGTTCAACCTGGGCATGGTGCAGGCGCACGTGGCCGATGCGGACCGCGCCGCCGAACTGGCGAAGTGCGACTTGGCCACGGAGATGGTGCGCGAGTTCACGGAGTTGCAGGGCGTTGTGGGCGGGCTGTACGCCCGGGCGCAGGGCGAAGCGGAAGATGTAGCGGATGCGGTTTACGATCATTACCGCCCCGTTGGGTTGGATGACCCCATCCCGCGGAATCTGACGGGCTGCGCGGTGGCGCTGGCGGACAAGTTCGATTCGATTGTGGGCTGCTTCAGCGTGGGCGTGATTCCGACGGGCTCGAGCGATCCTTACGCGCTGCGCCGCGCCGCGCTGGGTATCGTGAAGATCATCCTCGACCGCAAATTGCCGGTATCGTTGTCGCTGACGATTGGCGCGGCGTCGAAGGCACTGCTGACGCATCCACCGAAGAAGGCGGTGACTGCGGCGCAGGAAGCGCAGGTATTGGACTTCATCCTGGACCGCGCGCGGTTCGTGCTGCGGGAGAAGCATGGCTATGCGTACGACGAGGTGAACGCGGTCTTCCGCGCAGGCTGCGAGGACCTGGTGGACGTGGAGAAGCGGTTGAAGGCGCTGAAGGCGGTGCGCAAGACCAAGAACTTCGAGCCACTGGCGGTATCGTTCAAGCGCATCCGCAAGATTCTGGAGAAGGCGAATCTTCCGGTTGAGGCGCCGCAGCACGTGAACGTGGAACTGTTCGAGAAGGATGCGGAGAAAGCGTTGTACGCGGCGGTGCGCAGGGCGGCGGGGAAGGTGAGCGAGGACAAGCGCGCGGGGAAGTATCAGGAAGCGCTGGACGAGATTGCGGGGTTGCGCAAGGTGGTGGACCAGTTTTTTGTGGAAGTGATGGTGATGGCGGAGGACGAAGCGGTGCGGAAGAACCGGTTGGCGCTGCTGGCGGAGTTGTTGCGGGAGTTTACGACGATTGCGGATTTTTCGGAGTTGGGAGGGGAAGAAGGGAAGTAACGGGGAGAGAGCTGACAGTTTACAGTTCGCAGTTAACAGCCTCGGAGAAAAGCAAGAGGGACGGTAACACCCCGACTGGGTCGGGGTAGACGCCGTGCACAGAGGGAGGAACACAGAGGGCACGGAGAACAGAAAGAAACTTAGAAAGTGGAGATCGGGAATTGGAGATTGGAGAGGAGAACCCCAAGACCCAGGTAGGAAATCAAACCTGGGGCACCCTTCGCGGGAGAGGGAGTGGGAGGTAGGGCCGGAGACGTAAAAGCGGCGGCGAGCCGCCGCACTCCAAGAGCTTAAAGTATTACTTTAAGTGAAGGGGTTCGAGTTTTGCGGCAGTTTTCGTTTGAAAATTGTCGGCGCGCCGACATTATGCACTCCAAACTCAAATGAGTGCGATGCGTAGCGCGCCAGTAACCGCAGTAAAAAACAAGAGAGGCATACCGTGAAAAAGTGGGTCTATTTCTTTGGTGCAGGAAAAGCGGAAGGCGACGGAGAATGGCGCGATCTGCTCGGCGGCAAGGGAGCAGGTTTGGCCGAGATGACCAAAATCGGCTTACCCGTCCCGGCAGGTTTCACCATCTCGACGGAAGCCTGCGATCATTTCTACAAGAACAACAAGAAGTACCCGGCGGAACTCAAGAAGCAGGTGGTTGACAGCGTCGCCAGGCTGGAAAAGGTGACCAAGAAGAAGCTCGGCGATCCGGACAATCCGCTGCTGGTCAGCGTGCGTTCCGGCTCGGCGCGCTCTATGCCGGGCATGATGGAAACGATCCTGAACCTGGGCTTGAATGACAAGTCCGTGGTGGGCATCGCCAAGGTGACCGGGAACGAGCGGTTTGCCTACGATGCGTATCGCCGCTTCGTGCAGATGTTTTCCACCGTGGCGATGGGCATGCCCAAAGAAGACTTGGAGCACAAGCTGCGGGCGATGAAGCAGCGGCTAGGCGTGAAGGAAGATACCGCGGTGCCGGCCAGCGGCTGGAAAGAACTGGTGGGGGAGTACAAGGCCTACTACCTGGACAAGGCCGGGCAGCCCTTTCCAGAAGATCCCCTGGAGCAGTTGTGGGGTGCGATTGGCGCGGTGTTTGGATCATGGATGGCGGAAAAGGCGGTCACGTATCGCCGGGTGGAAAAGATCACCGGATTGCTGGGCACTGCGGTCAACGTGCAGCAGATGGTGTTCGGGAACACTGGCGACAATTCGGGGACGGGCGTGTGCTTTACGCGCGACCCGAGTGACGGCGAGAAGATTTTCTACGGCGATTATCTGAGCAACGCGCAGGGCGAAGACGTTGTGGCGGGCATACGCACTCCGGTACACCTGAGCGAACTGGCGAAGCTCATGCCCAAGGTGTACGGGCAACTCGAAAAGGTTCGAGGAACACTTGAGAAGCACTACCGCGACATGCAGGACATGGAGTTCACGGTGGAGGACGGCACGCTGTACATGCTGCAGACGCGCACCGGCAAGCGCACGCCCGCGGCGACCTTCCGCATGGCCATGGATATGGCTAACGAGAAGCTCATCACCAAGGAAGAAGCGATGCTGCGCATCAAGCCGGAAGACATCGAGCGGCTGTTCTATCCGGTGATTGACAGCAAGGTGGACCGCAAGACGCTGCAATCGAAGATATTGGCGCACGGGATTAACGCCGTGCCAGGCGCGGCGGTTGGGAAGATGTGCTTCTCCGCGAACGAGACCGAAGAGTGGGCTGCAAGGGGAGAGAAGGTGATCCTGGTGCGGCGCGAAACCAGCCCGGAAGATGTGGGCGGCATGGCGGTGGCGCAGGGCATCCTGACGGCTACGGGAGGCAAGACGAGTCACGCGGCGGTGGTGGCGCGCGGCTGGGGCAAGTGCTGCGTGGCCGGGGCGGAAACCCTGGACATCGATTACAAGACCAAGATCATGACCGATGCGAAGAGCGGCAAATCGCTGAAAGAAGGCGAGTGGATCACGCTGGACGGCAGCGAAGGCATCGTGTACGAGGGGAAAATGCCGCTGGTCACGCCGGAATTGCCGAAGGCGTACTACACGATCATGAAGTGGGCCGACGAGATCCGGCACTTGGGGGTGCGCACAAATGCGGATACGCCGCAGGATGCGCGGAAGGCCCTCGAATTCGGCGCGGAGGGCATTGGGCTGGTCCGCACCGAGCACATGTTCTTCACCGACTTCGAGCAGCCGGAGAAGAGCCACGAGCGGCAACTGGCGATTCAAGAGATGATCCTGGCGAATGAGAAGGAGACCCGCGTCAAGGCTCTGGATAAGCTGCTGCCGTTCCAGCGCCGGGACTTCATCGGCATCTTTAAAGTGATGGATGGTTTTCCGGTTACGATTCGCCTGATCGATCCGCCGCTGCACGAGTTCGTGCCGCACGAGCACGCCAAGCAGGCGGAACTGGCCAAGGAACTGGGCATTTCCGTGGAGACTGTGGAGCGCCGCGTGGCGCAACTGCACGAAGCCAACCCCATGCTGGGACACCGCGGGTGTCGCCTGACCATCACCTATCCGGAAATTCTGGAGATGCAGGTGAGGGCGATCATCGAAGCGGCGATTGAATGCCAGAAAGCCAAAGTTAAAGTAATACCTGAGATCATGATTCCGCTCACTCTGGACAAGAAGGAGCTGGCAATCCTGGTTGATGCGACGCGCCGGGTTGCGGATGACCTGATCAAGAAGGCTGGTGTGAAACTGCACTATATGGTGGGCACGATGATTGAGTTGCCGCGCGCCGCGTTGCTTGCGGACGAGATTGCCGAAGTGGCGGAATTCTTCTCGTTCGGCACCAACGACCTGACGCAGACGACCATGGGGCTCTCCCGCGACGACGCGGGGCGCTTCCTGCCCGACTATGTGGACGAAAAGAAGGCGGGGATATTCCGTGGCGACCCGTTCCAGACGCTAGACATCAAGGGCGTGGGAATGTTGGTGAAGTGGGGCATCGAAAAGGGCCGCAAGACGCGTCCAAAGCTGGAGGTGGGCATCTGCGGAGAACATGGCGGGGATGCGGAAAGCGTGAAGTTCTGCCACGAAGTTGGCATGGACTACGTGAGCGCTTCGCCGTTCCGCGTGCCGATTGCGAGGTTGGCGGCAGCGCAGGTGGTGGTGGAAGACAAGCAGAAGAAGGCTAAGGGCAAGAAGAAGTAAAGAAGCAAAGAAGCAAAGAGGCAAAGAAGCAAGGAAGTAATGATTGAATGAGCCGAATGGGTGCCGGGGTCTGGGAGGATGGACCCCGGCACTTGAGAGAAGAGAGATTCATCGCACAAAGAACGTGCGATGGAAAACCGTACATCGCTCCGCGGACTCCGCTGTGAATGACTGGTTTGGGTGAATGTGGTGAGATTGGTTGCCACGATTCCTCCACTACGCGGCCCGACGCGCCACGGTGCGGCGCGGAAGAGAGAATCGGGCCGCTCCGGTCGGAATGACAACACGGGATGCGCGGCAGAATGGAAGGCCTGAGCTACAGGGTCGGGTACGAATTTGGGCTGATGGGAAGTAAGACTTGAAGTGATGCTCCCGCTCCGGGGTGGGCTTCGGTGAAGCGACCTCGCATTTTGATTGCCGCCTTGGCAACACTGCTGCTTGTTGCGGGTGTTTGCGTTGCGGCGGATACACCGATCACATTGCATGGCCGAGTTGAAGATGAGAATGGATTGCCCGTCGGTGGAGCTCAAGTAAAGCTTGAGGTGGCCGGCGGGCAAACTTTTTTGGGGACGACGGACGACGCCGGCTCGTTCACGATTGAGAATCTGGCCGCCGGGGAATACACCGCGCACATCTCCAAGCCGGGGTTCTTTATTTTGGAGGGGCAGAAGTTCGAGCTCGCGGCAGACTCAGGGGAGATTTCTTTCACGCTGAATCACGCTGAGGAATTGCGGGAAAAGGTGGACGTTACCGCACCCGCCAACCAGATCGAGACCTCCGAAACACCGCAGAAGATCACTCTGACGACGCAAGAAATCCGCGACATTCCCGTACCCAGCTCCCATGATTTGGCGGAAAGCCTGATCCTGCTGCCCCAGGTGCTGCTGGACAACCAGGGGCTGCTGCACATCGCCGGGTCGCGGGCCACACAGGTGCAGTACCTATTGAACGGATTCGAGATTGGGGAGCCGGTGAACAATTCGCTGGTCGCGCGATTCAGCGTGGATGCGGTGCGTTCGGCGGAAGTGCAGACGGGGCGGTTTGGGGCGGAGTTGGCGCATCCGGGCGCGGCGGTGCTGAGTTTCGATACGCCGGATGGGGATGACCACTGGCGGTTCAATGCCACGGATTTCTTCCCCGGGATTAACGTGCAACAAGGCGTGCAACTGGGGAATTACTATCCGCGGGTGGAGTTTTCCGGGCCGATCGTGGGCGGGAAGCTGTGGTTTTCGCAGGCGTTCAGCGTGCAGCACACATTGAGCGTGATGAAGGGGCTGGCGCCGGGAGCGCCGGATACCTCGACGGTGTGGGCGGGAGACAGTCTGTCGCGGCTGTTGTGGCACATCTCGCCGCGGCACAGCCTGGTGGCGAGCTTCCTGTACAACGACGGGGATGATTTCAACCTGGGGTTGGATGCGCTGCACCCGGCGTCCACGACGCTGACGCAGCATACGCATCAGGCGTTCGGGTCGGTGAAGGACCAGTATTGGTTCCACGACACGCTGGTGGAGTTTGGCTTTGCGGGGCACGACAGCCACGACGATTACCAGCCGCAGGGGAATGGGCCGTACAAGCTGCTGGTGGATGGGGCGGCGGGGAATTATTTTCAGGCGTTGCAGCAGGACGGGCGGCGGTATCAGGGATTCTTTGATGCGACCCGGGCGGGGCTGAAATGGCATGGGACGCACACGATTTCCGGAGGCGCGAATCTTTCGAGCGTGCGGCTGGAGCAGGCGAGCACGCGTGGGGAGATTGACGCGTTTTACGCCGATGGCACGACGCATAGCCGGGTGACGACATTCAAGGGGCCGGCGGCGTTTGGCGTGTCCAATACGCTGGCCGGGGCGTTTGTGCAGGATGCGTGGACAATCAACGCGCATTTTATTGCGACGGCGGGAGTGCGGACGGATTGGGACCGGTTGGTGCACTCGGCGATGGCGGAGCCGCGGGTGGCGCTGAACTGGATGCCGTTCGCAGCTCCCCTCGCGGATCGGGGCAAGCAGGGCAAGCCGTCTGCCGAGAAGACGGCGAAGTTTTCGATTGGGTGGGGGATTTACGATATTCCGCTGAACCTTTCGGTGATTGGGCAGACGGCGGATCAGCAGCAGGTGGACACGCTGTACAATGCGATGGGGGCGGTGACGGCGGGGCCGGCGACGAGCCGGTTTGTGCTGATGCCGGGGGCGCTGCGGCAACCGTATTTTGATATTACGAGCGCGGGGTGGCAGCAGAGGTTTGGGGAGAAGACGATTGTGTCGGTGGAATTGCTGGCGCGGGAGCAGCACCGCGGGTTGGCGTTCGAGACGGGGACGCCGGGGCAGATTGGGAGCGAGTTTTTGTTGGAGTCGACGCGGCGGGACAAGTATCGCGGGGCCACGATTTCGGGGCGGCACTCGTTTGGCGGGGGCGCGGAAGTGTTTGGGAGCTACACGCGATCGCGGGCGAGCAGCGATCAGGTGCTCGACCCGGTGCTGGGGACGCTGTACTTTGCGGCGCAGCAGAGCGGGCCGCTGGCGTGGGATGCGCCGAACCGGTTTTTGGGCTGGGCGAGCGTGCCGACGCCGTTGTGGGGGATCTTGTTTAGCTGCTTGCTGGATTACCGGACGGGGTACCCGTTCAGCGTGGTGGACCAGCAGCAGCTTTTGGTGGGGGCGGCGAACTCGCGGAGGTTTCCGGATTATGCGAGCTTGAATATCAGTTTGGAGAAGAAGTTCCGGTTTCGGGGATATTTGTTTGCGGTGCGCGGGTCGGCGATTAATGTGCTAGGGCGGCAGAACCCGGACGTGGTGGTGAATAACAACGGCGCGCCGAATTTTTTGGAGTTTACGGGCGGGCAGGGGAGAGCGTTTACGGGGAGATTGCGGTTTATTGGGAGGAAGTGAAAAGGGCAGCCGACAGCCTATAGCCAATAGCCGACAGCCAATAGTCTACAGCCAATAGTCTACAGCTTCGGAGAAGAGAAAAGGCTTACGCAGAGGTCACAGAGAGCGCGGAGTTCGCAGAGAAGAGAGACCCAAGACCCACCCTCAAAAAACGAGGATGGGGCACCCTGCCGCAAGGTTCCGGCCTTTATTTTTTGTGGTAGAATCCGGCGCACACGTGAAATCGCGCGATCACATCCCCGTTGCCACAAGACGCGCTGCATGGAGGCGAGCTAAGGGTTGCAGTGAGGAGTGCGGCACAAATCTTATCGAGCGCTCCATCGTGAACGTCCCAGCCGAAAAGATCAGCTATTTCGTTCATCTGTGGGATGGGCACGAGTGCTGGAGTTGCCAGTCGGCAGGCCGTATATTGGCGGTAAAGGATCACCGGGACTTCGGACGTTCTTACCTCGATCCAGACGACCCGCTTGAGCGCAAGCTGGGCGAAGCTATTCGGATGTGCTTCCCATTTTTTTACCCGGATTATTCACACACCATGGAAGAGAGCTATTACGCCAATCACTGCGAATCATGCGGCGCACTACAAGGCGATCACTATCTAACTTTGTGGCTTTGCGACAGCGGAAGGGGCGACGCTCCCGATTTAGTTGAGCCGATTCCAGAAGTCGTAGAGTGGGAACCAGCGTACTCCGATACCACCCGTCGCTTTCTGCCTTTCCAGATTCACCACCGCAACGGCGACCCGTCTGACGCCGCCCTAGATAATCTGGAAATCCTCTGCCCGCCTTGCCATCGAGGCAAACACGCCAAAGTCTCTGTTCAACTCGCGCACTATACGCCGGGATTTTTGGCATAGATTTGGCATAGTCTGGTCCCGTTCGCTTGATTAACAAAGCCCCCTGCGCGTCCGCGATAGTGTCCAGAGTTTTTCGCACATTTGTTGAGGCATAGATCTGGTGGTGCTCGGCTCCCCCTGCCGTGTACCCGGCGTGTACCTCACTTGGGCGACTTCGGTGTTTTTGGCGTTTTTCGCGTTTACTGAAATCAATGAGTAAGGCGCTTTCAACGTCGCTTTTAGTTCGATCCCCACCGCCCCTACCAACACTCCCATTTCTGACATGGCGAACCGCGAGCCCTTCGCTGCAACAGAGGAAAGAAACCCAAGAGCGGCCCGCCTCCCTCCTACGGCGGGCAGGCGGATGGACGGGCCCTACAAAAGCAAGAGAGATCCCTCGAAGCTCGGGATGACGACACGTGGATCAGGGAACGAGGTGGGGGGCGGCTAGGGTGATGAATTGGCGGGAGGAAATGATTTTGGTTTGTTTCCAGAATGGGGGGAAGTGGCGGGGGTTGCCGGTGATGAGGTAATCGGCGCGGGCGGCGTCGGCACATTCGAGGAAGATGTTGTCGGCGGGGTCGGAGGCGGCGGCGATGCGGCGGGAAGGGAAGATGAGGTGCGCGCGGTTGCGGAGGAGGTCAAGGAACTGGCGCTGGAGGGCTCTGCGGATGCGGAGTTCTTGGCGGGAAAGGACGTCGCGGTATTCGGCGAGTAGGGGCGGGGAGACATAGAGGCGGGCGGGGCGGGTGAGGGCGAGGAGAAGGACGGTGCGGGGCAAGCCCGAGGGTTTGAGGGCGGCGGAAACGACGATGTTGGTGTCGAGGACGAGGCGCAGGGCGAGCATCAGGATTTTGGTTTGCGGGCGCGGGTTTTGCGGATTAGGCGGTCAATTTGGGCGGGGGTGAACTTGTCCGTGCCCTTGCGGAGGGAGTCGGCGCCGAGGAGCTGGAGGATTTCGGGTTCGGGGGCGGCGAGGCGGACGTAGTCCTGAATGCTGAGGAGGATGGCGCGGGGAGTGCCGCGCTTTTCGATGACCAGGGAACGGCGCTCGCGCTCGACACGATTGAGAAGCTGGCCGAAATGGGAGCGGGCGCGGAGGGCGGGAATGGGGAGCGCGGCGATTTGGCGAGAGGGCTTGGGCATGTGAGAAGTCTCCATTTCAGACAAGTGAAGTGTACAGTTAAGTTTTGAGAGTGTCAAGGAACGAATCGCGGCGGAAAGAAGAGAGAATTACACTGAGGTCACCCCGACCGGGTCGGGATAAACGCCGAGCGCAGAGTTCGCGGAGAAAGAGAAGAGAGACCCAAGACCCAGGTAAAAAATCGAACCTGGGGCACCCGACCAAGAGGGATTCATCGCTGCGCAG
>Ga0116219_10003386_pt1 | contig 12635 bp, 7 predicted proteins | sample Sb_taG_4_FD_91019 | JGI IMG/M metagenome (GOLD analysis project Ga0116219, IMG submission 91019) | Peat soil microbial communities from Weissenstadt, Germany - Sb_50d_6_BS metaG | ecosystem: Environmental > Terrestrial > Soil > Wetlands > Peat | place: Germany: Weissenstadt | collected 2010-09-21
CAACGGGTTTGGGCTCCTTTCTACACCATTCACAAGATCATGGCCGGCCTTTTGGATATGTACGTTTACTGTGGCGACGAGCAAGCGCTCGATATGGTTCAGAAAATGGCAGGCTGGGTTGCAGGCTACACCGGCCCACTCAGTTATGAACACATGCAGCGAGTGCTGGGCACGGAATTTGGCGGGATGGGTGAAGTACTGGCGAATCTGTATGCGGTGACGGGCAAGGATTATTACCTCCATGTCGCACAGCGCTTTGACAAGAAGCAGTTCCTCGATCCGCTGGCGGCTCACCGCGACGAACTGAAAGGACTGCACGTCAACACGCATATTCCGCAGGTGATCGCTGCCGCCCGGCAGTATGAACTCACCGGCGACCGCCGCTATCGTGACATCGCCGAGTATTTCTGGAACGAAGTGGTCAGCGAGCGCTCCTATTGCACCGGCGGCACCAGCAACGGCGAATCATGGAACACAGAGCCGGGCAAGCTTGCTACCCAGCTCAGCACCAACACCACGGAATGCTGCTGCGCCTACAACATGATGAAGTTGACGCGGCACTTGTTCGGCTGGGCGCCCGGCGCCCGGCTCATGGACTACTACGAGCGCGCGTTGTTCAACCACCGGCTGGGCACAATCAATCCAGAAGACGGAACGATGATGTACTACCTGCCGCTGGCGGCAGGTTACTGGAAGACCTTTGGCAAGCCCTTTGACTCTTTGTGGTGCTGCACCGGCACCGGTTCCGAAGAGTATGGCAAGCTCACCGATACTATCTACTTCCACGACGACGATTCCCTGTATGTGAATCTCTACATCGATTCGCAACTCGACTGGCCCGAAAAGGGTCTTGGCGTGAAACAAAGTACACGTTTCCCGGAGGAGCAAGGGACCACGCTCACGATCACTGGAAAGAGTCCTGCCCAGCTTGCAATCAACCTGCGCATTCCGTATTGGACACAGGGCGGCAGCGTGAAGATCAACGGCGAGACTCTGCCTGCGTTTTCGAGCCCGAGTAGCTACCTCACGCTCAATCGTGTATGGAAATCGGGAGACAAGATTGAGCTTAGCTTGCCGATGGGACTGCACATCGACAGCATGCCCGACGATGAGACGATCCAGGCGGCCATGTATGGGCCGTTAGTGCTCGCCGGGTGCTTCGAACCGGTCACGAAAGAAATGACCTACGGTGACTATGAGCCCAAAGCGAGCGACCAGAGAAGGGTGGCAAATATTTCGGCCAACCCCCAACAGCCGACGGCATGGATCGCGCCAGACGCCCGACAGCCCCTGACATTTCACACTGTGGGACAAACGGAAACCTCGACTCTGGTACCTCTCTATCAGATCATTCACGAGCGGTACGCGGTTTACTGGAAGGTGGACAAGAAATCTACGTAAGGGTTCTGTCTGGTGGGTTGTGGCAACTGGCCCGGTCAGTCAGATCCCCACAGGCTGGGGCATCGATGAAATTTACTGTTCGGCTATCCGCGAGTTGTTGCGTGCAGACCTGTGTTCTGGCTGGAATGCTGCTTCCATCATGCTGTGCTCAAGACACTGGTTCGACTTCCAGGTCAGCCGAAAACCGGCAACAACTTCTCTCCCTGTGTGAAGAGGAGTGGCAATACGAGTTGCGGACCAGTCCAGAATTCGCAACCATACTGGGCGATCCCCGCTACAACGATCGCCTGAGCGACAACTCTCCAGAATTCTTCCGATCCGATCTCCAGCAGAGGCAGGGCTTCCTAAGTCGCTTCCAGGCCATCGATCCTGCAGGCCTTCCGCACCAGGACCAGCTCAGCCGGGAGTTAATGATCCGCCAGTTGAATCGGGAGATCGAAGGCGCGCAGTTCAAGGACTGGGAGATGCCCGTAAACCAGATGGGCGGAATCCATCTCGAATTGCCTGAAGTGGTCGAGTTAACTCCATTCAACACGGTCACGGATTACGAGAACTACCTGGCGCGCCTGCGCCAGATCCCCCGTGCGTTCGACCAGGTAACGGCGAACATGAGGCAAGGCGTACGCGATGGACTGATGCCGCCGCGCTACCTGCTGGAGAAGGTGGCCGCCGAAGCCGAGGAGGTGGCGAAGGCCGGCGAGAGCAGCCCGTTCGCCAAGCCGGTGAGAACATTTCCGGCAAGCGTGAGCGCGGCTGACCAGAAGAGATTGCGAGACGCGATTCTGGCGGCGATTGCGGAGCAGATTGCTCCTGCCTACCATCGCTTTGCCGTGTTCATCCGGGACGAATACGCACCGCACGGCCGCACCGACCCGGGAGTGTGGTCACTTCCCGACGGAGCGGCGCGCTATCGCTTCGCCATCCGGCGCATGACCACCACGGATAGGACTGCGGCGGAGATTCACGCCCTCGGCCTGCAGCAGGTGGATGAGATCGAAGCCGAGATGCTGGCTGTCGCCCACAAGCTTGGCTTCAAGGATGTGACTGCCCTTAACGATCACATCAAGAGCGAGCGCAGTTTTTATGCGAGCTCGGGGCAGCAATTGCTCGACCTCTATACGAACTACGCCCGCAACATGGAGCCTGAACTTCCCAAGCTCTTTGGCCATCTTCCCAAGAGCAAGCTGACGGTTATTCCGATGGAGGCTTCCCGGTCCAAGGACGCTGTGCCCGCCGACTACACAGACGGCGCCGCGGATGGCTCGCGGCCCGGGCATATCAATGTAAACGAATGGGACCCTGAGCATCGTCTGGTGTTGAACATCGAGGCCATCGCGTACCACGAAGGCATTCCCGGACACCATCTGCAACTTTCGCTGGCGCAGGAAATGCAGGATCTGCCGCAGTTCCGCCGCCGCGCCGATTACACGGCGTTTGTGGAAGGCTGGGCGCTCTACGCGGAACGGCTCGGGAAAGAAGTGGGACACTATCAGGATCCATACAGCGACTACGGCCGCCTGGAAAACGAAATGTGGCGCGCCATCCGGCTCGTGGTCGACACCGGCGTCCACGACATGCACTGGACGCGGCAGCAGATGGTGGATTACTTCCATCGCTACACGGCGATGGACGAACCGAACGTGCAAAGTGAGGTCGATCGCTATATTGCGTGGCCCGGGCAGGCCCTGGCCTACAAACTCGGGCAACTGGAGATTCTGAAACTGCGTGAAACGGCCCGCCAGAAGCTGGGCGACAAGTTCGACATTCGCTCGTTTCATGACGAGGTACTGGGCAACGGAGCCTTGCCTCTGGATGCGCTGGACTCGGAAGTGAATGTCTGGATCGAGACACAAGCCAAACAGTAGTTTCCCCCCCGTCATCTCAACTGAGCGCCGGGAGTCAAGGAGCGACGCTATGGATCGAAGAGAGTTTCTGAAGAATGCTGCGGCCGCTACGGTGGTTACATCGCTGGGCAGCAAGGCGTCGTTTGGCGCTGCCGATTCCTTTCCCTACCGCACGCTGGGCCACACCGGTGAAAAGGTATCGCTCATTGGACTGGGCGGTTATCACATTGGCAAGCAGTCGGACGAACAGGAGAGCATCCGCATCATCCGGACTGGGCTCGACAACGGAGTCAACTTCCTCGACAACTGCTGGGACTATAACTCCGGGGTCAGTGAAATCCGCATGGGCAAAGCGCTGCGCGACCGGTATCGGCAGAAAGCATTCCTCATGACCAAGATCGATGGACAAACAAAGAAAGCTGCTGAGCAGCAACTTGAGGAGTCACTCCGCCGGTTGCAGACCGATCATGTTGATCTTTTGCAGTTCCATGAAGTCATCCGCGAATCGGATCCTGCCCGAATTTTCGGCGAAGGCGGCGGCATGGAAGCGGCGCTGGCAGCCGAGAAGCAAGGCAAGATCCGTTACATCGGCTTCACCGGTCACAAGAGTCCCGACATCCATCTGAAAATGCTCGAGACCGGCTTCGCTCACCAGTTCACCTTCGATGCCGTGCAGATGCCGCTGAACGTGATGGACGCGCACTATGACAGCTTCGAAAAGAAAGTCCTGCCCGTGCTGGTAAAACATGACATCGGCGTGCTGGGGATGAAGCCCATGGGCGATGCCATTATTCTTCGCAGCAAGACGGCGTCGGCCATCGAATGTTTGCACTATGCCATGAATCTACCGACCAGCGTGGTCATTACCGGCTGCGATTCTTTGCCAATTCTGCAGCAGGCCCTGGATGCAGCCCGCAGCTTCAAGCCAATGGGCAAGGAAGAAGTCGCACAACTGCTCGCCAGAACCGCGTCCGCGGCCACTAAGGGCGAGTACGAACTCTATAAGACCACGCACAACTTCGACGGCACATTTATGAACCCGCAGTGGCTGGGGTAGCGCGCCGCTCGCGTTGTTGAGGTCAGTGCGAGTCGCGAGCGACCGGCGCGCCGCTGTGCCCTACCAGGAAGTCTAGGTCGGCACCCTTGTCCGCCTGCTGAACATGCTCAACATATAGCTTCACCCAGCCGCGAGGCGGCGGCGGCGGCGGCGTCCACTTAGCCCGCCGGGCGGCCAGAGTCGCGTCGTCAACTTCCAGACGCAACCCGCGCTGGGGAACGTCGAGTGTAATCATGTCTCCGGGCTGCACCAGCGCGATCGGGCCGCCGGCCGCCGCTTCCGGGCAAGCGTGCAGGACAACCGTTCCGTAGGCCGTGCCGCTCATGCGCGCATCCGAAATACGGACCATATCGGTCACACCTCTGCGGAGAACCTTCGGCGGCAGCATCATGTTGCCGACTTCCGCCATCCCCGGATAGCCGCGCGGGCCGCAGTTCTTCAAGACCAGAACGCAGTTCTCGTCGACATCGAGAGTCTCGTCGTCGATGCGGGCGTGATACTCCTCGATGGTTTCAAACACGACCGCCCGCCCGCGATGCTGCAACAGGCGTGGACTCGCGGCGGAGGGCTTGATCACGGCTCCATCCGGCGCTAGATTGCCGTGCAGGACGGCAATTCCGGCGTCGGCTTTGAACGGCTCTTTGAAAGCATGAATCACATCGCGATTCCAGCATGGCGCGCTGGCCACGTTGTCCCAGATCGATTTCCCATTCGCAGTCAGCGCGTCGCGATTCAAGACTCCGGCTTCGCCGAGTTCGCGCAGAATCCCGGGCAGTCCGCCGGCGTAGAAGAAATCTTCCATGAGATGCGTTCCCGAAGGTTGAATATTCAGCAGGCAGGGCAAAGCCGATCCGAGCCGGTCGAAATCGTCGAGACACAAAGGCACACCGATCCGGCCCGCAATCGCGATCAGATGAATCACCGCGTTGGTCGATCCTCCAATCGCCGCGTTGGCACGGATTGCGTTTTCAAAGGCTTCGCGTGTCAGTATCCGCGACATGCGGAGGTCGTCGTGGACCATTTGCACGATGCGCCGTCCTGTCATTTGCGCCAGGGTGTTGCGGCGGGCGTCGACGGCAGGAATGGCGGCGTTGCCCGGCAAGCTCATGCCCAGCGCCTCAACCATGCTGGCCATGGTGGAGGCCGTGCCCATCGTCATGCAGTGCCCCTTGGAGCGATGCATGCAACTTTCGGCTGCAAAGAATTCGTCACTCGTCACCTCGCCGCGCCGCACCTGATCGGTCATTTGCCACAGACCAGTGCCCGATCCCAGATCGTGGCCGCGGAATTTGCCGGAAAGCATGGGCCCGCCGGAAAGTCCGATCGTGGGCAAATCGCACGATGCGGCTCCCATCAGCAGCGACGGCGTTGTCTTGTCGCAACCCATCAACAGAACGACGCCATCGATCGGATTCCCACGAATCGACTCTTCGACGTCCATGCTGGCCAGGTTCCGGAACAACATGGCAGTTGGGCGCAGTTGGGTTTCGCCCAGCGACATCACGGGAAATTCCAGAGGAAAGCCGCCCGCTTCCCACACCCCTCGTTTCACAAATTCTGCCAGCTCGCGAAAATGGGCGTTGCACGGGGTTAGCTCCGACCAGGTATTGCAAATGCCAATGACCGGCCGCCCATCGAACAAGTCATGGGGCCAGCCCTGGTTCTTCATCCAACTCCGGTAGAGGAAACCATCCCGATCCTTCCGCCCAAACCATGCCTGACTGCGTAGTTTTTTCATTTCCTGTCCTTAGTTCCGCGCTGGAGGCGGCGCTGTTGGCTGCCCTTCGCTGCTCGCAAATGATAGCGCAAATTCAATAGGTAAACGTAATCTCAAAACAGGTTTTTCTTGACGAATCGCGCAGACTGGAAGATGATCTCGGTGCTCCTGATCCGCACGAAAAGGTTTCGATCATGTCCCGCACTCGACGATTTCCGCAAGTTCGATTCGACGTGTTCAAGCTTCGCCAGGTGCCACGAGTAATCGTTGTACTTGCGCTGCTTTGCTCGGCCGGGGTGTGGGCCGCGCGCGGCCCTCAAAAAGCTCTGCAGATATTTTTCGTGGACGTCGAAGGAGGGCAGGCAACTCTGTTCGTGACGCCGGCGCACCAGGCCCTGCTGATCGACACCGGATGGCCCGGAAATGACGGACGAGACGCGGACCGCATCGTTGCGGCGGCGAAGAAGGCCGGCGTCAGCAAGATTGACTACGTCTTGATCACTCATTTTCACAACGACCACGTGGGTGGGCTGCCCCAACTGGTGGCACGCATTCCCGTGGAAACGGTCATCGACCACGGTGACAATCGAGAGAGCACCGACGCTCCCACTGTCCAAGTTTGGCAGGCTTACCAGCAGTTGTTGGCCGCGAACAAGTTCAAGCGCCTGACCGTGAAACCCGGCGATAGTCTCCCGATTCGCGGCATTGAGACCACGGTCATCAGCTCTGACGGTACTGTCATAAACAACCCCTTGCCCGGCGCCGGGCAGGAGAATGCCAGTTGCAAAGGCGCGGAATCATACCCCGCCGACCAAACTGAAAATCGGCGCTCGCTGGGGACTCTCATCACATTCGGCAAGCTGAGAATTCTGGATCTCGGTGACCTTACGCGCGACAAGGAAATGGAGCTGGTGTGCCCGACCAACAAGCTCGGCGCGATTGACGTTTATATCGTTTCCCATCACGGCTGGTATCAGAGCAGCAGCCCACCATTTCTGAATGCAATCGCTCCTCGCGTCGCGATTATGGACAATGGAGCCAAGAAGGGCGGCACTCCGTCCGCCTGGGACATTATTGAGAAGTCCCCCCGCCTCGAGGATATGTGGCAGTTACATTTCTCCGATGAGGGCGGCGCAGCGCACAATGTTGCCTCAGATTTCATCGCCAACCCGGAGGGCCCGGACGCGGCTAACTATCTGCAGTTGACCGCATGGCTGGACGGAAGCTTCGAAGTCTTCAATTCCAGAACTGCCAAAACCAAGCGGTATCCGGCGCGACATTAGAGGCGCTCAGCAAAGCGCGAATCCGGGCTGAGCTCTCCGAGTTTTGTCCGAACCGGCCAATGACGGTGGGGGTTTGTGAATCGTTATCAGATTGCAGTTCTCGAAGGGGACGGGATCGGGCGCGAGGTTGTGCCCGAAGGCCTTCGTGTTCTGGAAGCTGTAGGGCGCGCCCACCACATAGATTTCTCCTGGCAGCACTTCGATTGGTGCTGCGAAACCTATCGCAAGACCGGCCGCATGATGCCAGAGGATGGTCTCGACCAGTTGCGCAGCTTCGACGCCATCTATTTGGGCGCAGTGGGATATCCCGGCGTTCCGGACCATGTTTCGCTTTGGGGATTGCTGATCCCGATCCGGCGCGCCTTTCAGCAGTATGTCAATCTTCGACCGGTGCGCCTGCTCCGCGGGGTCGATTCTCCGCTGAAAGGGTACCCGCCTGGAGAAATCGATTTCTGCATTGTTCGCGAAAACAACGAAGGCGAGTACTCGGAAGTGGGAGGGCGGCTCTACCGCAACACTGCCGCCGAACTGGCCATGCAAGAGGCCGTTTTCACTCGCGCCGGATGTGATCGTGTTATGCGTTACGCGTTCGACCTGGCGCGGACACGCAAGTCCCATGTCACGTCCGCCACTAAGTCCAACGGCATCATTCACAGCATGCCCTTCTGGGATGAACGGTTTGCTTCCGTCAAGGAGTCCTTCCCCGAGGTACGAACCGAGCAATATCACATTGACATTTTGAGCGCGCATCTCGTGCAGCGCCCCGACCGGTTTGACGTGATCGTCGCGTCGAACTTGTTTGGGGACATTCTGTCTGACCTGGGCGCCGCAGTCGCCGGTTCTATTGGCTTGGCGCCCGCAGCCAACCTCAATCCAGAACGCACGAGCCCCTCGATGTTTGAGCCGGTGCATGGTTCCGCTCCAGATATCGCAGGGAAGGGAATCGCAAACCCCATCGCACAAATCTGGTCGGGCGCCATGATGTTGCAGCACCTGGGAGAAACCACGGCCGCGCAAGCCCTCGAAAGCGCGATGGAATCCGTGGTGGCAAGACCCGAGTTCCACACGCCCGACCTCGGGGGGAAGGCCAGCACTCGCGCCGTTGGCGAAGCGATCGCACACGAGATCTCGACGGGCGCAGGGCCGCAATGAGGCCTACCACGGCGACTATGGCCGTCGAGTATCGTGCCCGGCGCAGAATTGCTCTTCACATCCTTCCGTTCCTCTGGCTGCTCTACGTCGTTGCCTTCCTTGACCGGGTAAACGTTGCCTACGCGGCCCTGGAAATGTCGCACGATTTGCAGTTCTCTGACCGGGTGTTTGGACTGGGCGCAGGGATTTTCTTTATCGGCTACGTTCTGCTGGAAATCCCCGGCGCGCTGATCGTCGAACGCTGGAGCGCGCGCCGTTGGATCGCGCGCATCATGGTCTCGTGGGGGATCATTACCGCGCTGGTGGGGTTCGTCCATACGTCCCGGCAGTTTTATGCGGTCAGATTCCTGTTGGGAGCTGCTGAAGCCGGTTTCTTCCCAGGCGTCATCGTGTACCTGACCCATTGGTTTTGCCGGCGCGATCTGGCAAAGGCTGTGGCTTCGTTCATGGCGGCGCTGCCGCTGTCCAATTTTCTGGGCTCGCCACTGGCGGGCCGGATCCTGCGGGTTCACTGGTACGGGCTGGAGGGCTGGCGGTGGCTGTTTATTCTGGAAGGAATTCCAGCGGTGATTCTGGGAGTGATCACGTTCTTCTATCTGACCGACTGGCCCGGCCAGGCGGCATGGCTACTCCCCGATGAGCGGGAATGGATTGCGGCAGAACTCGAGCGTGAGAAGAGAGAGAAATCGGCGGCCCATTCCTACACGATTGCACAGGCGCTGCGGCAGCGAGAAGTGTTGTTGCTGACTTTGATTTTCTTTCTGGGTGTGACCGGATTTTATGGGTTCACGATGTGGTTTCCGACCATTCTGAAGCGCGCATCCGGATTCTCGACCGGCACCGTGACACTGCTCGCCGCACTTCCTTACTGGGTGGCTCTGACCGCGACTTTGTTGAACGCGTGGCATTCCGATCGCACGCAAGAGCGTCGCTGGCACGCGGCCGGATTGCTTTTCCTTGGTTCGGGATCAATGGCGCTTGGTCTACTTTCGGGAGCTCACCTGTGGATCCAGCTGGGTTTCTTTACGATTTTTGCGGCTTGCGTACATGCGTTTCAACCTCCATTCTGGGCGCTGCCTACGCTCACGCTCGGGGAGTCGGCAGCAGCAGCATCCATCGGGTTAATCAACTCGCTGGGGAATCTGGGCGGGTTTGTTGGACCATACATTGTGGGCTACCTGGTGACGCGGACCGGCAGTTTCAATTCTGGGCTGGTGTGGCTGATGCTGAGCCTGTTGGGCGCGGGTGTGCTGGTGTTGTGTCTGCGCAGCGTGGCACCGCAGCCGCGCGACGCGCAACCGTGATGGCAGTCGTTTCACCAACGATGATGAACCAGCGGGCGCACCTTCTCGTCGTAGATACGCTTGACCTGGGCCATGGTCTCGGGCGATAGAGCCCGCAAGTCAGACGCACGGCAGTTCTCTGCCACCTGTTCCGGGCGCTTTCCACCGGGGATCGCGCAGGTGACGGCATCGAACATGAGAATCCATCGCAGCGCGAACTGGGTCATGGACATTTCAGCAGGCAGGACGTGGCGGAGGTCGCCGACCCCTTGCAGGCCGAGATCGTAGTCGACGCCCGAAAATGTTTCACCCATGTCGAAGGCCTCGCCGTGGCGGTTGAAGTTGCGATGGTCGTCGGCGGCGAAGGTCGAGGCAGGCTGAAGTTTGCCGGTCAGCAAGCCGCTGGCCAGGGGCACGCGAGCCAGAATGCCGACGCGCTTTTCCTTCGCCCTCGCGAAGAAATGTTCGGCGGGCCGCTGTCGGAAACAATTGAAGATGATCTGCACGCTCTGAACATTTGGCCACTCGAGCGCCTGGAGAGCCTCTTCGATTTTTTCGACGCTGACGCCGTAGGATCGGATTTTGCCGGCTTTCACGAAGTCATCTAGCATCGCGAAAATGTCGGGCTGGTAATAGAGCTCGGTGGGCGGGCAATGAAGTTGCAGCAGGTCGAGCGCATCGGTGGAAAGGTTGCGCAGACTGTCTTCGATCCATGTAGTCAGGTTTTCACGGCTGTAACCCGGCACGGTCTGGCGAGGCAAGCGGCGGCCTGCCTTGGTGGCAACCACGATTTCTTCAGTGCGTTCGCGCTTGAGTTGAGCGATCAGTCGCTCGCTGCGGCCGTCGCCGTAGACATCGGCCGCGTCGATGAAGTTGACTCCGCAATCAATGGCCTGATGCAACGCGGCGAGCGCGTCGTGGTCGGAGACGTGGCCCCACGAGCCGCCAATGGCCCAGGCTCCGAAGCTGATATCGGAGACATTCCAATCGGTTTTGCCGAGCGGGCGATAGTTCATGCGGGCTCACTTTTCGAGAACAGGTTCAATCATCCTTAGAACGAGAGATCGATGCGCTTTCCTTCGAAGGCGGCACTCCGCTTGGTTTCGCCCAATTGCACGGCGATGGTTCTGGGGCTCGGCGGCAACATTCGTGATCCCGGCGCCAGTTGCATGGTCAACTTCTTGCTGGCATTTTCCCACGACATCTGGATGCCCAGCCAATCTCCTTTGCGGTGGTTGAAGGAGATGCCATCGTCTTCGTAAAGCAAGAAAGAAGCGTCGGAGCCGGGATAGACCGTTACGGAGAGCGGTTCGTCGACTTTCTCGCCGGTGAATTGCTTGACGGGGCCCAGCGGCAGGATCGAGCCCGCGCGCACGTACAGGGGGATGGTTTCGAGATCGACCGGACGATCAATCACGCGGCCGCCCTCGAGCCGCTCGCCGGTCCAGAAGTCGTACCAGGTCGCGCTCGGGAGATAAATGCGGCGCGACGTCGCGCCTTTTTCTACTACGGGAGCAACCAGAATGTTCTTTCCCCAGAGATATTGATCTGCGCACGCGACCGCCTTCGGATCGTCGGGAAAATGCAGCCACAGCGCGCGCATGATCGGCATGCCTGTCGTCGCGCACTCATGCACCGCGCTGTAAAGATAGGGCAACATGCGATAGTGGAGCTCCAGGTATTTCCGGCAGATGGGCTCGACGCGCGCGTCGTGCAACTGGCTAGGGTCAGGGACTGCGGCGCCGGTGTAGTTATTGATCTCGACGGGCCCGGGATCGCCCGTGTTCCAACCCCAAGGGAGGCGCAGTTTCCAGGTGCGTCCGTGGCAACGGAAAAGCGGGCAGAACGCGCCAAACTGAAACCAGCGGAGGTACAACTCGGCGGTGAATTCAGGCGTGGGGACGAAGCCTCCGATGTCGGTGCCCCAGTAAGGAATGCCGCTGAGTCCGGTGTTGAGCGCGATGGGGATATGCGTCTTCAGTGTTTCCCAGGCGGAATAAACGTCGCCCGACCACAAAAAAGAGCCATAGCGCTGCATGCCGGCGTATCCATTGCGGTGCAACGCATAGGGACGTTCATTCGGGCGATCGATTTGCGGGCCCTCCCAGTACAAACGATTGCGGACCAAGCGCGATGCGATGTCGAGCGGATCGCCCTCGTCGGGCCACCAGCCGTCGACGCCGAGAGCAAAATCTTTGCGATGCGCGTCCCAGTGGCAGCTGGCTTGTTCCTCATCAAAGCGCGAAGGATCGCAGGGATCGTGAACCGTGCCGCGAAGCCGGTCGGTAAGGATCACGACGTGCAGGACGGCGCGAAAATTCTTCTGGTGCAACTGGTCGAGCACGTCCTTGGGATCGGGGAAGACACGGGGATTCCAGGCGAACGAACCGTTCGCGGTGTTCCATCCCGACGGACAGAATCCGGTGCCCAGGTAAATCAGCGCGTCGCAGGGAAGTTTCTTTTCGCGGAAAGTGTCTGCTTCGGCGAGCACCTCCTCGCGGCTGGCCAGCGTGCGGTGGGATTGCTGGTATCCGAAGCTCCACAGCGGAGGCAACTCAGCATGGCCGGTGATGCGGGCATACTCAGACATGATTGTCGCGGGATCGGTGGACGCAACAAAGAACAGGTCGATGGGCGACGCGTTTGCGGGATCTGCCGGTTGGAACTTGCAGGTCGGAGTGGTGAAGTCGAAGGTTCCGAACGGTTGGTGGATGAACATCGCCCATCCCGCGGTGCCGACCATCCATGGAATGGGCACTCTTCCGCCGTGCGTTGCGAGTTTGTACCCGCCTTGTCCGCTCTTCATGCGGTCTACGGACCCGCGACGGTCGAATTGCGGTCCGCCTTCACCCATGCCAAGGAGCGGGGCATCTCCGCTGAGGAACGAGAGTTGCCCGG
>Ga0116219_10003387_pt1 | contig 12631 bp, 13 predicted proteins | sample Sb_taG_4_FD_91019 | JGI IMG/M metagenome (GOLD analysis project Ga0116219, IMG submission 91019) | Peat soil microbial communities from Weissenstadt, Germany - Sb_50d_6_BS metaG | ecosystem: Environmental > Terrestrial > Soil > Wetlands > Peat | place: Germany: Weissenstadt | collected 2010-09-21
ATTGCCGTCGTTGTTGTAGACGACGGGCACGCCGAGTCGACGCTCGAGGACACCGCGAAACTCGAAGCCGTGCCACGCCGGGTGGGAGAAGTTCGTCGAGCCCTTCGACGAGATCACACCATCCGCGCTCGCCGGTCCTGGCGTTCCCAGGCCGACAGCCCGCACCGATTCCCTCGCCACGCCTGAAAGCCGGAGCACCTGGTCGACGGCTGCGATGAGGGCTCCGACCGCCACATCCGGTCCTTCTCGGACGCGGCTGGGACTCTCGACCAGCCTGTCCACCAAGAAGGTCCCCGAGGCGTCGAGCAGGGTCGCGCTGTTCGAGGTGCCTCCGTTGTCGAGGCCCACGACGACCCATGAGCGCGACGCCATGCGGCGATCATGCCACTGCGGTCACCGACACGTGCTGCGGGGAGATGGGACGATCAGCAGGCAGGCCAGCCAGATGGCACCCTTGGGGGCGATCTCTCGCACCGGCGCAGCGAAAGGCCGCGGACCGACGGCTGGCCACCGCCCGTACACTGTTGTCATGTACTACGGGCACGGGTCGTGGATCGCCGTCGTGATCTTCGGGGGCCTGTTCGCCATGCGGATGCTCTCCTCGCAGCGCCGGCGAAGGGGCTACGGCCGGGCCCCCGTCTCCAGGAGTTCCTTCACCAGGGCCGGTTTCAAAGGATCCCCGCCAGGGTCGGCAATCCCATCTCGGGACACGGCGGGCACGACGTTCACAGGCATCGCCCCCGGCTGGCTCGCCGACCCCTTCGCCCAGCACGACCAGCGATATTGGTCGGGGACCCAATGGACCGAGCATGTCGCCGATAACGGCGTGCCTGGCACCGATCCTCCCCCGCAGGGCACGGGCTAGCAGTGCCTCAGTGGTCGGTCGGGCCGGCCGCTGTTCGAAAGACCTTCGGACGTGAGCACGTCCGGGCGTGGTCATCCTGAAAGTCGTGGCACGGTCTTCTAGGGTCTGCTGACATGCGCGCCGCCGTGAATCTCCACATCGATGCACCGCCGGACAAGGTCTGGGGGCTCGTCAGCGACATCACGAGGATGGGCGAGTTCAGCCCAGAGGTGATCGAAGCCGAGTGGATCGACGGCGCCACTGGTCCAGCGGTCGGTGCCCGGTACCGGGGCCACGTCAAGCGAAACGAGAACTGGCCCGTTCTCTACTGGACCACCTGCAAGATCACCGAGTGCTCGCCGGGTGAGGTATTCGAGTTCGCGGTCATCATGCGCGACCGACCGGTGAACACCTGGCGCTACGAGTTCCGCGCCACCGACGACGGAGGCACCGACGTCACCGAGTCATTCGACCTCGGCGACAACCTCTTCACCGCGATCTGGCGCCCGCTCGGGGGGTTCCTGCGGGAGCGTCGCAACCGGCGGGACATGCTCCGCACCCTCGAACGAGTCAAGGCAGTAGCCGAGGCTTGATGTCCGCGGCCTCACTGACGGTGGAGGCACCACGGCGACCGAGCCTTGACCTCGGTACGGGCGCAGTCGACACTTGAGGCATGTCGGAAGAAGAGATCGACGCCTACTTGGCTGCGCTGGAAGAGCCGAAGCAATCCACGTTGCGTGAGCTGAGACGCACCATTCTGGGCATCGTTCCCGATGCTGAGCAGTGCATCTCCTATCGCATGCCGGCCTTCAGGCTCCGAGGCAAGGTGATTGCGGGATTCGCAGCGTTCAAGAACCATCTCAGTTACCTGCCCCACAGCGGATCAGTTCTGCCGGAACTCCGTGACGAGGTCGCCGCATACGAGATGACACCGGGGTCGCTTCACTTCCCCGTCGATTCACCGCTCCCTCAGGCACTCGTGAAGAAGCTCATCGACGTGCGGATCAGCCAGGCCTTCCCGGACTGAGCTGGAAGGACCGTGGGTTCAGGGATCACGGCGCTCGTCCCACGACGGATTCGACCGGTGGTTGGCGGTGGCGCGTTCCTCGGAGCTCGGCTGGCGCCATCTTCGGCGGAATGCGACCCCGTCGATCGCGGTGAGGGGTGCACGCGACGCCCGAGAAGGGGCGTCCGGGTGTCCTCCTGGCCCGGTGATCCAAAGCGGAGCGCCCCCGCCGAACCGAGTCCGGTCCAGACAGTAGCGTTGGGTCATGCCTGTGTTCGATCCAACGGCGCACTCCTCTCTGCGAAGGGGACCGACGGTGGAGCGGGTGGAGCCGTGACATACGATCCCGAGGCCGTGCGCGCCAAGTACCTCGCCGAGCGCGACAGGCGGCTGGTCCCCGGCCGCGCCGACATCCGGGACCTGAGGACCGACGAGCATTTCGCCCGTTATCGAGACGACCCGTTCACACCCTTCATCGAGCGCGACCCCGTCGCCGACGATGTCGACGTGGTGATCGTGGGCGGGGGGATCGCCGGGGTCGTTGCCGCAGCACAGCTTCGCAAGGCCGGCCTCGAGCGGATCCGCATCGTCGACCAGGCGGGCGGCATCGGGGGCACCTGGTACTGGAACCGCTACCCGGGCGTGATGTGCGACGTGGAGTCGTACATCTATCTCCCGATGCTCGAGGAGCTCGACTACATCCCCACCCGGCGCTACGCGTTCGGAGAGGAGATCCTGGACCACCTCGAGGCCATCGCGCAGCGGTTCGACCTCGTGGCCGACGGCCTGTTCCACACCGGGGTGACTCGCGCCGAGTGGGACGAGGAAGCGGCCCGGTGGCGGATCCGCACCGACCGCGGCGACGAGATCAGCTGCCGCTGGTACGTGCTGGCCGTGGGGATCCTCAACCTCATGAAGCTGCCCGCCATCCCGGGCATGGAGGACTTCGCCGGGCCTTCGTTCCACACGGCTCGGTGGGACTACGGGTACACCGGCGGCGGGCCGCACGAGCCCCTCACCGGCCTGGCGGGCAAGGTCGTCGCCCTCGTCGGTACCGGGGCGACCGGCATCCAGTGTCTGCCGCCGCTGGCCGAATCGGCGAAGCACGTCTACGTGTTCCAGCGCACGCCGTCCGCCATCGGTGAGCGGGGCAACCGGCCCACTGATCCTGCCTTCGCCCAGCAGCTCGAGCCGGGCTGGCAGCGGGCCCGAATGGACAACTTCCAGGCGATCATGCTGGGCCGCCCCGTCGAGGTCGACGAGGTGGACGACGGGTGGACGCACCACTACGCAGCGGTCCACCACCCCCCGCGAGCAAGAGGCATGACGACGGCCGAGTACCTGCGCAGCGCCGAGGAGCTCGACTACCGGATCATGGACGCGCACCGACACCGGGTCGAGGAGCTGGTGGCGGACCCGCTCACGGCGGCGATCCTCAAGCCGTACTACCGGTACCTGTGCAAGCGACCCTGCTTCCACGACGAGTACCTCCAGGCCTTCAACGACCCTAAGGTCACGCTGATCGACTGCCCCGCCGGGATCGAGCGGATCACCGAACAGGGACCGGTCGTCGACGGGCAGCAGTACGACGTCGACTGCATCATCTACGGCACCGGCTTCGAGCCCGAGCTCACGCCCCTGTTCCGTCGGGCCGGCCACGACATCGTCGGTCGCGGCGGGGTCACCCTGGCCGAGAAGTGGGCCGACGGCGCCGCCAGCCTGTTCGGGATGATGAGCCGCGGTTTCCCGAACCTGTTCGCCATGCCGGCGCCGGGACAGCAGGCGGTGGTGACCGTCAACTACACGCAGCTGGCCGTGCTCGGGGCCGAATTCGTCGGGAAGGCCGTCCGGCTGCTCGAGGAGCGGGGTGTCGAGGTGTTCGACGTGAGCGCCGAGGCCGAGGAGGCGTGGACGCAGAAGATCGTCGACTCCTTCGTCGACGGGAGTGCCGTCATGTCCGCCTGCACACCCTCGCGCCTCAACAACGAAGGTCACCCGGAAGCGATGAACCCCCGCAACGGCAACTACGGCCGCGGGATGGGCGACTGGTTCGGCTACCGCGAGCTTCTCGAGCAGTGGCTCGAGGCCGGCCGGTTCGAGGGCCTGGAGCTCGAGGTCCGGTCACCGGCGTCGTGAGCGCGCGTCAGCGGGTCGCCGTCGTGACCGGCGGCGGGGGCGGGATCGGAGCGGCGATCGCCGAGGAGCTCGGCCGGGGCGGCTGGTTCGTCGTCACCCTCGACCCCCTCGTGACCCTCGACGGCTCCGAACGGCTCCCGGAGCCACAGGAGACCACCGCCGGTCGCATCGTGGCGGCCGGTGGCTCGGCCCGGACCTCGTCGGTGTCGGTGACCGACGGCGAGGCGGTCCGCGGCCTGTTCGGTGAGCTGGTCGACGAGCACGGCGGACTCGATGCCGTCGTCAACGTGGCCGGCATCACCCGACACAGCAGCTTCGCCGAGGGCACCGAAGAGGACTGGCTCGCACTGCTCGCTGTGCACCTGGGGGGCTACCTCAACGTGCTCGAGGCCGCCCTGCCGCTCATGGCCGCCGCCGGGCACGGCCGCGTCCTCGGCGTCACCTCCGGCTCTGGGTGGCGACCCGCCGATGCCGGCGGGTACAGCTGCGCCAAGCGGGCCGTCGCCGCCCTCACGTGGCAGCTGGGCCGCCAGGCGCCCCCGGGCGTGACCGTGAACGCCATATCCCCCATCGCGGCCACCCGGATGGTTGCCGCCGCCGTCGAGCGCGCTCGTCAGGCCGGCGGGGCGTCGCGCGGGGGCGGCATGTCACTCAGGTCGATGCCGGGCCCCGAGGCTCTCGGGCCGCTCGGCGCCTACCTCGTCGGTGACGGATTCGGGTGGTGCAGCGGCCAGGTGCTCTTCGCCGGCGGCTCGGAGGTGGCGGTGGTGGACGAGCCCCGCCTTCTCGAGGTTGTGCGCAGCGACGGGGTGGTCTCCCTCGCCCGGGTGCTCGAGGACGTCGTCCCCCGCGCCTTCGCCACGGCCGAGGCCAGCCAGGCCAGTGGCGGCGGCGGGAACCCCCGGTTCGGGCCCATCTTCGCCGAGCCGGCCCCCGCCGAGGTCGCGTCGACGCAGGTGCGATCCTGTGTCGTCGTCACCGACCGCCCGCTCCTGGCCGCGTCCATGACGGCCGCACTCGAGGCTCGGTCCATCACCTGTCACCGCGTCGAGGTCGCGCCGGGCTTCGACGACGCTGCCAACGCGCTGCACGCCGTCGTCGAAACCACTGGGCCCATCGACGCCATCGTCGTGGCGCCCGCCGGTCGTCAGCCGACGGGCAGCTCGACGAACGGTTGGGAGCGTGTGCTCGCCGAGCACGGAGGGATCGTCGAGCACATCCATGCTGACGCCGCTTGGGGCCGCGCCGCCGCCGACTACGCCGCCCGCGCTGCCCGCCCGGTCCAGCTGGTGACCCTCATCGACGCCGCCACCACAGGAGGCCGTAGTCGAGCCCAGGCCTCGGCGCAGCTCGCCCGAGCTGCGGCGGGATCGACGCAAGGGCGCATCACCGCCTTCGCGGCGAGCATCGAAGCCTCCGATACGGCCGCCGGCCAACCGGCCGGTGCGCTCGTCGCCCACCTGCTCGGCCACCCCGAGGCGGTGGCCCTCGCCGGTGCGGAGCTGGTCATCGGCGCGGGGTGGCTCGGCCTTCGCAGCCATCCCCGACCGATCGGCAGCATCACCTACGGCGGTCCCGCCGTCCCCGATTGGCTCGATGCCACACTCCGGGACGTCGTCAGCGCCACTGGCTACCCCCCACGCATGGAGGCCTGATGAACGTTCCGCCCAGCCGCGTCGTCGACGCGCACGTGCACCTCTGGGACCCTGCCCGCACGGACTGGTACCCGTACCTGTCGCATCCTCCGGAACACACCGCCGGCGATGCGTCGAGGATGTACCGCCGCTTCGATGTCGATACCTATCAGGGCGAGTCGGCGCGGTGGAACGTCGAGAAGCTCGTCAATGTCGCCGCCGCGACGGGTCGCCACTCGATCGAGGAAACCATCGAGCTCGACAAGAATGCTCATGCGCAATGTGGTCCCGATGCCATCATCGGCGGTCTCCCGCCCACCGACACGGTGGCCGAGGCCATCGAGCTCATCGACCGGCAGATGGCTGCGTCACGCTTCCGTGGGGTCCGCCCGATGGGTGCCAACATGGGTCCGCTCCCCGACATCGCAGTGCTCGACGCCCTCCGGGAGCGCAACCTGTTGTTCGAGCTGATGGCCCATCCCGATCAGCTTCGAACCGCGGCGACGCAGCTCGCCGGCTTCGACGACCTGGTCGTCGTCGTCGAGCACACCGGGTGGCCCCGCTCGAATTCCGACGAGGAGCGCGCTCTGTGGCAGGTCGGCATGGACGCGCTGGCGCTCCTCGGCGACACCGTCTTGTGCAAGCTCTCGGGCCTGGCCATGCCGTTGGAGTCCATGCGCGTCGATGTCTTCGCCCCGTGGCTCGAGTACGCCATCGAAGCCTTCGGTGTCGACCGCTGCATGTTCGCCAGCAACTTCCCCGTCGACTCGATGTACGGGACCTTCGACGACCTCTACACCACGTTCAGCGCCGTGACGGCCGGACTCGACAGCGAATCCCGCGACAAGCTCTTTGCAACGAACGCGGAGCGCGTCTACCGCTGCTAGGCGAGCTCCGCATGTGCGCCCTCTCCGACACCGGTCGGATAGGTGGGTCGAGGCAATGACACCGTGCGCATCGATTTCTGACACGCACAGTGATCCTCATCAAGGTCGTCGGGCCAGGCGTCGATTCCATAGTCCATGACGGCAACCTTGGGACTGCTCGTCGAGGGTCCACGGACAACCCTGGCCGACGACACGGGGAACGTCCTGGCTCGACGGGAAGCGGATGACCCTGCCACTTCACCGTGGCGCCTGGCCGCACTGGCCAAGCACCTCGACCCCGACGTGCGCATGGCTGTTGCCGTGCACCCTTCGGCGTCGGCGCTCACCATCTTGCGCCTCCGGCGTGACCTCGACCCTCGTGTCCGGGTGGTCTTGTCCGCCTGTCGGGAGGCGCACCGATGAAAGTCTGGATCGACCAGGATCTCTGCACCGGTGACGGTCTGTGCGAAGAGATCGCACCAGCCGTGTTCACGCTGCTCGACGACGGACTCGCCTACGTGAAGGAAAGCGACGAGATTCGCAGTAACCCAGGCGGTGCGGCGGGCATGGCCCTCGTGCCCGGGGACTTGGAGGAGTCCGTCTCCGAAGCGGCCGAGGAATGTCCTGGGGAGTGCATCTTCATCGAACAGACATGAGAAGCGTGCTCGATCCCGGGTCGCCTCGTGACGAAGCAGCTGGGATCCCCGAGTCCGGCCACCTCAGCCGGCGAAAGCCGACGGCTCCGCGTATGCGAGCAGGGCGGCTCGATCCTGAGGGAGCACGAAACCGGCCTTGATGGTCGCGTCGGCGTCGGCCCCGTAGCGCCGCAGGTACACAGCGCCAGAGGGATAGAGCTGTGCCAGGCGCGCCGCGGTGAAGGGCTTGGTCGAACCGAGGAGCAGGCAGATCACCGAGGACGTCGCACCCGGCACACCCGACAACGTGGCCACTGGCACGTCGACGGGTGGAGTGCGGATGCCGCCCAGTGCGATGCCGTCGGAGTCCCGAATCACCTGTGGATTGTGCCCCGCTGTCAGCTCGATACGAGGTGCGTGGACCGGAGCCGTGCCGTTGTGGACCCAGGCCGTCACGGCGCGCAATGCGGCCTTGGCCACGAGGTTCATGGGACCGTTGTTGATCGGGATACCGCAGTCGATGTACCTGGCGTTGGCTCCGAGCAGATGGGCATCGGCATGGGAGGTTCCGGCAACCTCCCACAGGCGGAACCGGCCATTGTCGGGCTGGCGCGCCACAGAGGAGTCGAGCAGGCCCGTCACATCCGACTCCGCCTGCACATCGATGACGGGTGCTGGCTGGTCGGTGCGGAAGATCACCGGCACGCCGGAAAGTGCACTGACCAGGCCGGCATTCTGGCCGGGCCCGACGAGGGGAAGACCCGACGCTCCTCGGCTGTGGACGAAGAAACCGTCGAACTCGTGGGTGATCGGTTGCACGCCGTCGTAATACGTCACGAGCGCAAACGCCGATTGCGACTCACCGGCGGCGATGAGCCGCGGCGGCTTCAGCCCCGCCATGCCCTCACCGGCGCGAATGGCCCGGGCGACCTGCGTGAAGATGTCGAAGGAGAAGCCGTCGCCGGGAAGATCCAGTGAGCCGTAGCGCTGGGGGTCGATCCCTCTCAGGCCCTTGCCCACGACCTGCGAACCTGGCCCTGGCACGGTGACCAGTACCGGGCCGCCCATGACGCCGATCTGCTGCGTCGAGATGCCAGCCCAGGCGTCGCCCCGGCGCAGGATCTCTTGATAGAGGCTGGCCCATTCCGGATCGGCGTCGACACCGCCGCTCACGTTGAGCCACTCGACGACGACCGTGCCGCTGAATCGGGCCGGATCAGCGGGATAGCGCATGAGGACCCGGGTTCGGTACGACGCATGACCATCGGGGACGAACGACCAGCGACCATCGGAACTGAGCGGGCCGTTGATCCGGTACGACGTCGCGTTCCCCGACGCCATGTACTCGTGCTGCACGTACCCGAAACGCTTCAGATCCACCGTGACGGGTTCGCCGAGGAAGACGCCGCTGCCACCGGTGAGCGGTGACAGACGGGCCGCGGGCCCGGCTGGACGCCGCGGAACGACGAACGCCGAGCGGTTGGCGGTGCTTGCGCCCGAACATGCCGCCACCAGCACCCCGCACAGCAGCGCCCTGATCGCCAGGAACGCGATGCTGGCGAACCGAGACGCTCGAGAAATGTCACGATCCGTCCGTGGGCCTCGATGCTCTGCGTCGCGGGCCACGCGCCCCCCTCCCTGCGCCGTGGACGAGGGTATCGGTCCACCCGACCGACCACAACGTGCCCAAGGCCGACGGCGAGACCTGCGGAAGCAGCCCCGGGATTCAGGCCCTAGCAGGGCAACAGGGCGAGAGCATCGAGGCGCTGACGCACCTCGTCGACCCACGCCGACGGTGTCGCTCCATCGGGAAGAGCAACGCCGGCCTCGCTCCGCCACAGCGCGTCTCCCAACGCCGTGCGGAGGTGCCAGGCCATGACGCGGTCGATGCGCAGGGGCCGCGCTGTGCGATCCCGGTAGTGCGCCGCCGTGGCCAGCAGCAGACGGACACCATCTCCCTGGGCCGGCAGATAGCGGAAGTCATACTCGGCCTCGGCGGCGCCACAGCTCTCGAAGTCGACGACGATTCGGAGCCGCCGACGGTCGTGGTCCCACACCTGGTTGTGGCCGTGCAGGTCGCCGTGCACGAACACGGCCCCTGCGCTCGGGGCGAGAGCGTCGTCGACCCAGTCGCACCAGCGCTGCACCATCCCGAGCTGGTCGGGGCGCACCCAGGGTCCGAGACGACCGCGCAGGGCCTCCGTCGTCGCTTGGGGATGGGGAACATCGGGGTAGCCGACGGCCTCGACCACATGGGCCAGGACGGCGGGATCGTGCAGATGCGACAGGAACGACGCCAGCTCCGCCCCGATCTCCTCGACTTCGGACCGGTCGGCCGCGCTGACCAGCTCGTAGGTGAGGGGATCCCCCTCGACGCGTCGAGTCACCAGGAACACGGGGTCCTCCGATGCCACGACGACCTCGGGAACCCGCAGCTGAGTCGCATGGGCTCCCAGAGCCCGCAGGACCAGGGCTTCGTGCCACAGACGCGTCGCGGCGGGCTCGGACCAGGCGAACTTGGCGACGAAGCCACCCTCGACCACAGCGGTCCCGACCGACCAGTGCGGATCGCCGGTCCCGATCCAGGGCTGGAGGGTGATCGAACCTCCGCAGAGGTCCGGGGCGCAGCGCTCGAGAGCGTGGCGGACGGACTGCGCGGAGCGCTCGTCGAGCCAGGTGCGCTCACTCACGATGACAACACCGACTCCGCCGTCACTGGTCGGTCGCCGGCCCCCGGTGTGCGATCTGGAACACGTTGCCGAACGGGTCGCGCACCATGGCCCGGCGATCGCCGTAGGGGGTGGGCAACGGCTCTTCCAGGCTCGCCGCTCCCGCGTCGAGTGCCCGCCGGTACGCGACGTCTGCGTCATCGACGTAGACGTAGAGGAAGGCAGGGAACAGCTCACGCTCGCCGGCCGCGCTGACCATGACGACGGAGTCACCGATCCGCATCTCGGTGGGGCGGTCGGCGTGGATCTCGCCCGCGGCGCCGAACGCGGTGCGCAGGAACTCCACCTCGCCCCCGACGTCGCTCACGACCATGCGCGGCGTCACCGAGTGGTACCCCGTCGGGGGCACGGTGCGTGGCCTCATGCCCAAATATCCCACGTCTTCCCACCCCGCCGCATCACTCTCGGGCCGCCGATGCAGCCCGGGATTCAGCGCGGGCCCACCGGTGGGTCACGAGGGATCACGAGGGGAACGGCACGCGCCGCGCCCCGGCGAGGAGCTCGTCCCGGTCGGACGCGAGCAGGAATCCGGCCCCGATGGCCTCGTCCAAGCTGCGTTGGTAGGCGACGAGATATCCCCCCCGGTCGCCGTACAAGGCGACGAGCGTCTCCGCCTCGAAGGGGACCGTCGATCCGAAGAGGGAGCAGATCCGGCTGGCACCGGGCGCGGCCTCGCCGCTGAGCGCGGCGGCAGGGACGTCGACCAGCGGGGTCCGGACCCCGCCCATGGCGTTGCCATGGTGGTCGCGCGCGATTCTGGGAGGGGCCTGGCTCGACAGGTGCAGTGGCGGCGCCGTGGGAGGAGGCGTGCCGGCGGTGATCCACCGGTTGAGCGCCACCAGCGCCGCTTGTGCGACGAAGTGCTGCGGGCCCTCGTTGACCGCCATGTCACAACCCAAGAGGGCCGCGAATTTCCCGACCACGTAGGCGTCACCGTGTGCCGTGCCGGCGACCTCCCAGGTGCGGACCTTGTCCGTGTCCGGTTGACGGGCCGGGACGTAGTCGAGCATGGGGCCGAGGTCGGTCTCGGTCTCGAACACGAAGACCGGCACCGACGTGTCGCTCCGGATGTGCAGACCTGTGGGGACGTCGTCGCCGCCCACCGGCGTGCCGTCCAGCGACGCACCGCTCCCGCCCCGGCTGTGCACGAAGAACCCGTCATAGACGCCAGCCACCGGTTGCACGGCGTCGACATACGTCGTCAGGAAGAAGGCGGACTGGGACTCCCCCATCGCCACCATGCGCTCGGGACGCAAGGGTCCCAGGGGGGAAGGGGCCGCACCGGCGCGCAGTGCCCGGCCGATCTGGGAGAACAGGTCGAAGGAGAACCGGTCTCCGGGGTGGCTGAGTGTCGCATAACGCTCGGGCTCCGAGGCCACGAGACCACTTCTCGTCGCCATTCCCGGGACGGGGATGCGGGCCTGGCCGCCGTCGACGCCGAAGGCCTGGGCCGACACCCCCACGTACGCATACCCGTCGGAGACGATCTGGCGGCTCAGGTACGTCCAATCCGGGCCGGCCTCGAGCCCGCCGGTCACGTTGAACCACTCCACGAGAACGGTGCCGTTGAACGTGTCGGGGTCCATCGGCCGGCGCACGATGATCCTGGTGCGGTAGGGGGCGCTGTCCCGGGTCTGCACGGACCATCTGCCGTCGGAGCCGAGCGGCCCCGACACCTCGAACGCGGATGCCTCTCCCGCCACGAAGAACTCCTGCTGGACGTAGCCCTCGGCGTCCAGGTCGACGGGGACCGCCGAGGCCGGCTCGATCATGCGTCCCGCGGTGATCGGGCCCGAGAGCGACGCCAGGGGCACGGCGGGCTGGCCCGCGGTCACGGCATTCCCCTCCTCGTCCTCGTCCACGTCCCGGTCCTGGGTGTCGGCTGGGCACAAGTATGTCCCCACGCACCTAGGTTGATGTCGTGCTGACCGTCTACGGGGTGACCGTCCTGACGTTCATGATGGTGATGTACGCCCTGGAACGACGACACAAGGTGTTCGTCGTGGCCTTCGCCCTCGGATGCGCCCTGTCGAGCCTCTACGGGTTCGCGAGCGGCGCGTGGCCCTTCGGTGTCATCGAGGCCATCTGGAGTGCCATCGCCGTCCAGCGCTACGTGCGCCGTCGCCTTGCTCCTGCCGAGGGAGCCTGAATCGAGGCACGAGCCCGCGCCCCGAGCCGCGTCACAGGACGGGGAAGGTCCTCACACTCGTCACGTTTCCCGCCGGCGTGAAGACCTCGATGGGCCCCGACGTCGCTCCGAGGGGCACCAACGCCACGACCTTGGTCTTTCCCCGTTTGGTGATGGTGGCGGGGACGCCGTTGAACGTGACCATCGTCGTCGTCGACAGCCGCTTGCCGATGATCTCGACCTTCTGACCCGCCAATCCCGCCTCGGGGTCGATGTGGTTGATCGTCGGCGCCTTGGTGCTAAGGCCATGGCGGCGGGCCACGTGTCCTTGCCCTCCGAGCGTGGTCGGCGTCGCCGACAAACCGCTTCCCGTCCCGACCGTGGTCGTGGTCGTCCCATAGCCGATCGTGGTCGTCGTCACAGCCGTGGGCGGCGGCGGCGAGCCCAACCCTTCGGTCTGGGGCGCGACCAGCTTCTTGGGACTGCTCACCACCGGCGCGCGTAACGCCCCGGCTTCGATATCGGCCGCCGCGATGGTGAAGTCGGCCTCGGCCTTGCCCGAGATCTTCAGCTCGACGGGGGTGGCCGCCAAGGGCAACAGGAAGAGCACGCACCCGGTCTGGGACCCGCCGGCCGCCACGGTGGTGAACGTG
>Ga0116219_10003393_pt1 | contig 12612 bp, 9 predicted proteins | sample Sb_taG_4_FD_91019 | JGI IMG/M metagenome (GOLD analysis project Ga0116219, IMG submission 91019) | Peat soil microbial communities from Weissenstadt, Germany - Sb_50d_6_BS metaG | ecosystem: Environmental > Terrestrial > Soil > Wetlands > Peat | place: Germany: Weissenstadt | collected 2010-09-21
GTGGGAGTTCAACGGCACCTGGTACCCCTGGGCCGTCACCGACCGCTCCGACGCGGCCGACTTCGCGGCGTACTTCCGCAACATCGTGACCGCCATGCGCCTCGTCCCGGGAACGTCGTTCCAATTCGTGTGGAACCCGACGTCGGGATCGACACCGCTTGCCGCCCAGGACGCCTACCCGGGAGACCCCTACGTGGACTACGTGGGCCTCGATCTCTACGACGAGGTATGGGGCGTCCCCTTGGACCCGAGGCTGGCCTGGGCCCGCTACGTCACCGAAGCCAACGGTCTGGCGTGGCTGTCGTCGTTCGCGTCCGCGCACAAGAAGCGGGCGGCCATCCCCGAGTGGGGGGTGACCATCCGCGCCGACGGCCACGGGCTGGGGGACGACCCGCTCTTCGTGGCCGACATGGCGACGTGGATCTCGACCCACGACGTGGCCTTCACGAGCTACTTCGACTTCGACGCCTCCGACGGCCAGCACGACCTCCTGGACCACGCCTTCTCCCGGTCCCTGGTGCTGTTCAAACGGTCGTTCGCGGCTCCTGCGCCTGCCCCCGTGGCCTCCACCGGCGGGTAGGACGCCGGGCCGTGTGGGCTCCGGCCCCGCCGGGCCTCGAGGCGGCTCAGGCCCCCGCCGGGCCTCGAGGCGGCTCCCACCCCGCCTGCGCACATCCCTGGGAGACGTGGGGGTACTGGGGACCATGAGCGTGTTGGGTCGATGTTGACGGCCCGTTGGCGGCGGTATGAGGTTGAACCGTCACGATGAGTCGCAGCCAGGATCGTCGAGACAGGGAGAGCTCCGATGCGGAGCCACGAGGGCGAGGGCCCCAAGCAGTTCAAGGTCGGCTTCCGGGGATACCGGCGCGAGCCCGTCGACGAGTACGTCGAGCGCCTGCACGGATGGCTCGTCGACTCCGAAGCCAGGGCCGAGGACGCCGTCGAAGCCGCCACGGTGTCGGTCGGGGAACGGGCCTCCGACATCCTGCGCGCCGCGCTCGCCGTCGGCGAGAAGGCGCGCCTCGAGGCCGAAGCGGTCAAGGCCGAGGCCGTCGAGAACGCCCAGGCCGAGGCCAACCGGATGATGGCCGATGCCAACCGTCAGATCGAGGCGCTGCAGCAGAGCATCGACAAGCTCGCCGTGCGCAAGGCCAACGTCCTGAGCGAGCTCGGCCGTCTCCAGAAGTACCTGGCCGACGCCGCTCCTGAGGGCACGCCTCGGGACACAGCCGACACCGGGGACCCCGAGGACGCCGACGAGGTCGACGACCTCGGCATGCGGGCCGAGCCCGACCCCGAGGCGGTTTCCAAGAACGGCGGTCGTCCGGTCGCCACCGCTTCGTGAGCGATCCGGCTGCCTGACGTCGAGCCGTCCATCGGCGTCAGCGCAAGGCGAGCTGACCGGGGACGAGCGGGGCCGGCAACGAGCTGTCACCCATGATCCAGCGGTCGACGCTCGACGCACACGAACGGCCCTCGGCGATGGCCCACACGATGAGGCTCTGCCCGCGGGTCATGTCACCGCACACGAACACCCCGTCGCGGTTGGTCTGCCAGTTCCCATCGCACGCCACGCTGCCGCGGGCGTCGAGCTCCAGGCCGAGCTCGGCGACGACGCCTCGGCGCTCGGCACCCAGAAAGCCCATGGCCAGCAGGACGAGCTCGCAGGGCAATTCGAAGTCGCTGCCCGCCACGGGCTCGAACCCGGGGCGGCCCCCGTCGCTGCTCATCTCGACACGTTGCGCCGCCAGGGCGCGCACCGCGCCGTTGCCGTCGTCGACGAAGCGCGTCGTCGTCACGCTGTAGAGCCGGTCCCCGCCCTCCTCGTGCGCGGAGGAGGTGCGGAGGATCAGCGGCCACGTGGGCCAGGGGTTGTCCTCGAGGCGGGCGTCGGGGGGCCGGGGCAGGATCTCGAGCTGGTGCACCGACGAGGCCCCCTGGCGGTGGACGGTTCCCAGGCAGTCGGCGCCGGTGTCCCCCCCGCCGATGATGACCACGTGCTTGCCCCGGGCCGAGATCGGCGACGCCTCGAGCGCGCCCTCCCGCACCAGGCTCGAGGGCTTGAGGTAGTCCATGGCGAGGTGGATCCCGGCCAGGTCGCGCCCCGGCACGGGCAGGTCCCGGGGCAAGGTGGCCCCGCCGGCCAGGACCACGGCGTCGAACTCGGCCCGCAGGGACTGGCCCGACACCACGGCCACGTCGGGGGCGCAGGCGGCACCGGGTCCCCGCGCCTGGCCCGGCTCCGGTTCCGGTTCCGGTTCTGCCCCGGCGTCGGGCACGCCCACGGCGGTGGCGCAGCGGAACTCGACGCCTTCGGCCCGCAGTTGGGCGAGACGGCGGTCGAGCACGGCCTTCTCCATCTTGAACTCGGGGATCCCGTAGCGCAGCAACCCACCGGGTCGCTCGGCCCGCTCGTAGACCACGACCCGGTGCCCGGCCCGCGCCAGCTGCTGGGCGCACGCCAGGCCTGCAGGCCCCGACCCCACCACGGCGACGGACTTGCCGGTGCGGGCCGGAGGGACCTGGGGAGTGACCCAACCCTCGCCCCAACCCCGCTCGGCGATCTCGTACTCGATGCGCTCGATGGTCACCGGATCGGAGTTGATGCCGAGCACACACGCCCCCTCGCACGGGGCAGGACAGAGGCGCCCGGTGAACTCGGGGAAGTTGTTGGTGGCGTGCAGCCGTTCCAGGGCCTCGGGCCAGTCGCCGCGGTACACGAGGTCGTTCCATTCCGGGATGAGATTCCCGAGCGGGCACCCTTCGTGACAGAACGGGATGCCGCAGTCCATGCAGCGCGCCCCCTGGCGGACGACCTCGTCCTCGGGGAACGGCTCGTAGACCTCGCGCCAGTCCCGCAGCCTGACGGGCACGGGACGGCGTGGAGGAAGCGTCCTGCCGAACTCGACGAAGCCGGTGGGCTTGCCCATGATCGATCGCTCCTGCTCGCCCGGGCTAGGCGCGCGGCGCGGCCATGACCGCGACGTCCACCGACGCTCCCTCTTCGACCGCCCGCCGGGTCGCTTCGAGCACCCGGCGGTAGTCGCGCGGCATCACCTTCACGAAGTCCCCTAGGGCGTCCCCCCACCGGTCGAGCAACCGGGCCGCGGCGGCGGAATCCGTCTCGAGGTGATGACGGGTCACGGTGTCGAGGAGCCATTGCCGGTCCTCCTCGTCGAGCGGTTCGAGGTCGACCATCTCGAAGTTGACCCGCTCGGCGAAGTCGCGGCCGGGGTCGTAGACATAGGCGATGCCCCCCGACATCCCGGCCCCGAAGTTCCGTCCCGTCGGCCCCAGCACCACGACCCTTCCGCCGGTCATGTACTCACATCCGTGGTCGCCCACGCCTTCGACCACCGCCGTGGCCCCCGAGTTGCGCACGCAGAAACGCTCCCCCACCTGGCCGCGCACGTAGCACTCCCCTCCGGTGGCGCCGTAGAGGATGACGTTGCCGGCGATGATCTGTTCCTCGGCGGCGAAGGGCGATGCCTCGTGGGGGCGCACCACGACGCGACCGCCGGACAACCCCTTGGCCAGGTAGTCGTTGGCGTCCCCGATCAGCCGGAGCGTCACCCCGCGCGGGACGAAGGCGCCGAAGCTCTGCCCGGCCGAACCTCGGAAGGTGATGGCGATGGTGCCGTCGGGGAGCCCGACGCCGCCATGGCGCGACGTGATCTCGTAGCCGAGCAGGGTCCCGACCGTGCGATCGACGTTGGTGATGGGCAGCTCGAGGGACACTGCCGTCCCGTGGTCGATGGCGGGACGGCACGCGGCCAGGAAACGGTGGTCCAGCGCCCGGTCGAGACCGTGGTCCTGGACGCGGCAGCAGTGGCGGTCGGTGGGTGGCCCCGCCTCGGGCTGGGCCAGGATCGGGGACAGGTCGAGCCCCTTGGCCTTGAAGTGGTCCGTCGCCACCACGGCGTCGAGGAGGTCGACGCGCCCCACCGCCTCCTCGATCGACCGGAGACCGAGCGCGGCGAGGTACTCGCGTACCTCCTCGGCGATGAACTCGAAGAAGTTCTCCACGAACTCGGGCTGTCCGGTGAAGCGCTTGCGCAGCTCGGGGTTCTGGGTGGCGATCCCCACCGGGCAGGTGTCGAGGTGGCAGACGCGCATCATGACGCACCCCGACACCACCAGGGGGGCCGTCGCGAACCCGAACTCCTCGGCCCCGAGCAGGGCGGCGACGACCACGTCGCGGCCCGTCTTGAGCTGGCCGTCCACCTGCACCACGATGCGGTCGCGCAGCCCGTTGAGGACCAGGGTCTGCTGCGTCTCGGCCAGGCCGAGCTCCCAGGGGATCCCGGCATGCTTGATGGAGGTGAGCGGGCTGGCGCCGGTCCCTCCGTCGTGTCCCGAGATGAGCACCACGTCGGACTTGGCCTTGGCCACGCCGGCGGCCACGGTTCCCACCCCGACCTCGGCGACCAGCTTGACGTGTACCCGGGCAGTCGGGTTCGCCGACTTCAGATCGTGGATGAGCTGGGCGATGTCCTCGATGGAGTAGATGTCGTGGTGCGGAGGCGGGGAGATCAGCCCCACGCCCGGCGTCGAGAACCGGGTCTTGGCGATCCAGGGGTAGACCTTGTGCCCCGGCAACTGCCCTCCCTCACCGGGCTTGGCCCCCTGGGCGATCTTGATCTGGAGGTCGTCCGCGTTCACGAGGTACTCGCTCGTGACGCCGAAGCGGGCCGACGCGACCTGCTTGATGGCACTGCGCCGCAGGTCGCCGTTGGCGTCGGGGACGTAACGCTGCGCGTCTTCTCCACCCTCCCCGGTGTTGGACTTCCCGCCCAGCCGGTTCATGGCGATGGCGAGCGTCTCGTGCGCCTCGGCAGAGATCGACCCGTAGGACATGGCGCCGGTGGCAAAGCGCTTCACGATCTCCGAGACCGGTTCGACCTCGTCCACCGGCACCGGAGGCTCGACCCCCTCGCGCAACCGCAGCAACCCCCGCAGCGTCGCCAGGTGCGTCGCCTGGTCGTCCACCAGCTTCGTGTACTCCTTGAAGATGTCGTAGCGCTTGGCCCGGGTGGCGTGCTGCAGCTTGAACACGGTCTTGGGGTTGAAGAGGTGGATCTCCCCCTCGCGTCGCCACTGGTACTCGCCGCCGACCTCGAGCTCGCGATGGGCCCGCTCGGTGGGGCGATCGAGATGCGCGAGGCGGTGGCGCGCCGCGACCTCCTGGGCGAGCACGTCGAGCCCCACACCCCCGATGCGGCTCACCGTGCCGGTGAAGTACTCGTCGACGATGTCGGGGGCCAGGCCCACCGCCTCGAAGATCTGGGCCCCGGTGTAGGACGCCACCGTGGACACGCCCATCTTGGACATGATCTTGATCACGCCCTTGCACGCCGCCTTGATGTAGTTGGTCCGTGCCTGGCGGGGGGAGACCCCTTCGAGGAGGTTCTTGTGGGCGATCACGTCGTCGATGGTCTCGAAGGCGAGGTAGGGGTTCACCGCCGAGGCGCCGTACCCGATGAGCAGGGCGATGTGGTGCACCTCCCGGGCGTCACCGCTCTCGATCACCAGGCCCACGCGCGAACGCGACTTCTCCCGCACGAGATGCTCGTGCACCGCGGCGGTGAGCAGCAACGACGGGATGGGTGCCAGGCGCGCGTTGGAATTGCGGTCGGAGAGGATGATGACGTTGGAGCCGAGGGCGATGGCGATGCTCACCCGTCGGCGCACGTCCTCGATGGCCTCCCGCAATGCTTCCCCGCCCCCGGCCGGATCGAACAGCCCGTCGATGGCGAAGGCCTGGTAGCCCGGCGTCTCCCCGTGCTCGTTGACGTACGCCAGCTTGGCCAGCTCGTCGTTGTCGATGACCGGGTACGGCAGGATGATCTGCCGACACGACGCCGCCGTCGGCTCGAGGAGGTTGCCCTCGGGCCCGAGCTTCGATCGGCTGGAGGTGACGAGCTCCTCGCGGATGGCGTCGAGCGGCGGGTTGGTCACCTGCGCGAACAACTGGGTGAAGTAGTCGAAGATGAGGCGGGGCCGCTCCGACAGGGCGGCGATGGCGGCGTCGTGGCCCATCGACCCCAGCGCCTCGCCCCCGGTCATGGCCATGGGAGCCAGGATGAGGCGCAGCTCCTCGTTGGTGTAGCCGAAGAGCACCTGATGGGTGACCACCGACGCGTGCTGCGGGGTCAGCATCATGCGCGGCGGCAGGGCTCCCAACGTGACCTGCCCCTCCTCCAACCACCGTTCGTAGGGGTATGCAGCGGCGAGCTGTGCCTTGATCTCGTCGTCGTCGACGATCCGTCCCTGGGCGGTGTCCACGAGGAACATCCGGCCGGGCTGGAGGCGGCCCTTGCGCACCACCCTGGCGGGGTCGATGTCGAGCACGCCCACCTCCGAGGCCAGTACCACCAGCCCGTCGTCGGTGACCCAGTACCGGGCGGGACGCAGGCCGTTGCGGTCGAGGACCCCGCCCGCCACGGTGCCGTCGGTGAAGACCACTCCCGCCGGTCCGTCCCAGGGCTCCATGAGCGAGGCGTGGTACCGGTAGAAGGCCCGGCGCGCCGGGTCCATGGCGGTGTGGTTCTCCCATGCCTCGGGGATCATCATCAGCACGGCGTGGGGAAGGCTCCGCCCCCCGAGGTGGAGCAACTCGAGGACCTCGTCGAAGGACGCCGAGTCGCTGCCGTCGGGATCGCAGATGGGGAACAGCCGCTCGAGGTCCCCGGGGATCAGCTCGCTGGCGAGCAGCGCCTCGCGGGCCCGCATCCAGTTCCGGTTTCCCCGCAGGGTGTTGATCTCGCCGTTGTGGGCCAGGTAGCGGTACGGATGGGCGAGAGGCCACGACGGGAAGGTGTTGGTGGAGAAGCGCGAGTGCACGAGGGCCAGCCCGCTGTCGAAGGTCGGTTCCGAGAGATCGGGGAAGAACTCCGCCAGTTGGTGCCCGGTGAGCATCCCCTTGTAGACGAGGGTGCGCGCCGACAGCGACGTCACGTACACCGCGTCCACCTCGTGCTCGATGCGCTTGCGCAGGCAGAAGGCGAGCCGGTCCAGCGCCAGTGCGTCTCCCCCCGGCGCCACCGCGGGCGCGGCCGGGGCGGCGGGGACCACCACGACCTGGGCCATCCGGGGCATGGCCCGCCGCGCCGAGGCACCCAGGCAGCCAGGCTCGACGGGAACCTGGCGCCATCCCAGGACGGCCAGGCCCTCCTCGACGGCGATCTCCTCGATCTGACGTCGTGCCTTGGCGGCATCGTCCTCGTCGAGGGGCAGGAACACCATGCCCGCCGCGTACCCGCCGGGGTCGGGGAGGTCCACGCCCAGGGAACCGGACAGGAAGCGGTGCGGCACCTGGACGAGGATGCCGGCCCCGTCCCCGGTGGCCACCTCGGCACCGGTGGCACCGCGGTGGGCCAGATGCTCCAGCGCGGTCAGCGCCTGGCGGACGAGCCCGTGGCTCCTGCGGCCCTGGAGATCGGCGACCAAGGCGATGCCGCAGGCGTCGTGCTCGAAGGCCGGGTCGTACAGGGGCGCGCCGGGGTGGCGTCGCAGACGCTTCGAGAATGCAGGGTGCTTCGCTGTCGTCACTCGGGTCTCTCCGTGATCGGCCACGCGGAGGTGGGTGGCTGACGCTCGGGACGACACTGGCCCTGCTGCAGCCCTCGTAGAATACCCCGGGTGTACCGGCCACCTGCGCACCGACGCCGGTGAGATGCCCGGACCCGCCCGAGGCCAACCTCGACGTCGTCGTCGTGGGGGGAGGGGTGATCGGCCTCGCCGCGGCGTGGAGGATCGCCGTTCGGGGCATGGCCGTCGCCGTCGTCGATCCCGAGCCCGGCCGGGCCGCGTCGTGGGCGGCGGCGGGGATGCTCGCCCCGGTCAGCGAGGTGCACCACGGCGAGGAACCCCTCCTGGCTCTGGCCCTGGCATCGGCGCGACGGTGGCCGGCCTTCGCGGCCGAGCTGGCCCGGGCCGCGGGCCGGCCCCTCGGCTACCGCACCGCGGGGACGCTGGTGGTGGCGGCCGACGACGGCGACCGGGCCTGGACGCAGGAGCTGTACGAGTTCCAGCGCCACCTCGGGCTGGACGTGCAATGGCTCACGGGCCGTCGGGTGCGACAGCTCGAGCCCACCATCGCCCCCGGCGTGCGCGCCGCCATCTGGGTACCGGGCGACCACCAGGTGGACAACCGCCTCCTCGTGGGGGCGCTCCTCGACGCGGCGGTGGCGACGGGTGTCGGCGTCCACCGCGACCGGGCCGTCGCGCTCGATCGCTCGGCCGGCTCGGTGACCGGCGTCCGCCTGGCCGGGGGCGCCACGCTGCGCGCCCGGGCCGTGGTCCTCGCCGCCGGCTGTTGGTCGGGCCAGCTGAAAGGCCTGCCCCCCGGCGCGGTGCCGGCGGTGCGACCGGTGAAGGGACAGATCCTGCGGTTGTGGCCCTCGGAGCGCGCCCCGGTGCTCACGCGCACGGTGCGCGGCATCGTGGGGGGCTCGTCGGTCTACGTCGTGCCGCGCGAGGACGGCACCGTGGTGGTCGGTGCCACCGTCGAGGAGCGCGGCTTCGACACCGCCGTGACGGCGGGGGCGGTCTACGAGTTGCTGCGCGACGCGCACCGGGTCCTCCCCGCCATCACCGAGATGGTGCTCGGCGAGTGCAGCGCCGGCCTGCGCCCCGGCTCCCCCGACAACGCCCCCATCGTGGGACCGGCCTCGGTCGAGGGCGGCGACGGCCTGGTGGTGGCCACGGGGCACTATCGCCAAGGGATCCTCCTCACCCCGCTCACGGCGGAGGCGGTCGCCGCCATCGTGGCGGGTGACGAGCCTCCCGAGGAGATGGCGCCGTTCGGGCCCGACCGCTTCACCACCGTGGCGGCGCGCGCCGGCCCCTGACCGAGGTGTCATGCTGGCCCCGTGGGTGACAGACCACCGCAGGACGCCGGACCGATCGCCGCCGGACAGATCGCCGCCGGACAGATCGACGCCGGCCTCGGGATCGTCGTGAACGGCGCGGCCCGTGTCGTCGCGCCCGGTGCCACGGTGGCGGATCTCGTCTCCTGGTCGTGCACCTCCCCCGACGGCATCGCCGTGGCGCGCAATCGGGAGGTCGTGCCGCGCAGCGAGTGGCCCAGCACCACGCTGTCGGCGCGCGACGTCGTCGAGATCGTGACGGCGGCGGCGGGAGGCTGACATGCACGACGACCCCACCGACTTCGTGATGGCGGGCCGCACACTGGCCTCCCGACTCGTGCTCGGCACAGGTGGCATCTCGAGCCCCGAAGTCCTGGGCGAGGTCGTCGAGGCCTCGGGCTCGTCGCTGGCCACGGTGGCGCTGCGACGGGTCGACCCCGCGGCGCGCGGGGGGATCCTGGACGTCCTGGCCCGACACGGCGTGGGCGTCCTGCCCAACACCGCCGGCTGTTTCACCGCGGCCGAGGCCGTGCTCACCGCCAAGCTGGCCCGCCAGGCCTTCGACACGGACTGGATCAAGCTCGAGGTCATCGGGGACGAGGACACCCTGCTCCCCGACGCGGTGGAATTGCTCGACGCCGCCGAACAACTGTGCGACCAGGGTTTCGTGGTTCTGCCCTACACCAACGACGACCCCGTGCTCGCTCGCCGCCTCGAGCAGACGGGGTGCGCGGCCGTCATGCCCCTGGGCGCGCCCATCGGCAGTGGACTGGGCATCCGGAACCCGCACAACATCGCCCTCATCGCCGAGCGGTGCTCGGTCCCGGTGATCCTCGACGCCGGCATCGGCACCGCGTCCGACGCCGCACTGGCCATGGAGCTCGGGTGCGCGGGCGTCATGGTGGCCACCGCCATCACCCGGGCCCGACACCCGGCCCGAATGGCCGGCGCGTTCCGCGCCGCGGTCGAGGCCGGGTACCAGGCGCGCCTCGCCGGTCGCATCCCCCGCCGATTCCTGGCCCAGGCGTCGAGCCCCGTCGAAGGCACTCCCGACCTCTGACCTACGCTGCCGCCGTGGACCCCGGGGTTGCCATGACGATCGCCGGGTCCGATTCCGGGGGCGGCGCCGGGCTCCAGGCCGACCTGAAGACCTTCGCCGCCCATGGAGTGTTCGGCACGAGTGTGGTCACCGCGGTGACCGCCCAGAACAGCGCCGAGGTGCGCGGTGTCCACGTGGTCGACCCCGGCTTCGTCGACCTGCAGATCGAGGCCGTGCTGTCCGACCTCCCCGTGAAGTCGGTCAAGACGGGCATGCTGGCGTCTTCGGCGACGGTCGCCGCGGTGGCGCGGTGGGCGGCGCAGGGAAGGCTTCCCAACCTCGTCGTCGACCCGGTGCTCGTGGCCTCGACCGGGCGTCCCTTGCTCGGCGAGGGTGCGGTGCGGTCGTATCTCGAGCTCCTGTTTCCCCATGCTCTCGTCATCACCCCCAACGTCCGCGAAGCCGCCCTCCTCGCCGACACACCCGTCGAGGACGTCGACGGCATGGTGCGGGCCGCGCATCGTCTGGCCGAAACCGGTGCCCGGGCGGTGATGGTGAAGGGGGGCCATCTCTCGGGGGACCGGGCTCCGGACGTCGTGCTCTTCGAGGGCACGGTGCACGTGTTCGACGGCCCTCGGGTCACGTCCCGCAACGACCACGGCACAGGCTGCACACTCTCGGCGGCCACCGCCGCCCGGCTGGCGCTGGGCGCGGACCTGCTCGACGCGCTGGCCCGAGCCAAGGAGTTCGTGTCCGTCGCCCTGCAGGGGTCGGCCACCTGGAGGCTCGGCGCAGGCCGCGGTCCGCTCGATCACTTCGGTTGGGGCCCCGATCCCCGGGCCCGGTTCCTGACGCGGCCGTGACACACGCCGCACGGGGAGGACGCGGGGCGACGAGCCGATCGCCCGTCGCCCCCGCCCTCGCAGACGCCCACCTGGTGGGCGAGTCACCCCCCAAGACACAGCGCCACCGGCCAACCCGTCGGTGGCACCGCCCCCCCGGGACCCTTCCAAGCCCCGGTGTCGGGGCACACTGTAGGCCCGCGACCAAGAGCCGTCAACGCGATTGGTAGATGTAGTTTCACTCTGAGCAGTCGGAGACGGGACGCGGGGCCTACGCGCCGTGGTGGGCCCGACACTTTCCCGCGACATCGGGCCCCACCCCGTCGTCGACGGCCCTTGTACACTGACCTCGCCATCTCGGCGCCGGCCGTCGCACGGGCCTCGTGCCGACCCGGACCCGGGGTGCCGCCTCACCCATGCCGAGCCCCGACGACCTCCCCGGCGCCCCCGACCCGACCCTGCGGAGTGCCCCCACCACGGCCCTCGACGCCCGAAGCAACGGCCACGGGACCCTGGAGCCGCCGTCGGAGTTCCGCCGACGGCCTCCCGGTCCGAGCACCAAGCCCGCCCTCATCGTCCTGGGGCTGACCCTCATGCTGTTCCTGCTGGGGGTGGGGCTCGAGGTCCTGAGCGGGAGCCAGAGCCGGCCGACCACGTCCCCGAAATCCGTCGTCACGGCGCGCGGTGCGGTGCTGCACGCCGTGCCGGCACGCCCCCTGGTGGGAGCCATCATCTCCTCGGGCCAACCCCCCGACGACCTCCTCGACGCCATGGCCGTGCCCCGGGGCTCGGCTCCCGTGCCGAGCTCGGCGCTCACCCAGGGAGTCGAGACCTACGACCGGTCGCTGCGATTCGAGGTGCCCGCCACCCAACAGGACGTCATCACCTTCTTCCGGGCCCAGCTCCCGTCCGAGCACTGGCGGCGACTGAGCCAGGGGGCCGCCGCCAAGGTGCCGGGGGGATACCTGATCCTGGAGCAGCATCCCGCCAGCGACGGCCTCGAATGGGATCTCGGCGTCACCGTGTCGCCCACGTTCTTCGGCGCGCTGTCGACGGGCTCGAGCGCGCCGGCGTCGGGCACCACCTCGTTCACGCTGCGGCTCTACGCCGTCTCCGACCAGGACTGAGCGCAGCCGTCGCGCCCGGTCGCGCCGGGCCGGGAGGCGACCAGCGAAGAAGTGAGCACCGGTTTTCCCTGCCCGGCACCGACCCCTGCTACTCCCCTGTCGCCGGAGGACCGGTCGAGGGCGTCGCCCTCGTCGAGCCCGACGGCGCCCACGGGAAGCCGCGGGGCGACGCGTACCGGTTCCTCCGGCACGGGGTCGACGGTCTCCTCGCTACGCAGCAGCCACGCCCACACGAACAGGTCCACCGGATAGAGGAGGTACCCCACCCTCGTGGCGGGGGCGAGAAGGATCGCCACCGTCATCACCCACGCCATGAGGCGCGACAGCGCCGCCGGCGTCGTGGGGCGGCGCCGGACCAGGACGTAGGCCAGCGCCAGGACACCGACCGCGGCCACCGTGACGGTGAAGGCCCGATGGATGCCGGGGAACAACGACACCACCAGGTGACCGACCAACGGGCTCGCCGCCGGCGACTGCACCCCGGCGAGCCCGAGAGGGAATCGGACGACGTTCTCGATGAAGGCGGACAGGTTCTCGGCCGCGGTGGGCAACACGGCCGGGATCATCACGCCCACGATGCCCGCCGCCACGGCGAGCGACGGGCGGCGGCCCCGGTGCCCGTCGCGGTCCCGGGCCACCAGGAACGCCAAAGCGGCGAGAGGCCAGGCCGTGATCTTCATGGACGCGGCCACCCCGAGGGCGACACCCGCCCACAGGGGTCGTCGTCGTTGCAA
>Ga0116219_10003396_pt1 | contig 12604 bp, 7 predicted proteins | sample Sb_taG_4_FD_91019 | JGI IMG/M metagenome (GOLD analysis project Ga0116219, IMG submission 91019) | Peat soil microbial communities from Weissenstadt, Germany - Sb_50d_6_BS metaG | ecosystem: Environmental > Terrestrial > Soil > Wetlands > Peat | place: Germany: Weissenstadt | collected 2010-09-21
AACTCCCATGTGCAACTGGGTCCGGGTGTGCAGGCCGTGGCGTTCCCGATGACCGTGTCGAAGGTCGACGTGGTCTCGTTGATGTGGATGCCGGCCGCCTCCCATGACGAGATCTCGTCATTGACGGCTTCGGTCTGGGTCGTGATCCCGGTGGCGAACTGCAGGTTGAACGTAAGCGGAGTGCCCTTCGGGATCCCCGCACCACACTGATTGGCTCCGGTGCCCGGGTCCGTGCACGTGTCGGTGCCGCCGGCGTTGATCTTCCAACCGTGCGAGCTCAGGAGCTTTTCGGCATTGGACAGGCTGTAGGGGTAGGGGTTGGTCTTCTCGCCCGAGGACAGGAAGTTGGTCACCGGCAGCACCGGCACCGGCCCGTACTCGGGGGCTCCGTACCCCTTGAACACCTTGGAGATGATGGCGGGCTGGTCGACCAGGGTCTGCATGGCCTGGCGGAAGTACAGCTGCGAGATGATCTTGCCGGCGGCGCCACCATTACCCGCAGAGTTCAGGTTGACCGGGAAATACGCGAACTCCCAGCCGTAGTACTCGTTCAGGTAGAAACCCGACAGTCGCGGGTCCTGGGCTGCCACCACGTTCGGGTTGGGGGTGGCCTTGGTCACGTTGGCCAGCGGCAGATAGCCGACCTGGAGCTTGCCGCCGAGAAGGGCGTTGTACTCGGTGGGCTCGTCGGTGAACGGCGCCTCGATGAACTTCGTGAGTTTGGGCTTCACCGGGCCCGTGTAGGTGGGGTTCGGTGCCATGGTGATGTTCCCGGTGGCATCGAACGACGTCAGGTGCCACGGACCGTCGACCACCTGCCAGATGGGGTTGGTGGCGTAGGTCGAGAACGAGTTGTTGGCCGCCTTGGGGTTCGACGGGTCGTAGCCGGCCGCCGTCGCCAGGAAGTCGAACACCTTGGTGCACGCCGCGTCGGTGGCGGCGGTGCCGTACGCGCCGCTGAAGCAACCTCCCGAACCGGCGGCGGCGCCCTTGGCGGTGATGTCCCAGGCCTTCGGCATCGGGGTGACCTGCGACAGGTTGTTGTAGGTGTACCAGTTGGTGTTCACCGCCCCGCTGAGGGTGAAGGTCACCTCGGTGGGGCTGGTGGCCACCACGTTGGTCACGTCGTCGGGGATGGCATTGATCCCCGGCACGTAGGCGCCGAAGCTGTTCTTCTCGGCGTGCATCATGTTCATCCAGAACACGACGTCCTGGGCGGTGACGGTCTCACCGTTGGACCACACGTAATTGTTGAGGTCGATGGTGATGGTCTTCGAATCGCTGGAGTAGACGGGGTTCTTCCCGACCGACAGGGACAGGTTCAGATCCGGCGTGGTGCCCTGTCCGAACCAGTACAGCGGCCGGTACATGAGGTACTGGAACTGCGAGATGTTCGACACGCTGAACAGGCCCGGGGGATCGAAAGGAAAGATGAAGTTCGGTGCGGTCCCGGGCAGCTCCGCCCACGTGGCCGTGCCCCCGGTCTGGGGGGTGCCCCCGGTCGGCACCGTCGTGCCCTTGGCGGTGCCACTGGCGCTCGGCGTCGAGGGTGACGAGGAACAGGCCGCTAGGAGCAGCGCAGCGGCTGCCATCACGGCGGCGACGGTGAGCATTGCCCTCGTGCGTCTCATCGCATCTCCTCTTCTACCCACCGGCCTTTGCCGGGGAACATGACGGGAACGTTAACTTTCCGCGACGATCTTCGCGCTGATAGTGCATTTTGCCCACAGCGTGGCGGACAACAGTCGAGGTCATGGTGTGTTTGCCCGCCGATCCCAGCCACCGGAGGGGGTCCCCGACTGCTCTCGGTACACTCGCCTGGTGCCGAAGGACGCAGCGTCGGGGCGTCCTCGGAGACCGGACGGTCCCCGCAGCGGGCGCCGGGTCACCGATCGAGGTGCGAGGCCCGCGTCTCCGAGCCGGGGAGCACCCGGCCGCAGCGCCGGCCGGGCTGCTGGTGCGCGACCCCGTCCCCCCGGTGCATCACGCGACGAACGCCCTGCTCGGGGCGCTGATCGCCCCACACATGGGAGCTCGCCACGGAAGCCTGACCGCGGTCGCGGCGAGGGACGTGCGAGGGAGCCGCGCCCTGAGGGTCGAGGGGGAGAATGGTCCGGGGCGCGCCGCGCCCGTTCCGAGGGGGACGCACGAGCGGCTCCCCGGGCACGGCACGTCGACGTCGACCCGCGGCGCACCCCGAGACGGGGCGCGCCGGGGCAGGCAAGGTCCGGCACCAGACCCGATATTCGGAGTGGGGCTCGAGCGGACTCGGCGCGGCCGCGCCGCGCCGATGGTGACACGAGAAGATCTTCTGGCCCGCCCCGCGCCGACGGCGATACGACAAGGTCCACGAGACCGCGCCGACCCGAGGCGGGGGGAGGGCGGAGCTCGCGCCCACCGGCGCGCCAGCCGGCCGAACGACGTCCGGAGCTAGACAGCCGTCCGCGCCGTCCCCGGCCGGTGGCTGGTAGCCCCCGACCGACATCGGCAAGAACGTCGCGCCCCGAGCCCACTCAGAGGTCCAGGCCGGACCGACCCGGTGCCGCCCGGCCCACGACCGACCGCAGACCCACGACCGACCGCAGACCCACGACCGACCGCAGAGCGACGGCGAGCAAGCCACCGGAACGCAGGCCGGCGGCGCCCCCGTTGCCCGGGGCGGGACGGGGATGGGGGAGCGTGGCCCGCAAGGGGGCCCGCGCGCTCAGCGGGGACGGGGCACACGGGCCCGACGACGAGCGCGAGGCGGCCCGTTCCGACCGTGGCCATCCGCGTCCGCAATGGACCGAGGAGATCTGGGTGTTCGACGGGTTGGCGACCGACGCCCCCGAACGCGCCCGCCCGGCCCGGTCGGGACCGGCGCGTCGTCCGGATCGTTCGGGCACGACCGACCGGCGACCTTCACCGACATCACCCAAAACCGACGAGGCCCTCCCCCCCGAGGTCGTCGACGAGATCGCCGGCGCGGTGGGCCGCGCCCGAGCAGGCAAGGTGGCCGACCGTCTGGCCGCGGCGGCACGCGCCTACGAGCGCGACCGCTATCCCGAAGCGCAGCGGATCACGCGGGAGCTCGTCGAGCAGGTGCCGGAGTCGGCGGCGGCGCGCGAGCTGCACGGCCTCGTCTGCTATCGGCTGAACCGCTGGCGCGAAGCGGTCAAACATCTCGAAGCGGCGAGAAGGCTCTCGGGCGGCGACCCGAGCCAACTCCCGGTCATCATGGACTGTCACCGCGCCCAGGGACACCATCGCCGCGTCGAGGTCCTGTGGGACGAGCTGCGCGCCGCGTCGCCGTCGGCCGACGTGCTCGTCGAGGGCCGGCTGGTGCTGGCCGAGGACCTGGCCGAGTCCGGAAAGCTCGACGAGGCCATCCTCGTGCTCGCCACCGCAGGGGCGGCCCGAAACCTCCGCAACCCCGGCGACCGGCACCTCCGGCAGTGGTACGTCCTGGCCGACCTGTACGAGCGGGCCGGCAACGTCCCCCTGGCCCGAGAGCTGTTCGGCCGGGTGGCAGCGGCGGACCCCGAGCTGGCCGACGTCACCGAACGCCTCCTCGCGCTGGGCGCACCCCGGCGTCGCCAACGGCGGGGAACCGCAGGCGGCCGTCGCTAGCATCGACGGCATGTCCCCGGCGACCGCCCCCACGGGCGGGTCAGGCTTCGTCGACCTCCGCAGTGACACCGTCACCCGCCCCACTCCGGAGATGCGGCGGGCCATGGCCGAGGCCGAGGTGGGAGACGACGGGTACGGGGACGACCCCACCGTGAACAAGCTCGAGGAGAGCTACGCCGAGCGGGTGGGCAAGCCGGCGGCGATGTACGTCCCGTCGGGGGTCATGGCGAACCAGGTGGCGCTGCGCGTGCTGTGTGCGCCCGGACTGCTGGCCATCGCCGGCCGTCGCCAGCACGTGGTGATCTACGAGGCCGCCGCGGTGGCCGCCAACGCCGGGATCCAGATCCATCCCGTGGACGACACCGACGGCACCATCTCCGTGGCCGACATCGAGTGGGCGATCGAGGCCGCATCGCACCATTACCCCGCCCCCGGGATCGTGTGCATCGAGCAGACGCACATGCCCGCGGGGGGAGTGCCGTGGAGCCTCGCCGCCGTCGAGGCGGTCGTGGCCGCAGCGGGAGTGCTGCCCGTGCACATGGACGGGGCACGGCTCTTCAACGCCGAAGTGGTCACTGGTGTGCACGCGGCGCGCTTCGCGGCGCCCGTCACCACCGTGATGTCGTGTCTCTCCAAGGGCCTGTGTGCGCCGGTGGGCTCGGTCCTGGCCGGCCCCGCCGACGTCATGGAACAGGCGCGCGTCGAACGTCTCCGCCTCGGGGGCAGCATGCGCCAGGCCGGGGTCATCGCCGCTGCCGGGCTCGTGGCCCTGACGACGATGGTGGAACGACTGGCCGAGGACCATGCCCGGGCCCGGCGCCTGGCCCAGGCGGTGGCGGACCGCTGGCCCGACGCCGGCTGCGACCCCGACTCGGTCCCCACCAACATGGTCATCTTCACCCACCCCGCCCCCGACCGGGTCATCGACCACCTCCACGGCGAGGGCATCCTGTCGGGAACGATCGCACCGGGCGTCATGCGCCTCGTCACCCACCACGACGTGGACGACAGCGGTCTCGAGCGTGCCGTCAAGGCCGTGGCGAGCGCCCCGTAGCCTCGGGACAGCAGAAGGCGGCGCGGTAGGCTCGAACCCACATCCGCAGCTTCTCCGACAGGAGGCGTCACCCGTGGCCACCAACATCGAGGCGCTGCTCGGCAAAGAAGCCGAGAGCCTTCTCGCCCACACCTGCAAGGGGGTCACGGCCGACGAGCTGAACCTCCCGGGCCCGGACTACATCGACCGTGTCTTCCTCGGCACCGACCGGCCCATCCCCGTGGTCCGCAGCCTGGCCACGCTGTACCAGCACGGTCGGCTGGGCGGGACCGGCTACCTGTCGATCCTCCCGGTGGACCAGGGCATCGAGCACTCCGGCGCGGCCAGCTTCGCCAAGAACCCCGCCTACTTCGACCCCGTCAATCTGGTGGAACTGGCCCTCGAGGCCGGGTCCTCGGGCATCGCCACCACCCTGGGCGGCCTCGGCGCGATCGCCCGCCGTTACGCACATCGGATCCCGTTCATCGTCAAGCTCAACCACAACGAGTTTCTCCACTATCCGAGCCAGTACGACCAGGTCATGTTCGGATCGGCTCGCCAGGCGGCGGACCTCGGTGCGGTGGGTGTGGGCGCCACCATCTACTTCGGCTCCGAGCAGAGCGACCGCCAGATCCAGGAGGTGCGGGCCGCCTTCGCCGAGGCCCACGAGCTCGGCATGTTCACCGTCTTGTGGTGCTACCTGCGCAACCCCGCCTTCAAGACCAAAGAGGCCGACTACCACGTCGCCGCCGACCTCACCGGTCAGGCCAACCACATCGGCGTCACCATCGAAGCCGACCTCATCAAGCAGAAGCAGCCCGAGAACAACGGGGGCTACAACGCCTTGAAGTTCGGCAAGACCGACCCGCTCGTCTACGAGCAGCTCACGACCGATCACCCCGTCGACCTGACGCGCTGGCAGGTCATCAACTGCTACGCGGGCCGCATCGGCCTCATCAACTCCGGGGGCGAGTCCAAGGGCGCTGACGACCTCGCCCAGGCGGTGCGCACGGCGGTCATCAACAAGCGGGCGGGTGGGACCGGCCTCATCGTCGGCCGCAAGGCCTTCCAGCGACCCATGGCGGCGGGCGTCGAGCTCCTTCACGCCGTCCAGGACGTCTTTCTCGACCCTTCGGTCACCATCGCCTAGAGAAATCTCGTCCCCGTCGGGAATCTTCCCGGGAAATTCGGCGAATTCCCGGCCCGGCGGTGCCCTCGGGGCGGGCACGGTTCCCGGAGCACGTCGGTGACGGCGGTATGCTTGAGCGAAGGGTCGGTGCTCGCGCGCCCCGCAGCAGTGGAGGGGTCGGGGGCGCCGTCCGATCTCGAGACAGGGGGCTTACGGTGTCCACCGCGACACGTCACCACCAGACCACCGAGCTCGACCGTGTGGTGATCCGGTTCGCCGGCGACTCGGGCGACGGGATGCAGCTGACGGGCAGCCAGTTCACCTCGGTGAGCTCGGCGTTCGGGAACGATACCGCCACCCTTCCCGACTTCCCGGCGGAGATCCGGGCCCCCGCGGGCACCCTGGCCGGAGTGTCGGCCTTCCAGGTCCACATCTCGGACCACGACATCCTCACCCCCGGGGACCAACCCAGCGTCCTCGTGGCCATGAACCCGGCCGCGCTCAAGACGAACGTGGGGGCGGTTCCCCCCGGTGGCACGGTCATCGTGAACGTCGACGCCTTCGACGAACGGGCCTTCGAAAAGGCGAACTACACCTCGAACCCCCTCACCGACGGCAGCCTGGTCGCCTACAAGGTGTACGAGGTCCCCATGACCTCGCTCACGATGGAGGTCGCCAAGGCGGCGGGTGTGAAGCCCCGCGATGCTGAGCGGTCGAAGAACTTCTTCGCGCTCGGCCTCGTGAGCTGGCTCTACAGCCGTCCCGTCGACGGCACGCTGGCGTGGATCGAGAAGCGCTTCGCCTCCACCCCGATGGTGCTCGACGCCAACACCCGCGCCTTCAAGGCCGGGTACAACTTCGGCGAAACGGCGGAGCTGTTCGAGGTCAACTACCAGGTCCGGCCGGCGGCGCTCGAGCCCGGCGTCTACACCAACATCACCGGCAACACCGCCCTGGCGTGGGGGCTCATCGCCGCCGCCCACCAGGCGCACCTCCCGTTGTTCCTCGGTTCCTACCCCATCACCCCTGCCTCGGACATCCTCCACGAGCTCTCCAAGCACAAGCACTTCGGCGTGCGCACCGTCCAGGCCGAGGACGAGATCGCCGGCGTCGGCGCCGCCATCGGGGCCGCCTTCGGGGGCTCGTTGGGCGTCACCACCACCAGCGGGCCCGGGGCCGACCTGAAGTCGGAGTCCGTGGGCATGGCGGTGAGCCTCGAGCTCCCGCTCCTGGTCATCAACATCCAGCGGGGCGGCCCCTCCACCGGCCTGCCCACCAAGACCGAGCAGTCCGACCTCCTCCATGCCATGTACAGCCGGCACGGCGAGGCGCCGGTGCCCATCGTGGCCCCCATGACGCCCTCGCACTGCTTCGACGTCGCCATCGAGGCGGCCCGGATCGCCGTGAAGTACCGCACCCCGGTGATCGTGCTGTCGGACGGGTACCTGGCCAACGGCGCCGAGCCGTGGCGGCTGCCCGACGCGACCACGCTGCCGGATCTCCACGTCGAGTTCGCCACCGAGACGAACCACACCGACGACGACGGCACCGCCGTCTTCTGGCCCTACGTCCGCGACGAGCAGACCTTGGCCCGTCCCTGGGCCGTGCCCGGTACGCCCGGGCTCGAGCACCGCATCGGTGCCCTCGAGAAGCAGGACGGCTCGGGCAACGTCTCGTACGACCCGGTCAACCACGAGCGCATGGTGCACCTGCGCGCCGCCAAGGTGGCCGGCATCGCGAACGACATCCCCCTCCTCGAGGTCGACGACCCGGCCGGCGTCGGCGGCGCCCCGGTGCTCGTGCTGGGCTGGGGGTCCACCTTCGGGGCCATCGCCGCCGGGGTGCGCCGGGTGCGGGCCCGCGGGCTGTCGGTCGCCCATGCCCAGGTGGTGCACCTCAACCCCTTCCCGAGGAACCTGGGAGAGGTGCTGCACGCCTACGACAAGGTCCTCGTGCCCGAGGCTAACCTGGGCCAGCTGGCCCGGCTCGTGCGCGCCGACTTCCTCGTCGACGCCAGGTCCCTGAGCAAGGTCCAGGGCGTCCCGTTCCGGGCGGCGGAGATCGAAGAGGTGGTGCTCGAGATGCTCGGTGCCACCTCGGGCACCACCGTCGAGGAAGAGGACGTGGCTAGCTGATGACCGACACCCAGATCCCGGTCACGACCCGCAAGGACTGGACCTCGGACCAGGAGGTCCGTTGGTGCCCGGGGTGCGGGGACTACTCGATCCTGGCCGCGCTGCAGATGCTCATGCCCGACCTCGGGGTCCGGCGAGAGAACACCGTGTTCGTGTCCGGCATCGGCTGCGCGGCACGCCTTCCGTACTACATGAACACCTACGGCATGCACTCGATCCACGGGCGTGCCCCCGCCATCGCCACCGGATTGGCCGTGACGCGGCCCGATCTCGACGTATGGGTGATCACCGGTGACGGCGACTCGTTGTCGATCGGCGGCAACCACCTCATCCACGCTCTGCGCCGCAACGTCAAGATCACGATCTTGCTGTTCAACAACCAGATCTACGGCCTGACCAAGGGCCAGTACTCGCCCACCTCGGAACAGGGCAAGGTCACCAAGTCGACGCCCTTCGGCTCGCTCGACACACCGTTCAACCCGGTCAGCCTGGCGCTGGGCGCTGAGGCCAGCTTCGTGGCGCGCACCCACGACATGGACCGCAAGCACATGCAGGAGATGTTCCGGCGTGCCCACGACCACAACGGAGCCGCCTTCGTCGAGATCTATCAGAACTGCAACGTCTTCAACGACGGCGCCTTCGAGAAGATCACCGGGCGTGACGTGCGCGCCGACAACCTCATCCCGCTCGTGCACGGCGAGCCCATCCGCTTCGGCGCCGAGCTGGAGCACGGCGTCGTCATGGAGCCCGACGGCCGCCTGCGGATCGCCGAGGTCGCCGATGTCGGAGAGGACGCCCTGTTGGTCCACGACGAACGGCGGGACGAGCCGGGGCTGGCCTTCCAGCTGAGCCGCCTGGCCCGGGGCCCCTACGAGCCGACGCCCATCGGCGTCTTCCGGGCCGTGGAACGCCCCGAGTACGGGGCGGCCATGACCCAGCAGCTCATCGACGCCAACGAACGCCGCGGGCCCGGTGACCTCACCAGCTTGCTGGCCTCGGGCGGGACCTGGACCGTCGAGGGCTGAGCGGTCCGGGCCGGGAAAACAGGCCGAGGGTCCCATCCCGATCGTCTCAACCGCACCCCGCGTGGCGCCGATACCTCTCTGGGCACTGACGAGCCTTCCTGTGGCGGGACGGGCTCGCAGGCCCTCGGGGGGTACAGGAACAGGGTGCCCGCGGTGCTGTTCGCAGCCGTCGCTGCGACGAAGGGGCGCGCCGCGGCGCCCCTGTTCCTCAGGCCTGTTCCTCCTCCACCGTCCGGTACACTATCCCGGTCCGGGGCTTCGGATAGAAGTAGGTGCTCTTCGGGGGCATGCGCTGGCGGGCGTGGGCCCAGTCCGAGATCTGGTCCACGGTGACGGGCCGCAATAGCACGGCCGCATCGGCCCGTCCCGCCGAGACCTCCGAGACGGCGGTGCGCCAGTCGTGGACGTAGGCCACCGAGGCGTCGGGGAGGGCGTCGGTGGCCAGGGCCACGAGGCTCGAGTCGAGCTCCGAACCCGCCTCCGCGTAGGTCTGCTCACGGGGGGTGAGCAACCACACGCCGTGCCCGGTGACGAGGGCGAGCGCACCGGACTGCGCCACCGACTCGACGAGCTGTTCGTCGGCTGGCCCGGCGTGCACGGTGTCGAACCACCGGCCGAACCACCCCGCTACGTCGAGGTCGGGCGGGACCCCGGTGATGGTGCGATGGATGGGACCGACGGTGAGCTGGCCCTCGGACAGCTCCACCACGAGCGCCATCACGAGGTCGTAGGGGCCGGGTGCCCCGCCCCGGGCGTCGCGTCGCTCGGCTTGGTAGGTGAGCGCCGTCTCGTAGCGGTGATGGCCGTCGGCGATCACGACGGGGGCGGCCTCGACGGCCCGCACGATCTCCTCGATGACCCCGGGCGCGTCGAGCACCCACAGCGCATGGCGCACGCCGTCGTCGTCGACGGCCTCGGCGTGCGGGGGCCCCTCGGGCTCGTAGGCGGTGGCCAGCCCGCGCGCCAGCGACAGGCCCCAGATGGGGGAGAGGTTGGCCCGACAGGCGCGCAGCAGGTCGAGCCGGTCGCTTTTGTCCTTGGGGATGGTCTGCTCGTGGGGGAGGATGTCACCGCCGGGCGCTTCGCATTCCAGCGCGCCGATGACCCCTGTGGTCGAACCCCCACCGGGGTCGGTCATCCGGTACGCGTAGAAGGCGGGCCGGCCCTCGGGCACGAGCACGCCGTCCTCGCGCCACGTAGCGAAGATCTGTGCCGCCGAGCGGTACTTGTCCAGCCCGGTGCGGGGGTCTTGCACCGGGAGTTCCACGTGGATGGCGTTGGCGCGGTGACGAGCCGCCAGCGCGGCGCGCTCCTCGGGCCCCACCACGTCGTAGGGAGGGGCGATGACCTTGTCGAGGGGAAGGGACTTGTCGTAGCGAAGGCCTTCGAACGGCCGGAAGCGGGGCATCGGCCTTGCGTAGCACAACGGCGTGAGGCCGGGGGACGAGCGGAGCGCCTCGTAGACTGCTCGGCGTGACCGCTACGCCCGAGGACGTCGCCCCCGGGGCTGACCGCGCGCTCACGGTCCCCAACGCCATCACCCTGGTCCGCCTGGCCTGCGTCCCCGTATTCGTGTGGTTGCTGTTCGGCGCCCACCATCAGGTGGCGGCGGCCATCTTGCTGGCCGTCCTCGGCGCCACCGACTGGGTCGACGGGTTCGTCGCCCGGCGATGGCACCAGGTGTCCACCCTCGGCAAGGTGCTCGACCCCACCGCCGACCGGGTCCTGGTGGTAACGGCGGTGATCTCGGTGATCGTCGCCGGTGCCGTGCCCCTGTGGTTCGGCGTGCTCACAGTGGTGCGCGAGGCCCTCGTCTCCGGCGCGGTGCTGCTGCTGGCGGGGCTGGGCGCGGAGCGGATCGACGTGCTGTGGGTCGGCAAGGCCGGGACCTTCGGGCTCATGTTCGCCTATCCCACCTTCCTCCTCGCCCACGGCCACGCCGGGTGGCAGCACCCCATCGAGATCGTGGCGTGGCTGAGTGCCGTTCCGGCCCTGACACTGGCGTGGATCGCGGCCGCCGCGTACGTCCCGGTGTCGCGCCGCGCCCTCGCTCGGGGTCGCGCGAATCGGATGGCGGCGGGGTAGGGTCGCCGTGGTGCTCGCATGAAGGCGGTGATCATGGCGGGCGGCGAAGGCACGCGCCTCCGTCCGCTGACGTCCAACCAACCGAAGCCCATGCTGCCTATGGCCAACCGGCCCATGATGGAGCACGTCGTCAACCTGCTGCGCCAGCACGGCTTCGAGGACATCGTGGTCACCGTGGCCTTCATGGCCAACGCCATCCGCAGCTACTTCGGTGACGGGTCGGAGTTCGGTGTGCGCATGGTGTACGCCACCGAGGAGACGCCCCTGGGCACGGCCGGCTCGGTCCGCAACGCCCGCGACGAGCTCGACGAGCGGTTCGTGGTCATCTCGGGCGACGTGCTCACCGATCTCGACCTGACGACGCTCGTCGACCATCACGAGTCGAAGGGGGCGCTGGCCACGATCGCGCTCAAGGCGGTGGACAATCCCCTGGAATTCGGGATCGTCATCACCCGCGAGGACGGGTCGATCGAGCGGTTCCTGGAGAAGCCCACCTGGGGCCAGGTGTTCAGCGACACCATCAACACCGGTATCTACGTGCTCGAGCCGGAGATCTTCGATTTCATCCCCGAGGGCCGAGCCGTCGACTTCTCCGAGGAGGTGTTCCCGGCGGTCCTCGAGGCCCAGAAGCCCCTGTTCGGGTACGTGGCCGGGGGCTACTGGGAGGACGTGGGCACCCTCGATGCCTATCTACGCTCCCACCAGGACATCCTCGACGAGAACGTCGCCGTCCAGATCAGCGGGTTCGCCCTGCGGCCCGGTGTCTGGCTCGGCAAGGGCGCCGAGCTCGACCCGACGGCCGAGGTCAAGGGCCCGGTCATCATCGGTGACAACTGCCACGTGGGGGCGGGCGGGGTCCTGGGCCAGTACTGCGTGATCGGCGCCAACGCCCGCATCGGGGACAACGCGTCGCTCGAGCGCACCGTCGTCCACGACAACGCCTTCCTCGGAGCCGGCGTCCGTCTCGACGGGTGCGTGCTGGGCCGGTCCTGTGACCTGCGCCAGGGGGTGCGGTGCGAGGAAGGGGTGGTCCTCGGCGACGAGTCCTTCGTCGGCGCCCACGCCGTGATCAAGTCCGGGGTCAAGGTCTACCCGTTCAAGACGGTGGAGGCCGGCGCCACGGTCAACACCTCGATCGTGTGGGAGTCACGGGGGCCGCGTTCACTCTTCGGGCGGCTCGGCATCACCGGCCTCGCCAACGTCGATATCAGCCCGGAGCTCGTCATGCGCCTGTCGATGGCGTGGGCCAGCACGCTCGAGAAGGGGAGCACCATCACCGCCTCGCGCGACACGTCGCGGGCGGCACGCGTCCTCAAGCGGGCCATGATCGTGGGCTGCAACGCGGCGGGCGTGGACGTGGAGGACCTCGAGGTGGCCACGGTGCCCGTGACCCGCTTCCAGGCACGCTCGGGGCGGAGCCTGGGGGGCATCACCGTCCGTCTCTTCGAGCAGGACACGCAGTCGGTGATGATCCGGTTCTTCGACCAGGACGGCATCGACATCGCCGAGCCCGGGCAACGCAAGATCGAGCGGCTCTACCACCGTGAGGAGTTCCGGCGGGCGCTGGCCTCGGAGATCGGCGACATCG
>Ga0116219_10003398_pt1 | contig 12603 bp, 15 predicted proteins | sample Sb_taG_4_FD_91019 | JGI IMG/M metagenome (GOLD analysis project Ga0116219, IMG submission 91019) | Peat soil microbial communities from Weissenstadt, Germany - Sb_50d_6_BS metaG | ecosystem: Environmental > Terrestrial > Soil > Wetlands > Peat | place: Germany: Weissenstadt | collected 2010-09-21
CGGGTCCGCGAAGCCCAGGACCGCGAGGCGCGCAAGGGCCGGCGTCTGAGCGGCGGGCAGCGGTGGTTCGGGTATACCCGCATTTACGCCAACCCGGACGAGCCGAACCCGAAGAAGCGGCACATCCTGCGGGAGGAAATCAACCCAGTCGAGGCGGACGCGATCCGGGACGCGGCCACGCGGGTACTCGAGCACGGCGAATCGGTCGCCTCGATCATGCGGGACTGGACCGCGCGGGGCATCAAGCCGGTCGCCGCGAAGCAGTGGTGGCCGACCTCGATCGTCGGCACGCTGACCTCGGCGCGGCTGGCGGGCCTGCTGGAATGGCAGGGCAAGAAGTACCCGGCCACGCAATGGCCGGCGATCATCGACGTGGACACTCATGAGCGGCTGGTCAAGCTGTTCGCGGACCCGGCGCGCCGTAAGCATGTCGTGCGCGCCCCGGCGCATCTGCTGTCCGGTATCGCGACCTGCCCGAAGTGCGGCCGGGGGTTGCATTACCGGCGGTACGCGCAGCGCCGCGCGGATTCATATGCATGCGTGGTCGGGCCCAAAGGGTGCGGCGGGACCGCGATCAAGGCCGGACTGCTGGAGGAATACGTGACCGGCGCGGTACTGGACGCGCTGGAATCCCCGCGCGTGCAGCAGGCATTGCGCGAAGGGGAAGACCTTCACGCGCCGCGCCGGGCGGAATTGCTGGAGCAGATCAGGGATGCCCAGGAACGGCGCGAAGAGGCGCGCCGTGACTATTCTGACCGGGTGATTGACCGGGCGGACTGGCTTGATATCCGGCAGCGCACCGAAGACGATATCAGCGCCGCGCGGCGGGAATATGACCGGCTTACCGGATCGGCCACGGTGATGAGCGATATTCCCCCGTCGGAGCGGGTCCGCGATGCGTGGGAATCGTGGAATACCGACCGCAGGCGCGCCGCGATCCGCGCGGTGCTGCACCGGGTCATGATCAAGTCGCTTCCCCCCGGCGCGGCATCCAATCCGGCGAGCAACATCAAGGACAAAGCCATCCGTCGGGAACGTGAAATGGCCGTCCTGCGGCAGCGCGTCGAATTCGACTGGCGCATTTAGCTCCCGGCGCGAAAGAGCGGCGGAGACGGGTCACTGTGACCGTCTCCGCCGCTTTTCTGGCTTATCCCGCTGGATTCCTTTCATGGCTTGTGCTTTCGCTCGGTGGCCGGGGTGCGGGGATGTCACCCAGGATCGCGGCGAGCACCGCGACCGCTGCGGGATCTTCGATCCGCTCGGACAATCCGTGCTCGGCTCGGGAGCGCCGCGCGTCTTCCGCGCCGGCTTCCCGGATGGCCTCCCGCTCCTCATCGCTCATAGCGGGTTGCGCTGCGGAGATGCAACGTTCCGTGATCGTCCCATCGTTCGTCCCGTTGCCTGTATACGCGCGTTTACGTGCAGACGCGCGCGCGAGGGGCGGGACGGGACGACCGTCAGGACGATCACTCACGGTGACGACTCCTCGGTGGTCCGCGCGCGCCAGTGTCCCCGGCTGACCTGGACGGCGCGTCCCGCTTCGGCGTGCTCCCGAAGGTGCCGGTATAGCTTCGTCCGCTTCATTCCGGTAATGCGCATGAGTTCGGCTATTTCTGTCCCTTCTTCAGGAGCTATGCAAAGCGCGAGCCATAGTGCGTCTTCGGCGGTAGCGGACGTGCCCGCGGCCTCCGGTGAGTCGCTGTCGCCTGCGGAGTTGCCGTCCTGAATGGGGCGAGGGTTGCCTGCCGAAAGAATCGCGCGCCGCGATTCAGTGTCCAGCTCAGGTCGATGGCTGGCATAGCGCGCGGCGGTTTCGGTGACCACCTCGTCGGAAAGCAGGTAGGCGCGTGCCCGTTTGGGCCTATCGTGGCCTGGTGCGGATACGAGGAACTTTCCCGGAGCGTTGAGGTTGTGGGCATCCCATCCGGCCCTGAGCATTCCCTGCCCAAGAATCAGGTCCACGTCCCTGGACTCCCGGACCCTGAAACATATTCGCAGGTCCATCTGGGAGCGCACCGCGCCCTGGCCCATAGCCTTTTGCGTTGGCCGTTGAGTAGCCGCGATAAGGGTCACGGCGACCGCGCGGCCAAGCCGCGCGATGGAATCGGTATCGCTCATCGCGTCCGGGGCGTCGTCGGCCAGCTCGGCGTATTCGTCGATAATGATTATCAGCGCGGGCATGCCCGGTGATATCTCCCATTCGCGCTTTCCGGCTGCGGCGAGCAATTCCGCGCGCGCCTCTAGGACGGCGACCGCGTCGCGGAGCAGGGTAATGGCTTGCTCGGGAGTCGTGGCGAGCCTGCCGATGCACGATTGCCAGGGCCCTAGCTCCATGCCCTTTTTCAGGTCGATACCCCAGATGACCACATCGGGGCAGGCCACCAGGTTACCCATGAGGACGTTGAGGCCGCCGCTTTTACCGGACCCTGTGGTGCCGCCGAACATCCCGTGCCGGCGCATGAACGGGATGCGGCACGGGGAAGCATCCTCGAACGGCCCCAGATCGACGGGCTGAGTAATCGATGTCACCGATGGGCCGGGCCACGGAATGGACCCCGCGTGCGGGTCCATGTCGAGGACGCGGATCTCGCACCTGTTGGCGAGATCATCCGGCGTCGGATAAACGCGCACCGCGCCCCGGAATGTCCCCAGGCCAGACTCAATCGCGGGAATTTTCGCGGCCACGTCGGTGATGGTCTGGCCGCGTGCCAGCCGGAATCGCGCGCGCCATCCCCACACGTCCACCGTGGCGGACATGACTTCCGCCCCGGCCAGCCCGATGGCCTTGGCGATATCGGGCCAGGCTTGCAGCTTGCGCTCGACGCGGACCCTCGCACGCCGGCGCCGGTGCGCCCACCACGGCACCGACAAAACAGCCGCACCGATCGCCAGCGCTTGCGGAAGCGGCGGCACGGACGGACCGATCGCGGTGGCGGCCGAAATCCACACCCCGGCCGCGTAGATGGTGATGGCCGCGTAAACGCGCTCGATAAGCGTGGGGAATCGCCACCGCGCGCCGAATAGGGCCACTGCCCAGGCAGCCACGCCGGCCACTACCGCAAGGCACACCCACCAGTGCGGCCAGGTCCCGTGCAGCCACCAGGCGAACGTCACCATGGCAGCGGTGACGCCGAGAGGCGCGAGCTCGGAGCGGTAGCGCCATGCCCACCGCAGCAGCACGACGCCTACGGTCTCTGGGAACGGCTCTCCGCTATTGATGACCATCATCGGCTGGAGTCCGCTCCGTCGCGCCTGACGGGCCTGCCGGCGCATCCTGCGGTATGTGGTCATGCTTGCCTCCCCAAGGCCGCAGGGAGGCTCTCAGGCGCGTCTAGCGCGTCCCGTAGGTACCACATCGGGTCTGGCTCGCCGTCGGCGTGCGCGGCGAGGGTGGCGCGGATCGCGGCGAGCAAGTTCGCGCGGTTAAGGCGCGTGTCTTGCAGTTCGGCGGAAAGCTGGGTGATTTCCGCCGAGAGCGCGCCCGTGTCGTTGAGCGCGTCGGATATATCCCGCCAGATATCGGTGAGCGCGGGCATGGCCGATGCGAAGCCGGCGACGATATGGCGCGCATGGTCGTTCCTTTCGGTGACCTCCTGAAGATCGATACTGGCGTGCGGGAAAGTGTTTGGCATAGGGCACCACCTCCTCGGGTCGGGCGGGTAATTCATGGCTTGGTGAGCCATTGGACGAAGCCGGTAATGAAGTTGTGGATTTCGGGGCCCGCGGTCGTGGCCGCCAGGAGAAATCCGAAGATGAGGCAGAGGATTGCCTGCCATACCCGCAGGCCCATGAACCGCCACGCGACGTAAACGCCGGCGCCGACGAGCGCTACGAGCGGAATTGAAATGTTCATGTCAGTTTCGTTTCCTTCTGTGAGTTGCGGGGAAGGGTGCACGGCTGGTTGCATCGCCATGCCTTGCGCCGGTACCAGCGGGAGCGGAAGCGGCACTTCAGGCAGCGGGATTTGCCGGCTGCGCGGATCGCGCCGCAGCGGCAATAGCGCTGGTCTTCCGAATCGGTTCTGATGCTGCGCATTTGGTAGCTCACTCGTCCTGGGGCTCGCTGGAATCGGCATTGTCGTGCCGCACGCCGACGCCGAGCATCCGGCGTGTGGCCGCTTGTGCATGGCTTCGGGGAGTACCGGTAAGTGTCTTGGCCCGGTCTTCGCGGTGGATGCCGGCGATGATGATCGCGATTACGCCGATTGCCGCGCCGGCTAGGAAGGTGGCGACGGAGAGAGTGATGACAAGAGTCATCGCTTAGGCTCCTTTCTCGTCGGTGGTGTGCTGATACGGGCGCGCATATGCGCAGATCGCGACGGCCCGGTATTCGACGGGCCCGAAGCGCCGCGATGCCGTGTAATGACCGCCGACCGCTGTGCGGTCTACGGGTTCGGCTCCGATGCGCGCGGCGATCTGGTCGATTTCTGCGCGCATCTCCTCGTCGGTGGAATGGGACGGGAAGACCATCACGTCTGCCCAGTAAGGAGCCGGGACATCTGGATGGTCCTGGAGAAAGTCGGCCAGCGCGCGGAGTCCGGCTATCAGGCGGGCCCGCTCGTCGGCGCTGGCGTAGTAAGACGCCATTTTGGATCACTCCCTTTTCCGTGGTCAGGAATTACCTTGTGACCGTGACGGTAGGCCGGGAGGATGGGAGCAACCAATAACACCGTGGCATGGCACGGTGTTATATAGCGAGGCGGGATAATACGGTGCTATGAGCGCGGCGAGTCCGCGACATTTGCAGAAGAGCGTCCTAGCACGCGGAAATTACAAGGTGTTATACCGGGGTGTGATAATGGACGCGCGTGAGGGCGCGGTAAAAAAAAAGACCCCCGGCAGGCCGTGGGAACGGGCGACCGCGAGGGATCGCCCCGGCCTGCCGGGGGCGCTGAGGGAGGGGGGGAGGCTAGATCAGGTCATGGCCGGTGCGGCATCTTTGCTGCCTGGCTGCGGGATTCCTGCTCGTCTAGCACCTCGGCGAGCTTGGCTTGTAGCTGCGCGCGGACGGTCGCGTGATCGGGGATGGTCTTGAGCGCGTGTTCCAGCTCGCGCCGGTAGTCGCGCAGCTCGTAAGTGGTCAGTTGGGAGGTGGGGTGGGGGGGCGGCTGCATGTGAGTCCAGGGTCCTTACGGCATCGGCTACGTGGTTGCGCTATCCCGTCCGCTGCGCCTGTGGCGTGAGGATCGGGTCACCCGTGAAGAGAAAGAACGTTAGAGGCGTTCCCGCAGGTCAGAGGCGATTTGTATTTATACGTTAGTAAACGTATCGATACGAGTGCGATCGTTTCATGATTGAACCGTTAGCGGAATAGCACCGTGCTATAGCTACGTGTGATTGACTGACCGCATCGCTGTACCGCACAGGGAGGCGACCCCATGGGAACGGGACGCGCGCATGGCCGTACCTGACCACGTAACCGGCGAGAGGCTCGCCGCCGTTTTCGCACGTCAGGACTTCTTGGAGGCGTGCAAGCGGCGCGATGCCGGCGCCATGGTCCGCATCCTCGGCGCTCATGGCATCACGCAAGGCCAGATATCCGCCATGACCGGATTCGCCCAGAGCACCCTGAGCAACTACAAGCGGGGAGTGAACCAGGCCGAGTTCGCGTCTACCTTTGAGAAGTTCGCGGACGGCCTGAGCATGCCGCTACCACTGCGCCAGGCGCTGGGCCTGACCGGAGATACTTCTCCTAACGGCTCGCGCCCGGCCGCCACCGTGGTAGCAGGCGTGCCGACCGACACGTTCGACCTGCAACTGCTAGCGGAAGCCATAGGAAGGAACGGAACGACCGTGAAGCGCCGCGAAATGCTCGCGCTGGCCGCGCAACTCAGCGCCACCGCAGCTCTCGCGCAAAGCGGAGTATGGGAACGCCTCGCTAACGCTCTCACAAACCCGAGTGCAGCCAACGAGGCGACCGTCAGGGAAATGGAAGCACGCTCAGCCGGATTCCATCATCTTGAGGAGATAGTTTCCGCGCCGGTACTGCTCAAAGGGCTCATAGTACATCTCCGGGAGGTAAGCTCCCTCCTGAACAGCTCCGCCGGCGACTCGGAGAACGATCTCCGGAGGCGGCTTATCGTGGTGGCCGGCGAAAGCAGTGTCCTTGCCGGCTGGGCAGCGAGCGACATAGGCGACTCGGTAACCGCGCGCAACTTCTATGACACGGCAGCCAAGGCGGCCCAAGAAGCTCGTGACCCCGCGATTGCTTCTTGCGCGCTCGCTTACCGCAGCTACATTCCCAGCACGAAAGGCGCAAACGGCCGCGCACGGGTGCTTCTCACCGAAGCACTTGGAAATATTTCCGAGACCATGTCCCCGGCCACGGTCGCCTGGATCGCGGCACGGCACGCGGAAGAAAGCGCGCAGCTTGGAGACAAAGCCCAGGCGCTGGCGTCATGGGGCCGAGCGGAGGACGCATTCAGCATTTCCGATCCTGATGAGGATCGCGTATGGACACGCTTCCTTGACCAGAACCGGTTCGATTCCTACCGCATCGCGACCTATTCGAAAATCGGCAAACTCGATGAGGCGCAGGAAATCGCGGCCGCCGTTCTCGGACGGCTAACTCAGCCAGACCGGAAGAAAGCGGTCATCATATTCGAAGATATCGCTGCAGCTCACCTTTCCCGCGGATCAGTCAATGAAGCGTCACAGGCCGCTAAAAACGGTCTTACAGTCCTACGGGAAACAGAATTCGCGATGTGGCTCCCCAAGTACGCGGCCATAGCGCAAGGCCTAGCGCGATGGCAAAGGCAACCGCAGGTACGCTCTTATCTCGAAGAGTTCGCTATGACGAAACGTCAGTTCGCGTCTCAGCGCTTATCCAGTCCAGATACTCCCGGCTACCCCACGGAATCTCAGTAGCCGTAATCTCCGGCGTGTCATAGCTGTGGTTAGCCTTTATGTGCTGCTCTAGCTCCATAAGGCGCTCCGTTGTCGTCTTGATGAGCAGCAACCATTCTTGCGCATCATCGATCTTTTCCCGCCACCAGTACAACGAGCGGATAGGACCGACGATCTGAACGCAGGCAGCAAGCCGTGCGCTCGTAATACTGCGTGCGAGCCTTTCTGCTTCGTCGGAACTGTCCACAGTCGTTAGGACCTGCATATACTTGATCATGAGCTTATTCCTAGTGGGCGAAAGATGAGCCTGAAGCTGCCGGAAGTTGAGGACGTAACGAACCAAGGGAAAGCGCGCCGACCTTACATTCTCCTCGCGACCTCAAATCGTCACATCCCGCCGCCGTTGCCAGGCCGCCTTGTTTCCATTCTTACCGGGGACTCGTTCTATCTGGCCAGCCTTCGCCAGCCTCTTAAAGGCATCCTTTACAGTATTTTCCGAGCCGACACCTGAAAGTCCCCTGACTATGCGGTTTGTGACCTCGTCATGGTCTTTCAGGTAGGCCATGATCATTTCTTCGAGGGTTCCCAGGCGCTTATGGCGAATGTCGACCTGTACAGAATATTCTTTCTGGCTTATAACCGGATCGGTGAGTCCTCGCTTCTTCATGGCGTCGAATGCTGTATTTATCCCCTCACCCACATCTTTATTTGGCGGATCTAGGAACTTATTAATTAGGCGAACAATTGAGCCGTTCCTGGAGAATCGCTCCGTACGAATGTTATTTTCGTTTATATGAGCCGGCAGGCGCCCAGGGCTCTCTATCTCAACTCTGTTGTCGAAGATCCTAACATGGATGTCATCCGCGGCGCTGTAGTCACGATGCAGTACCGCGTTGGTGATTATTTCATGCAAGGTGACTTGTGGGTATTCAATAGTTTCAAGATTGCCCTCTACGAGGATTTTAACTTCTTGGATGATTTCCTGTGTCTTTGAAACTGCCTGATGAATCTGGTCGTATAGGCATCCTTCTATGGTTATGGGATTAAACGCTAGTGTTTCCCGGGTGCCTTCAGGGCCTGTTGTCCTATAGCGGTAGATTTTAATTGCTGATCGTTTCGGCAAGATAGCTTGTGGTTCGTCTGAGAAGAGTAGTATAGCGGCGACGGTAGGTTTCCCATCGTGAATCAGTTGCTGCTTGCCCAACCAGGGAAGCGGCTCGGCGATAGGCGTCACCGCGAGCATGAACTCAATAATTACTTCCGAGTTGGTTACCAGATCAAGCGGTGCTTGTACGGTTTCTGTTTCAAAGGACGTGATTCCCTTATTCCGCTCCAGGCGCTTCAGGGCTTCCGTTGATTCTACTGGCTTGTTTTGGGCATTAAGCCGAATATATACCTTGCCGCCTGATGACCTCTTGATATCCCGTGTTTTCTGCACCGTGATATGCAAGACTAGCCCAGTCGCAGGTCGGGCCGCCGCTAGAAACTCATATGAAAAATCACCGCCCAGGGGGAATAGGTCATCGAAAATCTGGATATGCCCATTTGCTGCTTCCTGGTTAGGAAAGCCACGCCAAGTTCTTGTCTGCCGAGACTGGTCTTCGTCTATTCCTATAAATAGTTCGCCACCGTCGGCGTTAGCGAAAGCCGAGAGGGCCTTAGTCAACCTAGCTGGAGCGATGTCGATGGACTTAAGGTCAACAAAATGAGTCTCGTTAAGCTTGAGAATTCTGGTGACGTCTTGCTTAGATATCGGAACGATACTTATAGTCATCGGCCTTGATGCCCCGCACTCCTAATATCTATTGTTCAATGATTACGCTCGGCGTAACGACGATTACGATACGGATCACATGCTAACCCCCTGCGACCTCGTCGGCTAGCCTGATCGTTCCGCTACGTAGGTACCTCGTTGCGGAACGGTGTAGACAAGCCCCTCGTCTCGCAGGACTCCCACCGCGCGCCTGGCCGTAGTACGTGCCACCTCGTATGCCTCGACCAGCTCGCTCTCGGTGGGAATGCGGCTGTTGGGCGGATACCGGCCAGACATGATCCGGCGCCTGAGGATGTCGGCTATCTGCCGGTAGGGAGGTACTGGGGCAAGCGGGTCAATCCGGTCAACTGGCACATGATCAACTTTAGTTGTCGCAGGTCATGGTCATACGTATGCAGACGTATCGATACGAAGCGACGTTGTGAAGCTACCGAAGGTAATGAAGCAGGTCATTGGCATTCATCCGATCTGCAATACTCGATCTACCACTGATGAAAGCTTGCGAACATGTCATCAAATCGAGTCAGCCACCTAGTCGGGGTCGATCTCCTCCGCAATTCCCTCGCCCGAATGGGTGTCACTGGTTACTTGCGACAGGTCTTTCTCCACCATAGACCTCGCCGCCGAGGGCTGGGACTTATTATTGTGCGCGCATTATCCTCTTCAATACCGCTAAGGGCCTTATCAGCCCAGACCACATTCAGGTCGCGCAATTTTTCCGTCGCATAAAACCGATCATCAACATCAATTGAGTCGTCTGTAGCAATCTTCCAGAGAGCCTCGGCCGCCCATGTTTCTTTGACTGCGATCAATTTATCTGCAGCTTCAAATCGATCCCCGAGATCATTTGACTCGTCGGTCGCAATCCCCCAAAGTGCTTCAGAGGCTAGATTCGGATTCAACTGAACCAACTTCTCGGCAGCTTTGAGACGATCTTCAGTATAGATCGTCTCGTCAGTGGCTATATTGGAGAGGGCGTCAGCGGCGAGAGTGGTTTGCTGCGCTGTTTCTGTGAGTGGTATGGACGTCATGGCTGACCCCTCCTGCTCAGCCGTCTCAGTTGCCAAAGTACCGAAGCTTTCATTCAGTGCGGCTATATTCCTAGAGAATACAAATCTATCAGCGAGGTCGATGTTGCGCTGATTTGGTATCGGTAGGCCGCAAGCAGCGAGGCGAGAGCGAAGTTGGGGATAGATTGTTCCGAAGGTCAGATCTCTCGGACCCCCGGGAATGCCAGATGTTACGAGATTGACTAGTTCCGCAGTGAACGATGTGCAGGCGTTACCCTGCTGATTTGCAGGAGGCACATGCGCGGTCTGATTTCTAGTGGTTGCAGTAAGAGTATATACGCCTTGGACATGAGTTACGTCAGCGATACCCGCGTTCGTTTCTCCAGTCATGGCCTCGATAGCTTGGCCAGCAAAGCAGCAATCGATGATGGCAAAACGCATCCTTGCTGGGCTCTCGCGCAAGGCGTCGCCTACGAGAGCCCACGGAATGCCTGTAAGCTTTGGATGATCCCACAAGGTTGTAGTAACAGTAAGACACAACTCACCGAGAGCAGACAGTGTGCCATGTCCGACATAATAAATCATCAAAGTACCACGAGTGGCTCTGGCCAGGTTGGTAATCTGCACAGCCAAATCACTCGCGGCTTCCGGGTTACTAATAACTGTGATTGATTCTGGCTTCCAACAACACAGCTCAGGATCAGTCAGTATCCGCTGTATTGAATTAAGGCTGTTACGTGCAGCTCGTATAGGTGGAAATGCTGCATCTTCATACGCAGAAACACTAATTAGTATAGCGCGGGATTCCTCTTGGCTGTTGGGTTCACTGATCATCGCTGACTCTCAGGATTTGTTGCAGTACTGGCCCAACATCCCGAACTGTCTCTATGTCGAGACTAACGGAGCGACCTTCGGCCTCTACGGTGATCTTCGCGGTTGTCTTTCTCGTTTGCAACCAGGTAATCAAGGATGAGGAAAGCACAGTTCCAGCGCCCCCAGCACCGAGCGCTACAGTCAAAAGCTCTGGAATCGAGCCTAGCTCAGTACTGCCGATGGGAGCACGAACCAGTCGACACCGACCGCGCAGTTCGTTCTCGTCATTTAGCCACTCGCGCAGAGCAGTTAGCTCTTCAATAGATCCATTCGCGATGCGTACCGTTGCTTCCATTCGTCACCTCGGGGTTGGACTCAACGAAAGAACAGCCAGCCGACCGTAGGCCAACTTTGTTCGTATGACACAGATAATAATGTATTTCACAGCTTACACATGCGCCGACTGCTCGCGATTCGATTTATTTGTTGGGAGCCGTACTAGCGCTTCCCCCGCTCTGTGTCGAGTTATTACTCTGCTCGACCGCGCTCATCTCTGCAGGTACTACTGATCCTGTGGGAATATTTGGCGGTGGCGCTACGGCGCTGGCCGGCTCTCCACCACGGTACCCTCCTCTCTTCTCAATTGTAGCCCGCTCTTGCTTAACGACTTCTCGGATCGGCTGGTCAGGCATGTTCGGTCTTAGTCCTTCCTGATGCGTTTTACGGACGAATGATTTCGAGCCATGCAATCTGGCTTGATGGTATGTACAAAGAATATCCTAGAGGGCAGCGGCCAAGCGCCATGGTCTTGTCGTCAAGACTCCATGCTTGCTCAAGGTAGAGATCGCCATCATTCGGATACGCGCCAACATATGACTGGTCGGCGAACAACCCTGCTAGCCACGATCCATTAGTAGTTCGGAGCCGAACATAGAAAGTCGGCCGTTCGCTGAACAAGTCATCCCATGCACGAGGTGCACGCTCGGACCCTAGGAGAAGCCGTACGGGCTTGCTGCTGAGAACGGAACTCAAGCGCTTGTATCCTACAACTTTCCTTCGAGTAACATAAAGCCTTCCTACTGCAGTCCCAACTATTGCCGGCAAGCTGGTTATAAGGAGAGTGCCGACCCAAGCTGCAGCGAACTGTCCAGCTCCGAAATGGTGAAAGCTACTGAATGCAATACGATAAAGCCAATATTCGGGCCAGCCAAGTAGAAGGTGAAAAAACAAAGAGACTGCAATAAACCGGAATGTTCGGTCTGCTAGAGACACGCCATATGACCCCGCTTGTCGTTCAAATGCCCATGTGTATGATGCGCCAGGCAGGAGGCCAGCGACCAAGATCAGCAATCCGACCGTGCTGGATGGGGGCACAGATGGTCTCCGAGGGCAAATGAAACGTAGAGGTGACAAGCTAGAAGAGTAGCGGTCGTATGAACTCTGATGCATGAACGCGGGACGCGACACGCCAATCATGGAACTGGCCGGGCGGTAGCCCGTCCCAACCATGGTGGCGACCGCTGGCACGGGACCATGTAGAGCGTCACCGTTCTTGGTCCCGGTTAGGTCGTTCGCTGTGCATCCATCGACGTAGCTCTCGCAGCACTTCAAGAGCAGCCTGTCTGCGGCTATCCGTCCGCGACCATACAGCCGGAAGCACTACCCCGAACAGTACGGCTACTGCGATGAACGCGGAGATCAAGAACATGTGCGAGTTGTACGCTAGAACGGTCGTCGCTGTTCCAACAACCAGCGCCTTGAACGCCCCAGCGCCTCGCGTCACGGACTCAAGTTCGACATGACGGTGTCCCTCCTTTGCAGCCGGCGGCAGCCTTCTACCTGCAAGGCCCGTTGGGTAAGGGCTCAGACCTTTGCGCGAGATGCCTTCCTTCGTGTGGTCGGATCCAGCATCACGCGCGCTAGCCGAAGGCGTAACGCATAATCGGCGCCCCCTCGATGGGAGGGGGCGAGCTTGTGACCGCCTACAGCCTACCCGGTTAGGTGTGAGCTAGATCACGATGCATTTTCACAATGAGCGCATGCGCAGGCTGGTGGCAAGCGGCCTGCTCCCTGAGCGCGCCGGGCAGCCGGCGAAAGTGTGGGCGCACATTTCCCTGGCCGACTTGCTGATGCTCGACGGCAGCTCCGCGCTGCAGCAGGA
>Ga0116219_10003403_pt1 | contig 12596 bp, 18 predicted proteins | sample Sb_taG_4_FD_91019 | JGI IMG/M metagenome (GOLD analysis project Ga0116219, IMG submission 91019) | Peat soil microbial communities from Weissenstadt, Germany - Sb_50d_6_BS metaG | ecosystem: Environmental > Terrestrial > Soil > Wetlands > Peat | place: Germany: Weissenstadt | collected 2010-09-21
AAGTCCTTGCTGCATTGACTCCAAAACTGAGACCACGTTTGGCCTTCTGGAACCTTGTCGGCCTTTTTCATATCGGCCCATTGACCGCTACAGAACTTGATCGCCGGCGACCTCGCCGCGTCAGCCGGTAGGGATGCAAACGTAGCCACACAGGCCGCTCCGGTAAGCGCGATCAGGACAGGTAGAACCTTCATCGATACCTCCTCTGTATTAGAGGTTCCGGGAGCTCTCACAATAAACTGCTTCGGATGATCGACCAAACGGCGCCTCCATGCAACTGCGTCGATGTCAGGCGATTACGCGAAGCTTGCGCTGCAGAGATGCTCGATTGAAGCGACTCCAAGTCCCAGAGCGCCAACGCAAGCACTTCAGTCTGAATCACGCTCACCTGAAGCATCTTCGTGAGGCAACAAGACGCCAGAGGGCCGAAGCTCATATTCGTGACGGCGACGTTTGTCGCGACCGAAGAAGCCAAGCCGAACGCATTGCCGATCCCACCAAGCAAATGCTTCAAGGCCTTCGAGCACTTTTACGTCCGCCTGCTTTCAGAGTTGATGGGTCATTATAACCGGCCGAACCTTCGTCACCTTCAGCCTCTGACATATGCGTTCCTCGATTACCCCTGGCACCAAGCGAAAGAGGAGCAGGGCTATATCTGTTTTTGAAAAGCTCCTCCGGCGACTTGGTCGTGAGCACCCCGAGATGACGCCTCATATCCATGCGCTCATGCTCATTCATCCCGACCTTGTCGAGCGCTTTGAACAGAGGCAGCCTTACCTCGAGTTTCTGTTTCAGAGTCTTGGGACCATCAACCGCACGCTCGACGTGCGCGAATTAACGGCCCCTGGAGATGATGAGCGAGTGTTGACCTACTCATCCGGGCTCCTGAAGAAGCCGCTGCATCCCGACCTCCGAGATGTCGATCTATTCATGTAGAGGCTGCCCAAGTCGAATTCAGAGCCCACCTACCAAAAGCTGCCATTCGAGCGAGAGCTTGAGCTGGCGCTAGCGCAAGATCGATTGTTCCGGCGAAGACATATCTTGATAATTCACCCAGACTGATATCGGATCTTTGCTTGTGTTTTTATCGGTTGCATACTTCGTTTTGTAAAAATCATTCAACTGTAAGAGTGTTTTGGACAACAACGATGGTATTTTGGTTCTGTGTGCGTCTCGTTTGGTTTATCTTTGGCAAGATGGGTCTTTGATGCGTGAGGTTCAGTCGCTTGCTCTGCGGCCTGCTTGACGAGAACGCTGGCTGTCGGCGGCAAGGAAGGGGGCCCTTCACTGATGAAAAGCATTTGAGCGTCTTTAAATCGCGCGAGGGTCGAACTCGCGTTAGAGCGGCCGATAAAGAGAGCAGCTTGCAATGGGTCGAAAATAGGCTGCAGGGGACATTTGCTAATGAAGCGCTTGGATAGAATTGCGCCGCAGTACCTTGTACTAAACTCCATTCTCGCCGCAATAGCGGCGATAGTCCTTCTGCTACCTGATGTTGAGGCTTCATGGGTATGGCTTCTTATCGGGATGATATCCCTTTTTCTTTTCATTTTAGATGCTGAAAAGACGGTGGAAGCCCTTCGTTTGAACGACGCAAAAATGCTCGTAAGGTACCACTCTGTCTACAATTTTGCTGTAACGCTGCTCATCGTCGACATCGCCATGATTGTCATTCATCGCGCTAAACCAGGCATTCTATTCGAATTGGTGGTCGCCGCGATCACATTAGTTATATGGTATGCTGGTTGGGGTCACGACATGCGCTACTTGCTTCACAAAGCGAATCGTGAGGCTCTGACTGCTTCCTATGAGGAGACGCTTGAATCTCACTAGCAAAGATCGCTTCGCCTACTCTTAGAGTCGCCTTTTTTGGTTACATTGTCGACGCATAGAAGGGCCGCACACTGATGAAAGCTGAAAGCTTCGCCCTCGATTTTCGCGCCCTTCTGGAACCGCCCACCATCGATCCAGTTACATATCAGCCTACATACAACGCAAATAAGCCTTTATATTAATTGTGAAAAGTGTTTAGAGCAGCCGACTGAAAATCCGCGTGTCGGTGGTTCTATCCGGCCCCTGGGCACCAAATCTATCCCACCCAGGTGATCCCTGGATATAACCACCCAGCCGAACCGCCGAAGCATTGGCGGCAACTAAACCTGCGGCAATGTCCGCTCTTCGGGCAAGAGCGGACCAGTTAGACTCAGAGTGGGCCTTCTGCAGTTGACCCAGAGCGGACATTCGCAGGTAGAGCTCTAGCTCCGCGTCCCCAAGCTTTTGCCCAGCGGCCCCGTTTGCAGCCTGGACGCCTTCGCCAAGCGTTTTATCGTCGGGTCGCAAACCTGAGTTGGGCTGCTAGTGCGATAGCGTCCGCCGTTTCTGCCGCGTCGAGAAAGCAAGGCGCCACTGCCTGCTTCGGCACCATTAACTTCCCGTTAACCATAAACAGGTCCTATCGACGGAGTGATCCGGCGAGGAGTGACATGACGACAGCCACCCGCCCATCTCGTTCATTCAAATTCCGCGGCCGCTCTTTCCACGCCCTTGTGCTCAAGCCCGAAGTCCCAATCAGCGTTTGGCTGGCCGAAGCCGATGCCTGGCTTTCTCGCTCCCCGAACTTTTTCGCGGGCAAGTCTGTGGTGATCGACGTTTTCGGGCTCTCGCTGACAAAACGCACATTCGCCGCACTGGTAGAGGAACTGAAAAGGCGCGGCATCAGCATCCTCGGTGTCGAGGGCGCCGATCCATCCTGGCTTGACATGGGTCTCCCGCTCTTGATGACGAGCGGCCAAACAGTCAAGCCTGAACCTGCCAAACCGGTTCACCCACCCACACCGGCGCCGCTCGCTTCATCCCTACTGATCGATGTGCCCGTGCGCTCGGGACAATCGATCGTCCACCCAGAGGGTGACGTGACCATCGTTGGCTCGGTGGCCTCTGGCGCAGAAATCATCGCGGCGGGATCGATCCACATCTACGGAACATTGCGCGGACGAGTCTTGGCGGGCGCTTATGGCAACCGAAGCGCTCGAATTTTCTGCAGGCGACTGGAGGCCGAACTCATGGCGATAAACGGCCATTACAATGTGGCCGACGAGGTTGAGCCCCATCTCCGCAAAAGACCCATACACGCCTGGCTGGAAGGCGATGCGCTGAAAATCATGACGATGGACTGAGACACAAAAAGGAGCACCCAAATGGCCCAGGTCCTAGTAGTGACATCCGGAAAGGGAGGCGTTGGGAAGACGACGTCGACCGCCGCGCTCGGTGCGGCTCTAGCTCGTGATGGGCAGCGGGTTGTCGTTGTCGATTTCGACGTAGGTCTGCGCAATCTCGATCTCGTGATGGGCGCCGAACGACGAGTGGTCTACGACCTGATCTATGTCGTCCAGGGCGCCGTTCGGCTTTCGCAGGCGCTAATTCGTGACAAGCGAATCGAGACGCTCTTTCTGCTGGCCGCCTCCCAGACGCGCGATAAGGAATCCCTGTCGGATGAAGGGGTCTCACGGGTAATTGGCGAGTTGCGACAAACATTCGATTGGGTGATCTGCGACAGCCCCGCAGGCATAGAACGGGGAGCGACCCTCGCCATGCGGCACGCTGATCTCGCAGTGGTGGTGACAAATCCGGAGGTGTCTTCGGTCCGTGACTCCGATCGAATTATTGGGCTGCTTGACTCGACCACGGAGAAGGCAAAGCGCGGCGAACGCATGGAGAAGCACCTTTTGCTAACGCGCTACGACCCGGTCCGCGCAGGACGCGGTGAAATGCTCGGCGTCGACCATGTCCTCGATATTCTGTCTATACCACTGCTCGGAATCATTCCTGAGAGCCAAGAGGTTCTGCACGCTTCGAACATGGGGTCGCCGGTGACGCTCAGCAATCCGACGAGCGCGCCAGCACGCGCCTATAGTGACGCGGCGCGTCGTCTGAAAGGCGAACACGTGCCGATGATGGTGCCGAGCGACCGGAGCACATTGCTCAACAAGCTGTTCGGGCGGAGGGCAGCATGAGACTTGTGGACATTTTCGCTCGGCGAAGATCAGCCAAATTCGCGCAACAACGTCTTCAGATCCTTTTGATGCACGAACGGACTGCAGGGACCCAATCTGATCTCATTCCCATCCTGCGTGAGGAGGTTCTCGCCGTTATCGGCAGGCACGTCACGGTCGATCCAGACAAGGTGCGCGTGAAGCTCGAACGCGGGGACGACGTTTCTATGCTCGAGATTGATATTGAGGTCCCCACTCCGCTCGGCCGAAACGCCGCGTTTGTCAGGTCGGCCGAAATACCTGTTCATGCGGCTGGCAGGGGGCCGATTTAAGCCCAGGATCTCATCCAATGATCAGGGATGACGAGCGGACGACTGCTCAGGGTCTCTTCAATTACGCTCGTTCGTTTTGGCAATCAGCGGTTGCTCTGGAACGTTCGAACCTGAAGGAGGTCACGCATCCCAACGCCCCCATCACAATGCTTTTGTGTCAGGCCATCGAGCTATACCTAAAAGCGTTCCTGCGCTTAAAGGAAGGCAAAGTTGAGGGTGTTGGATATCTGCGGCGCCGCTATAAGGCGATAGCCAAAGACGCGAGGAAAAAGGGGCTGCCCCTTTGTGACCACGACCTGAGGGTCGTTAAGTTCCTTGCCGCCACTAACGCATTCCTGCGCCCGCGCCGTACCGAAACAGGCAACGAGAAAGCCTTATCCCCCGAACGGATCTCTGAGACTTGCGCAAACCTAGATAGCTTAGTCGCTAGAGCGCTTGTGGAAGCGGGGCATACCGTGATGGAACCTTTAGACGCCGCCTCGATCAGGACGCAGCCAATCGCACGTAGCTAAAAGCGCGTCCCATCGCGTAAGCCCGGGGAAAGGTGGCAGCAGATCTGCCTCTCCGCTCAAGCCCGGAACCCTATGTCCGTTCGTGGCACGAAGCGGACGAACTCGATGACGTGCTGTGACGTCAGCTACTGACCCATAGCCGACATTCCGAGTCCCTGCTTCTTGCGCCGCTCGGCGTGGAAGACAATGATCCATCGTCCTGGCACGGCCGAGGTCGAATGTGCGGCACACCACAAGAATGCCCGCGTCGCAAAGGCGCCGAACGACCTCTCGGGACAAGTCCCAGAATAGGGCTACCACCGGCACGCCAAGTTCAATGCACGTGACAAGTTGCTGTTCGAGCAAGTCACCATCGGTGGCGGCGGGAATGAGGTTGGCCCCAAATGGCTTCGATGTGACGCGCCGAACGGCCTCGACCTCACGTCGTATGAGACTCGGCGGTTCACGAACCATACCGAGGAATCCGAAACCGCCAGCTTGAGTTACGGCAGCAACAAGCTCCGATCGGCCTGCACCGCCCATGCCGGCCAACACGACAGGATGCTCGCAGTCGAGCAGCACGCAAGCTTGTGTCCGCAGAGAAACGTTCACGGGCGCCCTTGGTCCTTCGCTAGAGGCTGCTGATGCCGCCTACCGCCCCAGAAGCAGATCTCTCAGCACAACGGCATCGTTGTGCACCTCGTCATGGGCCGAATATACGAGCGTGATCGGACCTTGCCGTGCCAAGGAACGCAATTGATCGAGCAGACCCGGGTTGTGGTGCACCTCCTCCGCGTAACGGCGGCGAAATTCTTCCCAACGCGCGGGGTCGTGCCCGAACCATTTACGAAGTTCGGTGCTTGGCGCGATGTCCTTCATCCATTGATCGATGGCGGCTTTCTCCTTCGAGATCCCGCGAGGCCACAGCCTATCGATCAGAATCCGGGTGCCGTCCTCAGCAGCGGGAGACTCATACGCCCTTTTCAGCTTCACGTTGGCAGCCGGGACTTTTGTGCTCATCAGTTTGCTCGGCTCTGTACACGGCCTTCCTGCGCGCACCAAACATGTATTTTACGCATTGCTTTTATACAAGGCCGGCTCAACATGTTGAGTTGGGACGTGTCGGTGCCCAAGGATGCCATTCAGGTCAAGGTCGAAAAGGGCTGGTTGACCCTGTCCGGCGAGGTCGACTGGAATTTCCAGCGGTCCGCCGCCATGGATGATGTCCGCAAGTTGAGCGGGGTGATGGGCTGCACCAACCTCATCCATATCAAATCGCGCGTCCAGGTTCCGGACCTGCAGAAACGCATCGAGGATGCGCTGAAGCGCTGCGCCGAGCTCGAGGCAAAAACCATTCGCGTCTCGGTGAAGGACGGCGAGGTCACGCTCGAGGGCAGAGTGCGTGCATGGTCCGAGCGCGATGCGCGGAATCCGCAGTTTGGGGCGCCCCGGGGGTCAAGGCTGTCAAGGACCGCGTCACGATCGGCAGTTGAAGCGCGACTTAAGAGCGATCGATGGGGGCAAACTCAAAACTTTCGGGCCAACTTTCAATTGGGATCCCTTCAATCCTTTCGAGCGTTCCATTCCAACACTCCGAAGCATGTCGGACGAAAGGAATCCCATGCGTGCCCTCGTCCAAGCCGCCGTCCTCGTCGCGCTGCGAGCTCTGCGGTGGCGAGCTACGGTTCAAACTGATTGAGCCCGCCAACCGCGTTTATGGCTTGGACGACGAAATATTCGTGTGCGTGTACTGCGGCCACGAGCAAATATACATCGTGGCCCGCGACAGATATGCCGCACGCTGAGTTGGTCTAGCCAGACGGGTCGGCGTTCGCCTTAGCCGAGATTACATAGAGCATTCTCCCAATCGGTGTGTTGCCCACGGTTCCGAGGATTTATTGCGTCCTATTTACAATTGGCCGGCCAAGTAAATTCGGCGCCCGAAAATGCCCATTCAGAAATACCGGCGGGGCTTCACTAGCTCCGAGCACCGCCCGTTGCTGCGCCCGTCACGAGGAGAGTTTGGCTTCGTAAAGGCTCTTTGTAATGTGGTCGTGCAGATCGGGATCCTCGATGATTTCGGCGGCGACCGTTTCATCGCCGAGCCGCTCGGCTTCCGAGAGGCCGCGATCCCAATCGCCAGCTGCAAGATCGCCCTGACCCATCCCATCAAGACGAATAGCTCTGAGCGTGCCGTGCGTCCAAGCGCACTCACTGCCTGGCGCAATGCTGCGATCGCCAGATCGCCAAGGGGCAAGGGATCGAATCCAAGAGCTCCGGTCGGGTTGTGCTCGCCGCGCGCGGGACGTGGCTCACCCAGATCTTCTTCCGGCACGTTATCGAGCATAGCGTCGCGGGCCCTGCGCGCCGTCTTCGCAAGAGCTGCGATCCGCCGCGCTCCTTCCACCGTCAGCTCTTGAAGCATATGGCGGCTCCTCTTCTTACTAACTCCAATCCTAAAGCCACGTGAGAATGCAGACGTCTCACTCGAAGGAAGGCTCCCAGCATAGTCACACCCGCTAACGACCTTAAGGACAGAGAACTCTGTTCGAGAGGCGCTTGGTCAAGCCCATACCCTGTTAGGCTGAAATAGAGAGGCCGCATTGCGATAAATCAATGTGGTTGTTCTTTCAGAGCGGTCGGCTCGGCTCATCGGAGCGACTTCATGCATGATGCCGACTGCATAGCTTTCTTGTAGTGGGTTTTGCCGCACCTCGACTTGCGCTGGCAGGGCTTTCGAAGCCAAGTCTGCAAACGACTGAAGCGTGCAAATGTCAACGATGGGAAGGAATTCTGTGAGTTTGGAGACGGGGGAACAGCGGCCTCCGGGCCGCAGTCGCCAAGGCACGTCGCAGAGGCCGATGACGTCTGAGCGGGGCCGGGTTTGTTATATTAAGATTCGTGCGCGGTAGTTTGAGGCTCTTGAAATCACTTTGGCTGAGGCGGCGAGACCGTCGTTATGCGAGGCGGAGGGGCCTATGACGAAGTCAGAGAGACGTGCGGTAACGGTCCTCCTCACAGAGGAACACCTTCACAAAATGATCGGGGAGCATTTAATCAAGGAGGACGAGATAAGTGATCGGGTCATGCTCGCTCGCATCGTGCAAAAGCTGCTGGACAATAGTTTGGGGCTACCGGACAGGCCGTGGCACGATTGGGACGAGTGGGTGAAGGGACTTGAGTGACCGCTTTTTTCGGGACGCCGCGCAGAGCGCCCTGACCCCGGCCAGGACACATTCGGCGCCATCCAGGAAGTCGTTCGCATGCTGGAGGCGGATTCCGAGACCGACGGGTCGAAGGTCACCTTGAGGCGCTGACCCCAGGCCCACCGACTCTTCTCCATCACGCGCGCCTTCTGCCTAAGGATCAGCAGTCGTCCGAGCCGTCGCCTCACCGCCTCGACGTAAGCCGCTCGCTCAGCGGAGCCATAGAGCTGGCTAGCCCCTTGAAGCCGGATAAGTTCCCCGCATGGAAAGAAATGCTGCTAGGCTAGCAGTGCGCGGGCGGCCCGACTCCATTGGGCTATTGCCCCACTTTCCTATGAGACAAGCGGGTGTTGGTGAGAGCCCGTGCACGCCTAACGCCGCCACGCGGCGCGCGCGCGCGGAAGGATGCAAAGCTTATGACCATCGAACCCGCGAGCCGTGCACGGTTCGAAGGGTTGGGACTTACTCTTATGCGCATCGATGTCCCAGTTGGCGCCGTAATTTCAGACAACCTGCGCGATCAAGTCCTAGAATGGATAGCTGAACAGGAAGACGCGCAAACCCGCCGAGAGTCCTGGCGCTTCAGGGTCATGATTTTCTTAACCGCAATTGAAGCCACAGCCGCATGCATAGCAGCGTGGCCTGTGATCAAAGCGCATTAGGCAGACGCGCGCCTCCGCCTACACGATCCACCCGAGCTCGCACGCCTTGTCGTTGGCTGCGCGCCAGGCGCGAGAGTAAAACTCTGCTTGCGTCATTGGTGCGCGCTGCTCCTCTCGGCCCGAGTGGGACTTGGTGAGAAGCTGCTGAGGGAAGGCTGCCGCCCTGTAGTACGTCACGACGTAGCTCGTGCCGGGCAGCGTGACGACGATGTCGTCGCCCTGCACTTCGACGTTAAGGTCGCGGTTATCCGTCATCCGCCGATACTAGCGCCGCAAAAAAGGGCCGGTGCGAGGCCGGCCCCCTGCACTTCGACGTGGAGGTCGGCAGTCATCCGACAACCAGAGCCAGCGCGATCATTGCCGCCGCGCCTCTAGCCACCTCAGCGAGATCGAGCTTCCGGTTCGCGAGCCAGATACGGAAACGTAGCCACAAAACCCTGAGCAGGATCACAAGGGGCTCCAAACACGATCGTCATCTTGACGGCCCCGAAGCTGCAAATCAAGGCGGTTGCGAGCCACCGCAACCACAGATACCGACCTAAAGAGCTGCATAGTCAAGGTGCAAACTACACTGGTTGCGAGTCCTCGCAAGCACCGATACGGGAGGGTTCTCGTACCGCGATCCCTCGCTGCCAGGTAAAGAATCGCTTTTATGAATCAACTCAACGCCTTTCCAAACGCGTCGAGTTGGCAGCGGCTACATTCTATCTGGAAGAAGGAAGCACCTAACAAAGACGAGGGCCATCATGGATTTTTGGAAGAAGTTCGTCGTGGAGCCCGATGTTAAGTTTAAACTTGGCAACATTGATCCAGCCTACACAGGCAAGCACGAGAGCCATGACAGCGCTGCGGCCGAACTTGCGCGTCACACCGCAAGCCTCGCGCAACTGCAGTACAGGCTATACGCGGAAGGCAAGCGATCTCTTCTCATTGTATTGCAGGGCCTCGATGCGGCGGGAAAAGACGGCGTCATCCGCCACGTCATCAGCGGTACGAATCCGCAAGGGGTAAATGTAGCCTGCTTCAAACAGCCCACGCGTGAAGAGCTCGCCCACGACTTCCTTTGGCGCGCCCACAATCATACGCCGGCTAAGGGCGAGATCATGATTTTCAACCGCTCGTACTACGAGGATGTACTCATCGTACGGGTGCACGATATCGTGCCGAAGTCGGTCTGGTCAAAGCGCTATGATCGCATTTGCGAGTTCGAAAGGTTGCTTGTTCAGGCCGGCACACACGTCATTAAGTTCTATCTCCATATTAGTCCGGAAGAGCAGCTCGCTCGATTCAAAATGCGGCTCGATGATCCGCATCGGAATTGGAAGATCCGTAATTCAGATTATACCGAACGCGAATACTGGCCAGCCTATATCGAATCTTTCGAAGACGCCATGCTCAAGACGAGCACGACGCGCGCACCCTGGTACGTTATTCCGTCAAACCATAAGTGGTTTCGCGATCTAGCGATTTCACGCATTCTCGTTGAAACACTCGATGAGATGGATCTTAAACTTCCCAAGCCTTCGGTTGATCTACAAGCAATCCGTGTCCAGTACCATTCGGCGACGATTGAGCAAGTATAGGACCAACGGCTCGACGCTCATCCAGGTGAAGGGACGAAGCAGGGACGCACACGAACGTCCTAACCTCATTGCACAATTCTCAACGTGCCGAAGGCTCGATAAACGTGTAGCTGTCGCTTGGCATGCCGTGGAATCGGGTCAAATTTGGTGACACCCGCATGAGTGGCGTCGCGTCAATTTAAATCCGCACCTGATGACCGCACACCCATGAGCGCCGCTCCTTCATACCAAAGCTTGGGTCTGCTTCTCGGATTGAGCTTTTTTCTCGGCTTGGCGTTCGAGGATTTCTTCGCGCAGGCAAAGACGAGACGCCCAGGCGGCGTTCGCACGTTCCCTTTGTTGGCTCTGGCCGGAGGCATGCTCTATCTCTTCGAGCCAGTGCATCTCATTCCATACACAGGTGGTCTTCTGGTGCTCGGGGCTTGGCTCGCCGTCTTTTACCGCGAGCATATTCGTGAACGCGACGAGCAAGAAGAGCCGAATGTCGGCCTAGTGGTTCTACTGCTCAACGTTCACGCCTACCTGCTCGGCGCAATCACTTTGGCATTGCCCAATTGGATCGCTGTCGGGACCACGGTAGCCGCGGTTTTGCTCCTCACTGGTCGTGAACGACTTCACGAGCTCGCACGTCGCGTTGAGATGAAGGAGATTACTACTGCGGGTCAATTTCTAATTCTAACCGGCCTCATCCTTCCGCTGCTTCCAACCGAACCCGTTACAAGACTCACGAGCATCACCCCCCGCCAAGCTTGGCTCGCATTGGTCGTCGTCTGTACGCTTTCCTATGCAGGCTATCTTGCCCAACGCTACTGGGCCCCAGCAGCGCGCGGCCTATGGATGGCAGCTTTGGGAGGTCTTTACTCGTCCACCGCGACGACCGTTGTTTTGGCGCGCCAAGCCAAATCCGACGAATCATTACGAAGGCAAGCACAAGCTGGAATCACTCTGGCCACCGGGATTATGTATCTGCGCATCCTAGCAATCGTGGCGGTCTTCAACTTTACGCTTGCGCAACGTCTCGTCATTCCACTAGTTGGCCTTTCGTTGGCTGCGGTGCTGATCTGCGCACTCCAATATTGGTTTCTGCGACCATCGCCATTGGAGCCACAACGCAGACCGGTCAGCCCGAATCCCCTCGAACTCGGCGCTGCGGCCATTTTTGCTGCTCTGTTCGTTCTCACCTCATTACTGTCAACATGGGTAACGACGGAGTTCGGCATTGCCGGTATCTATTCACTCGCTGCCGTAATCGGGATAACCGATATCGACCCCTTCGTTCTCAATTTGGCGCAAGGTGGCACTTTAGGCATTCCAATTGATGCGATCGCGGCGGCTATCCTCATCGCCGCGTCGTCCAATAATTTGCTCAAGGCAGGCTATGCAGTCTTGTTTGCCGGCGGCCGAGCCGCCATGCCGAGCGCGGCTGTGCTTGTTGTCCTCGCATGCGGCGGTGTCGCAATTGCTATTGCAATGGGCGGCTTTTGGGCCGTGAGGTCGTGAACCGGCGCCGGCTGGGGCCCGTCAGATCTGGATCGGTGGCAAAGTCAAGTCTCGGTGGTTGCAGGCCCCGCAACCATCAAGAACGTACCGCCGGCTCCCGAGGAGGCGGCGGTCGTTTTTTGTTGGGCGAAGGCGAGGATTTGAGCCAGTGCACCGACAATAATGACCTCGCAGCGGCCACGCTCTTGGCCCGGATGGACTTCGATCCGATTGATAAGGGAACGGATGCTTTCGACAGCCTGCGGGCGTGTCGCCTCATGATCCAACACCCGTTCCAAACTGGCGACCTTTCTGCGGTATAGGTCGGGGAGATTGGGATGGATCGCGATCTCCATGTCGCCTTGTTGGGCCTTCAAATCGGCGGTGAAAAGGCGCCAGCCTCAGCCAAGCCGGATAAAAGGTCTTTGCGCAACGTGACACCAGATTTCAGTCTGGAGAAGGCCGCGGAATAACCCAACAGACTTACCCGGGCCGGCAGATCTGAACGGGGACGACCGCGACAAGCAGCATCGCTGCGGCCCGGCGGCTGCAGTCTTTTGCGTCACACGGGTTCACCGGATTCCTCTGGAGTACACTGGGGTTCAACTTCGTAAAATTATCGGCCCGCCAACAGCCGCGGATTCTCGCGCACTGATTTCGGGACAGGTGCGCCAATAGCTGCCCTTGTTAGGTCTGGGCAATGGGATACGACGACCTAGTGTCGGGCTCCATGGCGCATCGTTACCCGCATCGGCATGCCACCCTTCGGCAGCAGTACCACGCGCGAGACCGGTATAGGCTCCTGCCCGGGCGGGCTCTCGAACCGGGCGGCGCGGACGAACGTGGCCAGC
>Ga0116219_10003427_pt1 | contig 12543 bp, 10 predicted proteins | sample Sb_taG_4_FD_91019 | JGI IMG/M metagenome (GOLD analysis project Ga0116219, IMG submission 91019) | Peat soil microbial communities from Weissenstadt, Germany - Sb_50d_6_BS metaG | ecosystem: Environmental > Terrestrial > Soil > Wetlands > Peat | place: Germany: Weissenstadt | collected 2010-09-21
ACCGCCAGCAGCGACTGGCCGAACGGCGCCCGCGCCAGCCGCTCGACCGTCGATATCACCGGAACCAGGTAGCGGTCGAAGATTTCGATTTGCCTCTCCGACTGGGCTTCGAGTTTCAGAATGTGGGAGTTCGTCCACCACCCTAAGAAGCCGACGAGGTTCAAGTATTGTGTCTTCCGGATGCGTAACCCGGTTCGGTCCGCCAGGCGGCGGATCGCGCCGCGGCTGTAGCGCCGGTAATGGCCGAGGTTTTTGTCGATGGGCCCATACAGCGATTGAAATGCGGGAAGAAGCAGGACCATTACGCCTCCGGGGACCAGAACGGAAGCCATGGCTTTCAGGGCTGCGCCGTCATCCTCGATGTGCTCCAGCACGTTGAGGCAGACGCAGCAGTCCGGGCGGAACCTGGCCACCTCGTAGAATTCCGGATCGAGGACGTCACATACGAAGGCGTGAAGGTTGTCCCGATCCGCGTACCGGCATTTCAGCCGCTGGATGCATTCCGGTTCGGCGTCCACCGCGATGACGGCGTCCCGGTCCAGTATCGTCCCAGTGAAATTCCCAAGCCCGCATCCCACCTCCAGGACCCTGTGGCCCAGTTCTTTCCGGACGAGACGGTTCTGCCACGCGAAGTAATTCTTCGCCTTCGTCATTCGGTCCTGGTCTTCCAGTGTGTAAGTCGCCCTGTCCACTGCCCTTGAGCCCATTTTAGTGCACATCGGCTAAACGCCGCCGTCGGATGCTTGCCGCGCGCCGTCTCTGGGAGAATATGGGTTTGGCATGCCCTGGTCCGATCTGCTTCGCTCGCTTTCGCACCCCATGGGTTTCGGTCCAGCCGATTTCCTGGATCTGGCGCTCGCCGTGTTGCTGGTCCTGGTCGCGCTGCTCTGGCGCCCCTGGATTGAGCCGAATGCCAGCCGGATCGCCCAGCGGACCGGTTGGTGTATGTTGCTGCTGGCAGCCTCACCAGTGGCGCTCCGGCTGCTCCTTCTGGGACATCATCCGGTCCCTACGCCCGATGTTTATGACGAGTTCTCACACTTGCTGGTCGCCGACACGCTACGGCACTTTCGCCTGGCCAATCCCCCACACGCGCTGCCCCAGTTTTTCGAAACGTTCTTTGTCCTTCAGGAGCCCACGTATAGTTCGATCTATCCCATCGGACCAGGCCTCGCGCTGGCCATCGGGTGGAGCATCTTTGGCCTGCCCTGGGCCGGAGTCCTTCTGGCGGTAGCGGCCTTTTGCTCGCTCTGCTACTGGATGCTGCGCGGTTGGACGACACCGCGCTGGGCGCTCTTGGGAGGGGTACTGGCGGTCATCGAATTCGGCCCGCTGAACCCGTGGACTAACAACTACTGGGGCGGCGACCTGGCAGCCGCGGCAGGGTGCCTGGTATTCGGTGCGCTGCCCAGGCTTCGTGCCCACGGCCGTACCCGTGACGCCTTGTGGTTAGGCGCTGGCCTGGGCCTGCACCTGCTCATTCGCCAGTTCGAGTCTGTGTTTCTGTTCCTCGCCGTGATTCTGTTCTTCCTGCCGGAACTTCGCAATGCCGGCCGCATCCGTCCCCTGGCCGGACTGGCGGGAGCGGTGGCCCTGGCATTACTTCCCGCGGTTTTGCTGACGCTTGCGCAGAACCGGATGGTGACGGGCAGTTGGACGACCGTGCCTGAAATGCTCAGCCAGTACCAATATGGCGTGCCGGCGTCGGTCACTTTTCAAGCCAATCCGGTCCCGCACCGGCAACTTACCCCGCAACAAGCGATGGATTACAAAATGCAGCTCTCGTTCCACGAGGGCCCCGAAACGTTGTCGAGCTATTTCCTGCGCCTCGAGTACCGCGTGCGTTTCTACCGCTTCTTCTTCCTCCCTCCGCTCTACCTGGCCGCCGTGGCCTTCTTTGCCAGGCTGCGGGAGTACCGGTTCGTCTGGGTCGTTTTCGCTTTGGCGATCTTCGCCCTCGGCACCAACTTCTTCCCGGCCTTCCAATTTCACTACAGCGCCGCGGTCACTTGTCTCTTCATTCTGGTAGCCGTAACCGGCCTCCAACAAATCGCACGCCTGGCCATCCGCGGACGCCCGGTGGGGCAGGAGGCCGCCGGGCTGATTGTTTTGCTCTGTGGCGCGCAGTTTCTTTTCTGGTACGTACAGCACGTTGCCGACGACCGGGAATTCTCCCTGGCCGCCCGGCAGTACGAGACCTGGAACGGGATCAACCACCAGAATCCGGCGCGGCGCATTATGGTCGCTCGCGAACTGGCCCGGATTCCAGGTCAGCTCCTGGTGTTCGTCCACTACCAGCCGCAACACATTTTTCAGGATGAGTGGGTTTACAATGCGGCCGCCATCGATGTCGCAACAGTGGTCTGGGCGCGCGACCTCGGTCCGGCGGAGAACGAAAAGCTGTTGCGCTACTATCCCCAGCGCACCGCGCTCCTGCTGGAGCCGGACTTCCGGCCGCCCCGGTTGGGCCCATACGAGCCCGGCGGCGAGAGCTCGCCTAAAGACGATCGGATTCCCCGCGCCGTTCAATAAGGGCAAACTCGAATGTCCTGGTGAAATGGAGTCGAGGAAGCGCCGAAGGGACAGCGGTTGAACGTGGGGTAATGCGTGCCGGCCCAGAGGGCTCCGACCGCATTTCGATGAAGCTTCCCGGTGTTGCCGCTTCAACCTTGGCTGCTATCGCCGCTCCGTGATCACGCACCACGGCCAGATATTGAACCCGAGCACGACCAAGGCGAGTTTCCGGCCCGTCAGATTTTGCTGGCGCCTGATGTTTTGATCGGACGTAACCATCACGTCGAACCCCGCCGCTTCCGCCGCCTTGAGAAGCTCGCCGACCGGGACGCTTTTATCAAGCACGATGCGCAATGCGGTGACTCTTGGCGTAGGTCAAAAATCGACTCGATACGATCCCGCGGTACCTCAAACTGTTCCGCGATTTCGGCGACGCTCACGCTATAGTCGAAGTTATCGACAATCGCGTTGACCGGCATCCGCGTGCCGAGCAGCACAGGAGCGCCGCTTTGCACTCCCGGCTTGACTTCGACGAGCGGGCATTCCGACCAGTCGATGTTTTCTTTCGCAGCCATTGGCGACCTCCCGTCCACTATGATTCCATGGTTCCGCTCAGAAGGCCAACAATGGCTATTGGGCACCCTCGTGAGACTCAACTTGCTACCATAAGACTGACGAGACCCAGCCATGCCGGACCTATCCACGCACAAGTCCGGGGACCTGCCTTCGGACGCTAAAGCGATTCTGGAAGCACTCCTCGGCCGCCATCTCGCGGATGATGAAGAGGTCAGCATTTGGGCATCGCGCCCGCACGCGGCGCCCACAGGGCCAGCGCGCCGGGAAGCATGGCATCAACTGAACGACCATCTGGATCGAATGGCGGCAAAAGCCGGCGGGCCGGTGGAAGAGATCGAAAAGCTGGTTGACGAGGTATGCGATGAGGTCCGGCACGGGCCTCGGTGAGAGTTCTTCTTGACACCAACCTCCTTGTCCGGGCGGCAATCACGCCGGAAGGCTCGGCGCGGGCAATCCTGCGATTGATCGAAGAAAGCGAGGAGCACGCACTCGTTATATCCGCTTATCTCCTCAGTGAAGTTGCCGACGTCCTGTCCCGTGACCGGATTCGCGCCCGTTGGCCACTCACCGACGAGGAGGTCCGCTCGTACTGTGAGTTCCCCGCTCGAATCGGAGAGGAGGTTTCTGCTCAGCCGTTACCACCGATCATCGAAGATCCTAAAGACCAACCCATCATCGAAGCAGCCGTCGCCGGAACTGCGGCTGTGATCTGTACGTTTGACGCCCATTTTTACAGGCAGCCGGTTCTGGCGTTTTGTGCTACACGCGATATCCGGGTCATGAACGACGCCGATCTCCTGCAATCTCTGCGCCGCCACATCTGACCGAGACCATGCGCTTCAGGTCACCCCTACCCGCCATACTGTTTTCCTGCGGCGTCCTGTTCAGGGGTTTCGGCGCCATCACCCATACAATTTCAAGTTGAGCCGGTCGCCCCGGGCCGGTTTGTTGCGGCTGGTCGCCGCGGCGCGTATAGACGGGGGTCGACGGCGGTACGGGAGGCCTCGAAGGTTTGGTCGCTCATAGAGTTCTGCGCGGCGACTGCATTCGCGCTAAATTAAGGCAATAAGGGTTTAATATGATCTATCGCGCCCTGACAGTGGCGAGGGAATGCGAAAGCGGCGGCGACCGCATTGCGGCTCTGGTGGCCAAGCGCCTGGGCTGGAAACTCCTCGACAGCGCCCTGATCGAGGAAATCGCCAATCTCGCCCACGTGGATCCGCAACTCGCCCGCAAATTCGATGAACGGGTGGACTCGTGGCTGCACCGGATCAGCCGCCGCGGTCTCTGGTATGGCGCCTTCGATGCCGTGGCCGTGCTGCCCGAGACCGCGGTCTTCGACGCCGAAACCATGGCCCTGCTGGCAAGCGCGGCCATCGAACACGCCTGGGAAGCCGGCCATTGCGTCATCGTGGGGCGCGGCAGCCAGTGCGTCCTGCAGAGCCGGCCGGACGTCTTTCACGTTTTCCTATTTGCGCCCTTCGCCGGCCGCGTGGCGAACGCCCGCCTGCACGCGGGTCCCGCCGCGGATGCCCCCGAAAGGATCCGGGCGGTCGATGCGGAGCGCGCGCGCTACGTGCAAATGAATTTTGGCCAGGAATGGCGGGACCCCCATCTCTACGATCTGATGATCGGCTCGAAGCTCGGCGCGGAACGGGTGGTCTCGACAATTCTGGCCGGAATGGGCAACCCCATTTAATGGCTTCTACCCGTGGATAAGCAATGTCACCCACAAACAAATGCCTCGGGATTTCCCTCGAAGCCGCCGCTTCTTGCGGCTTGCTGGCGGCGATCCTCCTGACCGGATGCGCGGCATCGGGCCAGAAGACCGGAGCGGCTCAAGCGCCGTCTGCAGCCGTTGTCGTGATGGAGGTGGCGGCCGCCGATGTCCCCATCTTTGCGGAATTCGCGGCGCAAACCTATGCCCGCGACATGGTCGAGGTCCGCGGTCACGTAGAAGGCTACATCGAAAAGTGGAATTTTCGCCCGGGCGCCGAGGTCACTGCCGGCCAGACGCTGTACGTGCTCGATCTTCGCCCGTACGATGCCGCCGCGCAGCAGGCCAAAGCCAACCTCCACCAGAGCGAAGCCGACCTGGAGTTTGCCAGCAAACAGGTCACCCTCCTGCAGGCGCAGGCTAACCTGGCCTCCGCGGAGGCAAGCCTGGTGAAGGCCCGGCAGGACGTCGACCGTCTCACCCCGCTGGTCCAGGCCGACGCCGCGTCCCAACAGGACCTGGACGCCGCCGCCGCCGCGCTGAAAGTCAACCAGGCGAACGTCGCCGCCTTGAAAGCTACCGTCGAGCAGGCCGGCCTTTCCACGCGCACCCAGATCGCCTCTATGCAGGCCAAGGCCGAGGCGCAGCAGGCCGCCCTGAAAGCCGCGGAGCTGAACCTGCAATACGGCACCATCCTTGCGCCCATCAGCGGCCGCATCGGCGATACCCTGATTCCGGTCGGCGGCCTGGTGACACCCAATTCGGCCCAGCCGCTTACCACCATCGTGCCTCTCGACCCCATCTGGGTCCGTTTCAAGGTTACGGAATCGGAGTACCTGTCGTGGACCCGCGAGGGCGGACTGCCCGGCGCGGCGTTGCCGCTCACTTTGATTCTCGCCGATGCGTCCGAATTCCCTTCCATCGGCCACATCGAGAATTCGCTCAACCAGGTGGACCCTAAGACCGCCACCTTCGAGCTGCAGGCGCGCTTCCCCAACCCCCGGCACACCATGCTTCCCGGACAGTTCGGCCGTGTCCGGGTGCAGGTGGCCGAGCGTAAGAACGCCATCCTGATTCCGCAGAAAGCCGTCCAGCAGTTGCAGAGCGTGCAGACGGTCTACACCGTCGGCCCGGACAACAAAGTCGAAATGAAGCCAGTGACCACCGGGGACCGAGTGGGCAATTCCTGGGTCATCGAACAGGGCCTCCAGCCTGGTAATCGCGTGATCGTGGAGGGCCAGCAGAAAGTGAGGCCCGGAAGCAAGGTCCAGCCGCAGCCGTATCGCGCGCCTGAATCCGCGCCGGCGATTCCGCGGAAGGCGAGGACCTGAACCATGGCACGGTTCTTCATCGATCACCCCGTTTTCGCGATGGTGATCGCCATCGTGATCGTCATCCTGGGGAGCGTCGCCATACCCAATCTTCCCCTGGCCAGTTACCCCGACGTGGTCCCGCCCGTGGTGCAGATCAGCACCAGCTATCTGGGGGGCAATTCGCAGGACATCGAAAAGACCGTAGCCCAGCCCATCGAAGAACAGTTGTTCTCCCTCGACGGCATGATCTACTTCATGTCCAACAGCGCCAACGATGGCAGTCTCTCCATCAATGTGACCTTCAGGCTCGGCACCAATCCGGACATCGCCACGGTGCAAACGCAGAACCGCGTGAACATCGCCATGCCGCGGCTCCCCCCGGACGTGCAGCGCCAGGGCGTGGTGGTCAAGAAGGTCTCAACCGCCTTTCTCACCAGCGTGAGCCTGATTTCTCCGGACAACCGATACGACTCTCTGTTCCTCACCAACTACGCGCAAATCAACCTGTTGAACCAGTTGGCCAGCGTCGAAGGTGTGGGCGAGGCGCGGCTTGGCGCCGCCCAAGTCTACTCCATGCGCATCTGGGTGGATCCCGACCGTATGGCGCAATTGGGAGTCACGGCCAGCGACATCAACGACGCCATTGTGGCGCAAAACCGGCAGAATCCCGCGGGATCGATCGGCCAGCCGCCTTCGCCCGCCGGCACCGCGTTCCAGTATTCGGTAAGCGCCCAGGGGCGCCTCGCGACTCCTTCCGAATTCGGGGACATCGTGTTGCGGTCCCGCCCGGACACCGGCCTGCTGCGCATTCGCGACATCGGCCGGGTGGAGCTCGGGGCTGCCACCTACAGCGGCTTCAGCCGCGTCAACGGCGCCCCCTCGGGCAACCTCATCATTTACCTTTCCCCCGGCGCCAACGCCGTCGCCACCGCCGACCGCGTCCGCCGGTTCTGCGAAGACGCCAGGAAGACCTTTCCCCCGGGAATGGACTACCTCATCCCGTACGACTCCACCGTGTTTGTCCGCTCGGCCATTCACGAAGTGATGATGACGTTGTTCGAAGCCACGGGGCTGGTGATTATCGTGGTCTTCCTGTTCCTGCAGAACTGGCGCGCCACGCTGATCCCGCTGCTCACGGTGCCGGTGGCGATCGTGGGCACCTTCGCTTTGTTCCCGCTGCTGGGATTCTCCATTAACATGACCAGCCTGTTCGGCCTGGTGTTGGCCATCGGCATTGTGGTGGACGACGCCATCGTTGTGGTGGAGGCCGCCCAGCGTCACATCGACGAGGGCGCGGGGCCGCGCCTGGCCACCATCCGAGCCATGCAAGAGGTGTCCGCGCCCGTGGTGGCGATTGCCTGCATTCTGGCCGCGGCGTTCATCCCGGTGGCTTTCCTGGGCGGAATCAGCGGACAGATCTACAAGCAGTTCGCCCTGACCATCGCGGTATCGGTGCTGATCTCCGCTTTCAACGCCCTGTCCTTGAGCCCCGCCCTGAGCGCCATACTCCTGCGGCCCAAAATGCAGACGCGCGGCCCGTTGGGGCGCTTCTTCAACGGGTTCGACCGCGCGTTTGAGTGGACCCGCGGCCGTTATCTGGAGGGCGTGGGCGCGCTCATCCGCAAATCGGCGCTGGCGATGCTGGGGCTGTTCTGCTTCTGGTTCGCGGCCGGCTCACTGTTCCGCCACCTTCCCACCAGTTTTCTTCCCGATGAAGATCAGGGCACCATTTACGTTACCGTCCGCCTGCCCGACGCCGCTTCCGCGGAGCGCGCCAGCACGGCCACCCACACAGTGGAAGGGATCGTCGGCAGGATTCCTGGCGTATCGGGCACCTTTACTCTCGGCGGCCTGGACATCTCCACCCGGACCTCCAGTTCGAATGTCGCTACTGTGATCACCCGTCTGAAACCGTGGGACGAACGCACCACCCCGGAACTGCAGTTCCGCGGCATTATCGCCAGCATCCAGCGGGAACTGGCCGTTGTGCCGGAAGCCAGCACCAACGCCTTCGGCCAACCTCCCATCCAGGGACTGAGCACCACCGGAGGGTTCCAATTCATGCTCGAGGACCGTACCGGTATGGGTGTCGAGGACCTGGCCCAGGTTGCCGACCTCACGGCCCAGGCCGCCCGCGAACGCCCGGAGATTGGAAACGTGGTCAACACTTTCCGCTCCAATGTCCCCTCCTATAAAGTGAATCTCGACCTGGATAAGGTCCAGACCCTGGGCATTCCCCCCACAGACGCCTACGCTGCCTTGCAGACTTTCCTCGGCGGGCTCTATGTGAACGACTTCAACGTGTTTGGCCGCACCTGGCAGGTGATGGTTCAGGCCAAGCCGGAATTCCGCACCGAGCCCCGCGACATCGACCGCTTTTACGTGCGCACCGGCGGAGGGGACATGGTCCCGCTGGGCACGCTCTCCACCGTCACGGCCACGGCCGGGCCCGACGTGATCTACCGCTACAACCGGAATCGGGCCGTCCAGTTGATCGGCACTCCCGCCCCCGGCTACAGCAGCGGCCAGGCGGTCCAAGCCATGGAGGAAGTGGCCGCGTCCACCCTACCCGCCGGCTACAGCTACGAATGGACGGGAACCACCTACCAGGAGAAAGAGGCCCAGGGCCACGAAAGCTTCATCTTCGGCTTTGCCGCGGTGCTCGTCTTCCTGTTCCTGGCCGCCCTGTACGAGAGCTGGTCGATCCCCTTCGCCGTCCTTCTGGCGCTGCCGTTGGGTCTCTTCGGAGCGCTGTTCGCCGTCTGGCTGCGCGCCTATCCCTACGATATCTACACCCAGATCGGTATCGTCACACTGATCGGCCTGGCGGCCAAGAACGCCATTCTGATCGTGGAATTCGCGCGCACCCGCTACGAGGCGGGGCACTCCATCCGCGAGGCCGCCCTGGAAGCCGCGCGCCTCCGCCTGCGCCCCATTCTGATGACCTCGTTCGCTTTCATCCTGGGAGTCACGCCCCTGCTGATGGCCCATGGGGCCGGCGCCGCTTCCCGGCGCTCGCTGGGCACCGCGGTCTTCGGCGGCATGAACGCGGCGACGTTGCTGGCCATCTTTATCGTGCCGGTGCTCTTCGCGGTGATTCAGAGTGTCGCGGCGCGCAAGCCGAAGCCGGGCATTGAACCCGTGACGGAGGCCCAATGAGAGTGTGCTCTCGGTCTGTTCCTCGCCGGCTGCACGGTGGGACCCAGCTACCAACGCCCTGCCCTGCCGGCGCCCAGCCAGCATCGTGGCGACGCAGCGCCTTCCGCGATGAGGACTTTGGATGGGGTCGATGCCGCTGCCGATAGCTGCCAGCAACCCGACCGCCAGCGCCTTCCGATGTGCGCAGTTCGATGAGCACTATTTAAGCCACTGGCGAAGCTCCGCGCGTGAAGAAGGGTACGAATTAGAGCCAGCCTTCGCGGGGACGGCAAATCGCATGCGCGGCCACTCGAAAGCGACGGACCCGCCAGACTCAGACCCACCCGAATCTCGGGCGCCCCGCAGTCGATTATGATGAACAATCAGGAGTCCGAAGAACGTGTGGATCGTACGAGTCGCGCTCGACCGGCCGTACACCTTTGTCGTTTTGGCACTGCTGATCCTGGTGATCAGCCCACTGGTCATTCTGCGCACCCGTGTCGGAATGCAAGCGCTCTCGCAGATTGGCGGACCAGGGGCCGGGGGGCGGCACGCGGTCCGGGTGACGCTGATGTACCCGGTGTGTCGATTTATTATTCATGAGGTTGTAACCTCCTTGGTTTCTGCGGGTTGCGGAGACGGGTCGAAATCGGGTGACGATGATTGAAGGTTTTGTGGAAAATCATCGTCACCCGAGAGGGGCCGGATATGGGCCGTGTGACGCACCTTGCGGGTCTTCCAAGTCGGGCCGATGCCCGGCGACGGTCGTCTTGATCGGTTCCACAAATGTTCCTCCAAGAAAGAAAAACCGCTCAAGGTGAGCGGCCGGTTTTATTTGCAATCAGCAAGTTACAGGGGAAAACCGCTAAAAAATGAGCGGTTTTCACGGCACGTCCGGGACGAGTCGCGCCGGGTTTCTCCATCTCTTACTTGCGGTTTGGGTTCTTCCCCGAAAATGCAGCCGGACGGGCCGACGATGTTACTGCCCGGTTGCTTGAAACCGTCCGCGACACTTGGGGCGCAAGTCTCTTCCTGATTTAAATCTAGCAGACAGATGAGCGGAGACCGGCGTCTTCGCGCCGGGTGGGCCGGAGTAAGTAGTCTTAGAATCAGCGAAAGAGTGGATGAAAATAAAGTTCGTTCCTTGGTGACTGTGATTTTTGAGGGAGGCGGATTCAGAGTGCTGGGGTAGTGGGCGACGATTGGCCAGGGGGCGGTTGTGGACGAGGCAGGAGCTATCTCAACCAGAGGGCGTTTCGAGACTTCCAGATGGGCGACCATACGGGGGTGGACGCACCAGCTAAGCTCACAGGGATTCAACTCGTGAGGATTTAGATGCTCTCTTGTCGTGTTTCGCTCTGTAGATAAGTACCGCCATCCGGGCCACCAGCAGCATCCCCATCGCGGCCGGCCAGAATGGCCCCAGCGCGAACCACGCCGCTCGCGGTCCCGGTACTGCGCCCGCGGCGAAAGAATACTCGAGCTCAATCGACCTCTGCGCCTCGTCCCGCGTCTGCCGCCTCACCACAAGCCCGTCGGAGGGAGCCGCAAGGCAATTCACCAGGTATGCGCTGACTTGCGGCAGATGCCGATTTTCGAAACGCAACTTGTGCCCGCTGCGCGCAGTGCGCAGTTTTATCCCGATCGTGCCCAATCCCTCCCTCATGGCTTCGAGGGTCGGAAAGTTGCTTTCGATCAACGACAACGGCGCCAGTACGCCATCCACTCGCAGTTCCACCTCCCGTGCCACTCGGCCCACATAGGCCCGCTCTTCTCCCGAGGAAATCCGTCCGTCGCGATCCTGGTCGATCACAGCCATCAATACCGGCAGCATGGCAACGCCCGGCGTCAAGTGGATCTCCACGTCAATGCCGTCCCGCGTCACTCCGATCAGGGTGGCCTGCAAATACTCGTCCAGCCGGTGTGCGGCCGCGCCTCCAACCAGAGACAGCGCGAGCAGCGCGCTCACTCCCATTCGCCTCATCGTGATGGTACGCGTGTGGAATCGCGCAAGCACTCAATGCCCCACTGACTTCTTCCCGTAATCGTTCGTCGGATCGCGGTAAATCGTATGGATGTGCATCGTCGGGTCGCCCCCAAGCGGCTGGGGCGCGTACTCGATCACCACTGTCGGTCCCTGAATCCGATAGTACGCCGGCATCCCGTTGGTGGTTGGTCCGCTCCACGCGAACCACGTTGCAGACAGATTCGCCTTGATCTCCGCCATGCGCGCCGCCGCTGCCTGTTCGTTGACAATCCCCGCCCATTCACCCACCAGTTCCAGCAGCATCGCCTGCTGGCTCGCGTTCATCGCGGAACTCTTGATGCCCTCTGGCTGGATCGTCTTTCCGTCCTGCCCCGGCCCCAGGACCAAGTCGGCCACCTTGTAATTGAGAATCGCCTGCTTTCGCTGCCCTTCGTCGAGCGCATTAATCAGCGCAAAGGCCTTGTCGTTCTCGGCTCCGAGCGGGCGCACGGTCTTGCCGTCCACCGTATACTTCGCGGGCTGTGCCGCCGTGAGGCTGGGTGTGAGAATCCCATCGAGACCCACTATGGTAATATTCAGCGCCAGATGATGGCCGCCGAACTGCAGCATCCAGGGGTCCTTCACGGAGGGCTTACCTAGAATTGAAATGTAGAACAAGTCGCGCCCGAACATCGACCCGCGCCCGCCGCTGGCGACTTTTAGCGCCTCGTCGCCTTCGACGATCGCGAGCACTTTCTCATAACCGCGCTTGCTCAGGGTGGCGGCCAGCAGCTCCATCACCGCTTTCCTCTGCGGCTCGCTCAGATCGCCCATCTTCAGGCCTGCCCGCGGCACCATCGTCGTGGGCAGGTTCGACCACCTCATCCGTTGGGCCGCGTCGTTGAACTCGAACAGCACCTTCGACCGCTGTCCCTCATCAAGCGAACTCAGGAAGCCGTTTGCGCTGGCCACTATCTTGGAAGCGACGCTCAAAGAACTCTGGGCCGACGCCAGCCCGCAGCACAGAACGGCGGCGAGGAAGCTGCTCTTGCTCGGCCCAAGAAGGGTTGTTTTTACCATAGGCGATCTCCTTAACAAGGGTAAAGCAATGCTGTCCCGGCCGGATGACGGCGAATCCGGAAGCTGGGCCGGCCACCTCGTCCGCCGCGTCCAATTTCCGGATGGCCGACCACACGTCCACAGAAGCGAATCTAAACACTACGGCGTTTATCACGAGCAATCCGCATGGTGACAGGAATCCGTCTCATATCTGCGACTTGGGCGTCATGCGTCGCGCTTCACAAGGGGTAAGTCCTGCA
>Ga0116219_10003434_pt1 | contig 12529 bp, 11 predicted proteins | sample Sb_taG_4_FD_91019 | JGI IMG/M metagenome (GOLD analysis project Ga0116219, IMG submission 91019) | Peat soil microbial communities from Weissenstadt, Germany - Sb_50d_6_BS metaG | ecosystem: Environmental > Terrestrial > Soil > Wetlands > Peat | place: Germany: Weissenstadt | collected 2010-09-21
TCTCGTCCGTCTGGCAATTTCGCGCGCAATTCTACGTTGGGAGGCGGTAGCTTCAACTCGTCAGCAGCTGCTCGCGATTTCGGCCGCTTCGGAGCTTCGCCAGCGGCGTCGCAAAGTTCTCGTAGCGCCATGGGCAAGTGGCAGTCATATGGAAACTCTTCCGGCCGGTCAATGCTCGCGTCGGCTCGCATTTCGGGAAATGCGATGGGCGGCGGGTGGCGTTCCTTCGGCAACTTGAGCCGTGGTGGCGGGGCGGAAATGTCTCGCGGCTTTGGGAACTCTCTGCGAAACAATGGCCCATGGCGTTCATTCGGAAATTCAGGAGCTGCTTCCTTTAGCCGAAATAGTTCGGGATTTTCGTCTTTCGGCGGGAGCCGCGCGACGGCATCGAACCTTTACTCGGGCAGTCTGGGATTCGGCTCAAATCACTTTTCGGCAAGTCTGCTGCCACCGTCGCGGTTCTCGTCGTTCTCGTCATTTTCTTCCGGCCGCTCCATCGCGAATTTCGGAGGCTCCAGCTTTGGACTCTCGGGCTTCGGCGCTTCCAATTTCGGAAACTCCACCTTCGGCCGTTCCGGCTTCTCCAATTCGGGCATCGGGTCGGGTGTGTCTCTGATTCCGAATTTGTTCGGTGGCCTTCTTAACTTGGGTACATCGCTCTTCGGTGGGCGGGGCATCCTCGGAGCAAACGCACTTTCACTTGCTGTGCGGCTATTTGTTTCCGCAATCGGCGCGACTGGCTTTGGCCAGGGCGGCTCCGCCGGCGATGACATTGGCTTTGGGCAAGGCGGAATTAGCGGGAATTTCGGTTTACAAGCGGCTCCGGCCTGGCCGGCCTGCGTTCCCGGCGCGCCCCTCTGGGCGCCCGGTCCGGCGGCGGTCGGATATTGCGCGCCTTACGCGTATCAGCCGTATGGCTGGAGCTCCATCGGTTACTTGAGCGGTCCTGGAATCAGGTTCAATTATCGTTGATAGTTCCGGCAAGATTGATTAGAACTTGTAGCAAGCCGCCGTTCATGGAAATGCAATTCGTACAGCCCATTTTCCGCAAGTTACCCGCGGCGAGGGCGGACCGGAAACCTCTGCCGCAAAAGAGGACCACCGCCGCAGATTTCTCAGGAACCGCCATTTCGATGCCGCGCAGACGGGATTGTCCCGGAATGTGCTATCCTCCGCCAACAAACAGGCCTATCGTTCGCGACTACTGAAAGAAGAGAGGAGCCGTCTCATGCGCAACATCATTTTGGGGATTCTCGTATTACTCATCGCATCTTCGGCGAAGGCCCAGACGCCCAAGGCTGCCACCGATATTACTGCCGCCGATGTCCAGGCGTTCATCAAAGGCGCGCCTGAGGATCGCAACAGCGATCGGCCCATTCGCGTGGTCGACGCCGGAGGCTACAACGTCGGCGTCTTTGGCGTTTTTCGCCCGAAGAACGCCCCCATCACCGCGACCGTGCATCAAACCAACGCCGCGGAGACGTACATCATGCTCGACGGAGCCGGCGTGCTGGTGACCGGAGGGACGCTGAAGGCGCCCGCAACCCCGCGCCAGTCGACTCTCGGCAATTGGACGGACCTCGGCAGCAACGGCATTGAGGGCGGCGTCTCGCGACGGCTCTCCAAGGGCGATGTGGTCATCATCCCCGGCGGCGTGCCGCATGGCTGGGCGAGCGCCGAGGGAGATATTACGTACCTGATCGTCCGGTCCGATCCCGAGAAGAAAATCGCACTGAAGTAGCGTGGAGCGCCATCGCAAGCCTGATCGGAAAGTGGCCCTCGGAGCGAGCCACTTTCCGATAGGCGCGCCAGCTCAACCGGTCGATGTAACACCCTCTGATCGGTTGATCTGACAATACTTCCCCTCGAGAATGGATCTGTACGGCAGTCCTCAATTAGAACCTAAACAAGGCAGTGTTCTTCTTGAATCAAAGCTCGCGAACGAAATCAGCTTCGTAGACTCCTTCGAGAAGGCTTCGAGCAAGTGTTGCATCGACCGGTTGAGTTGGCACGACCTATCAGGACTTGGCTCCGGCTTCCGAGGTCCAGTTTTAGTTTTCTGGTTTTCCTCGCGGTCATCTCGGACTTTGTGCAAAAATGAGCAGACTTGCAGTGGGGTACTAAATCAATATGGTCGTATGAAAAAGGAAGACCTGACCCCCAAACAAGTGTCCTCCGTACCCTGTCCTACCTGCGGTGTACCTGCCGGGAAGCGTTGTATCCTGTATTCAGGTGGCTTGCGTTTCGAACCTCACCTAATCCGGAAACTTTCCGCTGCTGCGGCCCTTGAAAGGAAGTGAACTCACCTGGTACTGACAAGCTCCGCCCGGCAAGAATGGCGACGCAGATCCACATGGCCCAGGACGACCTGTCTTAGCTCGGAAAGCTGTCCCCTTTTGCACAGATTTTTCGCCCCACTTTTGGTTGAATCGACATGGAATCTCAGCATGACAACGAGTTGCGAGTCCCATCTCAGGGCGCGTGAAGTTTCACCCAATGAATGAGAGGCGCTCTGGTGGCGTTCAGGAGTGACGTGAGTGGAAAAAACTTTCGAGTCGTACGGGCAGGCGAGCGGACCAACGTCGACGGAAAACCAGTACAGAACAAAGTACTGTTAGCAATGCCCGATGATGAATACAAGTTGATACGCCCTGATTTAGCGTATGTCGACTTGCCGCATCATCTCAGCCTTCATGAGCCGACGCAAAATATCGAGTTCGTCTATTTCCCGAACCGAGGAATGGTTTCTCAAGTTGTAGTGACCAAAGACGGTCGAACCGTGGAAGTTGGCGTAGTGGGGAGGGAAGGCTACGTTGGAGCAGGATTGGCGGCTGGCTTGAGCAGAAGTTCGGTGCGTGAAATTATCCAAATCGCAGGCGATGGCTTCCGAATTATGGGGAGTGCGCTAGGACGCATTCTACGGTCGGCACCGCAATTACAGGTGATGTTGAACAGGCATACGGGGCTTCAAGGAATGCAAGTTGCACAGACCGCAGCGTGCAATCGGCTGCACGATATAGAGCAGCGTCTCTCGAGGTGGCTGCTGATGACTCAGGATAGGGTGGATTCCGGAGCGCTTCCGATCACCCACGATTTCATAGCGACCATGATGGGTACCGACCGATCCACGGTGAGCTTGGCAGCGGCAGTCCTACAAAAAAAGGGAATAATAGAATACATGCGAGGTGCAGTGAAGGTTGTGAACCGCAGAAAACTCGAAAAATCCGCCTGTGAATGCTACGGCGTCATTCAACAGTTCGAGGATGACCTCGGATTGAGATAGTAATTCTTCAGAGTGTTGGATACCCCACAGACAGCAATCTCTTTCTATCGTTGAATGTTTAGGCCTTGTGAATTCACCTTGGATCTGGTGTGTTCAAAAACCGGTGGCTTGGGTGGAACCTCGCACAGGGCAATAAAAAGTGCGACTTTTGTTGTTGCGGTTGCGCTCGGAGAGCATAACCGCAGCAAATCGAAAGGTGTGCTAAGTGGGCTATGCAGCGTAAACTGGTATGGATCGAAGAACAGCGTTTTCAGGGCTGGGGTTGCTCCGAATGCGCATGGGTATTCAATCCTTTGGGATCACCCACCGGCAATTCGCTCGATGAAATGAAGGAGAACTACGAGCGGCGGCGCGACAAAGATTATGCAGCCCACTTTTGCACTGAGCACCCTAGAGCCAAGAAAATAAAAGGTTGAATAATCCAGGCTGCTCCAATTATGGCGGATAGTGCCTGATAAACGGGGCATTATCGGAAACTGGTCCTCCGCCAAATACTGGTACCACTTTCCACCCTTAACCAAGAATCTGCAACCTGCCCTCTTCTACTTCATGTCGCGCCAATTGGGGCCGGCTTTCAAGTCCACGACGAGCGGCACGGCGAGTTTGTGCACCTGTTCCATTGCCTTGCGTACCAGCGGGCGCAGGCTGTCCATTTCATCGTGCGGGGCCTCAAAGAGCAGTTCGTCGTGCACCTGCAGGATCATCCTGGCTTCAAACTTTTGTTCCGCGAGCTGGCGCGCGATGGCGATCATGGCGAGCTTGATCAGGTCGGCGGCTGTGCCTTGCAGCGGCGTGTTGAGCGCTGTGCGCTCCGCGAAATTTCGCAAGTTGAATTGCGTCGAGGTAATTTCCGGAACGGGGCGAATGCGTCCGAACATCGTGCGCGTAACGCCCGCTTTGCGCGCTTCGGCTAGCGAACTCTCGAGATATTCCTTCACTCCGCGATAGCGCGCGAAATAGGCGGCGATGAATTGCGCGGCTTCCTTCTGGTCGATGCCCAGCTGCGCCGCGAGGCCGAACGGCGTTTGTCCGTAGATGATGCCGAAGTTGATAGCCTTGGCCGCGCGGCGGTGCTCGGCGTTTTGCGCCATGGGCCCGACGCGGAATACTTCCTCGGCGGTGCGCGCGTGAATGTCCTGCCCGGTGCGGAACGCCTCGATCAGCACGGGGTCCTTCGAGAAATGTGCGAGGATGCGCAGCTCGATCTGCGAATAGTCGGCGGAAAGCAGCGTGTTGCCTGGCCTCGCCACGAACGCGGCGCGAATCTGGCGGCCTAGCTCGGACCGCACGGGAATATTCTGCAGGTTCGGGTCCGAGGAGCTGAGGCGGCCCGTGGCCGCGGTGGTCTGGCTGAAGCTCGTGTGCAGCCGGCCGGTCCCGGCATGAATGAGTTTCGGCAGCGCGTCGACGTACGTGGATTTGAGCTTGGTGAGTTCGCGGTATTCGAGGACCTTGCGCGGCAGTTCGTGCAAGAGCGCCAGCTCTTCGAGCACGTCCGCGGCGGTCGAGCGGGGTTTCCCTCTGCGCCTTCCGCCAAGCGTCAAGCCCATCTTGTCGAACAAAATTTCCGCAAGCTGCTGCGGCGAATTGACGTTGAATTCCGACCCGGCCAATTTCCAGATCGCTTTTTCGAGCGAACGGATTTCGCGCTCCATCGTTTTGGACATGGCGTCGAGCGCTTTGGGGTCGACGCGCACGCCGTCGCGCTCCATCGCGGCGAGGACGGGCGCGAGCGGCAGGTCGATGGTCTCGTAAAGTTCCGCGAGGCCTTGCGCTTCGACTTCCTTCCGCAAGAGCGGCGCGAGGCGCTGCAAATGTTCCGCGCGTTCCCCGGGAGCGCCTGAGAGGGTGACGCTTTCCTGCCGCAACACCGCGTCGGCCAGGCTGTGTTTCGCCGTCGTCGGGCGCAACAGATAGGAATAAAGCATCGTTGCGTGGCGGATCCCGGCGACAGGGCCGGCCAGCAGCTCGACAAGTTTCGGGTCGTGCACAATTTTCGGCCGCGCTGTGTCGCGGAGAAATTCCGCGAGCGCGGCGTGCATTTCCCTCTTGGCGTCGAGTTCTGCCGTCCGCGAGACGCCCGGCTTCGGCGAAATTTCGACCGCTGCGACCTGCGAGCCGAAACCTTCTTCTTCGCGTTCGCCCTCGCCCTCGGCGAGAGTGAGCCAAACGGCGGTTTCAGCTCCGCGCGGAATGCCGCTCAGATATTTCTTGAGCGCCGCGGGAGATTCCAGCGCCGCGGAATCGCTCGGCGCGGCGGACGCGGCAGCCGCTGCGGCTGGGAGATCGCGAAGCAGCGATGTAAACCCCAACTCCGCGTAGAGCGCGCGCAAGGCCTCCACATCCGGATCGCTCGCGCGAAGATCGTCGAGCACAAGCTTCACCGGCGCGGCCGTGTCGATGACGGCGAGCTGCTTCGACATCACCACGGCCTCGCGGCTGTTTTCGAGCGCCTCGCGATAGCGCTTTCCTTCGACTTCCTTCGCGCGGTCCAGCGCCGCTTCCGCCGATCCGAACCGGCGAATGAGTTCCTTCGCGCCTTTTTCGCCGATGCCCTTCGCGCCGGGAATGTTGTCGATCGAATCGCCCATCAGGGCCATCACGTCGGCGACTTTTCCGGGCGGCACGCCCATAATCTCTTCCACTTTCGCCGCGTCCACGACGAGATCGGTTTTGTCCGGCCCCGCGCCGGGACGCAGCACGCGCACATTCCCGCCGACGAGTTGCATCATGTCCTTGTCGCTCGTCACGATGGAAACGTCGAGCCCCTTTTTCGCCGCCTGTTTTGAGAGCGCGCCGATCACATCGTCCGCCTCAAACCCGGGATATTCGAGGATCGGCAGCCGCATGGCCTCGCACATCCGCCGCACGTAGGGCAATTGCACGGAGAGATCCTCAGGCATCGGCGGCCGCTTGGCCTTGTACTTGTCAAAAAGTTTGTCGCGAAACGTGGGTTCCTTCGTGTCAAACACCACGGCGAGATAATCCGGCGCATGCTCTTTGGCCAGCTTGCGCAGCATGTTCGAGAACAGGTAGGGCACCTTAGTGGGCACGCCCGCAGGGCTGTTCAGCCGCGCCATGGGCGCGAAGTAGGCGCGGAAGATGAATCCCATCGCGTCCACAAGGAAGATTTTCTTCGGTGCCGCTGTAGCTTTTGCCATCGCCGCGAGTATAGCAAAGCGGCGGGTATCGCCGGAGGATCTGACATGCGATAGCAGCGTTGAGGAGATTTTAAAACTACGTACGGGCAAATTTCTTAACTGAATTAGCTACCATTAAATAGGTACGTCCTAGTCGCTTGTCATACATTTTAACGAAGCTTGCCCACCCTGCGAGAGTTGGCCATTTGTCTTTATATTTTTCGGGATGCTTTGATGCGTTGTAAAACATCGCCCTTAAACGCCTTCTAGTTTCGCGATTTGGATGGACTTCCTCATTCACAACGAACCCAGTTACAAATTTTGCTTGCCCCGGTCGAGAAAAACGCACTTTTCTCGTGTTTACTTCAAAACTATGACTTCGAAGGATTCTCGTCAAATCCCCGAGGAAGTCTCGTCCAATGGGTTTGGACGAGGAGAAAGTCAGGTCGTCGGCGTACCTCGAGTACATGAGCGAATAACTCTTACAGAGACGTTGGATTCCAGTGTCAGCGGGTCTGAAAACAAGATTCGCAAGGCATGGGCTTGTTGGGGCTCCCTGTGGGAGAACCCCCTTATATGTACATAGGCGACTCAAAACGTTAGACATTTTAACGGGGAAACCGAGCTGTTTGTAGATCGGAAAAATTTTGTCAATCCGGACTGAGCCGAAGAAATCCTTGATATCGACATTTAGCAAATATGGTGCCCCGATATGAAATGAAGCGTTCTGGAAAATACCCCGCCCCCGAACAAACCCAGTAACATTCGGTGGCAGCGTCTGCCCCGCTAAAATGAAATCAAGAATGTACTTCTGGACGGTCTTGAGGAACGTCCTAGGCGCTGATATTTGGCGCTTACTCCCATCTTTTTTCTTCAAATTGAAATGGCGATAGTACTTATCTGGGAATCGGGCCATCGCTGTGATCAATTTCGGGCTGACGCCGAGAGTAAATCCAAGAGCTCCGGGGGACAACAGAGGCGGAATCTTTTGAGAAACTAGTTTTTCGAATAGCCTTGGGTCGTAGTCGTTAGGAAATGTGGCAGAAGTAAGGAAATCTTGGATCGCCTCAGAAGAAGGGAACGAGATGAGTGGCGTCCGTTCCTTAGGTCCACCAGTTGAGGGCAAAGATTGCATTCACCCTCCCTGCCTAACGCGATGGCGAGTGTGCGGACGAATAGTCCGCACACTCGCCGACCTTACATGACAAGCCATTCTCTCATGGTTGGCGAAACGCCAACCGGACCCGAGAACTCTAGTCGTTCGACGAGCGCTTCCAGACGCCACTCAACTCCTCACTTATACAACAAGTTTTTGAGATAGAAAAGACGGTCCTTGTCGCGAATCTTTTCAATGCCTGCAGTAGCTATCCGTCTAAATCCTTCTGCTGTCAACGAATAGCGGTCTCCCCTCTTCCTCATCGAGCCGTTCTTGAGCAGAAGGTCAACTGCTTCTTGAAAATTCCCAGCGTATGCCGGTTTTGCAGCTGCAAATGAGCGCACCAACTGGTCGTATTCTCTCCTAAGTTCATCTTCACTAATTGGTTGGAAGACGTTTACGAGAAAGAGCAGAGCGAGGATATGGGTTGTGTCAGGCATAGGTCGATCAATCTACGTCTAGTTCCCTTGCACGTTTTTTTTCTTTCTCCTCCAGGACCAAGCTGTGAACACTTTTCCAAATGTCTTCTTTGTCGGCGTAGTTCACGTATCTGATCTGCGCCCTGCGAATCCTCGCAGCCTCGTAGGGGCCCGCCATGAGAAAACCTCTGCGGCCACGTAACTTCCGGTCTACAAAAACAACCATTTTTAGGGCTATTGGCTTGTTTCTGCAGAACATTCCAATTTCCGCGAAAGATCCCGGCCCGGAAGGGAAAAGTATGACCAAATCGGTATCTTTCCGCAGCGCGAGTGCGAATTCATAATCTGCCAAGTTCCCTGGTCCCCCAAGCCCCCTTCTATAAGCTCTTATCAAGCTGATATGCTCTCCCAGCCAAACCTCACATCGCTTAACTTCCTTCCTCAAACGAGACCTTAAATAAATCCTCAGGTCAGACGACGAATTACTTGACCTCTTTCTCGATTTTTTCTTTCTAGGCAGGCCCTTCCCACAAAGGAAAATTTGAATTGGGACCTTTGAAAATCCCTCAGAGTTCTCTCTTTGAAACTCGTGGGGCGTCGTTGGCCTTATATTTTTCATGGATGAATTACTGCTTAACGATGCCATAAAGTTTTTCACTTAACGGCAAGGGCGCATTCTATTAACTTTGGAGGTGATTACGCAACAGGGCACTGACATCGCGCCAGAAGGTTTCCTTTAGCCACACCTCTCCTGTTCGATGCATTGTGCTATTTTACTTATCCGCGGTATTTGAGACGGCTCCATCATGCACGGCCCGCCGTGAAAAGCCCGCGCGTTCCCAATGCCTAAACGAGCCAAGCAAAGTAGTCAACTGACGACCGCTTCTATGGCGCAGCCTGGATTTGCGCCGCCATCCCCCGAGCTCCCCGGCAGAGCGGCCCCTGACTTGAAGAAGCCCACGATTGCCGAAATTTTCGGGCCGGGCGGCGCGATCGAAAAATACATGCCCGAGGGCTACGAGCACCGGCCGACGCAGCTCGAGATGGCGGAACTGGTGGAAGCCGCGTTCAAGGAAAAGCGCCATCTGATTGTCGAGGCCGGCACGGGCACGGGGAAAACGCTGGCGTACTTGATCCCCGCGATTCGCAGCGGGCGGCGCGTGGTGATTTCTACGGCCACGAAATCATTGCAAGAGCAGCTTTTCGAGAAAGACATTCCATTTCTAAAGAAATATTTCGCGCCTGAGTTGAAAGTGGCCGTGATGAAGGGCCGCGGCAATTTTCTGTGCCGCGAGAAAGTTTACCGGATGGGCGACCAGCCCACGCTGAAGGGTCTTGACGAGGTGGATTGGTTCGCGCAAATCCGCGACTGGGAAAAAGTCACGGAGACGGGCGACCGCGCCGAACTTAATTTTCTGCCCGACGATTCGGATCTGTGGCAGCGGCTCGACGCGCGCCGCGACGCCTGCACCGGTTCAAAATGCCCGGAGTTCAACAGGTGCTTCCTTACGGCAATGCACCAGCGCGCCGCAGAGGCGGACCTGATCATCGTGAATCACCATCTGTTTTTTGCCGACCTCGCGCTCAAGCAGGACGACTTCGGCAGCGTGCTTCCCGAATACGGCGCCGTGGTCTTCGACGAGGCGCACGAGATCGAGGATGTCGCCAGCGACTACTTCGGCAGGCAGATTTCAAATTACCGGTTCGATGAGCTGGCGCGCGACGCCGAGATCGCCGCGCGCGTCACCAAGGCCGGCGGCACGGGGCTTCAAAAGCAGATCACCCGGATGCGCGAGAGGGCGCGCAGTTTTTTCGAGGCCTTCCCCGCGCGCGAGGGCCGGTTTCCATTCGACAAGACGCAGCGCGCGGGTTTCCTCGAACAAAACCGCGAGGCCTACGATGCCCTGGTGAACGCGCTGAAAAGCCTCGAAGCTGAAATCGCCTCGCTCCCCGCAAAGCCCGAGGAGCTGCTGAACATCGCGCGCCGCGGAATGGAACTACGCGGCGAATTGAAATTTCTGTTCGAATCAAGCGAAGGGAATTACGTCTACTGGTTCGAACGCCGCAACAAGGGCGTCTTCGTCGCGGCGACGCCGATCGACGTGAGCGCATTGCTGCGCGAGCGCCTGTTCGAGCCGTTCGATACGATCATTCTCACTTCGGCGACGCTGGCGGTTGAGGGGCGTTTCAATTTTCTGAAGCAGCGCCTTGGGATCGACATGGCCAGCGAGCGCGTCCTGCCCTCTGAATTCGATTTCGGCGATCAGGCCCTGTTTTATGTTCCGGCGACTTTGCCGGATGTGCGGGACGCGGCGTTTCCCGAACGCGCGGCGCAGGAAATTGTCCGCCTGCTCGAGATTTCGCGCGGGCGCGCGTTCTGCCTCTTCACCAGCTACAGTCAGATGAACGATTTGTACGAGCGCGTGCGCACGCGCGTGCGTTTCCCACTGCTGATCCAGGGCTCAGCGCCTCGCACGGCCCTCCTCGAAAAATTCAGGACCACGGAAGGCGCGGTACTCTTCGCCACTTCGAGCTTCTGGCAAGGCGTCGACGTTCGCGGCGAGCAGCTTTCCTGTGTGATTGTGGACCGGCTACCGTTCGCCGTCCCCTCCGATCCCATCGTCGCGGCGCGCGTCAAGGCGCTGCAAGAGGACGGCCGCAACGCCTTCGCGGAATATCAGGTGCCCGAGGCGGTCCTAGCGCTCAAGCAGGGCTTCGGGCGGCTCATCCGCTCGCGCACCGATCGCGGCGTTCTGGCTATTCTCGACAACCGCATCCAGCGCATGCAGTATGGTAAAATCTTCATGGAATCGCTTCCGGCGTACGCGACCACCAGAGACATCGCCGCAGTCGAACGGTTCATGCAGGGGTAGACGGAATTTCGTGGCGCGGGCTTCAGCCTGCGGGGGTTCGTGCTTGCAAGGACCAAACCCCGCAGGCTGAAGCCCGCGCCACTGAGACCGGCGACGATTGCAGTTCTCGCACAATATTCTAAAGGGAAAATCGATGTTTCAAGTCAGCGTTGACGAGTCTTTTTCCGCGGGGCATGCCCTGCGCGGCTACAAGGGAAAGTGCGAGAATCCGCACGGGCACAATTACAAAGTGCGAATCATTCTCGAAGGACCAGGCCTCGATTCCATCGGCCTGCTCTTCGATTTCACGCATTTGAAGCGCGTGATCCGCGATATCGTTGAGGGAGTGGATCACAAGTTCCTGAACGATCAGGCGCCCTTCGACGTCATTAATCCCTCGGCCGAAAATCTCGCCAAGTTTTTCTATGACGAGACTTCGCGGCAGATGAAGGCGATGCCCGAGGGAGCGCGAATCGCGCGCGTCACGGTCTGGGAGACGGACACGACTTCGGCGACGTACTGGTCTTGATCGGATATTTTTTGCCATGAACCGGTCTTTCCTTATCATCATTCTGCCGGCCGTTGCCGTGGGGCTGGGCTACATCCTGGTGCTTCGTTGGCTTGGATATGAGTTGGAACCATTTCGCTTCCTCGGGGCGGCGGTCGTGATTGTCGCGGCGGTCATTCTTGTCCATAGGCGCAAGCGTCGAAAAGCCTCGCCTGGGAGCCATTAGAAGCGTCATGACCATCACGGAAATTTTCCGGTCGATCCAGGGCGAAGGCACACGAGCAGGCCTGCCCTGCATTTTCGTCCGCCTTACCGGGTGCAACCTGCGCTGCACGTGGTGCGACACTGCGTACGCGTTTCACGGCGGCACGAAAATGAGCATCGAAGAAGTCCTGGCGCGCGTGGATGAGTTGGCCAACTCTCCGGCGCAGGCGCAACCAGGCGTCGCAGGGAATTCGCATAAACTTTCGCTCGTCGAACTGACCGGAGGCGAGCCGCTGCTTCAGCCGGAAGTGATCCCGCTTTCGCAGAAACTTTTGGATGGTGGCTATCGAGTCATGGTGGAAACCAGCGGCGAGCGGCCTGTAGCTGTGCTACCGCGCGACGTCATCAAGATTGTGGATGTCAAATGCCCCGATTCAGGGGAACCAAACACGTTTCAAATGGAAAATTTGGCGGCGCTTGATATCAAAGACGAGATCAAGTTCGTGATCTCGAGCCGGCGCGACTACGAATTCGCGCGAGACTTTACTCTGCAACACGATCTGGCGCGGCGCGTCCACCAAGTGATTTTTTCCCCCGTGCACGCCGATCCCGAGGGCGCATGGGGGGGCATGAATTCACAGGATTTAGCGGAGTGGATTTTGGCGGACGGTTTGCCGGTACGGCTAGGACTGCAAATTCATAAATTCATCTGGCATCCGGCCACTCGCGGCGTATAGACTCCGAGGTTCAGTATTGCATCCAACAGTATAGAGGAAGAGCTGCCTCAATCCATGAGTCGGAGACCCAAGGCGGTAGTCTTGCTGAGCGGGGGGATGGACTCCTGCGTCACGGCATCGATCGCGCGCGAGACGCACGACCTGGCTCTGGTTCATGCCAGTTATGGCCAGCGTACCGAGCGGCGAGAGCGGCAGGCATTCGACGAAATCGCCGATTTTTATGCCATCCA
>Ga0116219_10003438_pt1 | contig 12522 bp, 9 predicted proteins | sample Sb_taG_4_FD_91019 | JGI IMG/M metagenome (GOLD analysis project Ga0116219, IMG submission 91019) | Peat soil microbial communities from Weissenstadt, Germany - Sb_50d_6_BS metaG | ecosystem: Environmental > Terrestrial > Soil > Wetlands > Peat | place: Germany: Weissenstadt | collected 2010-09-21
CAACACCATCACCCGGCCGCGATTGAATAGAAGTACCAGCGGCAGCTCCAGTCTTTGAAGGACGGCAAGAATCCGGGGAGCTTCGCGCGTGTCGGCCTCGACGACCGATCGTCCAACTACACAAGGAATGCCCTGCTGCCGCAGCTCTGTCAACAAGCCTGGCGGAGGCGGTTGCCCGAGCACAACCGAGTATCCGCTGTGGGGAAACTCGATTACGGCGCCATTCTCTGCGACGACGGCGTCCACAAAATGCAGGCCGCCCGCAACCCGCCGCAAGTCCTCGAGGATTCGACCGGTCACGAGTACGACGACGATGTCTTGCGCCCGCAGCTCGGCTATGGCCTGACGCACCTCCGGGTCCAACACATCGTTCCGTGCGATGGTGCCATCGAAGTCGAGAGCAAGCACTAAGAACTTCATCACGCGGTTCTCTTACCGTTTTTGTCGATGGAACGGCGCGCCCATCGCCCATGTGGGACTAGTTTAGAATAAATAAACGTTCCGGTGCGTAACTGCCCAGGTCCTTCCAAAACCGGCAGCGGGGCTTCATTGGAAGCGTATCGCATCTCGCCGAGGGACCGACCTTCTCATTTCATTAAAAGTACCGCACTACCTCGCCGTTCCAATCGAGCGGGTCAGAGATCTTGTAGCTCTGTTCTTCTCGCTGCACCAGCGATGTAAAACGCGGAAACGTTAAGCGTCTTCGTCCCAAAGACGATCGCCACATACCCCGTAATGTCCAACATCTCGAACCATTGGCGTGCCTTCGGGCGAGTTTACCAGGAGTTGCTAGTCTTTCCCCAATGATCGGTTCGCTCGACCCGCTTCGGCCCCTCGTGATCGCCGCCGCAGGCTGGATCAATCAGCAGCAGCAAGATGTGATCGAGTACTCAAAAGAGGAGAATCGGGTACTGCGCGAACAACTGCATGGACGGCGGCTGAGGCTGACCGATGACCAACGCCCTCGGCTCGCGGCCAGGGCCAAAGGACTCGGGAGAAAGATCCTGCGGGACGTCGCCAGCTTCGCCACGCGCGGATCCTGGACTCTCAACATACACTTCAAGCGCTCATGCGAGAGGGCCTGGTTGCCGCTATGCCGATTGATGGGGTCGCTCCAACTCGGGAGCACTGAACGCGGAAGCGCCAAGGGGCAGGCAAGCATCCACGGCTGTTCCAGAAGATGCCAGCGGCTCCCAAGATCTGCTTCCATCCGATGAACCGCAAGCACATCGGTACCGGCTGGAAAAGTAGCCTGCGGACGCTCCAGAATCTATGGATGTGATCGAGCTGATGGCGGCGCTGCAAACGGTCCAGCCACATAGACGGACGCGACGGCCGGGCGCCGATAAAGAAGAACGACCTGGACGGCATCCAGCAAGTAACGAAGAGTTTCGATGTGACAGAGGGTTTGATCCGCCGGAACTACGGAAGGCGCGCCAACGAACTGATTCTGGACGGGAATTTTCAGCGCTTTGCGAGATCCGGACGTTATAGCCCAAAACGGCGGAGCAAGAATAGATCACGAAGCTGCGTGTGTCCCGACGCGAGTAATTTCGCTTCGATTGCCTCGATCTCGCATGCGCTGCTCTCGATTTCGGCGCCTCGCCATCGCGCGAACGGGCGAAACCGGCCCGCTAGCTGCAAGCACGTTGGAACCCAACGTGCACTTCCCGGCAGCAGAACGAGGAAGCAGAATATGGCACAAGTGGCGCGGTGCTGGGTGCTCGCCCTTATACTGCTGGGGATGCCCAAACCCCAAGGCGTCGCTCAAGTCGCACACCAAGAGAAGACCCAGAACTCTGAGGACTTTGTCCTTGAAATTCAGCCGCGGGAAATTACGGCTGGAGAAACGGCGGTACTGCATTGGTCCCTCAAAGGGGTGAAGCAACGCTAGGTGGGGAATATCCATGGCGCGATCTCGTGTGGCCGTAGTGAAGACAGCGCCGGCAACCGTCATCGACGATTACAAGCGTCTGATGCGGTTGGCCGAATATCAACAGTTTCTGCCGAAGGACTATGAAACCGCCCTCAAGATCAATATCAGTTGGCACTATTTCTATCCCGCGTGCTCCACTACGCCATGGCAGCTTGAGGGCGTGATTGCCACCCTCCTCGAAGACGGGTATCGCAAAGAAAAGTTATTCGGCTGTCAGAACCGCACGGTTGTAGTCAGCGCCAGACGCGGTGAGCTCGCCAACAAACATAAGCAAGTTCTCGTGGACAAATACGGTCTGCGCAATATCCATTTGTACGAGAAGACCGAGGAGTGGATTCGCTACACGCCCAAGGCTGAGATGCGGGTGCTAAACCAGGTCTTTCCCGAAGGCATCCGCATTCCCAAACGGCTGGTGGGAGCCAACGTCATTCATCTGCCCACCATGAAGACCCACGTGTTCACGCAGATTACGGGGGCGATGAAGAACGCTTTCGGCGGACTGCTCTTTGAGAAGCGCCATTGGACCCACAGTGTGATCCACGAAACGCTGGTGGACCTGCTTGCCATCCAGAAGGAAATCCACCCTGGCATCTTCGCGGTGATGGACGGCACGTTCGCGGGCGACGGTCCGGGTCCCAGGTGCATGGTGCCGCGCGTAAAGAACTATATCCTGGCGAGCGGCGACATGGTGGCCATTGATGCGGTGGCGGCAAAAATGATGGGGTTCGACCCCCTCTCTATCAAATTCATTCGGCTCGCACACGAGCAAGGGCTGGGTTGCGGCGACGTACGCGACATCGAAGTGGCCGGAGAGGACATCTCCGCGGTGAACTTTCATTTTCACGTCCAAGACACTCTTGCCAGCCGCGGCCAGAAGATGATCTACTGGGGTCCACTCAAACGGCTGGAGCACTTGCTCTTGCACACGTTTCTGGTTCCCTGGTCCTACGCCGCTTCGTTCCTCTATCACGATGTCTATTGGTACAACTGCATAGGACGCGCGAGAGTCAAAGAAGCTCTTCGTACCGATTGGGGCAGACTCTTTGCAGGCTATCCGTAGGTTAAGATAGTTCTTTGTCCTCGATATTCTCCGGCGCCCGCTTTAAGCGGAGCCTCACTCGGCGCAATGGCATCAAGCTGGCATTTTCCGCCCTTTGGGGGCGGCATTTGTGCGCCCACGAATCGACCGACGCGGCCACGCAAGTCCCCGATCTGCCCCACAGCATCCCTCCAAGAGCCCCGCAGGCCCTCACCGGATCGCAGTTCGCCGAATCCGTCTCGAGCATGGACCGGCAGCAGCGCGAGCACGCCATACTGGGTCAACTCCTGGATGGCAATTTGCCCGGCTTCCTGAGAAAACTGGTCCCTGTCAAACTCAGTTACGAACCGGCCGGTGGAAAGACCCTGGTGGCAACGATCTTCGTGATGCCCGAGTACCTTGCCATCGGGTCCGACAGCGATTTCTTGCGGATCCCGATGAATTTCCACACGGCGACAGCCATTGCGGATCGCTTCAGGTTCGTGTTGCCCACCAAGAAGATTGTGGACGCCGCCTACGATCAGTCCACTTGCCGCTTCACGCCCCAACCCCTGCCGGCTGGTCAGCAAATGACTTCCACCGAATATTACCGGATGCATAACGCGATGATTGACAAGCAATCCCGGACTCGCGGCTTTCCGCTGGGAGCCCTGGTTTCCGGCCACAAAAAGGACGTCGTCCTCACCAACCGATTGAGATCGAGACCGGACCGGATTGCGATTTACGGCTGGCATCGCGCCACAGGCGACCCGATTCAGCCCTTGAGCACACTGCATGGCGCCGGATACGCCGACTATAGCCACGGGATTCGACTGGTGGGCGGGATGGCTATGATCAAGGGCAGACTGCAATCCGTCCACGACATTCTGCAGGATTCCTTATTCGCAAATCTGCTTAGCGATGAGGGGGCTATCCGCCTCGGATCCGCCGCCTATAGCAACGCGTAGGCTACTCCAGGCTTTTGCAGCAACGAAACCCCAAGTGATAGTTCGCGTGGCTGTGCTCATCCATCACCCGGCTGCCGTGCCAGAAGGGCGCACGCCAGCGGCACCAGTCTTCATGAGCCCGGTAGGTGTCGAATATGAACCAGCTTCCCTTCATCTCCGTGTAGCCCAACTCGCTGCTGCCACGGCTGGCCATCTGGCTCTCATCGAGAGGCAGATTCATGTGCTCAGCCGCGTTGCCGTTCAAGTCGTAAACCTGCAGCGGGCTGTGACAGTCCGGAAAGTCCCCGGCCGGAAAGGTATTGGAACCGCATTTTGTCCAACTTCCTCCGTCGCACTCTGGCGTCTTCTGGCTTGAGGCGGCACAAATGCCCTTTTGGTAGGCGGGGCCATAACTCCAGCCCTTACTGGGACTGTCGGCTTGGTTGTGCGCAATCCGCATCCGCTCAATCGCCGCCCCGGGGCTCAGACCTTTGGCCAAATCCCACCGGTAATCCGGAGGTTCGAGGTTTCCCGCGCACGCGCCTTCCCATTCGTGCGCATCGCACAGGCGTTTGCCCATGATCCAGCACACTTGCGCGGCTTCACGCGCTTTCACCCAGACCACAGGATAGGCAGTTGGAATGTCGGGGAATTCAAACTGATCGATGCAGGCCTTCGCGTCTTCGGGCCGCTGGGTGGCAGGGTTGTACAGTGTCGCCATATACTTGCCGCCGCAGATTTTCTCGAACTTGGGATTGGCGTAATCGATCCCCATTCTGGTCAGCTTGGCCTGGGCCTCTTCCGGCGTAACCGGATGCCGGGTGATGGCCGGGTTGCCCTGGCCCATGTAGCCGGACTTGGCGAAAATGCCACGGATCGCGGTCATCTTGGCATCCGACAATCCATGGACGCGCTGCATTCGCTGGAACAGAGCCTCGTTTTGCTCTTGCAGAGGAGGATACTGCCCCAGCAGGATCACTCCCACCAGGGCCGCCGATCCCGCTAGAAATATACGCGTTGTGGTCATGGCTTGACCTCCCTGCCGGTGCGCCGCATCAGGTAAAAGAAATCCCGGTTGTCCGCGTAGCCCAGAAAACGAGGAATAAGTTCGCCGGAAGCGGGTTTCTCCAGGACGCCCATTCCCTTCACGAGGTGATCCACGAACAGTTGGGATCCCGACCTCCGATACAGCGCCAGGTACGTGTGTTCGAGAGCGTTCATGTCCAGGAGCATGGCGTAGTCGCACCGGTAAGCCTGAAAGACGCGGGCCATTGCTGAAGGTGTGGCGTCCGAAAACACGGCATAAATCAGGAAGCGCTTCCTCCCGTTCCGCTGCAGAGCAGCACCCGCGCGCATCGTACGTAGTTTCATGTCTTCCGAACCGGACCAATTCCCGGGCCCCCAAAGGTGCACCAGACCGCCGGGGGCCGGCGCTTGGGAGGCAGGATCGAATTCGACGACCGGTACGCCGTTTTGACGGGCATGCCTGATCCTCGCGAGCAGCTTGTTATCGGCCTCGGCCCAAGTCTTCATCTCGACCGAGCCGTCGTCGAGTACCAAGATGGTCGCCAACCCCGGCTCGAGTTTGCTGAACACGACGCCGTTTTCGATGAAGCCGTAATGGCTCCCGTGATTCCTGAGCGCGAGGTCTCCATACTTGAACGCTCCATGCGTGCGTTTGAAGCCCCCCGTGAAGGTGGCTACGGTTTTCGGGGCTTCTTCCGGGCTGAGAAGGCCAGTCGCAATGAGAGGACTAATGGTTCCTATGCCGTCGGGTCCGGGCAACGCCAGGTTTTTCGTTTGCTCCAGCATGTGATCCGACCACCCCACTTTGGGATGTTCCGTGCCCAGTGCATATCCCAGTTCAAAGCGGTCCAGATCGAACGCAACCAGGTAACAGAGTGAGGACGCCTCAACGCCATCCAGGTTGTTGACCATGCTCCTGTAGCTCTGCAGAATTGCGGCATAAACAAGATTGGGTTGCAGAATGCTGACGTAAACACCGCGGTTTCCGGTGGCGGCATACCAGGCCCCAGGCGTCATGCCTGTTTTTTCGTGACCTTCCCAGACAATTCCCAGGTTGCTGGATGTGAGCACTCGGCCGGCGTATTTGGAATCGATCAACGCGGGAACCGGAAGATCGCTCGCAGCTCCGGCGCTCGCGGCTGGAGTTGCCGGGTTTTCCGTCTGAATCTTTCCGTTTTCGCGGTGCGCGTCTCCCATGAGTATGTGACCGAGCTCGATAATCGTCTCCCCGCCCCAGACGTGCTCCCGGAGAAACTCCGTGGCGGCTTCGAGAGTCGTGCGATGCCCGGTCGCCGGGTTTCGAAGGTAGATCCGGCCTTCGCACAGTGGGTAAAAGATGAGCGGCGAGGCTTTAGCTTGGTCCAAGGCGCCGGATTCGAAAAGATTACAGGAGTAGCGATGGGTTCCCTCTACGATGACGAGCCCAGAAGGATATTTCTCATCCAGCACGAGCTTCCTGAGCTGGGGAGTTGGATTCTCGAGGTGGTAGGCAGCTTCGAGGCTGCTGCCTTTCCATCCGATGTTGAGCAAGTACCACGCGTTGATCGCAGGGTTCAAGTTGACCAGGGTGGCAATGCCCTCTCTTCCGCCTTTCGCCGCGATGCGGATGGAATTCGCGTGCCGGAACTGCTGCAGCTCCAGAATCGTTTTGGGAACTTCAGCTTCGTATTCTTGCGCTTGATCCCGCGGGGGAGACGCTTCCTGGTCGCCGGCTCGGACGATGGCGAAAGCGAGCAGGCTCGCGACTGCGAAGACCAAGAGGCATGCTCGCGCGCTCATAACGCCACCATACTGACGGCCAACATAAGCAGTATCAGGATGCGGCTGGTGCGGTCGCCCGTGGCAAAGACAACCGGGTCATCGGACAACTTCCCGCGATGAGCACTCAGCCAGATATGGCTGATCCAGTAGAGCAGTAAGGGGCACAAGAACCACAGGACTCCGTATTGCCGGTACAGCAGGTGAGCCGTCGCCGTGTTGATATACAGAGCCAGGACCAGGATCGCCAGGTATCCGCTGGCGATTCCCATGGACGCCAGCAGCTCCTCGTCGCGGCATTCATATCCTCGTGTGTCGACATGATTCACGGCCAGTTCGCTATAGCGCTTCACCAGCGCCAGGCTGAAGAATAAAAACGTTGAAAATGCCAACAGCCAGGGGGAAGGCCAGATGGCGACGGAAGCCGAGCCCGCGATGATCCGCAGAGTGTAAAGACCGGCGAGCACAATCACATCGAGAAGAACGATTCTTTTGAGACACAGAGAGTAGATGACGCTCAACCCCAAGTAGGTCCATGCCACGGCAACGAAGATCGGCGAAACCAGCGTGCCAATGAAGCAGCCCAGGCCGACCAGCAGCGGAATCATTCGGAGCGCGTAAGAGAGCGAGAGGTCACCCGCCGCGAAAGGCCGGTATCGCTTCCGGGGATGACGCCGGTCTGACGCCAGATCCAGCAGATCATTGGTCAGATATCCGCTCGACGCGAAACATCCAAACGCCAGAAATGCCAGGAGAGCCTTACCGAGCAAGGCTATCTCGTTAGGGCGATGAGCCGCGAGAAGAGGCACGAAAACGAGCAGATTTTTCAGCCAGTGCTGGAGGCGTAGTGGCTTCAAGCGAGCACCCAGGCTTTGGCTTCCGCTGTCGAAGACACGATCGATTGGCGCTAACTTTGCCACACGCGAAGTCACTTTGCAATTCGTCACGATCGCTTTACGCGCCGATGCCCATACGGCCAAATCGTGCCGGCTGTCGCCGGCATAATCGAAGCCCTTCTCCCCGAACTCGCTCACCAGACGATCCCGTTTGGACTTGGCGGAAAGATTGGTACAGCCGTCGCTCGCAAACACCAAGTCGAAGAGCTTCAGATGATCCGCCACCTGCCGGGCGATTTGCGCGTCGCAACTGGTTGCGAGAACCATCGTGCGTCCCTGGGCCCGTTGCGCCTTCAGGTAATCCAACAACTCTTCGCGATACGGCAGAATGCTGACGTCCAACGATACCCGGCTGGCAATCTGCTGCTTGAGATGCGCCTTACCCTTTAGCAGCCAGGCTGGCAGACTGAAGACACAGCGGGGCCTCTGTTTTATCAACGCTAGAACAGATTCCAGCAGAAGATCCGTTTTGACCAGAGTTCCGTCCAGGTCCACGACTAGGGCGGGTGATGGTACAGCTTGTTCCTCGGGCTTGACGGGACGGACTTCTACGGACCCTTGCATGGAGCTACTCTTCGCCAAACAACCAGCAGTTTTCGCGCCAGGACTGGCGCACGAAATGCGGGCCCGATGTGTCCCGGCCTCGCGGCACTGGCGAGTGCAGCGCTTGTATGCGCGATAGCCCCCAATGTGCGCCACAGAACGCGGTCCGTCGCTGTGGCGCCTCTTCCAATCGCCACGGAACAACCGAAATCAGAGTCTCGCAGATGGCACCAAAACTGCGACTTAGTCTGTAAGGGGGAGAAGGTGGCCCGCTCTTAGTCGGGTTGCGGCACGACAGTTCGCAACCAGCGATCGCTTTCCCACTCGCGAAGGCACTGCGGCGTGCGGCCCACGCAGAGTGGCTTCCAACCAAATTACTGGGTCATCTTGGCGCGGGGGCCGACGGCAGCCGGAGTGCATCACTAGATTTGGAGGTCAAGATTGCCATGAAACGTTATTCTCTAATTGCTTTGCTATCCACGGCGCTTGTAGGTACGCTCGCCGTACCCACCCTGAGCGCCGACCCGGTTTACAAACGCACGGAAGTGACGTTCGGCCAGCCCACGGAAATACCAGGCATGGTGCTTCCGGCGGGAACGTATGTGCTGAAGTTACTGGATCCGTATATGGATCAGGACATCGTGCGATTCTACAACCTGCGGGAGGATCACATGTATGCGATGGTATTCGCGGTTCGCGATTACCGCCTGGTCGCTACGAATCGCCCTTTAATCACCCTTGCGGAGCGGGCCCACGGCGCGCCTCCCGCGATCAAGACCTGGTTTCCTTCGGGAGCCAACTGGGGCGAAGAATTTGTGTACCCGAAAGTGCATCGGATTGCCGCGGTTGAGCAGCCCGCCGCTCCTAAGGAGTTGAAGCCGGCGGAAGTGGCGGTTACTGAGGTTCCCGCTCCGATACCGGAGCTCCGGCCGGCGGCAGAAGCGCCCGTGAAGGAGGCGCCCATCGAGATCGCCCAGATCGAGGTAGTGCCGGCGCCTGCCACTCCTGCGCCTGCGGAAATACCCGAGCAACTTCCCAAAACGGGGACTAATTTGCCGCTGATCGCGGTGGGCGGCGCTATTCTTCTGTTGACGGGCATCATCCTGCGGCGAAGAGCCGCCTAGCCCGCAGCGCGTGAAGGATCGCGGCCTGTAAAGAACTTGGTGTGTCAAGCGGTGAAGCCTGACGCAGGTCAGGAGCTTCGCACGCCGTCCCGAGCAGGAGGGCGATCATTATGAAGAGGAAACGATCCTGGGACCGGGAGCATGACGCCGCGAATGCGCTCGTGCTCCCGGTCCTTCTTTTTGTTCTCAGCGGATTTGCCGCTCCTCAAGTTGCGCCGCCCAGCAACGGTCAAGAGCCGGACAATTTCCGCATTTCGGTGGACGTGGACCTGGTGGTGCTGCAGGCCACGGTACACGACCGGGCGGGTCACACGGTCCGGGAACTCAGCCGGCAGGATTTCCAAGTGTTCGATGATGGCCGGCCTCAACCCATCCAACTATTCCGGCACGAAGACACCCCCGTCACGGTCGGCTTAGTCATCGACCACAGCGGCAGCATGCGCGAGAAACTTGCAGAGGTGACCTCGGCGGCCCGGGCATTCGTCCGTTCGAGTAACCCCGACGATCAGATGTTTGTGGTGAATTTCAACGAGACCGTGTCCCTCGGCCTGCCCAGCGGGATGCGCTTCAGCGATAGCGCCGAAACGCTGGGAACCGCGATCTGGGGAGCGCCCGCGATTGGCACGACGGCTCTGTACGACGCGATCGTCGAGGCGCTGAAGCGCCTGCAGGAAGGCACCAGCGACAAGAAAGTTCTGATTGTGATCAGCGATGGCGGCGATAATGCCAGCCAGGCCCGTCTGAACGATGTGCTGAAGATGGCGGAACAATCGAGTGCCATGATTTACACGATTGGCATTTTCGACCAGGATGATCCCGACCGGAATCCGCAGGTGCTCCAGCGCTTGGTCCGGGAGACCGGCGGCGAAGCCTTCTTTCCCACCCAGCTCAGTGAAACTGTGGCGACGTGTGAGCGCATTGCACGGGACATCCGGGATCAGTACACGATAGGGTACTCGTCCATGAACGAAAAGCAGGGGGCGTACCACAAGGTTCGGCTCACCGCGCGAAGGAACGGAAACGGGAAATTATCGGTGCGTACCCGTGCCGGTTACATCGCCGGAGGAGAATTGCAGCCAACCAAGGATCCCAAATGAGCTGAAACCGCCGACCTTGGAGGCGGCGATGCCAGCGCGATCGTCAGGATTTGAGCATCGTCGGCTGGCGGTGGAAACTGTAGCGCGCCGGGTTGTACGTAGCGGTGCGGCATGAGCATCCACGCCGCGTCGGAGCGGCATGTGTCTGGAACTTAGACGCTGATGGCCGGACACGGCGATTCGCACAGAATGGCGTAAGCATTCTGAAACAGGCGTCCGGCGATGCCCGCGCTGCCGCTATGCCGTCCCATGACCAGCAAGTCGGCGCCGAATTCTCCTGCGGCGCTGGATACGACCTTGGCCGGGTCTCCGGGATTGATGAAGATCTTTACGGACGTCCCGGTTTCCGATTGAAGCGGCGTCGTGGTTTAACCATGCCTTCTGAACGAAACGAAAAATCGCCCCTCATCGTCCGCCGCCGGCCGCCACTCGATGTCTTTTTCCAGCCCCGCAACGTCGCGGTCATTGGCGCCACCGAGGAGAAGTCCAGCGTAGGCCACTCGATCGTCTCCAATCTCAAGCGGACTTCGTTCGGCGGCAGCATCTATCCGATCAACCCGAACCGGTCGAGCGTTTTCGATCTGCCCTGCTTTCCCCGCATTAGCGACGCTCCTGGAAAAATCGATCTCGCGGTGATTGTGACACCGGCCCGTACCGTCCCAGGAATCATCGGGGAATGCGCCGCCGCGGGCGTCGAGGGCGCCATCATCATATCCGCTGGATTCAAGGAAACCGGCGAAAGAGGGGCCATCCTGGAGCAAGAGACTCTGCGGGCAGTAGGGGGATCGTCGGACCCAACTGCCTCGGCATCATGAGCCCGCACCACGGCCTCAATGCGACCTTTGCCACTTCCATGGCTCGTCCCGGCCACCTCGGTTTCATCAGTCAGAGCGGCGCTCTCTGCACGGCGATTCTCGATTGGAGCCATCGCGAGATGGTCGGATTCAGTGCATTCGTTTCCGTCGGCTCGATGCTCGACGTGGGCTGGGGCGATCTGATCCAGTACCTGGGTGACGATCCGAAGACGCGCAGCATCATCGTCTACATGGAATCCGTCGGCGATGCCCGTTCCTTCTTGTCGGTGGCGCGCGAGGTGGCGCTCTCGAAGCCGATCATCGTGATCAAGCCCGGACGCACGGCGGCGGCGGCGATGGCCGCTGCCTCGCACACCGGAGCGCTCACCGGCCAGGACGAAGTGCTCGATGCGGCATTCCGGCGCTGCGGTGTAGTGCGCGTGAATACCATCGCGGAGTTGTTCAATCTGTCCGAGGCGTTGGACAAGCAGCCTCGTCCCAACGGCCCTCGCCTGACGATGGTGACAAACTCGGGCGGGCCGGCCGTGCTCGCGACCGACGCTCTGCTTGCCTATGGCGGCCTGCTCGCAGAGCTTTCCGGCGATACGGTCGAGCGTCTCAACCAATGTCTGCCCCGTCATTGGAGCCATCAGAATCCCATCGACATCATTGGAGACGCCGACGCCGGGCGCTATTCGCAGGCGGTCGATCTTGCGGTGAAGGATCCGGCAACCGACGGCCTGCTCGTCATTCTCGCTCCCACTGGATTGACGGATCCCACGGCCGTGGCCGAGCAGATGACGCAGTACGCGAAGATCGGCGGGAAACCGGTTCTGGCCAGTTGGATGGGCGGAGAGGACGTCGCCAAGGGAGTATCGATTCTCAAACGGGCGGGCATCCCTACATACGACTATCCCGATTCGGCGGCTCGCGTTTTCCAGTTGATGTGGAGCTATAGCGCCAATCTCCAATTGCTATACGAAACACCTGAGGCGTTCGATTCGGAAGACCCCGCGAGCTACGGAGACACTCGCGCGAAGGCTGCTCAACTCATCGAAGGCGCCCGCGCGAAAGGGCGCACCCTTCTCACCGAGGCCGAGTCGAAAGCGCTGCTCGCTTCCTACGGCATTCCCACCGTCGCGACGGAGATCGCCGCAAGCGCCGACGCTGCCGTGAGCGCGGCGGCTCGCATCGGTTATCCGGCGGTGCTCAAACTGCACTCCGAAACCATCACGCACAAATCGGATGTCGGCGGCGTCAAACTGAATCTCTCTGATGAGGCGGCCGTGCGAAACGCTTACCGGGACATCGAAGAATCAGTCGCACACACCGCGGGACGGGAGCATTTTCTCGGAGTGACCGTGCAGCCGATGGTGCGCCTCC
>Ga0116219_10003441_pt1 | contig 12517 bp, 9 predicted proteins | sample Sb_taG_4_FD_91019 | JGI IMG/M metagenome (GOLD analysis project Ga0116219, IMG submission 91019) | Peat soil microbial communities from Weissenstadt, Germany - Sb_50d_6_BS metaG | ecosystem: Environmental > Terrestrial > Soil > Wetlands > Peat | place: Germany: Weissenstadt | collected 2010-09-21
AGTCTGCACGTAAGCTGCTAGCCAATATCGAAGCCTCCCGGAACCAGCCGCTGCCGCGCATCCTGAATGGCCTGGGAATTCCGTTTGTGGGCGAGCGCACCGCGCAGTTCCTGGCCGAAGAGTTCCAGGATCTGGACAAGATCGCCGACGCCGGCGAAGACGATCTGCAAAAGGCCGAGGAAGTGGGGCCCAAGGTGGCCCACAGCATCCGCCGCTTCTTTCACGAAAAGCGCAACCGCGAACTGGTCGAACGCCTGCGCCAGGAGAGATTCCGCTTCACCTATGAATTCACGCGTCCCAAAGCCGGCGGGCTGACGGGGAAGACCTTCGTGCTGACGGGCACACTGCCAACGCTCGCGCGGGAAGAGGCCAAACAGCGCATCGAGGCCGCGGGCGGAAAAGTTTCGGGATCGGTGAGCAAGAAGACCGACTTCGTGGTTGCGGGCGAAGATCCGGGGTCCAAGCTCGACAAGGCCCGGGAGCTGGGCGTGCAGGTTCTCGATGAGGACGGTTTGAAGGAACTATTGAAGAGCGCCGTGTAGCGCATGAAGCATTTTCGCGACATCTTGATCTCGTGGGGTCCGCTGGGCCTGCTGTTGTGGTCGGCGATGGAGTCGGCCGGGATACCCAACCCCGGCGGCACCGACTTCATGCTGCTGGCGCTGGCCATCGCGCTGCCTTCGAAGGCCTCCTTGTGCGCTGTAGCGGCGATCTCGGGGTCGCTCGCGGGCAGCGTGGTGTTCTACGAAATCACCCGCCGAGGCGGAGAAAAGTTACTGGCGCGTTACACCTCCAGCGGCCGCGGAGCGCGATTCCGCGAGTGGTTCCAGCACTACGGCCTCACGACCGTGTTTGTTTCAGCTTTGTTACCCGTGCCCATCATGCCGTTCAAGGTGTTCGCGGCGTGCGCGGGCGCAACCGGTGTGAGCCGGACGCGTTTCTTTCTGACGCTGGCCGCGGCGCGCATTCCACGCTACTTCGCGCTGGCTTACCTGGGCGTGTACCTGGGCGAAGGCTCCATCGACTGGGTTCGCGGCCACGCCTGGCACATGGCCGGGTTGGCGATGCTGCTGCTGGCCGGGATCTACTTCCTGCTCCGGTATCTGGATCGCCCGCGCGTGTTCGAATAGACGCGAAAGTTTTTTCCAAAAAAACTCCCTAAACGCTTTACAGATACGCCCCACCGCGTTTATCCTTTGGGAGGGCGCGTGATCCCGCCCTCAAGTTTCCAGGAAAGGAGGCCCACTGAATGCCTGATGGCAACCAACACCGGTGCGATACTGCAGAGTCAGTCGAGCCTCCTTCTGCCTCAGCCCGCTGCTAGCGGCGGCCGTTCCATTCGGAATCGGCCGGTCCAATCCGGAACGGTGCCGTGTCATTCAACGGGACGTGTCATGAATCCCTTCATCTTTGCTCTTCGGCTGGGAGCCGCGCTCGGGCTGGGCGCGGTGATTGGACTGGAGCGTCAATGGCGCCAGCGCACCACGGGGTTGCGCACCAACGCGCTGGTGTCCGTGGGCGCCGCGATGTTCGTAATCATGGGCGGCTTGATTTCCGGCGACGGAAGCCAGGGCCGCGTGGCGGCGTACGTGGTCTCGGGCATCGGATTTCTGGGCGGCGGCGTGATCTTGAAGGACGGCTTCAACATCCGCGGTCTGAACACTGCCGCGACCCTGTGGTGCACGGCAGCCGTGGGTACCTTGGCCGCGCTCGGGCAAATCGGCCTCGCGGCGGTGGGCACGGGGGCCGTGCTGGTTTCCAATCTGTTGCTCCGGCCCCTGGCGCAAGGCGTCAGCCGGGCCTCTTCGACCAGGCGCAGGAACCGCCGCGACGATCCCGAGGGCGACGACGGTGAGGTGGTGCGGGAATGATCAAGGCCGCGGCCCCCAAGACTACCCGTTCCCCGATTTCGAAGATGGGCATCGGGCGCATCTGGCGTTTCCGCTTCCTGCCGTTGCTCGCGATCCTGGGCCCAGGCTTCATCACCGCCAATGTGGATAACGATCCCGGCGGCATCCTCACCTATTCGCAGGCCGGCGCCAAGTACGGCTACGCGCTGCTGTGGACCCTGATTCCGACCACCATCGCGCTGATCGTGGTGCAGGAGATGGCCGCGCGCATGGGCGCGGTCACCGGCAAGGGCCTGTCGGATCTGATCCGCGAAGAGTTCGGTCTGCGCATGACCTTCTTCACCATGGCCGTGCTGAGTCTGGCGGATTTCGGCAACATCGCGGCGGAGTTTGCCGGCCTGGCGTCGGGGCTCCTCATTTTCGGCGTCAGCAAATACATTTCGGTGCCGATCGGTGCGGCGGTGGTGTGGCTAGTGATCGTACGAGGCTCCTATAAGCCGGTGGAACGGGTGCTGATCTTGTTTTCGATGATCTATTTCACCTACCCGATCTCCGCCTTCCTGGGGCATCCGGACTGGAAGCAAGCGCTGCAGGATACCATCGTTCCGCAGTTCAGTTCCGACCCGGGCTACCTGTTGATGATCGTGGGTCTGATCGGCACCACCATTACGCCCTGGATGCAGTTCTACCTGCAGGCGTCCATCGTGGAAAAGGGCGTGTCCAAGCGCGACTACGCCCTCAGCCGCGCCGACGTAATCCTGGGCTGCGTGGTCACCGACGTGATCGCGCTCTTCATCGTGGTGGCGTGCGCGGCCACCATCTTCCGCGCTTCTCCGCGGGAGATTTCCGACGTAGGCGAGGCCGCCAAGGCGCTGGCGCCATTCGCGGGACAATTCGCATCGCTGTTGTTCGCCGTGGGTCTGGTGAACGCATCCATGCTTTCGGCGGCGATCCTGCCGTTGGCCACCGCCTACAACATCTGCGAGGGGCTGGGATTCGAATCCGGAGTGGACAAGCGCTTCAAGGAAGCGCCCATCTTCTACTCGCTGTATACCTTCTTGATCGTCTGCGGCGCGGGCGTGGTGTTGATTCCCAAGATGCCCTTGCTAAAGCTGATCCTTCTTTCGCAGGTGGCCAACGGAATGCTGCTGCCGTTCGTGTTGATCTTCATGATGCTGCTGATCAACAAGAAGCGCATCATGGGCGAATACTGTAACCACTTGCTCGGAAATGCGATCGCGGGAACCACCAGCGCGATCATGATCGCGCTGACGGCGGCGCTAATCTGGACCAGCCTCCGCTAGAGTGCGTGTGGGGCAGGTTGCAAAACCTGCGGCCGATTGTCAATCGGCCCGTCCCAGTGTCCTCGCACGGCCATCGGGTAGACAACCCGCAGCAAGATGGCCATCCCGCCCCGCAGTCCGTAAATCTTACCTCCGTGCGGCAAATTCTGCGGGTCGAACCTCCCGCCTCCATCATCCATAGTGTTGGCCTACAACATTCTTAACCCGTGGCAGGCGATTTGCTCTACACTACATGAGGGAGTCTATGAAACAAATCACACCAGTTTTGTTTTACGCGGGCGTGAGCGCTTTGCTCGCCACGGCTGCCGCCGGAGCGCCCCAATCGGCAGCCCCAGCGCCTCGAAACATTGCGGATTCGAAACCCGGCCCCGACGCGAAGCCCGCCAACGTCCCCATCTACCGCGTGAACGTGGTGGAGCGGACCATCCGGGCGATCAACTATGAGTACCGCTCCCTGCCCACGCCCATCGACTTCAAGGGCACGGTCTTGCTCCCCAAATCCAAGGGCGGGGCGACCGTGGAATCCAAGCAGGGCCGCACCGAGATCGACGCGCACTTCGACAACCTGACCGCATCGACGGCCTTCGGACCCGAGTATCTGACGTACGTGCTGTGGGCCCTGACTCCGGACGGCCGCCCGCATAACCTGGGTGAGGTGGTCGCCAACAGTAACGACCGCGCCAGCCTTAAGGTGACCACGGACCTGCAGGCCTTCGCCATGATCGTGACGGCCGAGCCCTACTCAGCGGTGCGCCAGCCGAGCGACGTCGTGGTGCTCGAAAACCAGGTTCGTCCCGACACCATCGGCATCAACGAGCAGGTGAACGCGCGCTACGAATTGTTGCCGCGCGGGCAGTATTCCTATCAGGTGCCGGACGCTCTCGAAGCCGCGGCAGCGGCTAACGGCCCTAAGGTCTCGATGGGCGAATACGAAGAGTTGCTGGAAATCTATCAGGCCCAGAACGCCGTGGGCATCGCGCGCGCGGCCGGAGCCGATCAATATGCGCACACCACGCTGGCCAAGGCCGAGACGCTGTTAACCGAAGCCCAGCAGCGTCATGCCCGCAAGGCGGACCGGACCCTGGCGATCCAGGAAGCCCGCGAGGCGGCGCAAACTGCGGAGGACGCCCGCCTGATCGCCATCCAGACGCAGCAGCAGGATCAGCTAGCTAAAGCACAGGCGGAAGCCGAGTCGGCGCAGAAGGCCAAAGCCACTGCGGACGCCGCTCTGGAGCAGGCGCAGGCCGCGGCCACCCAGGCCAAAGCGCAAATGGAAGCCGCCCAAACCCAACTGGAAGTCGAGCGGGCAGCCCGCGAGCGCGCCGAACAGGAGGCCAACGCGGCCCGCGACCGCGCGGCGCAAATGCAAACCCAGGTCCAAACTCAAGTCCAAGCCCAGGCCGAAGTGAAGCCGCCTCCGCCCCTTGCCGCAGCTCCGCGCAGCGAGGGAACTACGCAGGCGTCGCAGCGGTCCCGCATGCTGGCGCAACTTAACGCTATCGTGGCCACGCGCGACACGCCTCGCGGCCTGATGGTAACCATCCCCGATGGGAGCTTCCACGGCGCATCGCTGCGGGAATTTGCGGCGTCGCAGGTGTCCCGCATCAGCCAGATCGTGGCGGCATCTCCGGGGCTGCGTGTGGAGGTGGACGGCAACTCCGATACCGAAGCCGGCGGCCCCGAAGCGATGCAACGCGCCGCGGCGGTAGGCCGCGTGTTTGAAAGCCGCGGCCTGACCCGCTACGCCGTATCCGTCCGCGGACTCGCCGATTCGCGGCCCATCGTTTCCAACCACGCAGCCGGCGGGCCGGCGCAGAACCGCCGCGTGGAAATCCTGATCTCCGGCGACGCCATCGGCGCGACGCCGCTCTGGGAGCAGTCCTCGCTCCGCTAAAAGTTTGCTCACACACCCAACGCAAAGACGGTGATTTTGGGGCGGTTCACGCCGCCCCAATACCGTTGATCCTCAACAGGCTCTCAGAACGTCGCCATCTCTCAAACGTGCGGGCGACTAGTCTTTCGGGCCTGGTCCGTGTGCGCCGCCACCGGTTGGCGGACCGCCCGCTGTTTCTCGGACCACTACGTGCGACCCGGCTCGGCGCTGAAGGGCCTCTATAGCGGTGTTTATCCCCCCGCTCAGCGCGTTGCGAACCCCGGCGTCGGACACGTTATTCGCCGCAGCCTGCAACGACGCTAAAATAGTTGCGTCCCGAATCAGTTCGGGATAGTTTACGGGGCCGGGCCCTGGACCATGTGGACCCACTGGGATCACAATAACCGGAATCACATAGCAATGCTCTACATTGCCGAACTTAAAGCAAATGATCATTGACAGTACCTCGTGTGTGACATTTTAGTGGCTGGGACTTGTTTCCTCGTTCTGACCCCTCGGCTAGTATATAACCATCCGCTTACGCGCGCTCGTTGCACAAAGGACCATTTACGAATACCTCGGAGCACTTGTTCCGGCCGTCGAGGGCCCAACGAGGGCAATCCGTTAAGGGACAGGTAGGAAAGCGCCACTACGATCCATTCGCCCGCTAGGCACTACAATATGTGTAGTGGATCCGCTCATCGACAGCTTCGGACGCCTGCACGATAACCTCCGCATCAGTGTCACGGACCGATGTAATATCCGGTGCTTCTACTGCATGCCGGAAGAGGGCGTGAAGTTCGAGCCGCACTCCAACATCCTGTCGTACGAAGAGATCGAGCGCTTTGCTCGCATCGCCGTGAGCCTGGGCATCCGCAAACTCCGCATCACCGGCGGCGAGCCGCTGGTGCGCCGCAATCTGTCCACGCTGATCCGCAAGCTCAGCCAGATCGAGGGCGTGAAGGATCTGGCGCTGACCACCAACGGAGTCCTGCTGGCGCAACAGGCGGCCGAGCTCTACGACGCCGGCCTGCGGCGGATCAACATTCACCTGGACACCCTGGACCGCGAACGGTTCAAGCAAATCACGCGGCGCGACGAGATCGATCGCGTGATGGAAGGCATCGAGGTCTGCCAGCGGCTGGGCTACGGCCCCATCAAGATTAATGCGGTGGGGGTGAAGGGCCTGGTGGAGCCGGACATCGTTCCGTTAGCCCGCTTCGGGCGCGAGCGCGGCATCGAAATCCGCTACATCGAGTTCATGCCGCTGGACGCGCAAGGCGTGTGGGATCGCGGCCGGGTGCTGACCGCCAGCGACATGATCGCCATGTTGGAGCGCGAGATCGGCCCGCTAGAAGAGATTCGCGACGCCGATCCGCGAGCCCCCGCCACCGAGTACCGCTTCAAAGACGGCATCGGCCGCGTGGGGTTCATCGCTTCGGTGACCCGTCCGTTCTGTCTGAACTGCAACCGCGTGCGGCTGACCTCCGACGGCAAGCTGCGTTACTGCCTGTTCGCAATCGAGGAAACCGACGTACGCGAACTGTTACGCTCAGGCCAGCCCGACGCCGATAACCGCATCGCGGAGACCATCCGCAAAGTGGTAGCGGACAAGTGGCTAGGCCACGAGATCAACTCGCAGCAGTTCGTCCCTCCCCCGCGCCCGATGTACTCGATCGGCGGATAACCTAAGTTAAGTGGAGCGGGCTTCAGCCTGCAACGGAGGCTTGAGCCTGCTTCGGTGCGGGCGCTGCAGCACCCGTTGCAGGCTCTCCAGAAACCCGCTCGCCTGGTGATTACTGGCGGGGATGTGGGGCAGGATGGCATCCTGCGGCGGGTTGGTAACCCGCCTGTCGATTAGCGAACCCACCTACAGGCCGATTGACAATCGGCCGCAGGTTGGCAACCTGCCCCACAACCCGCGCTGCGCAGTTTCACATGGGGACGCTACTCTAGCGCTGCGGCGCCTGAGGCAGGCGGACGCTGTCCACCAACTCCTGATACTCCTTATCTCCGATCCCGCGCGATCCCGCGGCGACGCCCGCCAGGATGCGCCGGGCCATGCGGCGTCCCGGCGAATCGTCGGCTGCCTTGGCCTGGGCCGAAAGCGCGGTGAGGCTCTGGCGTAGCTTCCACAGACTCTCGGAGCGCTTCTCGGAATCGTCGCCCAGTGCGGTCTCAAAGTCGGAGATCGCAGAGAGCGTCTGGCCTTCCGCTTGCTGCTCGGCGCGCGCTTGCTTGAGCGCGTCCTGGACTCCGGGTTGTTTGCGCAGCGCAGCGTCGCGCGTCCGGATCGGCGCCACATCGCGCAAGCCGTCGAAATCCGCCGCCAGCGCCGTCAGCGCGTGATCCCGCGCGATGGATTCCTTTAGCGAGGCGGCATCGGCTTCCCCTGCCGAGAACCGCTGATTCAGCCAGGCGTTGTCACGCGCCCGCAGGCCGGATTTCATGGCCTGTAGCTCCATCCACTCCACGGCGCGCATGGCCAGCGATTCGGGCAGCCAGGCGTGCGGACCCTCGAAAATCTCCAGACGGTGCGCGCTGGTGACGGTCTGGTCGAATTGATGCATCTCCAGGTTGTTGAAGTCCTCGGTCCCGGCGGTGCCGAAGACCGGAAAGCGGAGCTTGTCCAGGCGCTCATCGCCCGGATACACCGCGCTCGACGCGAACACGCCGGCGACCTTGCCGGGATACTTGCCTCCGCCGCCGTAAGCAGCCGCTCCCGAAGTTTCCATGGCAATCGACATGGCCACCCGCGCGCCTCCGGAATGCCCCGCGGCATAGATGCGGCTCGCGTCGATCGAGAAGCGCTGCAGAACATCCGTCCACATTGCCAGCGCGGCGGCGCGGCTGATGTCCCAGGGTCCATTGCGCGAATTGTTAGACCCGGCGACGATGTAGCCGTATTTCTCCGCGGCGGCTTGATAGCGCTCCACCGGACGCCGTCCGCGCCCGCCGGGGTCGAATGCCAGTATCAGGTTCCACCGCTTGGCCGGCGTGTAGTTGGAAGGCAGGTAGAGGACGTAGGTCTGCGCCTGGTCGGCCGCGCTCTTGACCGTGTCCACAATCTGCCCACGGGGCAGGTCCTGGGCTGCTGCCAGGGCGGTCGCGGCGAACGCGAGAAGAAGCCAATGGTCGCGCATGGCCACTATTAGAACACGGTCATACTAGTGGGTATGAAGACGGCCGTGTCCATACCGGATGACCTATTCCAAGCAGCCGAACGTTTGGCCGAGCGCGCCAGGAAGTCGAGGAGCCAGTTGTTCAGCGACGCGCTCCGCGAGTACGTGGCCCGCCACGCGCCGGACGAGGTCACGGAGGCGATGGACCGGGCCTGCTCGGCCTTGGGACCGTCCGCCGACCGCTTCTCCGCCGCGGCTGCACACCGTGTTCTGGGCCGAAGCGAGTGGTGATGGGCGGACACTAGGCGTTACTCACTCGTCCCCGTGGTGCAGTTCCTGCTTCAAGTCTCTGGCTAACGCGGCGGGATCGCACCTCTCCAGATCCTGCTCCAGCCGCCGCAGCGCTACGCCCACGACGTCGCGGTGGTGAATCTTGGACCCCAGCTCGGGAGTCTCCGACAGCCGCAGCCAGATCTTATGCAGCAGATCGACGTCCTCGGGCCATAGCCGCGGCGGATGTGGACCTAGGTTCACGAAGATCGAGGGCCGGTCCGGATTCGTGATTTCGAGCGCAAACGGGTGGCGTGGTTCAGGGAGGTTCTCCCAGGCCAAGCCGATGCGGCGCGCCAGTTCATCGGAGGCCATGCGCGCCGATACTCCCACCACCAGCCGCGACGCCTGCAGATTCGAGGCCGTCTGCACCACGGCGTCGAAAGGATTCGCGGCCGGGACCACCAGCAGGTCCACGGTCTTGCCCTGTTTTTCTGCGATCGTGACCACGTGGGAGAACAGTTCCTGCTCGTAGTTGGCGAAGATCTGGTCCTCGCGCAGATCGTATTCCGCGGCGCCGGTCGAAAGCTGGCGCACGGTCATCACCACGATGTCGTGACGCCGCATGTTGGTCTTTTCCAGCACCCGCTCCAGGTGGTACATGCGGCGGTAGTCGCGGATGGCCACCGGAACGCAGCCCGGCCGGGCCTTGAGCCCTTGCGCCTCCACCTGCGGCTGGTGTTCGAGGTTGAATTTCTCCAGGTCGGAACGGTGTTCGGTTTTCTTGCGGGCGTTGACGCGCTCCGAGATCGTGAACAGGACGTATAGAAAGATGGTGAAGGAGACGCCGTAGGTGGTGGCGATCTTCTTGGTGAACAGATTGGCGATGGCCACCAGGAACAGAATCGCGGTGGTGACGATGAGGCCGACCGGGATTTCCACCCGTCCCAAGTTGAAATTGAAAGGGAATTTGTACTCCTGATTGTGGCGCTGATAGCGCAGAACCAGAACGCCCAGGGCCTTGAGCGCGAAGCTCCAGACCACGCCGAAGGCGTACGCTTCGCCCAGCAGGAAGACATCGCCGCGGCTGAGAATGATGGTGGCGATCTGAAGCAGCGCCATCAAGTTGAGAATCCGGAAGGTGGTTCCGAATTTGCGGTGGGGCTTGCGGAACCAGTCCAGCAGGACACCATCTTCGGCGACGCGGTTCATGACGCCGTTGACGCCGATCAGCGAAGTGTTGACCGCACCCGCCAGGATCAGCACGCCCACGATCACGACAAACGTGTGAAACAGCAGCTTGAGCAGGGGCGGACCTGCCAGGCTGGTCACCAGGCCGCCGATCATGTTGTCGTAATACTGGCTGCGGACATTGTCGGGAATGATCATCACGCACAGGACGGAGACGACGCCGGTACAGATCACCGCGTAGGTGCAAACGATGTTCGCGGTGATGCGGAGGTTCTTCATCTTGGGATACGCGACTTCGCGGTACACCTGAGCGAGCGTTTCGAAACCGCTCATGGCCAGCAGAGAATGTCCCAGGGAAACGATGATCACCACGAACGAGATTTGCGCCAGGAAGGTGCCGTTCAGCCAGCCCAGCGATTCACCGGACAGATGCAGATTGGCGGGCGTGGGCAGGGGCGGGAGCTTGGCGGTCTCGGGATGCAGAATCAGGGTGATGGGGCACCAGATCAGGAGGATCACCAGCATCAGCGTGGTCACCTGCATGATGCGCAGCGCCTTGTGGCTGGATTCGGGGACGCCCTTGATGTTCTCCCACCAGAAATAGACGGTGACTACCACGCTGAAGAACACGGCAAACCAGTTGGCGTTGGTGCGCCAGGTCTGATGCATCGTCTCGGCAAAATCGTTCAGCAGATGGGCGAGGTACAGCCCGGCGCTGACGACGCTGATGGGTCCGGTGAGGACGTAATCGACGATCAGCGAGGAGACGGAGATCTTGGCGACGGTCGGCCCGATGGAGTCACGCACCACGACGTACACGCCGCCGCGCACGAACATACCGCAGCTTTCCATGTAGACGCTGCGGACGGCGTAGCTGAACAGCATGACGGCGAGCACCATCCAGGGGGCGCTCTTGCCCATGATCTGTTCGGTGATGCCTCCGATGTAGTACATGGTGGAGGCCAGATCGTTCAGCACGATGGCCGCCGCTTGCCAGAAGGAGATGAAGGAGAGGGCTACCGTGGTCGCGATGACGACTTTGGTGGTCTGCGAGATCGCCGATGGCGGGGAAATCGGTTGGTTCAATTGCATGGAAAGCCGTGGGCCGGTCCCACGAGACGAGCCTGGCCGCGGGCGACCTGGCGAGGATCAGGCGTCTGTACTAGAATGCCACGATTTCGAGCCGCTTTGGGCTCGCCCGCGATCCGCATCCGCGCATCAGCCCCATGCCGGGAGAGCCTGTTTGGCCGGACGGCCCGGCACGCTACCATGAGAGCACCATGTCCGTCTGGCATGACCGCAAGGAAACGCTCGAATCGCATGAGTTCCGCATGGGCCTGGAGCGCGGACGGCTGGCGGTGGCGCTGGACCTTCTCACCGACGCGCTGGTGCTCACGGGTCAACATGGCGTCTACTGCCAGAGCGCCCGGCAGCCCGGCAAGCCGGCTATGGACATCCAGATCATCAGCTCCTGCCTGACCGACGCCAAGGAACTGGTGGCGAGCGTCATGCAGGAATTGAAAAAATCGGGGAAGAGTTGAAGCGGGCACGTTCACAGACCTCTTAGAAACGGGTTGCGCTCCTTCTCCCGGCCGATGGTGGTCGAGGGGCCGTGGCCGCAGATCACTACCGCTTCTTCCGGCAGCGGGAGCAGCTTGGTGGCGATGGAGCTGAGAATCTGACGCGTGTCTCCACCGGGAAGGTCTGTCCGGCCGATGCTGTCGCGGAACAGCGTGTCGCCGGCGATCAGCTTGCCTTCCGAGGGAATCCACAGGGAGATGCTGCCCTGGGTGTGGCCGGGCGTGTGGAGGATGTGGAACTGGGTCGGGCCGAGGTCATCCGGACCTAGAAGGAGCACGCCGCCCTCGCGGGCATCGCTGTCGATTTGGGTTCGCTCGGGAGGCTTCACTCCCAGCCAGGCTGCTTGTTCGTCCAGGCCCGCGTACAGATCCGCGTCGTTGTGGTTCATGTAGACCGGGGCGCCGGTGGCGGCTTTCAACTTGGCCGCGCCGCCGATGTGATCGATGTGCGCGTGGGTGATGACGATGGCTTTGACTTTCAGGGCGTGCCGGTCGAGGATGGCCAGGATCTTCGAGATGTTGTCGCCGGGGTCGACTACGATGGCTTCGCGCGAGTGCTCGTCGCCGAAGATCGAGCAGTTGCATTGCAGCATACCGACGGGCAGGATTTCGTGGATCATTGTTAACGTGTGGGCCCTGGTCATGGTATAACACGTCAGTAACCCATGCCTATCGCTACTATCAACCCCTTTACCGGCGAGCTCGTTCAGAGTTTCACGCCGCTTACCGATGCCGAAATCGAAGGCAAACTGCAGTGCGCGGCCGCTACGTTCCCGCGGTTCCGACGCTTGAGTTTCGCCGACCGGGCGCAGATGATGCGCCGCGCCGGCGAGATTCTCGAGGCCGAGAAGGACGCGCTGGGCCGGCTGATGACGCTCGAGATGGGCAAGCTCCATCGCGAGGCCGTCGCTGAAGCCGCCAAGTGCGGGCTGGTCTGCCGCTACTACGCCGAACATGCTGAAAGCTTCCTGAAAGACGAGGACGTCGAGACGGGCGCGGCGCGCAGCTACGTCCACTATCAGCCGCTGGGCGTGATCCTGGCGGTGATGCCGTGGAATTTCCCGTTCTGGCAGGTGTTCCGGTTCATCGCGCCGAACTTGATGGCCGGCAATGTGGGGCTGCTGAAGCATGCCTCCAACGTGCCGCAGTGCGCGCTCAAGGTGGAGGAGATCATGCGGCGCTCGGGGTTCCCCGAGGGCGCGTTTCAGACCTTGCTGATCGGGGCGGGGCAGGTGGACACGGTGTTGAACGATGACCGCGTGGCGGCGGCGACGCTGACCGGGAGCGAGGGCGCGGGCATTCAGGTGGGCGTGTCGGCGGCGCGGCG
>Ga0116219_10003448_pt1 | contig 12506 bp, 9 predicted proteins | sample Sb_taG_4_FD_91019 | JGI IMG/M metagenome (GOLD analysis project Ga0116219, IMG submission 91019) | Peat soil microbial communities from Weissenstadt, Germany - Sb_50d_6_BS metaG | ecosystem: Environmental > Terrestrial > Soil > Wetlands > Peat | place: Germany: Weissenstadt | collected 2010-09-21
CCGACGTGATCGTCACCCCCGACCTCGAGAGCTTCTCAGCCTATGGCGTCGAGGCCTGCTACCAATTTCACGGCTACGCGCTTCGCGATGTCGCCCAGGTCAATGTCGCTGGGGATATCACCGGACAGGCGATGTCTTACACGTCACATACCTACGGCAGCTGGTCGATCGTCTACTGGATCATCCCCGTCAAGTTCGAAACGACCACCATGTACGAGCGCGTCGTCCTCTACGTCCAGAATGCGGGAAGTGGGATCGTCGTTCCCGCTACTGCGAGGATGTCCGGGATCACCAACGTGGCCGGCTCGCTCGGGCCGACAGACCTGCCGTTGATCCGGAACCGGGCGTTCTTGGTATCGTTCGCACGCGAGTTGATCCAGGCCGAGGCGCACCGACCGGCGTCCACGCGCGTACTTGCCTTGCCGACGGGTGCCGCGTTGCCGGTACCCACCAAGGTTCCGCCAATTCAGGGTGCCACTCCATCGGTGTCTCTCACTGGTAATTGATGGGAATGTCCACGCAGTCGGCCCCGGGCTCAGGCTCCTCGCGACGCGAGAGCTGGCGGCAACTTCGCCCATGACTACCGTAGAAGCCGTGCCATGGACGGATCGATCTCCTGAGCCGGGCCCGGCGTCGGGCCCAGTTCCTGGGCCCGACGGTCCTGCTCCCGAGAGTTCGGCCGCCGAGAAGCGGCGGGGGACCGGCAAACCTGGCGCGCTCTACCAGCGGTTCGTGAAGGAGCTTGTATCGGAGCGACTTGAGCTCGCAGGTGCCGACGCTACCGACGTCACGGACCCAAATGTCGATTGGCATGCCATCTGGGTAAGCGGGGAGGGCGCGACAACGCCCGAGGAGGCGGTGGGTCGCGTGATCCTTGCGGCGCACCGAGCTACTGCGGGCCGCGCCCTGGGGCGGGCGACGGAGCCTGGACCGGTGCCGGCGATCGCCGAGGCGGTCCCGGGCCCGACCGCGGGCAAGCCGGTCGGCCCGGGGGAGTGGGCGGTCTCGCACGGAGTGGCACTTCTCGATCGCGAGCTGGCTCCGATGGCCGAGCACGTGGGCACCGCGCCGTATCACCCGGTGCTCCCCGCCCGAGGGCCCCTCATTGACGTTCCGGTAACTCAGACCCTCACCATCCAGCCCCCAGCGGTCGAACGGCCGGCGCAAGAGGTGCGGACGACCGCCGTCGCGCCTCCACTCGCGAGGGGCGTGACACGCTTGCGGCGACGTCAAAAGCTCGCCAACGCCTTCGGTTGGGTTCGTAACATCGGTGTCGTCATCATTCTCTTCGCCGCCTGGCAGCTTTGGGGCACAAGCATCGCTCAACACCAGGCCCAGCTGACGCTGCGGGCGCAGTTCCGTTCTCATGCCATGAACGCGCCCCGATCCACCGGCGGCGTCCACCTCATCGGTGCCGATGTGAGAGTGCCGGAACCGGCGGAAGGTTCGGTCGTTGCCCATCTCCAGATTCCCTCGATCGGCGTCGACCAGTATGTGGTGGAGGGGACCGCCGAGGGAGATCTGGCCAAAGGGCCCGGTCACTATATCGGGACGGCGATGCCGGGCCAAGCCGGCAACGTTGCTATTGCCGGCCACCGAACGACCTACGGGGCGCCATTCAACGAGCTCAACGAACTGTCGCCAGGGGACTCGATTGTACTCTCGACCGTTTCCGGTGAGAGCCTTGACTATGTCGTCACCCAACCACCCGTTGCCGTCTCGCCCAATGACGTAGCGGTCCTGGACGCGGTCGTGGATAACAGGCTGACGCTGACGACCTGCAACCCGAAGTACTCGGCAACTCAACGGCTGGTCGTCGTCGCACTTCTGCGCGAACCGCCGGGATCAGGACCCGTCGCAGGCCCCAGTGGCGTCCAAGGACCGTCGACGCGGGCATCCCACGTGATCGAAGGTGGTTCAGGCGAGTGGAATCTCCTATACCTCCCACCCGTCCTCCTGGTGGCCGTCCTCCTGGTTCTCCTCGGCTTGGCAAACCAGCGGGCGTCAGGATATTTCGGGCGCCGGGGACGGTGGCTCATTTTGGTTCCCTTGTGGCTCGCGGGCTTATACGTTTTGTTCGGGCTACTGACCAGCTTCCTGCCTTCCACCCTCTGAGGTTGAGGTAGGAGCATCGTCCCGAATGCGTGGGCAAGAGTAGGTTCATAGGAGTCCACCTGAGGTAGCGTGCCGCCGGCGGCACAGAGCCCCGAACTCTTCTTGGCGACCTAGATTAGAGGCCAGGAGAGGGCGGTCGGAGCCCATCACAGGGATCCAACGAGTGGGTCGACGGAAGGTGGTTGAGACCGCGCCCTCTTTGCAACGCTATGTGCCGCCTTGCGACGGTGGGAGTCCGACTGCATGCATGAGTTCACGAAAATATCGCGTGAGGGTCACCTTCGTTGTTCAGTCCACGCCACTATCGAAGCGAACATGTTCGTTCGAATGCTTCCCTGCACTTTCAGTCTCTTCGTGGCCCTGGGCGGTCAGCCTTGAGGTTCCATCGCACACTCCGACGCCGACCGAGAGCCGCCGCTGCGACGAGTGTGAGGCCGAGCAACCCGACGAGCACGAACAGCCCGCTGCCGTCACTGGATCGCGAATTGGTGACCGACGTATTCCTGACCAGCGTCGCGGGTGTGTCTGAGGCGTAGGCCGAAGCTGGCGACACGGGTAATGGCTTCGGCGGGATGAAACGGGATGAAGAGGTTGTCGTGTCGTTGGGTCGCAAGCTATGTGTGGTGGCAGAGCCGGAGTGCTTGCCAAAGGAACGAAAGAATCGAGATCTTCCGGGCAAATGACGGGACGCCCCATCCTTTGGAGCTGTCACATTGCCGTTTTGGCCGCCGCCCGTGCCATTCGCGTTGGATCGGCCGGTGGTGTTGTCTCTTTCGTTAGGCGTCGGGGAGTAGCCAACGGCTGGGAGGTGGGTAGGGTCGCCCCCGAAGGAGGCGGTGTCTCCCGAAGTGGCCAGTGAGAACAGGTCAGTCGTGCCCTCGTCGATCGAGCACGTGGCGAGACCTGCGGCGTTGGTCGTGGCCACGCACAAGGCGCTGCCGGCTGCCGAGAACCACACTGCCGCGCCTGACAGGGGGGCACCCGCGCTGCTCAGGGTGGCGCTCAACTGGTAGAGATGTCCCAATCCGATCGGGGTAGGGGTGGCCACGAGCAGCGAGGTCGGAGCCTGGCCTACAGCCGCGACTGCGGCCCCGGAACTCGAGCCAAAGAGTGAGCTCCCCGAATAGGTGGCCTCTACCAGGTGCGGGCCGTCAGCCAGGTACAAGGCCATCACTGCGGTGCCCTCGGAGCTCAGTGGTATTGCGTCACCCACAACCGAGCCGTCCACGCTGAACTGCACCGTCCCACCGGTGGGGGCGGGCGAGACAGAGGCCGTGAGGCCTTGGGCGGAGGTTCCCACTTCGGGTACCACCGCCACAGCGGTGGATGTCGGTGCCGGCGTTGTAGAAGTCGGGGCTGTCGTCGGAGCTGTCGTCGGAGCTGTCGTCGGGGCTGTCGTCGGGGCTGTCGTCGGAGCTGTCGTGGTCGTGGTCGTGGTCGGTTTCGCGGAGTTCAGCAACGCGTCGATGTTGCCGTCCGCCGTGTCGCCGCCGAGGTGGGGAAGCCCATAGGTGTCCTCGATCGAGCGCAGGATCCCAACGGTGTCCACCGGTGTGGAGTCCTGTTGGGGACTGGCCTTCAGCCCAGAGGTCACCACGATGGTTGCAACGTGGCCACCAGAGCCACCGTCGAGGCCGGATGTGTCAGAGTCGAGCGCCTCATCCCACTCGATGATGATCTCACCACCAGACTGGTACCACGCCGTCGACTGCACCGATGGAACGAAGGACCCGAGAAATGCGTCGCTGTCGGCCAAATCCTGAGCAGCTGTGTCGACGGGGACACCTGTGTGGCCGTCGTCAGTCAGGTTCGGCGTGTACCAGACGAAGTCCGGCGGGTGAGCACCGTTGAGATCCGAGATCATTGTGGACGCGTCAGCAATGGTGATCTTCGTGCCGGGAAAATAGACCCATGGAAAGTGGCGAACGGCGTACAGTCCGGAGTCACTTGTGGGATCGGCTGGGAGGTTTTCGGCGTATGCAGCTTCCGAAAAACCGGCTTCGGCGAGCTGATCAGCCAGCGTCGGTACGCCGGGGTAGTTGCCGGAAGACGGCGGCTGGTCGACTGTAATCCCCTGAGTAGAGCCTGAGATGATATCGAGATAGTTGGGGAGAGACGGGTGCGCGATTGCATACGATTCGGTTGCTGAGCCGTACGTCGAGGCAAGGCTGTTGATGAACGGCACGGCGGGATTCCCGATGATTTGGCCGGACCCCTCGTTCTCCATCATGACCACCATCACATGCGGTGCGGACGATGGCGAAACCGGCGTGGTGGCGCCCAGCGGCGATGTGAGTGTTGTCGATGACTCTGGTTCGGTGGTGGTCGTGGCGGAAGGCAGGCTAGTGGTCGAGCCGCCAAAGTCAACTATGTATGCCGTCTCGGACTGAGGGAACTGGGTGATGTCGGAATTGATCCCGCCGGATCCACCGTCGTAGCTGAAATAGGCTTGCAGTGCGATGTTGTTGGCGGTGTTATTGGCTAGGCTGGCTACACCATTGATGTACGACGGGTCATCGGACCCGTTCAATCCCCACTCGGGGATCGCCGCCGGCAGTCCTTGCGACTGGGCAAAGGCGATCACCGTCTCGATGTTTGCCGCGTACCCCGTGTAGTCGTATTGGTCGACGCCGACATAGTTGACGTAGGCCGAACCCGGCCATGTGTCGTCCCACGTCCGTCCCGGTGCCTCGTTGCCTGTTCCGCCATTCGGGTTCCACATGAAGCGGAAAGCCTGACCGGGAACCGCACGCATGGTCGTGACGATGTTTTGGAAGGTTGAGATGTACTGGACTGCGGAGAAACTGAGTTGGTTCCAGCCTTGGAACCAGCCATCGATGTCTTGGTTCTGCTCCCACATGATGCGAATGATCGCGTCGCTCTGCCCGGCGGAAACGAGAGACTGGCCGATCGTTGTGGCCTCGGACGACGTCAGAGCGCCAACGCCCAGCATGAGAGTCATCGAGGTTGATGGTGGCGTATAGGTGCAGTAGCACGAGCCATCGGCGTAGACAGTGTCGATCGTGGGGGTCACACCGAGCTCCTCACCGAGAGAGAGAACATCGGCGGGAGCCTGCGAGCCCACGAAGAATCCCACTGGGACCGACGACTCTCCGTCACCTCCCGAGAAGTTGGGCACTGTGGTGTCGACGATCGTGGCGAGGCCTGCCATGCCGAGGATAAGAAGCGCCACGAACGTCCGAGCCCGGCGTCGCCATAACGTCGCCGGAGGAATGGGCCTGCCCCAACGATCGATCATCGCGGAACTGCTCGGCCGATCGCGTCGAGACCTTCGACTGGACCCGTGCGGAATGTTGCATCGTGGTGCCCACGATGCATACTGGCCGACGGGCCGCGGACGATCATAAGATCGGACACTGGATCAGCCGATGTGGCGAGGAGACTGAGACCGCAAAATACCTCCTCGCTCCCGTCACGATTTTCGTGCGGTCATGGAGGACACCGAAAGCCCGCCCGATACGCCTTGGGTTCGACGGCCACCTAGGCCAGGGCGCGCCGATAGGGTGATCGAGCCTCGCCGGAATGTGCACCTCAGCTCGCTCGCCTTCCTCCTGGAGCGCGTCCTGATCTACTAACCGGTCCGCCGACACCTTCGTGTGGCCAGGCTGGTTAAGGCCAAGGTATGACCAGACAGTGAATTCTTCGTGACGAAGAGGCGAACACAAGGGCAAATTCGGATGAACCGTTCGCGACCCGAGTGCTCATGCGCTCGCACCCGAAGCGCGAATCGGTCGCGAGTGCGGACCAAGCCCTGGACAGTGAGGGGAACCATTGTGGTAAATTTCAACCTGCGTAACTCCCTCAACGTACGATTCATTGCCCACCTCCCCGGGAGGCCGCGATGCCCATCCCTCCGTTTGAAGCCGGCCAGGATAGCGGATTCGCTCTTGCGGCCTGGAGTGCCCCGCCGAGCCTCGACGACGAAGCGTTCGAGACGATTGGTCAGACCGTGCGGCACGCAGCAGGGGCGATCGACGGCTTGAAGGACATCCTGGAGCGACTTCAGAACTCGGTGGCGCAAGCGACAGAGCAGCGACGCAACGATCTTGAGATCGGGCAATTGTTCACACGGGCTCAGGAGTTCGTCGATGGAGCTGTAACCGAGGGTCAGGAGGTTGCGCAGCGGATCATTGCTGACGCCGAGTTCGAAGCCGCACGGATCATCGCCGCGGCAAAGCAAGAAGCGCATGACTTGATCCAGGAGGGGCGGTACTCGGCGTCACTACCCTCGGACGCGGTTAGAGCTCTGCAATCGACCATCGGGGAGTTTGCTCGCATGAACAGCATGCTTGTCGAAGAGTTGTCGAACCTGAATAAGGCATTGGCGACCCGAGAGCCTCAACCGACGGTATCCTCGCAACTGAATTCTGAGGGGTTGTCTTCATTGGAATCCGATGGGGTCCGCCATGCGCCAGAAACCCAGCCCCGATCTCGGCTGATGGAGGGTCCGGCAGACGGAAGTGTGATCCTGGCGCCGCCATCGGCGCACGATGGTTACTGGAGCACAATGCGATCAAGAAGCAGGCAAGCACCGAGTGCTCGCCTCGGTCGTCACGGTGTACCAGATACCCAATGGGGGACGCGTTGATCGCAACTCAACAGTTGACGCCTGCGCGGCTGCTGGCGGCCCCTGGGAATCCTCCGCGGGTGAGGGCCAACGTTGTTTCGTTCGAGTCTGTCCGTCGATCTAGTGAATTGCTTGAATTGTGGTAGAGGGGTGCCCATTTGTCGACAGCGACCATCGGGGACACCGTTTGCGGCGCCTGACATTGTGTCAGTCGCGTAACGAGCCTCGCTCTCTAAAGAATCGGAAATGGAATCGCGTGCGCGACGCGGAGTTGGAAGTTGAGTCGTACATGCCGAGTTCGGAATGCTCCGTTGGACCGGCGCTTCAAACCCGGGTCCCACCACCGTGATCTCGGTGACAGTCTACGGTGGTTCGAGGATCAACCTGGTGAAGGCTCATCAGGAACATGCCCGTCTTCCCGCGCGTTCCAGCGCAGGTGATCAGCGAAGGGCGGTGACGTAAGGTTTTCTCAAGCTGTCACTTGTCGTTCGCGCGACGTTCACCTTAGACCGGTACCGTCAGTGGCGGTATGAACGCGGAGACGGGAGATTCCACGAGCGATTGGCGCCGTCGGGCAAGAGTCGGTCGCACCGCCTCGTCCTGGCTCACGAAGAGAGTCTGGCCAACGTGACGCCGGGACAACTGGGGAAGGGGCTCCCCGGGAAAGCCGATCACCATGGTGCGCGTGGGGGCAAGACGACCATCCTCGTCGTCGAGGACGAGGAGTCGTACCAAGAGGCGCTATTTGCAGGTCTGTCCCGGGAGGGATACGACGTCGAGCTTGCGTCGGACGGGGCCGACGCTCTGCGGCGGTTTGTCGAGCATCAGCCCGACCTCGTCGTTCTGGACTTGTTGTTGCCGAGGATGTCGGGGATCGAGGTCATTCGAAGGATGCGCGCCATTGCGGCGGTCCCGATCATCATCGTCTCAGCTCTTGACACGGAGGCGGACATCGTCCGCGGCCTGGAATTGGGAGCCGAGGATTATATCTCCAAGCCTTATCGCCTGAATGAGCTGGTGGCGCGCATCCGCTCGATACTCCGTCGCGTGTCCGCGCCCCCGCATGTCGAGCCGGCCGTTCTCCAAGAGAACCCGTCGCGCGTCGACGCCATTGTTGTCGGCCCATTCCAAATCAACTTTGCTCGGCGCGTTGTGGCAGCCGACGGCGAGCCTATTTACCTGAGTCGTCGAGAGTTCGACCTTCTTGCCGTGTTGGTGTCGCCGCCTGGACAGGTCCGCACCCGCGAGGAGTTGATTGACAGACTTTGGTCCGGTCGAGACCTCGCCGATACACGGACTCTCGACACACACATCAGGAGGCTTCGCGTCAAGCTGGAACCCGACCCTCGAACGCCCCGATATTTGGTGACCGTACGCGGTGTGGGATTCCGCTTCGAACCCTAAACAGTCCCATCCACAATCTGGCAATACGCAACTCGTATCTACGACGCACGATTCGTCTTTCGGAGCCGGTGCCAAAGCATTGAGGCAACTCCCACCACACCACCGAACACGGCCATGGTCTTGGCGTTGTCATGCTGGCGGTCGGGATGCGCGCTGCGTCCGCCCCGTCTTGGCGTCGTGATACTCGCTGGCATCGTCGAGGGAGATGTCGATGTTGTCATCTGCGATCGAGGAGATGTTTTCGATGGGGGGGGAGGTGGAGTCTCAAGTGGTGTCGGCAGAGGAGGCGGGGGTATAGCCGGAAGCGGTGGTGGTGCGAGTGTTGGCGACGCGAGGGGAGGTGGTTCCTTGGACGGGGATGGGTTGCCCTCGTTCGACTCTGGCAAGTATTCATTGAGCGCGGAGGCGACTGCTCGCAGCCCGTCGAGCTCTTCGGCGATCGTCTCGGCCACTCGAGCTGCGACGATTTCCAAGGCCTGCTGCTCCTCGGATGCTTGCAGCGTGCCGAGATCCTCACTGCCATTCGACGGAGCGAGCGAGGACTCAAGCTGCTCGGCACCCGCTTCGACTTTCACCTCGGCGAGGGCCTGAGACGAGGGGGACTCCCCGCCGCCCACTTCGGGCGGACTCGGTGTACGCAGGTCCTGAGTTGGCGCAACTGCTGGGACCGGATCGTAACGCTCGGTGATGCCATCTCGAACGAGCGATGTTGGATTGCCCAGGAAGAAGCGCCTGAGCTCGAAGTGTCCGAAGGGATCCGGTCGCCAGTCAGCGTAGAACGCGGGTGCCGGTGGAGCAGCGTCTTCGGTGCGGTACATCTCTGTCGTGGCAGGCACAGGCGACGAAGAACTCTCCTCTGAGGTGGACGGGGTCGACGGCTCGTCACTTTCGGTCGCAGCCCTTGATTCGTGGGGGGCAGTTGGCGGAACCTCCTGGACCACACGAGCCAGTTGCCTCATGTCCGCCGGCGTTGGCGCGACAGCGGCAGCTTCCCTTTTCACGTCCACCCCTTGCGGGGCCTCGGCAGCCTCGTTGACTCCCTGAGCTCGTGACGAATCTTCCGAGCTGGCGAGAGAGGCCCTGCGGTGTCGCAGAAAGACCTCCACTGCACCGCCCACCAAAAGGGCGAGGAATAATCCGAGAATCAGGATCAGGAGCGGAGCCGATGAGGCGAACGTCCCAATGAGTGGGCTTCGGGCGCTGGCTACGAGCGTCCAGTTTCTGTTGCCAACCTGGATCGGTGCGCTCGCCAAGGGGCCGGGCCAGCCGAGTATCCTGCTCGTGGCGGCGACGAGATTGGACCGTGCGGGGTGATCGGACCCATACAGGGCCACCTGCAGGTCAGAAAACGCCCGGCTGACCGCCACGGGCGTCGCTGTGAACGGGTTCACACTGTACTGCAGGAAGATGGCATTCCCGCTCGGGACGAGCGGTGGGCCTACCGCGAAGGTAGCAGTGCTCTGATCACCCAGGCTCACCACCGGTCCTGTGTCGACGGCCGCGCCACCTGGGCGAGTCGCGGTTGCCGTTGCAGTGCTGACTGCTTGGTCGACGTGGAAGGCGTTTCCGACGGCAGCAAAGACCACGTAGCGACCGAGGAACACCTTGGTCAGCGCGACCGACAACGGGCTGTGGACAAGCGCCTGGGCCTGGGCCATAAAGGCCTGGGGTGAGGCGTCAGAGATCGTCGTTGTAGTGGCGAGCGTGTCGAGCACGAACGTCACGTTCGAAAACGAGGACGACGCCACGGCTGCCGCTTGTGCGGTCTGTTTCTGCAGGACGGCACTGTCGCGCTGATCGTTGGCGTCAGCCGAGAGGAAGAACACCACGAGGAACACCACCGCGAGGACGATGGTGGTTCGGTACGACACAGGCGAAAGGTGTTGAACGCGCGCCGTCATCGACGTTTTCGGGTCTCGGTGACCATTCCTGGCTTTGATGCCACATAAGAGCATCGGCGCCTGCCTTGACGGGCTTGATTGACCGCCACAGAGAGTGACTGAGACGTGTCTTGGGGCCGGTGGCTGTCACGCTGGGCGACTTGGTGGTGCCCACGGTGGGTGTGGAAGAGGAGCGTCGGACAGGGGACCCGCGTCCACAATGTCTCACCGACGCCGGATCTGGCTACCGCAGTCGCGCCGCCGAGGGCAGTACGAGGAGGGCGATGCCTAGCGACCCCAGGAGCACCAAGGAAACAAATCTGGGTAGGGCTTGTCTCCGTTTCGGGAAGGGCGCGAGAGCGAGAAAACAGGGATGATGAGGCGGTCGCCCCAGTTCTTGCCCGCTCTGGGCCCGTCGCCCCGGTCGTAGCCCCATGCGCCACCCAACGTCCGCTTGAAGTCAACGCCTTGAAAGACGAGCTCGGGGGCTCTTCTTCATAAGTGAGGGTGGCCAGAGAGGGGTCGGTCACAGGGGCGCGACAGAAGGCGGAGGATCGGTGCTCTCGTGGGTGTGCCGTCTCTGACCAGATTGGTCGGCTGGCAATCAGAGAAATATCTCGCCTCGTGCCGTAAACACAGATCGACGTGCCAGCCTAGAAGCTCCGCCATTGTCTCTCCATGAACCTACTCGGAACAATATTGTGTCATTTTCGGCTACGAGCGTGAAGCGCGGGGTTGCCCGTGCCGATCGTCACGGGGTCCCCATGATCCGCGAGGCGAATGGCCGGGAGAGGTGAATCTGATGACTGACTATCTGGTTACATGCGTCAACCGGTCAGGCAACGATCCTAAGCACAGCCACATCGCCGAAGTGGGGATCCGACCTCGCACCGGGGGCTCGGGCAGAGTGGTTCCGGTCAAGCTGGTCCGCCAACAGATAAAACTCGGTGTTTATCGCTACTTCTCGACGGACGCCACCGGGCACCTGGTCCCGGTGAAACGCTACAAGTGCGCATGTGGCCGTAAGACAATTCGGACTCACCCGGACGACCTGGCAGACAACAACCTCTCGGTGAAAAGGCCCTGTACCTAGCCTCGATCTTCTCGAGGCGAGCTGAGTTGTTCACGATCTTGTCACCCAGGTTGTGGGTCCTTCGATGCCGAGTGGCGGTTGTCTTCAAGCTTTAGTGGAATGGCTTCCGTGGCTGAGTCCTACGCCCACCGAATCAGGCGGTTTCGGTCGGTCAGCGCACAGATTATCGCCGCCATCGCTCTCGCGAGTTGCATCGCGCCCGTTCTGGCTACGACCATCGCGGGCGCGACGCCTTCGCTGGTCCGGCTCGATCGGCTTGCCCCGCCGGCTCCACCGCTGGGCTCCACACGGATCGGTCCGGTCCCCGGATCTCGGTCGATTGGCCTCGAGCTCATCCTGGCTCCTTCCCATCCCGAGGAGCTCGCATCCCTTCTGCACTCGCTCTATTCGGTCGGTTCCCCCGAGTACCATCACTGGCTCACGTCAGGCCAGTTCGCGCAGCGTTTCGACCCTGCTCCTGGTGCTGTCGCCCAAGTCGAGGCATGGCTCTCCGGTGTGGGACTCCGCTCCAGTTACAGATCGGGATTTGCTATCCGCGTCTCGGAGCCTGCCAAGGCCGTCGAATCGGCCTTGGGCGTCTCGGTCAACGACTACCGGCTGGCAGCTGGACAACAGGTCCACGTGGCCAACGGTGCCCCCCTTCTTCCCGCGACCCTGTCGGCCAGCGTCGTCTCGGTCTTGGGGCTCGACAGCGCACCGCGTCTCAGTTCGCACCTCACGCAGGACCACGCGACGCAGAGGAACCTCCTTCCTCACGACGAGGGCTTAATGCCCTGCGTCGGCGCTACCGCAGCCGCGGGAGGGAGCGCCTACACCCCGGATCAGGTGGGTGCCGCTTACGGCATCGGCAGCCTCACCGCCGCGGGCCAGACCGGGGCGGGTCGGGAGGTCGCCGTTTACGAGCTCGGCCAGCACATCGGGTCGGACATCGACACCTTCGAGACGTGCTTTGGCCTGCAGAACCCCGTCTCCACGGTCGCCGTCGACGGCGGAGGTGCGGCTGGAGTCGCGGGGACTGCGGAGGCCGACGCCGACATCGAGCAGGTCGCCACCCAGGCTCCGGGTGCCTCGATCGTGTCGTACGAGGGGCCCAATACGACGATGGGCAACTACGACACCTGGCAGGCCATCGTCTCGCAGGACATGGCGGGCGTCATCTCGACCAGCTACGGACTCTGTGAACCCGACAGCCTCGCCGACGGGTTCGTAAACGCGGAGGACCTCTTGTTCCAAGAGGCCGCAGCTCAAGGGCAGACGATCGTGGCGGCATCGGGGGACTCAGGCTCTGAGGACTGCTACCCCCCATCAGGAAATGCCGACTCATCCCTTCAGGTCGACTTCCCCGCCTCGGACCAGTACGTCACCGCCGTCGGAGGGACCACCCTTCTCCCTGGTGGCGCGCAATCGGCGTGGAACGACTGCGAGG
>Ga0116219_10003453_pt1 | contig 12499 bp, 9 predicted proteins | sample Sb_taG_4_FD_91019 | JGI IMG/M metagenome (GOLD analysis project Ga0116219, IMG submission 91019) | Peat soil microbial communities from Weissenstadt, Germany - Sb_50d_6_BS metaG | ecosystem: Environmental > Terrestrial > Soil > Wetlands > Peat | place: Germany: Weissenstadt | collected 2010-09-21
CATTATCAGTGCTGCGCTCTAACCGGCTGAGCTATAGCCCCCGTCTGACGAACTTGGAAGTGTAGGCGGGCGGGACCGGGGCACGGAAACGGAGACCCCGCTCGGGGGTCATGCGCCGGCCGAAGGCTGCGACGCTAGGTGCCCGGGGCGGGCGGCGCTTCGGCGGGGATCTGGCGCCCCGGCTCCGCCTAGAGTGCCCCCCGCAGAGCTGCGGCGGCACGGCGGCATTCGGCGACGAGCCCAGCCGCGGCGAGCGCAATGTCTACGGGCGCGGCAGCCGTCCGGCACGCGGCGTCGGTGTCGGTCGCCGCGCCCGACAGCGCGAGCAGGCCGAGGGTCGCGCTGGCCGCCTTCAGGGCATGGGCGGTGAAAGCGAGCGCTTCGCCGTCGCCGTCGTGTCCGGCGGCGGTGATGGCCCTCACCGTGTGCTCATCTTGGGAGAGGTACGTCTCGATGAGATCCCTCCGCACCTCTTCACCCTCTGCACCCATATCGGCAGCCAGGGCGACGAGCACGGTGGGATCGTAGACGGGCGCGTCCCGGGCACCTCTCACCGGTGTCACCGCCGCAGGGTTCGGCGCACCCCGCGCTCCCAGTACGGCTGCCAGTTCCTGCACATGCACAGGTTTGGGCAGGAAGTCGTCCATACCGGCCTGACGGCAGAGGACCTGATCGTCTGTCGAGAAACCGGCGGTCATGGCGATGACAGTCGGTTGCCGCTGCGCAGGGAGCTCAACCCGGATCCGGCGGGTTGCTTCGATCCCGTCCATCTCGGGCATGTGCACGTCCATCAGCACCAGGTCGTAGGACCCAGCATGCACCGCCGCCAAAGCCTCGATACCGTTCTCGGCAACGTCGGCCCGGTACCCGAGACGCCCTAGCAGGAGGAGCACGACCTCGCGGGTGACCGTGTCGTCTTCGACGAGCAGGACGTTCGGGCGGGGCGACTCCACCCCGTCGGTCGCAACACCCTTCCCAGAAGCGCAGGGCGCGCCGTCGGACCGGGCCGTCGTCGTGCCCGTGGGGCTCATCCCGTCAGCGAGGCGGCGGCGATCGTCTCGGTGAACGGGACATCGTCGTCATCAGCGGAGACGAAGCCCTTGCGCCTCATCTTTCCCCATGACTTCTTCCCCCTGATGTAGCTGGCGATGCCGCGCAGCCGCCAAAAGACGGTCAGTTGCCGGTAGCCGAGGTTCTCGAGCACCGCCCACACGACGAGGAGTGCCCGGTCACGTACCCGGCCGTAGCGGCGGAACGAGAACTCCTCGAGCAGCAGGGCGAGCATGGAGAGCAGAATTCCGAGCCCGCACGCCAACGAGAAGAACAGGATGGCGAACGTCGCCGTGACTTGGCCGAGGATCAGGCCCAGGGTCACGAGGATCAATCCGCTGGCCTCGATGATCGGCGCCATCCACTCGAAGAGGACGAAGGCGGGGAAGACCGCCATGCCGAGCACTCCGTAGCGTGGGTTCAGGAAGACCCGGCGATGCCTCCACAGCACGTCCGAGAATCCCCTGTGCCACCGCTCCCGCTGTTTACTGAGCTCCTTGAACGAAGTCGGCGTCTCGGTCCAGGCGACCGGGTCGGGGACGAACTCGATCCGCCCGGGTTGTCCGGTCTCGTAGGCATGGCGCCGCAGGCGCACAATGAGCTCCATGTCCTCGCCGACGCTCTTGACGTACCCGTTGGTGTCAAGCAGGTTCTGTCGCCTGAACAGCCCGAACGCCCCCGAGATCAAGAGGTTCCCGCCCAGGCGGTTCCAGCCGGGACGGCCGAACAGAAAGGCGCGCAGGTACTCCACGGCTTGAATGCCCGCCAAGGGTCGGTGTGGGCCGCGCTCCGACGCGAGACGACCCTTGGTGACGGTGCAGCCGTTGGCCACTCGAATCGTGGCGCCCGCCGCCACCACGTCGTGGGAGCGAATGAAAGGGCGGACCAGTCGTCGAAGGCCGTCGGGATCGAGAATCGTGTCGGCGTCGATCGCGCAAACCAGCTCGCCGCTCGAGATGTTGAGCGCGGCGTTGAGCGAATCGGCCTTGCCACCCTTTTCCTTCGAGACCACGACCAGGTTGGGAAATGTCTGCGAGCGGTAGATCGCCTGTACCCATTTGGTGGCGATACGCCGGTCGTAGATCGGCTGGGTGGGGAGAAGATCGAACGTGCTCGTCAAGGCCGACAGCGTCTCGTCGGTCGAGCCGTCGTCGACGACCACGATCTCCAACTGCGGGTAGGTCAGAGTGAGCAAGGCGCGCACGCTCTCCTTGATGCTCAGCTCCTCGTTGTACGCCGGAACCAGCATCGAGATGCTCGGGGCGATCTCCGAGGAGAGGATCTCACGGTATTTCTCGGCTCGGACCTCCCGGAGGTACCGGCGCATCTCCAGTGCAGCGGAGACGTACAGCACCAGATAGAACACCCCGAGGGCCACGAAATAGGCCAGCACGAAGTGATTGATCGGTGAGATGAACGTGGCGTAGAAGTGCTTCATGAGACTTCAGCCTCCACTGACAGGGATCGGAGCTGTAGGGCTTGAGTGGCCATCTCGGCCGCGGGGCCGGCGGCCCTGGCGTTCACGCCCAACAAGAGGGCACCGGGGGCACCCAGGGCGAGGAGTGTCATGGCCGCCTGCTTGCGCGTGTCCCACGACGAGTGGGACAGCAGGGGCTCGACATCTGCGGCTCCGGGCCAGTACGCCAGGCGGGCCAGAGCTGCCGCCGCCGCCAGGACGACGTCGTTCGACGGGTCGTCGAGCATGGCCACGAGTGCCGGGCCTGCGCTCGGATCCCCGGTGCGTGCCAGCACGGCCGCAGCCATTGCCCGCGTGTGCGGGGAATGGTGGGTGGTGAGCGCCATCGCTCGGGGGTAGAAGCGTTCATCGCCCGTGGCTGCGGCGATCTTCAAGATCCGCCCGGCGATCTCCTCCTCGGCAACCTCGAGCGCGTCCAGGAGCGCCTCGGTGCTGAGGAGTCCGATACGGATGAGGGCGTCCTCCGCCGCGAATCGGCAGAGTCCGTCGGCATCGTCGAGAAGGGCGATGAGATTCTCGACCGCCTGAGGAGTCGGCGCGATGACGGACCACGCCGCGGCCTGCGCCCGCACGTCCGGGGACCGGTCAGTGAGGAGGGTGCACAGGTGCTCGGACTCCACTCCGAACGCGGCCAGCACGCGTGCCGCGTACAGGCGGCTGAACCAACGCCGGCGCCGCACCCCGGTGCGGGCTCGTCCGAGCACCCCGATCTTCTCGCCCAGGTTCACCAACACGGACCGGGAGGTACCACTGACCGATGGCGCCAGATCGAGCATGACCCCGATGATGTGACGCTTTGCAGACCCTCTCAGGCTCTCGCACACCGCATCGGCCTTCGACTCGCCTCCCGACAGCGCCGTGATGACGGCCCGTCGAGCATCTCCGAGTCCCGGCTCCAGTCGGAGTCGGCGCGCTTCGATCAGCCCACTCGCCGCCACGGCGATCAGGACCGCCGCGATCGCCGAACCGATGACGGTCAACGAGACGACGACCAACCCGAGGGGGGTCATGACATGCTCCGGGAGAGCGTCTGGTCCAGGCGCCCCAGCAAGAGCGGGACGCTGAACGGCTTGGCGATGTGCTCCGTGGCGCCCAGACCGAGAGCGCGAAGCATTTCGGCCTCGCTGGATCGTGCCGTCAGCATGATGACACGGGTGTCGTCCAGGACACCGTGGATGCGCAACATCTTGAGGACCCCGAATCCGTCGAGGCTCGGGAGTCCGATGTCCAGGAGCACGATCCGCCCCTTCACCTCACCCTCTCCCAACGCACGTGCGGCCTCGGCCCCGTCGCTGAACCGCACGAATTCGTATTGGCGCAGCCCGAGAGCGTGCTCGATGACATCCGCCACCGAATCGTCGTCCTCCACGAGTACGACGTCGACGAGGTTCGGCGCGCCTGCCGCGGGCCGTTCACCAGCGCTCACCACCCGGTTCTGGCCGGCCTGGGCTCGTCTCAGTGCCGTCTCACCGAGGCGCTCCAGCGACGCAAGGCTCGAGCCGTCGGTGGGCGTGGATGCGACGCCGGCGCTGAAGGTGCACCGGGCCACCTTGCCCGAGGTCGCCGGAAACTCTTCGGCCGTGAACGCTTCGAGAACGGCGGTGATGCGCTCCGATGCCTGTTCGCCCGTGGCGCGGTAGGCACCGATGACGAATCCATCGTGTGTCCACCGTCCCACGACGTCCTCGCCGCGGAATCCACCGAGGAGCCGGGCCGCGAGGTGTCGCAGCACCACGTCGCCCATGGCGTTGCCCTCTGTCTCCCGAATTTGATCGAGCTGATCGACCGTGACGAGGGCCAGGGCGAACGGGTCGCCGTGGCGTGCCGACAGTCGGAAGAGGCGATCCAGGGAACGCTCAGCTGCTGTCCGGTTCTGGGTTCCCGTCAAGGGGTCGGTGTCACATCGGGCCCGCGCCAGCTGTCCCTGTTCGAGACTGTTGTGCAGCCGTACGCCGAGATCGCGCGGTGACAAATTCTTGTCCAGGTAGTCGTCGGCGCCGGCGGACATCGCCTCGTCGAGTTGCGCCGGGTCGCGCGTGCCGACGACGATGATCGGCAGTCGGCACCAGCGTGGGTGCGCCCGGATCATCCGGCACAACTCGGGACCGCTCAATTGCGACCCTTGGTATCCGACCACCACGAGATCGGCACCCAGTTCCTCGAGTGCTTCCCAGAATTCCGTCGGGTCGTCGCGGATCTCGACGCGGCAAACGGGGCCCGCCAGCGTGTCGCGCAGCGTCTCGAGGACTCCGGCGTCGGTGTTGAGCACGAGCACGGTGGAAGGGGCGGGGTGGCGTCGGGCCAGCGCCTCGGCCAGGAACGAGACCGTCTGGCGGGCAGCCTGCGAACGCGGGAGCACGCCCCCGGCGCCGGCCTTGGCGAGCTCCACGCGGTCTTCGAATTCCTCTTTGTCGGTGAGGACGACGACCAGGGTCTTGCGAGACAGTTCGGCGACCGATTCCGCCATCTTCGAGAATGTCGGGGATCCCGTGCCGGTGGCGTCCAACACGACGATCTCGGGCCCTCCCGGGCGCAGGGAATCGGCGAAGGGCATCTCGGTGGTGGCGACGACGGCAATTCCGATGGCGGCCGCCTCGACCGTCAACCGGGACACCAGATCGGGGTCGGACGACACGAGTCGTGCCGCGAAACCCGAGCTCGGGACCACGTCGTCGGAACTTGCAGGGTCGGGCACGGGCCCGGCTGGGGCGGGGACCGGCCCGGGAGTGTCGCCGACCTCTTCCACTGAGGCCCGCAGCGCCGTCACCGCTTCGGCCAGCAGGCGCCCGTCGATCACCGGCTCCCGGAGGAGGGACTCCGCCTCGAGCGCGGCCCGGCTGCCGGCGTCGAACCCGAACGTGCCGAGTGAGCCGGCGAGCTTGTGTGCGGCACTGGCGCCCTCGGCGACCGCGTCGTCGTCGACCATGGCTCGCAGGACGTTGGCCGCCGCCGCTTCGAGGAGCGAGATGCGGTCGAGGTTGGTCTGTCGGTGACGCTGCCACAGCGTCGCCAGCGCGGATCCGAGAACGACGTCTTCCACCGGAGTCGTGGTCATGACGACGCGTCCGGGAAGCCGCGTCGGAACGTTTTCGGGGTTCGGGTCGTGGTCATGTCGGCTCCAGTCTTCGGGGGTGACCGTGCGGTTGTGTCGGCTCGTCGCGCTTGGCGGCTCCTAACGGGATGCCGATCGACGCGCCGACGGTGTATTGCTCTGCCCTACGTCATCGACCGGACGCCCCGCGCCATGAGTGGGGTCGGCCCTACACTTTTCCGGGGTCCCACCCGCCGTCCCCGAGGCGCTTTTTCGGCGCCGCAACCGCTGACCTGCGAACCTCGTCGAGCTGTCTCTCGACGCACACGCGCCGTCGTGACGGCGACATCACCGACAGCGTTTGGCGGGTATCGATCCTCGGACCCCGACGCCACGAGCTCCTGACGCCACGAGCTCCTGACGCCGAGTGTGTGTGGACGCCGAGGGCTCGTCGTCTCCCCTCGGGCTTCACGGACACGCCAGGCCCCTTCCGAAGATGTCGCCGTACCGCATGGGAGCGCTCCGGGACGGTCCGGACCGTCCCCGGGCTCCCGAATAGGATTGGCCCCGTGTTGTCGAGAGTGATGACGTTCTACTCAGAGAGCAAGAGGTTGACCGAAGTCGTGGAGTCGCTGCGCGCCGACCTCCCGCCCGCCTACGAAGCGCTCCCGGGCTTTCGGGGATTGCTGGTCCTGGAGAAGCCGGGGACGCGCAATCACGTCATTGCGTTGACGCTCTGGGACGACGAGCAGGGCGTCGAAGCCAGCGAGGCACTCGCCGACACCATCGCCGATCGAATCGCCGCCGCGACCGGCACCTCGGTCACCCGCAACATCTACACCGTGATGGGAAAGATCGGGATCTCGGAGCGGAACGACGAAGAGTCGGGCTGACCTGCCCGGGGCTCGTTCCCCGCAAACCGGTCAATCCGGAGTCTGCACCGCCGGTGTCGTCATGGCCCTGGCCACGAAGGCCATGGTGGCCTCGAGGAACGATTCGTCGATGGCGTCGGGATTGATCGCCCGCATGATGCTGATGCCGCGCATCAGGGCCACGACGATCCTGGCGGTCTGTGGCGCCGGCTCCGCCGGCTCGAAGCCTCGGCGTTTCCGTTCGACCTCGATGATCTCCGCCACGGACTCGACGTCGAGAGTGTCGAACGCCGCCAACTTCTCCCGAGCCGTCGGGTTCCGCATGGCGTAGAGGCAGAACTCCTCGTACAGCACGGTCCAGTTGTCCCCCAGGGACTCCGCCTGGTCACGGATCAGGGCCACGAATTCCGAGAGATGGGTGTCGGGGGGATCTGAAGCCTCGAGCGTGGCCCGGACCGCGGCGAGCTCTCGTTCGTAGTGCGACTCCAGCAACGCCAGGAACAGGTCTTCCTTGTTCTTGAAGTTGGAGTACACGGCTCCCTTGGTGAACCCGGCCAAGGCGGCGACCTCGTCGAGTGACGCCCCGTGGAAACCCTGCTCGGCGAAGACCTGTGCCGCCGCCCTGAGCAGGTGCTCCCTGGTCTGCTGGCGCCTGCGCTCGGGGGTCAGTGGTTCGATCGCCATGGGGTTGTACTACCGAGAAGCATAGTAGATACTACTCGGTATGACGGATCTGGAGGAGTATGTCCCTGCGCCACGCCCGGAGAGCGCGGCGGTGCTGACCAGGAAGCTCGTCCGCAACTACGGCCCGACGGTGGCCCTCGCCGGCATCGACCTCGAGGTGGAGCGGGGGGAGATCTACGGGTTCCTCGGGCCCAACGGGGCCGGCAAGTCCACCCTCATCCGAGTGCTGTGCACGCTGCTGCGCCCGAGCGCGGGGACCGCGTCGGTCGCCGGGTACGACGTCGCCGACCACCCCAAGGAGGTGCGGGTGCGCATCGGGGTGGCCCTGCAGGAGGCGGCCCTCGACCCCCGCCAGACGGGCCGGGAGCTGCTGGCGCTCCAGGGCCGGCTCTACGGCTTGCGGCCCGCCGAGATCCGCCGGCGCCTCGACGCCGTCCTCGACCTTGTCGACGTGGGGCACGCCATCGACCGACGCATCGGGACGTACTCGGGCGGGATGAAGCGCCGGCTCGATCTCGCCGCCGCCCTCGTGCACAACCCCGAGGTGCTGTTCCTCGACGAGCCGACCACGGGCTTGGACCCCGAGAGCCGGGCCCGGGTGTGGGCCGAGGTCGATCGCCTCAACACCGAGCTCGGGATCACCATCTTCCTCACCACCCAGTACCTCGAGGAGGCCGACGCCTTGGCGAGCCGCGTCGGGATCATCGCCGGGGGCCGGCTCGTGGCCGAGGGCCCGCCCGAGGTGCTCAAGCGCTCTGTCGGCGCTGACCTCATCGTGGCGGAGGTCGGCGGCAGCGACCCGACCGCACTCGCTCGGCTCAACCAGCTGGGAGTCGTCGACAGCGTCACGATGGAGCACGGGCGGGTCGTCGTGAGCACCAGCGACGGCCCGGCGGCTCTGGCGTCCGTGGTGGCCCAACTGGGCCGCACGCGGTTGGAGGTCCACACACTCGCCGTGCGGACCCCCACTCTCGACGACGTCTTCAGGGAGCTGACCGGCTCGCACCTCGAGACGGCGGTGGCAGACCGGTGAGCACCACCACCACGGTCGCCATCCGGGGCCGCGAAGCGGGGTTTCTCCGCGATGTCCGGTCCGTGGCGGCACGGGCCCTCCGCCAGATCCCGCGTGAGCCGGCCTCGGTGCTGCCCGCGGTATTCGTGCCCGCCTTCTTCTACACCACGAACCTGGGAGCGTTCGAGAACCTGGCCCGGGGGGCCCCCGGGTTCAGTTACAAGGCCTTTCTGCTCCCGATGGCCATCGCCTTCGCCGTAACCGGGATGTCGCGCGCGCCCACCCTGGTGACCGACATCCAAGACGGGTACTTCGACCGCCTGTGCATGACCCCTGTCCGCCGGCTGGCTCTGCTGCTCGGGCTCATGGCCGCGGACGTCGTGGTGATCGTGGCGTTGTGTCTGCCCGTGCTCGCCATCGGGTTCGGGATCGGGGTGCGCTTCGCCACCGGCGGCGCGGGCGTGCTCGCCTTCGTCGGGTTCTCCGCCCTGTGGGGCCTGGCCTTCACCGGCTTTCCCTACGCCGTGGCGTTGAAGACCGGCAGCCCAGCCGCCGTGAGCGCCTCGTTCGTCATCTTCTTCCCGCTCTTCTTCCTCAGCGACGCCGTGGTGCCCAAGCAGGTGCTCACGGGATGGTTCTCGACCATCGCCACGTACAACCCCGTGACCTATCTGCTGGCCGCGCTGCGCGCGCTCATCTCCGGGGGATGGGAGGCGAAGGTCCTCGTCGAGGGGCTCGCCGCCCTGGCCGGCATCGGGACCCTCAGCATGACCCTTGCACTGCTCGCACTCCGCGGCCGGATCCGCCGAGGCGCATGAGAAGGGGCCGCGAGCCGGGCGGCGTCCCCTGCCAGACTGAGGATCTGAGCGCACAGCAGCGCGGTGAGTGGAGGGTGCACGTGGCCGACACGGACGTGGACGACGGGAGCTTCGACATCTACGACTACTGGAAGGAGTGCCGGCGAGACCAGCCCGTGGGGCGATTCGGAGGGCCCGAGTCCGACATCTGGTTGGTGACGAGATACGCCGACGTCGAGCGCGTGTTGCGCGATCCCAAGCGCTTCTCGAGCCGTGTCAACGCCGACACCATGGGACCGGTGATGGGAACGGTGATCCTGGCCATGGACGGCGAGGAGCACCGCCGCTATCGCAACCTCGTCGCCCACGCCTTCCGCCCCTCGGCCCTGGCGAGCTGGGAGAGCACGCTCATCGTGCCCACGATCCACCGGCTCGTCGACGGCCTGGCGGACCGCACGCGGGCCGACCTCGTCGAGGAGATCACGAGCCAGTTCCCCGTGCAGGTCATCGCGGGCGTGCTCGGCGTCCCCTCCGAGGACCACGGACGGTTCCACGAGTGGGCGCTCGACATGAACAAGGGCCCCGACGACTATCCGGTGTCGATCGCCGCCTCGGCGGCCATGCGCGCCTACCTCACCCCCATCGTCGAGGACCGCAAGGCCCACCCGACCGACGACCTCGTGTCCGACATCGTCACGGCCGAGATCGACGGTGAGCGACTCGGTGACGAGCACATCTACGGGTTCCTGCGCCTGCTGCTCCCCGCCGGCGCCGAGACCACCTTCGCCGCCATGGGCAACTGTCTGCTGGCCCTGCTCGAGAAGCCCGCCGTCCTGGACCGGGTGCGGAGCGACCCCTCACTCCTCGACGCCGTGGTGGAGGAGACGTTGCGCTGGGAGACCTCGGTCACCATGGTCAACCGCGAGACCACCTGTCCGGTGGAGATCGACGGGGTGGAGGTCCCCGAGGGTGTCTCGCTGGTGTGCGCCACCGGGTCGGCCAACCGCGACGAGTCGCGCTATACCGATCCGGACCTGTGGGACCTCGACCGGAACGAGCCGCCCCACATCGCCTTCGGCACCGGCAGGCACCAGTGTCTCGGCATGCATCTCGCCCGCATGGAGCTGCGTATCGGGCTCGCCGCCCTCCTGCAACGGCTCCCGGGCCTCCGCCTCGACCCCGACGACGCCGTGCGCGTCGAGGGTCTGGCCTTCCGTTCGCCGCCGCGCCTGCCGGTGATCTTCGACTCGGTCCTGCCCGGCCCGCCGGGCTGACACTGTCGCCGCGCTGGGACTGCCGCCGTCGCTTGGACTACCCGTCCTCCTCGCCGGTGACGGCGGCCACGGCCGCCACGCTGTGGCCCTCCTCGAGGCTCATGAGGCGCACGCCGGTGGCGTCGCGACCCTGTGCCGCGATCTCGCGCACGGCGGTGCGGATCACGATCCCCCCCGTCGAGATGAGCAGGATCTCGTCGTCGAGGCCGGCCATGAAGGCGGCGACGACCCGGCCCCGGCGGGCGGTCAGCTTGATGGCCCGCACCCCCTGGCCGCCGCGGCCCTGGCGGCCGAAGTGGTCGGTCTTGGTGCGCTTGCCGTAGCCGGCGTCGGTCACGATCAGGATGTCGTTGTCGGGGCGCACGACGTCGCACGACACGACCTCGTCGCCGGCCCGCAGGCGCATGCCCCGCACGCCCGCCGCGTCGCGGCCCATGGGCCGCACGTCGGTCTCGGAGAACCGGATGCCGCTCCCGTTGCGGCTGACCATGACGACGTCGTCGTCCCCCGAAGTCGCCACCACGCGCACGAGCTCGTCGCCGTCGCGCAGGGCGATGGCGATGAAGCCCTCCCGGCGGGACTTGTCGTACTCGGAGAACGCCGTCTTCTTGACCTGGCCCATCTTGGTGGCGAAGGTCAGGAATCCCCCCGAGTCGAAGTCCCGGGTGGCCACGATGGCCTGGATCGTCTCGCTCGGTGCCAGGGGCAGCAGGTTGACGACGGCGGTGCCCCGGGCCGTGCGCTCCTTCATGGGCACCTCATGGGCCCGCAGGCGGTACACACGGCCGCGGTTCGAGAACAGCAGGAGGTACGCCAGGGTCGTGGTGTGCACGACGTCGTCGACCAGGTCCTCCTCTTTGAGGCGCGCCCCCTGCACGCCGCGGCCGCCGCGGCCCTGGGTGCGGAACGACGCCGCGGGCACGGCCTTGATGTAGCCCGCCCGGGTCATGGTCACGACGATCTCCTCGTCGCTGATGAGGTCTTCCACGCCGAGCTCGCCCGGGTCGTGGGTGATCTGGGTGCGGCGGTCGTTGGCAAACTTCGACCGGATCTCGCCGAGCTCGGTGGCGATGACACCGCGCAAGCGGCCAGGGTCGGCCAGGATGGCCTCGAGCTCCGCGATGGTGGTGAGCAGCTCCTGCATCTCGTCTTCGAGGTTCGACCGTCCCAGGCGGGTGAGCCGTCCCAGGGTCATGTCGAGAATGTGCTCGGACTGTTCCTCGCTGAAGGAGAACGGCTCGGCCATGAGCGCGGCGCGCGCCCCGGGCCGGTCCTCTGAGGCCCGGATGGCCGCGATCACGGCGTCGAGCATGTCGATGGCCTTGAGCAGGCCCTCGACGATGTGGGCGCGGGCCCGGGCCTTGCGCAGCCGGAAGTCCGAACGCCGGGTGACCACCTCGACCTGGTGATCGGCATAGTGCGCCACCGCCTGGGCCAGGTTGAGCGTGCGGGGCACACCGTCGACCAGGGCCACCATGTTCACGGCGAAGTTGGTCTGCAGCGGGGTGTGCTTGTAGAGGTTGTTGAGCACCACGTTGGCGTTGGCGTCGCGCTTCAGGGTGACGACAAGGCGGGGCATCTTCCCGGCCGAGTCGTTCTGGACGTCGGAGATGCCGTCGAGGAGGCCGGCGTTGGCGAGCTCGCCGATCTTCTGCTCGATCACCTCGACCGAGGTCTGGAACGGGATGTCGGTGACCACGATCCGGGTGGTGCCACGGCTCTCGTCGACCTCGGCGTTGGCGCGCATCTTGATCGATCCCTTGCCGGTGCGGTACGCGTCGAGGATGCCCTGGCGGCCCAGGATCTGTGCTCCGGTGGGGAAGTCGGGGCCCTTCACGAACTGCATCAGGTCGTCGGGGGTGGCCTCGGGGTTCTCGAGCACATGCGCCACGGCGTCGATGATCTCGCCCAGGTTGTGGGGCGGGATGTTGGTGGCCATGCCGACCGCGATCCCCTGGGAGCCGTTGACGAGCAGGTTGGGAAAACGCGACGGGAGCACGACGGGCTCCTCGGTGGACCCGTCGTAGTTGGGGACGAAGTCGATCGTCTCCTCGTCGATGCCGGCCAGCATCTCCATGGCCAGGGGTGCCAGGCGGCACTCGGTGTAGCGCATGGCGGCGGGGCCTTCCTCGGGGCCGCGCCCCCCGAAGTTGCCGTGGCCGTCGATGAGCACGTGGCGCAGGCTGAAGTCCTGGGCCATGCGGGCCAGGGCGTCGTAGATGGCGGTGTCGCCGTGGGGATGGAAGTTCCCCATGACCTCGCCCACGGCCTTGGCGCACTTGGCGTGGGGCCGGTCGGGCCG
>Ga0116219_10003464_pt1 | contig 12471 bp, 9 predicted proteins | sample Sb_taG_4_FD_91019 | JGI IMG/M metagenome (GOLD analysis project Ga0116219, IMG submission 91019) | Peat soil microbial communities from Weissenstadt, Germany - Sb_50d_6_BS metaG | ecosystem: Environmental > Terrestrial > Soil > Wetlands > Peat | place: Germany: Weissenstadt | collected 2010-09-21
CTCGTATTTTGAAGAAGTCAGTTCCACCAGTGCGAACGGCCCGCGACAGTGGAGTTTTTGCGTACTGATGCCCATCTCGGCGCCGAAGCCGAATTCGGCACCGTCAGTGAAACGGGTAGAGGCGTTCCAGTACACCGCCGCCGAATCCACTCCGCGCAGAAACTTCTGCGCGTTCCCTTCATCCCGCGTGACGATAGAATCAGAGTGCTTAGTCGAGTAGCGGTTAATGTGAGCGATGGCGTCGGCAACATTGGCGACCACGGCGACCGCCATGCACAGGCGAAGATATTCTTCGTACCAGTCCTGCTCGGCCGCCGGTCTGACGTGCAACCCAGCTGCGAGTGAGCGAGCTTTCCCGTCGCCACGTACTTCGACGCCAGCGTCGATCAGCTTCCTGACGATGCGCGGCACATATTCCGCAGCGACGCGTTCATGCACCAACAACTTCTCGGCGGCATTACACACCGACGGTCTTTGAGTCTTGGCATTGATCACAATGCGGTCGGCCATCTCGAAGTCCGCGGACTCATCTACGAAGACGTGGCAATTCCCTGCCCCAGTCTCGATCACGGGCACCGTAGAATTCTCGGTAACGAAAGTGATTAATCCAGCACCACCGCGCGGAATGATCACGTCCACCAACCCGCGCGCCTTGATCAGTTCCTGCACCGAATGCCGCGTGCTGGAATCCAGCAACTCAATCGCGCCTTCGGGAACGCCGGGCACCGCGGTCATAATCTCGACCAGGCGCTGGCTGCTTTGCGTTGCCTCTTTGCCACCGCGGAGCACGATCGCGTTGCCCGCCTTGAGCGCTAGTACCGCCGTATCGACCGTCACATTCGGACGCGACTCATAAATGATTCCGACCACGCCCAGCGGCACGCGCACCTTGCGAATGCGGAGGCCGTTCGACTTGTTCCACTCCGCCAGTATTTCGCCAATCGGATCGGGCAGCGCCGCGACGTCGCGCACGCCGCGAGCCATCTCTTTGATCCGTGCCGGCGTCAGCAGCAGACGATCGCGCATGGCGCCTTCGAGCCCGGAGTCCTCCACGTCTGCGCGGTTCGCGGCAAGAATGCTCTTTTCCTGCGCTTCGATCGCGTCCGCAATTGCGAGCAGCAGCACATTTTTCTCTTCCGTGGAAAGCAGCGCCAGGCGGGTCGATGCCGCGCGGGCGCGCTGCAACTTCTCCTGCGTGGAAGTAGTGCTGCTGACAGTAGTCGCCATCAACTGACCCTCTGCGGCGGGAAGTAAGTCCCGATTTTTCTTTCCATGCCCAGCGTGATGGCTTGCGGATGCCGTCCATTCACGATCGCCACGTGGACGCCGCCCTCGCTCGCCAATTTCGCCGCGCGCAGTTTCGAAATCATTCCGCCGCGCCCCAGCGAACTCTTGCCATTGCATTGCGCTTCCAGCGCCGGAGTCAGCTTGCGCACCACGCGCTGCAGACGCGGCTTCTTACGCCCGTTGGGAACCAGGAATCCGTCGACGTTGGTCAAGAGCAACAGCCAGTCTGCCTTCACGGCCGTCGCCAGCAGCGAACTTAACTCGTCGTTATCGCCAAACGCTCCCTCTAACTCACGCACCGACACGCTGTCGTTTTCGTTGACGATGGGCACCACGCCCAGCGCCAGCAACTCGGCCAGCGCGTTCTGCAGATTGCGATAGCGCACCGGAGAAGTGAAGTCGTCGCTGGAGAGCAGCAACTGCGCCACGACTTTCTTGCCAAAGAACAGGCGCTCGTAGGTATGCATCAACTTGCTCTGGCCCACGGCGGCGCAGGCCTGCATTCCCGGAACGTCGCTGGGTCGTTTTTGCAGCGAGAGTCCCGACATGCCCGCCGCAATCGCGCCGGAAGTCACTATCAGGTATTCGTTCTTCGAAAGATCGAACTGATCGACCATGCCGCGCAGCAGGTGAATGTCAATCTGCCCGCCGGGAGCGATAAGGCTGGTGCCGACTTTGATCACGACTCGCATATTTTGTGCAGGTTGCAGCCGGGCAATTCACATTTCCTTCGCTGCCGCGCGCTCCAGCCTGGAGAACCGGCGGGCAGACTCCGTAGACCCGGCGGGGAGGGACAACCTCTCTATCCTGCCGTTAGAATAGCTTTCTGGCAAGTTGAAAAATCTTGCCGCGCGCTTCCCTATGCCTGCTCCCAATGCCACCAGTCGCTTTTCCGATCGCGTAGAGAATTACGTCCGCTACCGGCCGGGGTATCCTCCGGAGGCCTTGCGGACTTTGAAAACCGACTGCGACTTGGCACCAGACCGAGTCGTTGCCGACATCGCCTCCGGCACTGGCATTTGGACCCGCATGCTGCTGGACAATGGCAACCCGGTTTTCGGCGTGGAGCCAAATGCTGACATGCGCCAGGCGGGCGAACGCCTACTGGCGTCGTTCCCGAAGTTCACGAGCCTCGCAGGCACTGCGGAGGCGACCACACTGCCCGATGCGAGCGTGCATTTTGTTACGGCGGCTCAGGCCGCACACTGGTTCGACCGCGCACGCGCGCGCAGAGAATTCGCGAGGATCTTGAAACCCGGCGGATGGCTCGTCCTGCTGTGGAACGAGCGCCTCACAGATGCCACTCCATTTCTTCGCGACTATGAACAATTGCTGCTGACCTATGGCACGGACTATCAGGACATCCGCCACGAGAAAACGACTTCGGAGGTGAATCAATTCTTCGCCCCGGCGCCGTATCAGGAGCGAACGTTCGAGATGCGGCAGGAATTCGACTACCAGGGCGTGGAAGGCGGACTCCTCTCGTCGTCCTACGCGCCGGGTCCGGAGCACCCCAACCATGCGCCCATGCTGCGCGAGTTACGGCGCATTTTCGATATGCACGCGGTCGCGGGGCGCGCGTCTTTCGACTACAAGACGAGAGTGTATTTTGGACGGTTGCAGTGACGTGACCTGGAGAACTAACTTTGCCCGACGAAAAATCCTTTCACATGACGCCCGACGAATTCCGCCGTCACGGCCATGCCGTGATCGACTGGATCGCCGATTACCACTCCCGTATCGAATCGTTCCCCGTGCTCTCGCAAGTAAAGCCGGGAGAGATTCGCGCCTCACTTCCGGCGCAACCTCCGGCGCAGGGCGAGCCGTTTGACGCGCTGCTGAAAGATGTTGAGGAACTGATTCTGCCGGGCGTTACCCACTGGCAATCCCCGAACTTTTTCGCCTACTTCCCCTGCAACGCCTCCGGTCCCGGCATTCTCGGCGATCTTCTTTCTTCCGGCCTGGGCGTGCAAGGAATGCTGTGGTCCACCAGCCCTGCTTGCACCGAACTCGAAACTCATGTGATGGACTGGCTCGTGGCGATGCTCGCCCTGCCGGAGAAGTTTTTGTCATCGCGCGCTGGGGGAGGAGTCATCCAGGATACAGCTTCGAGCGCCGCCCTCTGCGCCCTGCTGGCCGCACGCGAACGCGCGACTAACTACGTCAGCAACAAGAAAGGATGCGATGGACGCCTCGTCGCCTACGCCTCGACGCAAACGCATTCGTCTCTGGAAAAAGCGGCGATGATCGCAGGCATCGGCGTCGAGAATTTGCGCCTGATCGAAGTGGACGAAAATCTCGCCATGCGGCCCGACGCCCTAGCACGCCAGATCGATGGCGACCGTCGTGCCGGACTCACTCCTTGCTTCGTCTGCGCGACCGTGGGCACAACGTCCTCAAACGCGATGGACCCGATCCCCGCGATCGGTGAGATCTGCCGCGCGCAAAATCTCTGGCTGCACGTGGACGCGGCCATGTCGGGCACGGCGATGCTTTGTCCCGAGTTCCGTCACCTGCAAAGCGGCGTCGAGCGTGCCGACAGCTACAACTTCAATCCGCATAAATGGATGTTCACCAACTTCGACTGCAACTGCTTCTGGGTCGCGGACCGCAAAGCGCTGATTCAGACACTGAGCATCCTGCCCGAATATCTGCGCAATCAGGCCACGGAATCCGGCGCGGTGATCGACTACCGCGACTGGCACATCCAACTCGGACGCCGCTTCCGCTCGCTTAAGTTGTGGTTCGTGATCCGCCACTATGGCGTCGAGGGCCTGCAGCACCACATTCGCCAGCACGTGCAACTGGCGCAGCAGTTCGCGACTTGGGTGCACAACGACAACCGCTTCGAACTGGCAGCGCCAGCCCCGCTGAACCTTGTCTGTTTCCGCCACAAGGCCGGCGACGCCGCAAATCAAACTATCATGGACCGCCTGAATCGCAGCGGCGACCTGTTCCTCACGCACACAAAGCTGAACGGCAAGCTGACGCTGCGTCTCTGCGTTGGGCAGACCAACACGCAGGCAAAGCACGTAGAAAAAGCGTGGAAGAAAATCTGCGAGGAAGCAGAGAAAGTAACCGTTGCCGCTTAGTGGCTTACCGCGAAGATCGTAATCGTCTCCGCCTGGAGGTTGATCGTGCTGCGTGGATCGAGTTGTCAATCCGCCGGGACGGGTGCGGGCTTAGCCACCGTAGGCATCGCCTTTGCCGCTGAGACGTCTTCCAGCTGCGCCTCCAACCAACGGCGCACTTCCGGCAGCGCCTGGCGCATGGCCACTTCGCCCGCGCGCATCAATTCATCCGCTCGCTTGAAGTCGTCATAGCCGAATCCGGCCACGTCGGGCTCAATGACCAAGTCTGCGGCTCCGCGCCACAAGCTCGACATCGCATCCTGTGCAATCGCAAACGATTGTCCGATCACGTCAAACAGATGCCGCGGTGGACCGCCGTTGGCCCACGTGCCTTTCAAATGCACCGCCAGCACGCGCTCCACGCCCATTTCACGCAGCGGCCGGGTGGGCACCGGATGCGACAGCATTCCGTCCACCAGGTAGCGTCCGCGAATCTCCACGGGCAGGAACATTCCGGGATACGAGCAACTGGCGCGCACCGGATCGACGATCGAGCCCGAGTGGAACACCACACCTTCGCCAGTATTGAAGTCGGTCGCCGTTACGCCCAGAGGAATGCGCAGCTCTTCAAACGTCTTCACCTTCAAGGTGCGGGCGAGGAACGAGGCCATGCGGTCGCTGGAAGCAAATCCATGGCGCGATACCGTCCAGCGGGCAAACGTGGTGAAGCGTGAGTTGTGCGCGACCTCTTCCATCTCAGGGATCGAGAGCCCGCTGCAGTAGCAGGCGCCAATCAGCGCACCCACGCTCGTGCCGGCAATCGCGCGGACTGGGATGCCTTCTTGTTCGAGGACCTTCAGAACTCCGATGTGTGCGATGCCGCGGGCAAAGCCTCCACCCAACGCGACGCCAATCGCGGGAACCCGGGCGGACGCCGCAGGAGCGCTCTTGCGGGAGAACTCCCGCCTAAACGCCTGCACCGAGCGAATAATATTCCCCAGACTCTTCACAGCAACCCCACATCTGCAGCCCGGAGCGACCGGAACCGCTCAACCCCTACCTTACACCTAAGATGCCACAATTGCAGGGCAGGCTGTAAGGGCACGAGGGTGCCATTTTTCCTTAACCCTGGCCACCGGCCCGGTCGGTAACCGGTTACCGTGGACCCGCCAAGCCCGTGACGAAACTCCTGTATTCCTGCTAACTTGCGGAGAGTATGGTGCGCGAGATTTCAGCCGGCGGCGTGGTCATTCGCAACAAGGACGGAGTTTGGTCGATGGCGGCCATCGAGCTTCCTGTGGACGAGCCACCGAAGGACGAGTTGCCGACGAAGCCCTTCGCGTCTCCCGATCCGCCCAAGCGGACGCGCTCGCGACCAAAGCCCGTTCTCTGCCTGCCGAAAGGCCTGGTCGACCCCGGCGAGAAAGCGTTGGAAGCGGCCCTCCGCGAGGTGCGCGAAGAAACCGGGATCACCGCGGTTCCCATCACCAAACTCGCCGACATCAAATATGTGTACGTGCGCTCCTGGGGCGACGGCGAGCGCGTCTTCAAGATTGTGACCTTCTACCTGCTGCGCTACGAATCCGGCCGTATCGATAACATCGCCGACGAAATGCGCATCGAAGTCGCCCGCGCCAAGTGGGTGCCCCTGGAAGATGCCCCAAAACTGCTGGCGTATCGGGGAGAAAAACAGATGGCCCGCCAAGCGCTGCAATATGTCGAGGCCCACTCGGACCTGTGACTGGGACGCTAGATAAATTACCCTCGTGAGATTACCATTGCCAGTTCGCAAGGCATTCGAAATCCTCTGTGTCCCCCGTGTTCGGAGCTTGCCCTGAGCGCAGTCGAAGGGTGGTTAAGACTTTTCATATCGAGGCCCACTCATGAAGCGCATCAATAAAGTCGCTATTCTCGGCGCCGGAACCATGGGCGCCCGCATCGCCGCGCATTTTGCCAATGCCGGCGTTCCCAGCTACCTGTTCGACATCGTTCCTCCCGACGCCGACGCCCCAGCGCGCAACAAGTTCGCCGCTGCCGGCCTCGACGCCGCGAAAAAATCCAAGCCCGCCGCTTTCATGGAACCGTCCCTGGCCCGCTTCGTCACCGTCGGTAACTTCGACGACGACCTGAAGAAGCTCGCCGAGGTCGACTGGATCATCGAAGCCGTAGTCGAGAACCTCGACATCAAGCGCACTCTGCTGCGCAAAGTCGAAGCCATCCGCAAGCCCGGAACCATCGTGACCACCAACACCAGCGGTCTACCCGTCGGCAAGATTGCCGAAGGATTCTCCGACGACTTCCGCTGGGCGTGGTTCGGCACGCACTTCTTCAATCCTCCGCGCTACATGCGCCTGCTGGAAATCATCCCCACGCCCGAGGCTGACCGCGCCGCCATCGATGCCATCGCTCACTTCTGCGACGTGCGCCTGGGCAAGGGCGTCGTGATCGCGAAAGATACTCCCAACTTCATTGGCAACCGCATCGGCACCTTCTCGGTTCTGAACGTCATGCGGCTGATGCAAGAGATGCAGCTCACCATCGAAGACGTCGACGCGCTCACCGGACAAGCCGTCGGCTGGCCCAAGTCCGCCACGTTCCGCACCATCGATCTGGTCGGCCTCGACATTCTCGGCCACGTCGTCGGCAACATGACAAAGAACGTCCACGACGAACGCAGCGACCTTCGCCTCCCCGATTTCTTCGGCAAGATGATCGAGCACAAGTGGCTGGGCGACAAAACCAAAGGTGGCTTCTACAAGAAAAATGTGGGGCGGGCACTCCTGTCCGCCGACTCTAACCAGGAAGCGGAGCGCCTCGCCCTCGACTGGAAGACGCTCGAATACCATCCGCGGCAGAAGCCAAAGTTCGCCGCACTCGACATAGCGAAGAATATCGAAGACACTGGCGCGCGCCTGCGCACGCTCCTTGGTCTCGACGGCGCCGCCCCGCAGAAAGCGGACAAGGCCGGAGCATTTCTCTGGTCCGCGCTCTCAGATCTCTGGACGTACTCCGCCAACCGCATCCCCGAAATCTCCGACTCAATCGTCGAAATCGACCGCGCCATGCGCCTGGGCTTCAACTGGGAACTTGGTCCGTTCGAGCTGTGGGATGCTGCCGGCGTCGAAGCCACCGTCGCGCGCATGAAAAAAGAAGGCAAGCCGGTCGCGGCCAATGTCGAGAGATTACTGGCCTCCGGACAAAAGTCCTGGTACCTCGACGACCCCAAGTCGCCCTCCGGACGCAAGTACTGGGAATCGGGAACGGAAAGCTGGGAATCGGTTCAAGTCGCGACGGGCGTGTGGTCGGTGACAGTTGCGAAGAAATCGAATGGCGTGGTGAAGAAGAACTCCGGCGCCTCTCTGGTCGATCTAGGTGACGGCGTAGCCTGCCTCGAGTTCCACAGCAAGATGAACTCGCTCGGCTCCGACATCATCAGCCTCATCATTCAAACCCTAAAGCCCGGCGGCCCCGGCGACGCCTTCGACGCGTTCGTCATCACCAACGACGCCACGAATTTCTCCGTCGGCGCCAACCTCATGCTGCTCCTCATGAGCGTGCAGGAGGACGAGTGGGACGACGTCGACCTCGCCATCCGGCAGTTCCAGGGCATGACGCAAGCCATCAAATTCTCACCCAAGCCCGTCGTCTCCGCGCCGTTCGGCCTCTGCCTGGGCGGAGGCACGGAAATCTCGCTGCACGCCGCAGCGCGTCAGCCGCACGCCGAGCTCTACACCGGATTGGTCGAAGTCGGCGTCGGCCTGCTCCCCGGCGGCGGAGGCTGCAAAGAAATGCTCCTCCGCGCCGTCGACACGGCGTCTTCCTCGCGCGGCAAAGTTTCGGGCGATGCCCTTGCCGGCTCCGTCGAAATGATGGAAGCCCTGAAGAGGGCTTTCGAGACCATCGCCACAGCCAAGGTTGCCACTTCGGCGCATGAAGCCCGCGCGTTCGGGTTCCTCCGCAATTCCGACCGCATCACCATGAACCGCGAGCGCGTACTCTCCGACGCCAAGGCGCGCGCCTTGGAACTCGTGCGAGCCGGATACGAGCCGCCTGTCGCACGCACCGACATCCCCGCCCCCGGCGAAAATCTTCTGGCCGCCCTCAAGATGGGAGTCCACCTCATGCGCCAGGGCGACTTCATCACCGACTACGAAGTAAAGCTGGGCGCAAAGATCGCCGAAGTCCTCTGCGGCGGCAACGTCACTCCGGGCAAGCCTCTGAGCGAGCAATACATCCTCGACCTCGAGCGCGAAGGCTTCAAGTCCCTCTGCGGCGAGAAGAAAACGCAGGAGAGGATTCAGTTCACGTTGAAGACGGGGAAGACGCTAAGGAACTAGGAATGCGACCCGGCGAAAAACTTCACCCAGATCCGGGTCGGCTACCCAGAAGGCCGACTCCTGGGCGCGGAGAAAGTGTCGTAATCCAAGTCTTGGGATTCCCGCCCTTCAAGGAGTTGCGAGCGTCTCTGCGGAATCCCAAGCATCGGCACTATGACCGCTTCGTAAGGCTCCGCAAGACGGCTACGGAAGCGATGAGAGGGAGAAGATGGAGCGACGGCTCGATTGCACTTCGCATGACCATTTCTGCCCCATCTCTCGAGAAAGGAAAAGCTCTTTACGATTATCTGGGGGGAGTGTGTGACACCTTAGACGGCAGCCACGGTTTCCAATTCACCTATCTTCCCGTCGTTTTCCAAGACGACTGCCAAATTTGCGACGCCGAGTGTCTTTTCAAGCCGAATTCGACCACCAAGTACGTCTTGGAGATCGAATTTCTGGAGTAGAGAAGAACTTCGAGCTTTGCGATGCCAGTCCATAGCCTGCCGCTACGTGCGCAAACCTCCGCACCGCCGGTTGCCGCGCCTGCTTCGCGCGCCACAGGTCGTACTGCGACTGCATATTCATCCACAACTCCGGCGTCGTGCCCAAAGCAGCCCCCAACCGGATCGCCATCGCCGCCGAGATGCCAGCTTTGGCGTTCAGCACTCGCGACAGAGTCACGCGCGTCACCCGCAGATGGTCCGCTGCCGTGGATACAGCTAGATCCCCGAGATACTCGCGGAGAACCCGTCCGGGATGCGGTGGATTGTGCATACGCATGGGCGACTCCTTGCTCCTGCGTCGACGTCGGATGCCCTTGATCACATGTATAGTGTAACGCTACACGTTACATGACTCAGTGATTTGGCCAATTGGCAGAGTGGAAAGAAGAATCCCCACGTCTCGCAAAGGACGCGAGACATGGGGCACCCTTATTGTTTGAACTTGTTGCGCTGCCGATCTTCGTTTGCGGGCAAACGCCTCGTCCCTACTACTGCTTGTTCTTCTCCTCCATCTTGCCCTTCTCCGCCGCATTCACCACAGCCGACTTCGCCGTCCCGGCCTTGGCCGCCACCGTGGTCTTGGGTCTCCAGTAGTCAGGAGCAGCGGCGACTACCTCCTCCGGAGCGTTGCTCAGTTCGGGCAGGAACCGATTGATCACCGTCTCGGTGTTCTCCACGACATCCGCGCTGGTCTTGAGGAACTTCGCGTATCCCTCTTCGCCGAGCAACTGCTGTGGCGCTGGAATCCCGTCGAACCCTCCCATGGAGCTTTGCAGAGCGGTAACGTAAAACACCGTCCCTTCCTGGCCGGCAACCGCCTGTGACACCAGGGTCGTCTGCGGAGGTGAAGTTTTCTCGCGCGCCGTCTTCAGGTCTTTCAACAACGCCTCGAAAGCCGTCACCTGGCCGGGTTTTACGTGCACCGTGGTGGTCCGCAGCCAGCGCGCGTCGGCCAGCATTTTCGTCATCGCTGCCGCGTCTGCCGGAGCATTGCTGCTCAGGTCCCAGCGGCGACGACGGAATTCGTTACGCGAACTCGCCAGACACTGGTCAAACTCCTGCAGCATCTTGTCGGCTGCAGCTTTGCCATAAGTTTTTTGCAACGCTCCGTAGAACATCCCCGAAGCCTTTTCTGCGTCCCCGTAGCTGTTGCGCATGCTGATGAAGGTGACGCGATCTCCCCGGCCGTAAACAGTTTCCATGGTGAGCCAGGCGTCGCCCTTGTTTTGACGATTGGCGGCCACCATCTTTTTCGAGATGGCATCAAAGTCTGCCCGTTTCTCCGGTTTCACTTGCGCGATGTACACGTCGAGATATTGCTCTTGAGTTTGGCCGGCGGCCATCGCCGCTAGCAACACCACTGCGAACGTGGTCCACAAAGCCTTCCGCTTCATAGAAGCCTCCTTGGCAATTGAATTGTCTGGATTGGTGTTTCCCCGAGCGAGGCCCACGCTACGCTCAGGCCATGCCGCAGTCAAGTGCCGAGGCCGCCGTGCACGTGTACTAAACCGTAAACGCCGTCCCGAAATGGAATACTCCCATGGCGCCCCTCCCCTGCGTTTCTCCTGCGCTACAATCCCCTCATGCGAAGACTTCTGCTCGGCGCCGCAGTCCTCGGACTCGCCGTCCTTATTTCTGCAACCCCAACTGCACACTCTCAAGCCAACGCGCAGAAGGACGCTCCGCAGGCCGAATCCGCGCCTGACGTTCCTGACGCGATCGCCGTTCCCACAGGACTACAGCCCGTGTTGTTCGTGCACGCCAAGGGATCGCAGATTTACACCTGTCAGGCCGACGCGGACGGCAAGTTCAGTTGGACGCTCAAAGGTCCCGAGGCCGAACTCAGGGATCGGAAGGACAAAGTGATTGGACAGCATTCCGCCGGTCCAACCTGGAAACTGAAAGACGGAAGCGAAGTCACCGGCAAAGCAGCCGCGCATGTCGACTCGCTCGATGCGGACTCTATTCCCTGGTTGCTGGTGAATGTCGTCACCAACGCGGGCAAAGGTCAACTCGCGAACGTAACCACGATTCAGCGCGTGCACACCCACGGCGGGAAACCCGGCAACGACGCGTGCGACGAGTCGCACAAGGGCGCGGAAGCGAAGAGCAGTTACACCGCCGACTACTACTTCTTCGCGCCCGCGAAGTGAGCCCGTGCAGCCGAAGCTGTCGCGGAGTAGCATGCATCTAATGAAGATTACGATCCATTCCAGAATGCCCCAGCCGGAAATGATCCAACGGGAAATGGAGAACTCGTATGCGTGAAGTCATCATTGCTTCTTCAGTCCGCACGCCCGTGGGACGCGCCTACAAGGGCACGCTCCGCGCCACTCGCCCCGATGAACTAGGCGCAATCGCGATCAAAGGCGCGCTCGAACGCGTGCCGCAACTCGACGCCAAAGAGATTGAAGACGTCATCCTCGGCTGTGCCATGCCCGAAGCCGAGCAAGGAATGAACGTCGCCCGCATAGCCTCTCTGCGAGCGGGATTGCCAGTCGAGGTGTCAGCGCTGACGATCAACCGCTTCTGTTCCTCGGGACTGCAGGCGATTGCCATGGCCGCCGAACGCATCATGAGCGGCGGCGCGGAAGTGATCGTCGCCGGTGGAACCGAATCGATGTCGATGATCCCGATGGGAGGCCACAAGATCTCGCCCAACCCATGGCTCGTCGATCACTACCCAGACGCGTATCTCTCCATGGGACTCACCGCCGAACGCGTCGCGCATCGCACTGGCATCACGCGCGAAGCCGCGGACGAGTTCTCGCTGCGCAGCCATCAGAAGGCGCTGGCGGCGATTCAGGCCGGGAAGTTCACCGACGAAGTCGTGCCAGTGCCCGTAAGCTTCAGCACGCCCAACGGCTCTAAACCGAAGCGGCAGGAGATCGTGTTCAAAGTGGACGAAGGCCCGCGCGCCGGCACCTCACTCGAAGCCCTGCTCGCGCTCAAACCCGCGTTTCACGTGAAGGGCACGGTGACCGCCGGCAATTCTTCGCAGATGTCCGACGGCGCAGCCGCAGCCGTGGTGATGTCGGCGGAGCGCGCGAAGGCGCTGGGCATCAAACCGCTGGCCCGATACGTGTCGTTCGCGACCGCGGGATACAAGCCCGAAGAGATGGGACTTGGCCCGGTGTTCGCGATCCCGAAAGCATTGAAGATGGCCGGATTAAAGCTATCTGACATCGACGTGTTCGAGTTGAACGAAGCGTTCGCGGCGCAGTCGCTCGCCGTAATCAAAGAGGCGGGATTGGATCCAGAGAAAGTGAATCCCAACGGCGGCGCAATCGC
>Ga0116219_10003466_pt1 | contig 12469 bp, 10 predicted proteins | sample Sb_taG_4_FD_91019 | JGI IMG/M metagenome (GOLD analysis project Ga0116219, IMG submission 91019) | Peat soil microbial communities from Weissenstadt, Germany - Sb_50d_6_BS metaG | ecosystem: Environmental > Terrestrial > Soil > Wetlands > Peat | place: Germany: Weissenstadt | collected 2010-09-21
GCGGCACCGGGACGGAGCTATCGCTCTCCTTGGTCTTGGTCCGGCCGATTCTGGCCTCGCCCTTTTCGCGATCCTTCAGGGCTTCGTCGCTTCGGAGCTTCGTTCCGTCAAAATCTTCCATCCGAAGAACGAGGATCTCGGCCGGCCGAAGACCACAGGCCGTTAGAATGTGTAAGACCAGATGCTCACGAGGTGCCGCCTCAGAAAGGAGCGCGCCGATCTCCTCCAGGCTGAGAAAGCGTTCGCATACCTTTTTTCGAATCGTGGGCATTTCCAGCTTGCGCGCGGGATTCTTTGAGACGAGATCCTCGTCGGTTGCGTACTCGAAGCAAGCCTTAATGTAGGTCCTAATTCTTCCCACGGAGGTCTCGCCGTAGCCGTCGGCGGCCAGTTTGTTGAGGAGCAACTGGAGGCTCGTGAAGGTAACTTGCCTTGGCGGCTGGTTGCCGACGATGGGGAGCACGTGTTTGCCGAAAAGATACTTCAGATCCTCTCTGGTTTTTTTGGACCAACAACCAGATTTCACGGCGGAGAATGCTGTCCAAAGCTCTCCGAACGTAGTGATCGAGCGGTCCTGTTTTGTGAGCCGGCCCGTGTACTCTTCGATGTAATCAGCTAGTTTCTTCTGTGCGTCGTGCTTGGGCATCGACGCTGGCCCCAAAGTCTTCTCCTTAAATTTACGCACGCGCCGACCGTGGGCGTCGGTCGTCCAAAGATGGAAAAACCCGACCCAAACTCTGCCTGTGCGCCGGCGATCGATTCTTTTCACCCAGCCCTCCGGCGCCGCAGTGCGGGGTAACTGGCGTCCAAGATTCCGGACGAAATCTGCCGGGGCGGGATCGTTCAAAGGTGGTCGTGCGGAATTGAAAGCCAGGGTAGCGTCGTCCGCCATGGCCGCAGTATACGTGGCTTCGCTTCAGCGAGCAAATGCGGGGTGGAAGGGCAAATGGAAGGGCTGTTTTCTCGTCTCGCGGCCCTAAACTATTGATTTTATGGTGGGCGCGGCAGGACTCGAACCTGCGACCTCCTGCGTGTGAAGCAGGCGCTCTAACCAACTGAGCTACGCGCCCGAAGGCGGCTCCGCGAGTACGTTTCCAGATTAACATGGGGCGCGGAAACCGGACGCTGCCAAGGCTCCGCTCAGAGACGCGTGAGTGCTATATTGGTCGGGCTGACGGCAACGTGGAGATGGGCAGCCAGGCAATGGGGCGGCGCGCGGTTCTGGTGATGGCACTGGCTACCGCGCTCGCGCAATCGTCCTGCAATTCCACTCCGGGCCGAGTGACCCTCGAGGCCAAAGTTTCAGACCTCCGCCGGCCGTCCAATTCCTTCGGCAAGAACAAAGCCCCCGACGATCTGGTCAAGGTCACCCTGCCGGGTAGGCTCCTGCAACCTCCCGCTCCGGTGAATCTGGTGCGCCGCACCGAAGCCGACTGGAGCACGCCGGAACGCGCCATGACATCCATCCTTTCGGCGAATTTGGCGGGCGATGTCTCCTGGATGGTTGAGAACTTCGTGTCCGCGGAACGCGAGGGCGTTGGCAAGCAGCTCGCCGATCCGGCCGCGGTGAGGCGCATCCGCGATTATTACGGCAATGCCGGGAAGGTGGCGATCACCGCGTCGGTCGAAATCCGCGGATTCATGGTCTTGTTCCTTCTCGGCCTGGACGACGACGGCGACGCGACGTTTCTGAACGCCACGCTCGCGAAGACGCCGGAAGGCTGGAAACAGACCGACGCTTTGGCCGAGGACGACACGTTCGATCTGGTCTCGGCCGCGCTCCACACGGCGGGCGCTCGTTGAGGCGCTCGACGATTCACCCACGAGAGAGTCTATAACGCAATGCGGTACACTCCTCAATGGTGAAGACAACCTTTGGAGCGGACCTCGTGGAGGGAATGAAGCTAGTCCTGGCGCACCAGCGCGGCAAAATCGAGATGGAACAGGTCTGGCCGAAGCCGATCGACGTGAAGGCGATCCGCAGGCGGGTGAAAATGTCGCAGTCCGAATTCTCACGGACCTATGGCATCAGCAAACGCGCGCTGCAAGAGTGGGAGCAGGGCGGACGCCCAGCCGGACTCCGCCGCGCGCGCGTACCTAACCGTCATAGCGAGAGAACCAGCCGCGGTGCGCCGCGCCCTCGCCCGCGCATGAGGCAGCCGTCGGCGAGCACGGCGTCGGCGGCAACACCTTAGGTTCCCTGCAGAAACAAGTACCTTTGAAAAAAGTCGTTGATGGAACGGTCATACGCCGCGATGCGCCACTTTGAAATGTTGTTCGCAAACCAGTCCGTCGTCATTGACGTGTCGCCAAAAATGACTTCTCCATCCACCGGCTCGAGCGGCTTGGGGCTGAAGGCAAAACCGGTTTCGCGATGCTGCCGCTCCAGTTCCGCCGCCGTAAACAGCGGAGGTCTCCTGTGGGCAAATGTCTTCCAGTGTTGCCAGTATTCGATCGGCAATATCGTCACGCAGGCAATACCACCGGGCCGGAGACGCGCGCGCATAGCATTTAAAACGGTCTTCGTCGCACGCTCGCTCGTATGCGTGAGAATGGAGAAAGCGATGATCACGTCGAAGTCGTCCGGAACCGGTAAATCATTGGGAAGGTCATCGCACTTAAGGACGTTCTCGGTCAGACCGGCCTCGCGGCACAGATCCAGCGCCTTGTCCCACGGATCGACCGCCCACACGTCGTCTGAATAGAAATAACAAAGGCGCGTCAGCCGTCCGTATCCGCAGCCGAAATCAAGGATCCGTTTTCCGGAGAGTATGTTCCCCGTCAGATTCGAATAGTTGCAAGCTACAGATCGAAGGAATGCCACGGACTGTCCCAATAGTGTAGCGCCGGTCGCGCCGGTCCACTGGAGTTGCGCGGCCTCGCTAGCCATTCTCGGCAGCAGGGACGAGATGCGTGGATATTGAACTAGCGGCATGCTCCACAGAACCGCCGAAAAGTCTGTCAGGCCAAGCAGCCGGAGGCGGCCAAGAGCCGTCCGCCGGTCTCGGATGGCCGTGTCCGATTCCATTGTTCCCAGAAAATCGTAAATGTAACTGAGGAGCATCTTCGCGGCCTCGATTCGATCGGCCGAAGCAAGTTTTGCTTCTTCAAGTGTAAGGATTCCGCACGCCTCCGTGATCGCGCGCTGCGCTGTGTTTTAGAGCGGCAACCAGTCCCCTTCGCGCGGATCGGAGCGGCAGGAGTGGAACCTATGACCTCTTACGCGTGAAGCAGGCGCGCTAAACAACCGTCCGGAGGCAAGCGCCGGCGCGGCGTGGGTTCGGCGCTTGGTTGGCCAAGGATCACACGCGGCTTGGGGGCTTTGGCGCGCGGCCAGCGCTACTTCTTCTGCTGTTCCAGCTTTTCCTTGGTGCCGAGGAAGTGCTTCACGTCGCGCTCATTCTCCTGGCAGATGTACTCGATCATGTCGCCCTCCAGCATCGGCGTGATCTCCGTCACGTTCCACGGGCGCGTGTAATACACCGGATCCTCAATCGTGATGACGTTCTTCAAATGCCCGAAATCGGGACGCGAATACCGCTCGATCACATGCAGCTGGTCGGAGCTGCCATGTCCCGCCATATCGAGCCACGTCAGCCCATTGAATCCGATGGTGTCCACCACCAACTCGTCGGCTTCCCAGTGCCCCACCGAGTCGCCATACCAGGTGGGGTTCACTTCCTTCGGATGCTGCCGGTCCAGGAAGATCTGGCGATAGCTGTGAATGTTCCCCTCGAACAGAATCACCACGAGTTTGTCGGTTTGCACGATCTTGGTGGGATAAGGATCGCGCCGCGGCACGCCCGTGGGCAGACACCGTGCTTCCGGATCGTCCACGCCCAGGTTGGCCTGCCGCTCTTTGAACAACCGGTCGGCGAGCGGCGTCATCGGGACTTCGCCCACGTCGTAATCTTTGGCGATGTCCGACGTGTAACCCGCGTAACCCCACGCTCCCGATAGATCGGGCTTGCCGTCCTTGGTGCGCGGAGCCGGAGCCGTGGACGCCGGTGCGGTTTTCTTCCCTCCCTTGCGCTTGTTCTTAGGGATGGTGCTCTCCGCCGGAAATTGCGCCGACGCGCGCGTGGGCAGGAACGGCACCGTGGTCGCGATCAGCGTGGCCGCGATGAATACCGACTTTCCAAACTGCTTGGTCATACTCTGGATTTAACCTCGAACTGACGGGGTCGGCCCGTCGCAAACTGGTGGGGCGGCCCAGCGTAGAAAAGCGGCGTCGCCCCATCTCATCTCGGTTGGCGATTCTTAGCGGTGGAACCGGCCCACGTACACAGCCTTGGCCACAATGTGTCCGTCCATCGCCTTCACCAGGTCGGCGCGCGAGGCATCGCCGGTCAGGTCGAGCTTGGTGTCCAGAGCGAACAGCTCGAAGGTGTAGTGATGATGCGGTCCGGGAGGCGGAGCGCCCGGGCCCATGTAGCCCACGCCGCCGCGCAGATTCTTGATCTGCATGGTGCCGTCCGAGAGCATGGCGTTGGCGGGAACACCCTCCGGCAGTTCGCGTGCGGTGCCGGGGATGTTGAACACGGCCCAGTGCAGCACGTCGTCCATCTTTTTCTGCAGCGCCACGTCGGGATCGTGCAGGATCAGCGCGAAGGTGACCACGCCCGCCGGGACGTTGGTCCACTCCAGCTTGGGCGAAGGCGGATTCTGCTCGGCTTGCGTGTACTTGTTGGGGACTTCAGCGCCGTCGGCGAACGCCGGACTGGTGAGCGTCATGCCGGGTCCGGCCGGGCCTTTGCCCTTGCCTTTGTCCTGGGCAAATGTGGAAGCGATCCCGACCGTCAGTGCGAGCGCGGATATCGCGAGTGTGATCCCTAATGTCTGGGCGATTCTCATGGTTTCTCCTTGAAGCAGTGTGTAGTGTTTCGAGAGCTGGGGACTAAGGTTGCATTTTAACAGTTGTGGGCCGCCGTCCGCAGGTGCTGGCAGCGCGCTAAATCTGTGTCCCTGGCTTCGGTTCATCTTTTGAGGATCGTTTCCCTTGTTTAGGAAGAGCGGGGCCGGTGCCGTCATGTTCGATGGCTATCAGCACGAAGGGCATGTCGTCCGCCCTAGCCATTTCAATGTGGCGGTGTGCCTCAGACAGCTTGGCAACGCGATCCGTTAAGAAGTAACCCAGCCTGTCACTCGGAACCACGAGTACGGCCAGATCGATGTTCCCCTGGAGGAGTTGCTTCCGGAGGTGAATGAGATCGACCGATAGCATGTCGCTTCGGCCGGACACCTGGATTTCCACGCCTACGCAAATGTGACGCGGCCTTCCGTTTATCGCTTGCTGTTTGATCCAATCGACGCCGCCCGTTTTCCTTTGCTTCCATCCACCGGCGGCGCTGAATCGCTGGTCGATAAGAGCCCGAAGAACCTTGCTTCCGTTCGCGTCTTTGCGCTCTTCAACCAGAAGCTCGAACGTAGTTACGATCTGCCGAACCTCAGCTAATAGTTCATCAAGGCCGAGTCTCTGGATGAGTGCTTCTGCTCCATCGAAGGACTGTTCGCTAACGATTTTGGGCATGAATGCGCGGGTATGTTTTTTCGATTGGGAGTCATGAATATAGCAGATATTGCGGCCGGAGTTTTGGCACGCTGAACACCGGGAAGGTTCCGCTCAAACCGTTCGCGGATCAGTTCACAATCCACTATCTCGGATCCGATCCAGTGGCGCTTGAGTTTCTGAGCCGCCTCAAACGTCGAGCCGCCCCCGCCGAACGGATCAAGAATGATCTCGCCCTCGCCGGTAGACATCTCAATGCACCTCCCTGGAATGACCGGCTTCAATTCGTTCACATGCCAGCGGGCTTTGAACTTGCGATGACGGGCTGGGGCAGTATCGTCCCAAAAGTCCGTAAGATTCAATCCGAGCGGATTTAGGAACTTCCGGTGCCCGCCGTAGTCCTTAACGTCCTTCCCGCAGTGGCGGCAGGAGGGTACCGGAAGACGGACCCGGTTGAACGTCGTCGGCTTGCCCTTCGTGAAATACAGTAGGGCATAGTGTGCCGGATAGAGCTTTCGGCCACGCGGAAACGTTCCCTTCATGGATACGGCTATCCAGTGACGAAACGTCATGCCGCCCCGTTCAAGATGAGCCGCCAGGTGGAAGGCCCATTGGGGAAGGTTGTAGATGAACATTGAGCCGCCCGGCTTCAGCACTCGAATACATTCATCCATCCAGCGGTAACACCAGTTCAGGTAATCGCCGTTGTCCAGGTCGTCCTTGTCCTTGCCGTTACCGTAGTCCTTGGCAAGATTGAACGGCGGATCGGCAAACACGGTATCAATTCGGCCATCGCCGACAGTTGCTAGGAGCGTCATGCAATCGAGGTTGTACACCGATCCCAGATCGGTGCTGAAGGCTGGTTTAAGGTTTGCCATTCTGCCTTTTCATTTTACGCCTCCGGGAATCCCGCAAGCTCCCAAACAGGTCTGCGATCCCGGCGGCCGTCGCCGGAGTCGTGCGAAGAGACCTTGGCCGCGGTAAGAATTGTAGAACGTATACCAAAGTGTAATCGCGGCCCGGTGATTCTCCCACTTTTTACTGAGCGCATGGTCAACCACGTGAGCCGCAGGCAAGCTAGTGCGCCGCCGATTGTCGCCACGATGGGCCAGTCGTCGGCGCGAGCGGCGCTCTCCCCTTGGCGCATGCGGTCCGGCAGGATGTGTCGGTAGCCGCCGAAGCGAATCGAACCGTCATTGACGGAGTAGCTGTGATCCTGGCGTGCGGCGGCCACCTGGTTTCCGGTCCTCACCGGGTGGCCAGACCCGGTTTTCACGCTCCGTGAGCCGGCAGGGCGATGCCGCCCCGGCGCGGATCAAGGTGCCCTACCAGGTGGACGGGCGGGCCGAAAAGACAATAGAGGCGGAACGGGACCGGCACGCCTCGCGCCGCCCGCTCCGCCTCCGACACTCACTTCTTGTCCGACTTCCGATCCTTGTCCCGGTCCTTGTCCCGATCCCGGTCCCGGTCGTGCTTTCCCTCGCGCTCGACAGTGGCGTGCTTTTCCTCTCGTTCCTCTTCGCGATGAACCATGGAAGCCAGGCGGTGGACGCTGTTCTGCAGTCTCCGCACCTCGTCCTTGAGTTCTTCCATTTCCGGATGCTCTTCCCGGCAACAGCAGGCGCCCTTCCGGCAGCAGCAGGATTCCCTCTCGCAGCAGCACTTACAGCCGCATGCCTCCTCCCCGCAGCCGGCCTCATGCTCGTGCCGCTTCCTCCGATGATGGCCGAAGTCCACGCAGTGGGAGCTGATGCCGTTCGCCACCACACACAGGTCGTAGTGCCCGTGAGGCAGACCGCCCGGCACGGAGAAACGAACCGACTCCAGGGCCCCGCCCGTCGCCACGGCCCGGGTGCTGAAGTCGTAAGTCCGGCAATAGCGAACCTCATGCGTCACATCGTTGCGCAGCCGGACTAGCGGGTAGTTGGTGGCCGGATTACAATCGTCGCCGTACGCGCACGCCTGCGACAGCCCGGTGAGCTGCGTTCCCTTCAGCAGGTATTGTCCGCCGCCCAGGGAATGAACCGCGTGAATCGCCGGCCTCCAGGCGTCGTGCGGACCGCCGTGCGGCGTGTAGCAGTGGATGTCATTCGTCCCCGCGCCGAACAGCACTTGGCCGCTGGGCGTGAGCAACATGCGGCTCCAGTACAATTGCTGCCCGTTGTTGGCGGGCGGAGTTTCCGGAATCATGGCGTTGGTGACGGGGTCGTATTCGAAAAAGGAAACCGGCGACCCCCAGTTCTTGTTCAGGAAGGGCGCGCACGAAAACAGCACGTGTCCGTTCGGCAACAGCGATGCTGGGCAGTCGTTGCTGACCATGATCTTCCCGGCCACATGGGGGATGTCCGGACCCGGCGTCCAAGTACCCGTGCCGATCGGGCTGGCAGGCGGCGTATAGAGCACCGTTTTCCCGTTGCCCCCGGTATTGGCCGCGCCGAAGAAGATCACTTTCCCGTTGTACATCAGCATGCCCGGCCCGATTTCATTCATCAATGGATCCACCATCTGAAACGGCAAGGCACCCTCATTTTTCCAGGTATTGGAGGAAATGATGTACTTTTCGGTTTGGAACGGAGCAAAGCATTGCAGGGTGACGATGGTGCCGTCCGGCATCAGAATCCACGACTCTTCGTTCGGCGACGTGGCCTTGCTCGCGGCGGGAGCCCAGGTGTCGGTCACCGGATCGAAACTGGCGCACTGGGTGGAGGGCCACAGCGCCCCGATCATGAGCTGGCCGTCCGGCAAAATGCAGCACGTCGCGTCGCCCACCGTGGGCCAGCCCGGAGGCGAGGGCATGGGGCTCCAGGTGTCGGCGACCGGGTCGTAGATTTCGCCCTTGTTGGTGTCGTTACCGGCGCCGCTTTGTTCGCCGCCGATCAGCACGATGCGCCCGTCTTTGAGCATTCCCGAGGCGTAGTAGCGCCGCCAAAAGCTCATGTCCTTCAAGGTGGACCAAGTGCCGTTGACGTAACTTCCGAAGGCGTCGGGCGTCAGCGCATGCCAATGCGGCGTCGCTTCTTCCTGCACCATGACTCGGCCATCGGACAGAAGAATCATCGTGCTGACCGGGAAGGTCGGCTGATTCGCTAACCCTTGCCAGATTCCCATAAATGTCTCCTTTTCGATCTCGAATTTTCCCGCGTTGACGGCTGCCCCGGCACAGGCGCCAGGGTACGCGCCGGAGTATGTCAGAAACAGTTTTACGAGTCAACGGGTAAAATGCGGCCTCTTTTCACGGAGGTCAACCGGGAAAGCGAGGAAATGCGCAAGACTCCGCCAAAATAAAGCCGAGGGACCGCCTGGTCTGAACCAGGTCGCCTGACCCGGCCGTTCGCGCCCGCTGGCCCGGGGGGCGAGGCCGCACCGCGGCGTAGCAAGGGGTCGGCCTGCCAACCTCTAATTGTGGACCGACAGAATCACACCGCTCGGCGACGACGTGAGGTTATCTAACGTCGCGGAGCCGGCCGTCGCTACGATGGGCCAATCTCCGTTGGCCAGCGACGCCGGTACTTGGATCGCCACCTGATACAACCCCGCAAAGCCCGGCGCCAGCGCCGCGCCGTACACCGTTGCCGGCACGTTGTTGATGGTGACCGTAACCGGAGTGGTCGAATACGCCCGGTCGCTCGGCGTCACGTAACCCGGCAACGTCGCCGGTGTGGTCGCACCGAATCCAGTGCCCCACAAGATCAGAACGTCTCCAGGTTTGGCTGGAGTCGTGGTCAACCCCGCGATCGTGCCGGCCTTGGCGGCATAACTGTAATCCTGACGCGTGGCGATCGCCTGGGTGCTGCCGCTGAACAAGAAGAACGCCGGACTATACTGGTTCACCCCAACCGTTTGGGACGAGCTTTGCCCTAACGCCCCGTTATTGCTGACCGAAACCGAAGCCGAACCCAGGTCGATTTGGGGAACCAACACATTGATCTGCGTGGGACTGATGTAGCTGATGTATCCCGGCCTCCCTTCGAACGTCACCGTCACCCCGTCCAGCGAGGTCGGCAATTGCCCGCCCACAATCGAGCTGTTCCACGTGTCGGTGGTCGAGGCCAGGTTGGTCCCCTTGATGGTCACGTAGGAATTCGGCACGATCCCCGTTCCCGGCTGGTTGCTGGCTGCGTTCAGTATGCCGTTGGTCGTGCTGATCGCGGGCGGGTTCGCCGGAACCGTCGCGCTCAAAACCAAGGTCACTGGCACGGTGACGGACGTGGTGTAGCCGGGCGTGGTCGGCGTGATGGTGAAAGCGCCTTTGTAAGTCCCTGGGGGAAGGGCGGTCGTGGTCCCGGCGTAAATATCGACGGATACCGTCATGCCGGACGGCGTCGTGCCGGTGATCGTGCTCGTTCCGAGCCAAGGGCCACCCGACGTCGTGGACGGCGTGATCGTGAAGCTGAGCGGCGGGCCCGCGGTGGAAACGCTTAGGATCTGGCTGGGAGCCCCGGTATTGTGGAGCGTGCTCCCCGCGAAATACAGGGACGCCGCACTCACCGAAAGGCCCGGCGGGGTGGCGCCGAACGTTACTTTACGGATGGCGGACGAGGTGGCATCGGAAATATACAGGTTGCCCGCGGGGTCCAGGGCGAGGCCGCTGGGTTGCACGAAGGCGATGGTCGGGAGTCCGCCGTCGACGTTGCTGCCATGGTTGCCGCCGATACTGCCCGTGCCGGCGACGGTGGTGATGATCCCGGATTTGTCCACCTTGCGGACGCGATAGTTATCGTAATCCGCGATGTAGATATTTCCCGCGTGGTCGACGGCGACCCCTTGCAGGTTTCCGCCCAGTTGAGCGTTAATGGCGGGGCCGCCATCGCCGGAGTAACCGATGGTCCCAGTGCCCGCCACGGTGGTGATGATCCCCGAGGTATCCACTTTGCGAATGCGCGACCCGTACACCACATTCCCGGCTTCTGCAATATACAGGTTCCCCTGGAGATCCAGGGCCAAGCCGACGGGAACGGAGAGTTGGGCGCTGGTGGCCGGACCGCCGTCGCCCGAATAACCCACAGTCCCATTGCCGGCGTATGTTTTGATGGTTCCGGCCGCATTCACCACGCGGACGCGGAAGTTGACTGCATCGGCGATGTAGATATTCCTAAAGAGGTCCACCGCCACGCCCGTCGGCTCCATGAATCCGGCGCTGGTCGCCGGGCCGCCATCGCCGCCGGGAATAGGAGATCCGCTGCCCGCCACGGTGGTGATGGTTCCGGAGGGGTCCACTTTGCGAACGCGGTAGTTGCCGACGTCGGTGATGTAGACGTTCCCGCCCAGATCGACGGCCACGCCTGCCATGAACGGCACGGACGCCGGACCGAGTTCGGCGCTGGTGGCCGGTCCGCCGTCGCCGATATTGCCGCCGCCCAAACCGAAGCCGACCATTCCATTGCCGGCCACGGTGTTGATGATCCCGGCCGTGGTCACCTCGCGGAGGCGGAAGTTGCCGGAATCGGCGATGAAGAGATTGCCGGTGAAGTCGGTCGCTATTCCCAGGGGCGTGGATAGCGAGGCGCTGGTGGCTGGTCCGCCATCGCCGGAGTAGGAATTGGTATTGGTACCGGCTACCGTGGTGATCACCTGGGCGCGCATCAACGTGGGCGCCGCCAGAACGGTGAATGCGGCGAGTGCGCAGCAGACGAGTTTCGATTGTGGTGTGGTTCCCATGCGGTTCAGGATAACCGAAGGAGACACGCCGTGTTATTCTTGGCAACTTGTAAGCTTAAGTTTGGGGGTTTGTCATGTCGCGTGTGCACTATTCGCTGATCGCTATGGCCGGGCTGGGGGCGGGCTGGATGGCGATCGCTCAACAGCCCCGCACGGTCGACGACGCGGCTTTGAAAGACGCCGGCAAGACGGGCGCGGAATGGATCAGCTACAACGTCAACTGGTCCGAGCAGCGCTACACCCGCTGAACCAGATCACGGCGGCGAACGTGGGCAAGCTGGGCCTCGCGTGGTCGGCTGAAATTCCGGCCGCTCCGGGGCGCGCGCAGAACCGACAGGAAGGGACGCCGCTGGTGTTCGATGGCGTGCTCTACAGCATCTCGCCGTGGAGCGTGGTGTATGCGATCGACGCCCGGACGGGCAAAGAGATCTGGCGGCAGGACCCGGAAGTGAACCAGGCGGTGTGGCAGTCGCGAATCTGCTGCGGCGTGGTGAATCGCGGGATCGCGATGTACGAGGGGATGATCATCGCGCCGGTGGTGGATGGAAGATTGCGGGCTCTGGAAATGGGCACGGGGAAGATTCTGTGGGACGTGCGGGTGTCGCCGGAGAATATGGCTTACACCATCACCATGGCGCCTCGCGTGATCAAGGGCGGCAAGGTGATCATCGGCGTGTCGGGCGGCGAGTACGGCGTGCGCGGGTTCTTCTCGGCGTACGATGCGAAGACCGGCAAGCTCGCGTGGCGGTTCTACACGGTGCCGGGCGATCCTGCGAAGCCCTTCGAGCAGCCTGAGCTCGCCGACTGGGCCAAGACGTGGTCGGGCGAGTGGTGGAAGATCGGCGGCGGCGCTCCGGTGTGGAACGGGATGGCCTATGATCCGGACGCCGACATCGTGTACGTGGGCACGGGGCAGCCGGGGCCGTGGACCGAAGTGGCTCGCGGGAAGGGTGACAATCTGTGCACCGATTGCATCATCGCGGTGCGCGGGGCTACCGGAAAATTGGTCTGGTATTACCAGGAAGTGCCGGGCGACGATTGGGACTTCGACTCCATCGCCGACTTGATGCTGGCCGAGTTGCCTCTCAACGGCAAACCGCGCAAGGTGATCATGCATGCGCCTAAGGATGGGTTCTTCTACGTGCTCGACCGGATGACTGGCGAGTTGCTGGCGGCCGATCCTTGGGTGCAGGTCTCGTGGGCCACGGGAGTGAATCTGAAGACTGGACGGCCGCAGGTGAATAAGGAGGCTCGGTATGGGAACGATAGTAAACAGATAATGACGGGTACTGGAGGAGGGAA
>Ga0116219_10003478_pt1 | contig 12430 bp, 10 predicted proteins | sample Sb_taG_4_FD_91019 | JGI IMG/M metagenome (GOLD analysis project Ga0116219, IMG submission 91019) | Peat soil microbial communities from Weissenstadt, Germany - Sb_50d_6_BS metaG | ecosystem: Environmental > Terrestrial > Soil > Wetlands > Peat | place: Germany: Weissenstadt | collected 2010-09-21
AGATCGTGGCGGTCAAAGCGCCGCTTCCAGCAATAAAACGTCTGTCGGCTGATTCCAAAGTGCCGACAAGTCCGCCGAGCGTTCCGGCCATTGAAAAGATAGAACAGCATCCACTGGAGCCGGACCTGCGCGGGCCGGCTCCGCATCTTCCCGAAGCCCGCCAGCTGGCGGGCCTCGGGAAGCTCACACCACTTGATTCTTCTCATCCCGACACTCTACCGAGTGTCACCTATCATTCTGAACGAGCACACCTGTGCAGCTGGTTCCGCGACGAGCGCCCACATGCGCCGCGATTCCTGATAACGCTTTTCGCTGTAGCCCGTCAAAGCTCGGCAGCATGGGCGGAAATCTCTACGCCCTCTAGGTTTGTGGGACGCCCCTTTCAGGGGCGAGATGAGAAGCTCGAGAGAGGAGAAGGGCCTCGCAGTTTGCGGAAAAAGGCGCAGTTAACTTCCCCTTCAGTGGCGGAAGCGCGATATTCCGAGCATCGCAGGCGCTTCGGACGTTAGACCAACCAGTAAAGGTTGGGAAATCAAGCCGCCGCCATTCCAAGCGCCGTAGGTGCGACACATTTGCTCGATCCGGCTTCAGCCCCTGAAGCTCCCCACAGCAAAAGTCCACAGGGATACCCGCTTGCGCGCCCACTCCCGTGTACTAAGATGGTCGCGTGAAAAACGAAACGCAGTTCGATGCAGTGAAGGCCGAGAGAGACCTCGTAGGGGCATGGCACGCCATGCCCGGCGAACGACTTTGGCTCGCCGCTCACCGTCGATCCCGCTCGCGCGCCATCGCCGGTTTCGTAGCGCCCGCCTTCAGGCGGGCACCGATGCCACGTGCCGATGCTTACAGCGATCCCGTTTCGCGCCAAACGAAGTGTCACACCATGCCGAGTAATTTTCATGCTAACTCATTGAAAACAAACGACGGGGACCCTCGGGAAGTGTCACACTTTTTCAAAGGCCTCCGCACGCGAACTTTCGCTCTCCGGGCCCGCGCCTCGGCCATTTTCCTTTTTCTATTTTCCATTTTCTGCGCTCCTCTTGTCTCCGCGCAAACACAGAACGCGCCCGCGAAAATCCCCGGCGATCTCGCAAGCGACCTGAAGGACTTCGTCGAAACGCCCTCCGTCTCCGGCTACGAAAATCAGCTCGCCGAAAAAATCCGCGCGAAGCTCGCGGCGTTTCACCCGGTCGTGGACAACCTCGGCGATGTGATCGTCACCATCGGCTCGGGCGCGCCGCACCGCCTGATCGTCACGCCGATTGACGAGCCCGGCTTCGTCGTCAGCAGGATCACCGACGACGGCTACCTGCGCCTCGAGCGCCTGCCGCAGGCTGGAAACCTCCCGCCGATCTTCAACGCGCTCTACTCCGCGCAGCCGGTAAAAATCCGCACCGCCAGCGGCAAATGGATAGACGGTGTCGTCGCCGGCATTTCCGTGCATCTCCATCGATCGAGTGAGACTCTGCCAAGCGCCAGCGCCATCGAAAACATGTACGTCGATATCGGCGCCAGTTCCGCCGCCGAAGCCCGCGCCGCCGGCGTCGACATTCTCAGTCCCGTCACCATCAATCGAAATCTCAACTATCTTTGGGATAAGGAAATCTCTGGCGCGTCGATTGGAGACAAATTCGGCGCCGCCGCAATGATCGAGGTTCTCCGCCACGCTGATCGCACCGCGATTAAGGGAACCCTGACCGTGGCGTTCGTCACGCAGCAACGCGTCGGCGGTCGTGGTCTGGACAGGATTCTCAGAACCACCCAAGCAGACGAAATGCTCTATGTCGGCCGCATGCTCCCCGGCGGCATTGTCCCCGGGATGCAGGGTGTTCATCGTGCTCCACGCCGAGAGCTCGGCAGTAGCGTCCTGGTGGGTCTCGATAAATCGAGCGGCGAGTTTTCCGGTATTGCGGCTAGTCTGAAACAGCTCGCTGACGCGAACAAAATTCCGCTCGCAACCGATTTTTCCGCCGACATCACTCCAGCGAGATACCTCCCGTCTCCGATTTTTCCGGCCCGATGGACGCACATCGGCATCGCGACCTCATGGCCAGACACGCCCACCGAAGTTATGGATCGCGGGGACTTCATGTCTTTAGCTAACTTGCTCAATGTCTACGTCAACGGAGCAATGCTACCAGTTGCACCGCGGACTTTCATTGCGTGCTGCGGCCTGTCACCGGGTTCGCTGCCACGCAAGCCCACGCGTCCGCAAGTGCGAGAACTCTTGCGAAGTCTCGTTGAAACCTACGGCGCAAGCGGCCGCGAGGATCTAGTTCGAGGCCAGGTTAGCGAGTTTCTTCCGGAATGGGCTACGCCAGAAAGGGACAAGGCGGGAAACCTGATCCTCCACGTTGGCACCGCGCCCGTCGGCGCGAAAACTCCGAAGATTCTCGTCGTCGCGCATATGGACGAGATTGGATTCACGGTCAAATCGATCCCGGATGACGGCAAGCTTGTAGTCGAAACTCTCGGCGGCATGGATCTGAGCTTCTACCAAGGCCATCCCGTGCTGGTTCATTCCTCCGGCGGTGAACGCGCCGGCGTCATGGAATTGCCCAACGGTTGGGACGAGCAGAATTTCAAGTGGCCCGCTGAATCCGACCAGACCATCCGAGTCGACATCGGCGCGCGCAACGCGAAAGAAGTCGCCGACCTCGGAATCAAGATCGGCGACTCGATCACCATTCCGAAGGAATATCGCCCGCTGCTCGGCACGCGCGCCAACGGCCGCAGCTTCGATGACCGCGTCGGCGACACCGCGCTCATTTCCGCAGTCTGGGCGCTGGGCGGACCGCTCAAGGACCGCGACGTTACCTTCGTCTGGTCCACGGGCGAGGAACTCGGCCTCGTCGGCGCCGGCGCGCTGGCCAAGCGTCTTGCGGCGGAAGGCCACACGCCGGATTACGTCTTCGCCGTGGATACGTTCGTCAGCTCGGATTCGCCGCTGGAATCCAAGCGCTACGCCGATGCGGAGCTCGGCAAGGGTTTCGCGGTCCGCGCCGTGGACAGCTCCAACATCGCCCCGCACGATCTCGTCGAGAAAGTTGTAAAGCTCGCTCGCGCGAATCAGATTCCCGTGCAATTCGGCGTCACGAGCGGCGGCAACGACGGCGCAACGTTTGTCCCCTACGGCGCGGTCGATATCGCGCTCGGCTGGCCGCTGCGCTATTCGCATTCTCCGGCCGAGGTGATCGACACGCGCGACGTGGACGCGCTCGCCCGCATCGTCGCCGTCATCGCAAGGAGCTGGTAGCGCAATGCCTCTGGCGAATCGCGCTTCTCTCAGGCGCGGGGAAAACGTCTCGCGGGGTTTGCTATAATCGCGCGCCATGACCGAGCCCGCATTCAAGGCGCCGAGATACATCGTCGTCGAAGGCCCCATCCGCGTGGGCAAATCGACGCTGGCGAAGGCGCTGGCCGAGCAGCTTCACGCGCGGCGAATTTTCGACTGCGAAGACAACCCGTTTCTCGCCGATTTCTACGATGAAAAACCCGGCGCCGCCTTTCGCGCCCAGATGTATTTTCTTCACGAACGCCATCGCCGGCTCTCCGAGGCGCGGCCGCAAGTGGACGCGACTCCGATCGTGAGCGACTTCCTCTTCGAGAAGGACAAAATCTTCGCGTACGTCAACCTCGACAACGAAGAGTTGAAGCTGTACGAAAAATATTTCGACATGCTCGCGCCGTCGGTTCCCGCGCCCGACCTGGTGATTTATCTCCACGCCAAGCCGGAGGTGCTGCGCAAGCGCGTCTCGAAGAAAGGCGATCCCGCGGAGAAACAGATTTCGCCCGAGTATCTCGAGGCGGTCGCCAGCGCCTACGGACATTTCTTCTTCCGCTATTCGGCGTCGAATCTTCTGGTGGTGGATACCACGGAGATTGATTTCGTCGAGCGCAATCAGGATTTGCAGGAGCTTTTGCGGCGTCTCCGCCAGCCCGTGAAGGGCACGCAGTACTTTCTTCCGCTGGGCCAGAGCTGATTCGTTACGGCGAGCCCCGAGGGGCTGAGGTCAAAGCCAGCCCTTCGGTGGCCGCAGTGACCTCGGAGTCATTTTTCGCAGCGCGAAAAATGAGGACCGCGTCGCCGGGGAAACTTTTCTTCGCGGAACCGCCCGCCGATCAAGCCGCCTGCGATGGGCCAGCCAAGCGGTGGCGCAATCTGCCCAGCGTTCGATTCACGGGATGGCTGCGGTGCAGAAACGTTACGACGGGATCCCGCCGCGCCCCGATTTTCTGCAGGGCCCGGCGAATCCGGAAATCGCGTCCCGCCGACACCAGCCCCTTTTCTAGGGTTTCGATCGCTTCCTGCGTCCGGCCGGACTGCTGGTAAACCTCGGCCAGATTCAGGTACAGCTGGGCGTGATTGTGCCTCATCCCCAGGGCTTCCTGGCAGAGCGCTTCGCCATCGCCGTAGCGTTTCTCGGCAACGGCAGCCAGCAATCCGGTGTAGGAAAGATAAAATGGGTTCTTCGGAGCGATACCGAGCGCACGCCGTGCATGCTGCAAGGCATCACCCGGATGACCATCGCGCAATTGCTTGAGACATTCCTTGAAGTCGGACATGCCGGCGTCAGCCGGAGACGTGGTTCCTATCCAGTGGGACATAAGCTCCTTCCTTATCCCCGCAGGCAACTTCCACTAGCAGGGCGGTAAAGAAACGTACCGCGCCCACGCGCGCAGCGAAATAGAGCGTTAGGCCAGATTTCGTTCCAGTCCTTCGACCTGTACGAAGTGACAGGCGAAAGAATTGCTAACGGACGAGGTCGGACACTAGGACGAGGCGGACGCCGCGGGCTTCGAGCTCGGGGACGCCTTCGGCGAGGGCGGCGATCGTGGCTGCGTGCGGATGGCCAATGGCGATGGCGGAGCCGTCGCGGGAGGCGTCCCGGGCGGCGAGCGCGAGCTGGGCGAGGATCGCGTCCTTGGTGGGCACGTCGTCGAGGAAGACTTTGCGCGAGGCCGCGGGCACGCCGGCGCGTTCGGCGGCGTCATAGGCGACGGTCGCGGCGGTGGTGCGGCTGTCTATGAAGAAAAGGTTGCGGCCGCGCAGCGCCGGCATCAGGGCGTCCATAAGAGATAGATCGGCCGTAGCGCGAGAACCTTCATGATTGTTCACTCCCGCGGCGTGTGGGACGGTTTCAAGCATGCCATCGAGCGTGGAACCCACCTGATCGGGAGTCATCCCCACGCGCAGCTCGATTTCCTCGGGGGGCGCGCCTTCGGAGCCGCCGCCTTCGGCCTCCGGTTCCATCGGAAGATGCAGCAGGATCTGATCGCCGCGGCGATAAGCCTCCTCGGCGACCTCGGCGGAGAGCGGCAGGTGCGGCAGAACGGAAATCGTGAGCGGAAATGGCAGCGCGAGCAACGCATCGGCGGCGGTGCGGTCGTGGCCCATGTCGTCGAGGATAATGGCGAGCTTCGGGTTTCCTTGCAGCCGCGGAGTGGTTGAGCGCGAGCGGACGACGAGCGGCGTGACCACGTGAATCGCATGCGTGCGATTTCCATCGCGCGAGAAATCGTAGCGAATCACGCCGCCGGTGGAGGATTCAGCAATCGCCAGCTTGTGGCGCCGCGCGATTTCGGCGAGCACCTGCCTCAACGCCGCGGCCTGCGAGGGGTCGGAGAGCGATATGTAGATGTTGTCGGCCGCGAGATGGCCCTGCGCTCCGGAGCGGGATGGCTGAATTTCCGGGCGAATCGTAATTTCGGATTTGCGTCCGGCGACGCGCTGGGCGGCGCTGACGATTTCGATGGTGACGGCGCGAAGTTCCGTTTTCGAGAGGTGTTTTTTCTCGCAGCCGATCAGGGAAAAAACGGCGACGAGCAAGAGAAAGACGGCGGCGCAACGCGGACGACTGAAAGCAGATCCCTCACCCCTGAAGTGGTTCGGGATGACAAGGTCGGAGGAAACGGGCGCGGCCAAGGTCGCGCGTGAAGGCGGACGGCGCGCCACCGGGCGATTGAAGAGAGATCCCTCAGGCATGAATGCCTTCGGGATGACAACGCATTCTCAGTCTAGGCGGCTTTCCGCGGAGCGGCGGCGCCCTGCAAAATCTCGATGGCTTTCTTGATATCGGGATCCGTTGGCGAGCTCGATGGTGCGGGAGGATACTGATCCGCCGCGGTGACATCCTCAGGCGCAGGACGCACTTCCCGTGTGGGCGCAACTCCTTCGACGGGGATTTCCTTGCCTGCGGGCGTGTAGTAATTCGCCAGGGTGAGGATCAGCGCCGAACCATCCTCGAGTTGAATCAGCTTCTGCTGGGACGCCGTGCCGTAGGTGCGGATGCCGACGGTCTCGCCGCGGTGATTGTCGGCAATTGCGCCAGCCAGAATTTCCGCAGCGCCGGCCGTGCCTGTGTCGATCAGCACGGTGAGCGGCTGCGTCCAGGCGACTTTCGATGCATCGGCAGAAGAAACCACCGCTGCCATCGTCTGTCCCTTGAGCGAGGTGATTGTGCCGGAGGGGAGGAAAAGCTGCGCGGTGGAAATGCCTTCCTGGTCGTCACCGAGGGCGCAATCGCGCAGATCGAGAATCAGCTTGTGCGCGCCCTGATGCTCGAATTGCGTGAGATCGTCGCGAATCTGCTTTGTGGCGCCGGGCTGAAATTCGGGAACGCGCAGATAGGCGATGTCGCCTTCGAGCTTGTCCTCAACGAGCTTGGGCGCCGGCAGCTTCGCCAGCGTGATTTCCATTTCCTGGGGCTCGGCCTTGCCGCGGCGGATCACGGAGAGCTTGACGACCGTTCCCGGATCGCCGCTGAGCAGAAGCTGCGCCTGCTCTATGGCCATCTGGCCGGTGGTGAAGCCCGCGATTTTTTCGAGGACGTCGCCCAGTTGCAGGCCCGTCTTTTGGGCCGGGCTATCCGGCAGCGCGGAAATAACGCTGATATATCCGAAACGCTTGGTGAGCGCGAGACCCGCTTCGGCCTTGGGGCTGGCCGCGCTCTTTTCCTTGTAGTCGGTGTATTCGCGAGGACTCAGATAGCTCGACTGCGGGTCGAGCGAATCGAACAGGCCGTGGAGGGCGCCGCTGGTCACTTGATGCAGGTTGGGCTCGTCCACGTATTCGCGCTGGACGCGGTCGAGCACTTCGCCATATACCGTGAGCGCGCGGTAGGCTTTGTCGTCCGAGGAGCGCCCGCGGACGTAGCCCACGGCGACAAAGCCGAAGACGATCACCGACAGCACAACGACAACTTTCTTTGTGAGAGAGCTCATGCCCGTGTCCTTTTCCCGGTTGCGCGCCCCGCGCCTAGGGGGAATTTGATTATAGCATTGGCCGGACAGATTCGCCGGATTGGCAGTACGTGGAGCAAACCCCTTGACTATCAACTGGAGTCCGGGGCGGCGCGTCCCAACTGAAAACCCATCAGCGGATGGCATCGCCACAAAAGCACACACCAGAAAAGTGAAACATGTGATATTCCTGTGCCACCGGTGATGCGCGGAGCGTGAGAATGAGAAAACGATTCTTTTATTCGGCGGCGATACTGATTTTCTTCGGGGCGATCTATCTGCTCACGAAGGCATTCGACCTGATGAACCGGCCCAGCAATGCGGCGGTGACAGGCGGCATTCTGATCATTGTCGCGCTTTTCGTTCTTGTTCCCTCGGCGCTTCATTGGATCTGGCATCACCATGTAACGCCACACGCGGATTCACTCTCGCGGAACGCAGAAAATAAGGAGGACAAGCACAATGCGTAAATGGGCCGGACTTGCAGTGCCACTGATCATCATAGTGTTTTTCTTCGCGGGCTGCGCCACGAGAATCGGGCCCGGTCGGGTGGGAATCAAGGTCGATCTCGCCGGGACGCAGCGCGGAGTGGAAGATCTGCCCATTCGAACGGGATGGGTGTTCTACAATTTTCTTTCCTCCACGGTGGTTGAATATCCGACGTCGATTCAAACGGCCAAGTGGACAAAGGACGTGAATGAAGGCGCGGCGATCAACGAGGAGATGTCGTTTAACACGAAGGATGGACTGACGGTGTACGGTGACCTCTCCGTTTCCTATCATTTGGATTCGGCGAAGGTGCCGGCATTTTACGTGAAGTTTCGGAACGACAATATCGACCAGTTCACGCACGGATTTCTGCGCAACGTAGCGAGAGACGCCATTAACAGGACCGGCTCGCAATATACCGTGCAGGAAATCATGGGCGAAAAGAAGTCCGAGCTGGAGCTGAATTCACGAAAGGATCTGCAGCAGCAGGTGAGCGATATTGGCGTAGAGATCGACCAATTTGGTTTCATCGGCTCGCCGCGCCCGCCGCAATCCGTGATCGATTCAATCAACTCCAAGGTCCAGGCGCAACAGATCGCCGTGCAGAAACAAAATGAACTGGTGCAGGCGCAGGCGGACGCCGCCAAGCTGGTCGCTGCAGCCGAGGGTCAGGCGAAAGCGCAAGTTGCCATCGCTACGGGCGAGGCAGAATCGAATCGTCTGCGAGCCGCTTCCATCAGCGAAAACATCATCAAGTGGCAGCAATTGACGGTTACGGACCGCTGGATTGCAAAGTGGAACGGGCAAGTACCCTCCGTGCAAGCAGGCGGGAATTTGCCCGGCATGTTGCTTGATATCAAGCCGTAGGAATGAACCGGCAGCCGAAAAACACCAAAGAGCGCTTTGCTACTTGTGCGCGAAGCGGTGTCGGCGCGTGCGGATCAGTCCGAGGCGCTGGGGGTGCTCGAGATCGCGCCTGTGCCTCTCGAAATCGCGCCGGTGATGGCGGGCAGCGCGACGGTACGGGCGCTGAAACCTTCCTTTATTAGCTTCCAGATGATGTTGCGGCTTTGGAGGATTGTCTTCACCCACGCCAGCTTGCCCATTTGCGGGAAATAGATCCCGCGAAAACAGAGGCGCGCGATGAGTATGTTGATGCGGTAACCCAGGGGCTTGTGGCTGAGCGCATCCACCGCCTTGGCGATTGCCTCGGGGCTGTAGGACTGGGCCCACCCGTACTTCACCTCCGCGTGAGCCTCGGAGATCGTCATTTTCAGGGGCGTGTGAGCCATCGCGAACGGTATGAACTCCTGCCAGTGCTTGGGCCGGGTGAGGCGGCCGGCGACCTCGAGCCTTTTGTAAAGCGGCGTCGCGGGCAAGGGCGTGAGCAGGCCGAAAATCGGCAGGCCAGGCGGCCATGTCCGAACCTGCTCGAGCGTCCGCTCCGCCACTCCGGTTGTGTCGTTGTCCATGCCGAAGATGAAGGACGTGATCGCGTACACGTTCCGCTGGGCGAGCCTTTCGAGGACGGCCGCATATTCGCCGGGCTTGTTGAACCCTTTGTTCATGTCCTTGAGATTGGCCGGATCGATGGATTCCATGCCGATGAAAATCCACTTGCCGCCCGCGGCGGCAATGAGGTCAACGAGCTCCTCGTCGCGCAACAGATTTGCGCTGATCTGCGCGACCCAGTGCACTTGCGCGTTGGCGGCGATGATGTCCCGCAGGAGCGACTTCGTGCGTTTGACGTTGATGGCGAAATTGTCGTCTATGAAAAACACGGCGATCTGACCGCGCTCGCTTCGCGCGCGCTCTTTCAGCTTCAGCAATTCGTTGACGACACTTTCGTTGCTGCGAAAGCGGATGGAATCGCCGAAAAATCCGGTCACGGTGCAGAATTCGCATCCGTAGGGACAACCGCGGCCGGATTCGACCGGGATAATGCGAAACGTTCCCCATCCGCCGCCGAGGCGCTTTAGCAGCGGGGCAGCCGTCTTGGGAACAATATTGAATTGATCGAGATCAACGGATTCCCACGGGATCACGGGATAGGGCTGGAGAGGCGGTTTGCGTTCCTTACCAAATTGATCCATGGGAGCGTAGAGATCCTGGAGCTCGCCGCGCACGGCATCCTCGACGATCCGGGGCCAAGTTTCGTCGGCTTCGCCGAGAGCGACAGCGTCGGCGTGGCGCGGCCCGCCATCGCGACCGAGCGCCTCGTCGGCCAACTCCGTGACGTGAGGTCCGCCCATTACGACCGGCACTCCCGTGGCGCGGACCGCGTCAGCCATGCGGTAAGCTTTCGCGATCATTCTGGTCATCGCGCCAATGCCCACGAGTCCGATATTTTGTTCGCGCACGAAGCGCGCGAGACCAGCCTCATCCATCGGTTGCGCGTTGCCATCCATGAGCAGCACCTCATGGCCGGGCGGCGTCAGAGCCTGGAGCAAGAACATCCACAGATGCGGCATAAAATTGCGAGTGACGCCGTTGTCGGGGTTGTAGAGAAGAATTCGCATTGATTCCTTTTTCCTTGCCAGTTCTCCGGCTGACCGGGCCGGCTATTTCCACGCGTGGAGCGTATGCCGGAGGCGGGTTTCAAATATGGTCAATATTGACCACTTTGGGAAAAGTGTCCCGTGTGTGACTGGCAGGGTGCTAGTCGAGGAGGACGACATTGAGGAGGGAACTGTGTACGGACATTCCACCGTTGTACTCGATGAAACCGAGCTTTCTAAACCTGTTCATGAAAAAACTGACGCGCGATCGAGTCGTTCCCACCATTTCGGCGAGGGTCTCCTGGCTGATTTTGGGAACGATGGACTCGGGCTTGCCTTCCTTGCCGTAACGCGCGAGCAGGAGGAGCGTCCGGGCGAGACGTTTCTCGCTGGAATTGAAGAGCTGGTCCACAAGATCGGCCTCAAAGCGAATATTGCGCGCCAGGATATGCGTAATGAATCGCTCCGCAAAGGCCTGTTCATCGCGCAGGACTCGCATCATGGCGCTCTTGCGGATTTCGAGGATGGAACTCGATGAAATGGAGGTCGCCGTGGCCATCCGAACGGGCTGGCCAGCCAGACACCCCTCTCCGAGAAAATCACCGTCACCCAATATCGCCACGACGGCTTCCTTCGCATTTTTCGATATGACCGTCAGCTTGACGCGGCCCTTCTGGATGTAGAAGACCTTCGAGGACGGGTCGCCCTGTGAAAACACGACCTGCTTGTTTCGGTACTGCACGATCTTTTTGCCCAGTCCACCGGTAGTCAGAAATGCGTGAAGATTGAACCGCTGGGTTCTTGGCGTTCTCATGCCGCGGGCTGCCTCCAAATAAGTTTCCGGCAAGAGGAAAGCCGAGTCAAGCGAGCGCGCGACGGCAATAGGTTCGCTGAATTCTTGCGAAAGGCGGCGCCGGCTATTTGTGCGCGAAGCGGTGGCGGCTCGCGGGGATTTCGAGCGTATCGAATTCAGAGAGCGGCGCTGCTGCGGTGATGTAGGTCTGCGACATGCGGTCCTGCCAGGTGAAGTGGTCCTCGTCCCAGATGGCCCAGACGAATCCCAGCGTCAGCGTGGCTCCGGAGAGGAGGTAACCAAAGTTGCGCCACAAGAGCTGGCGCGTGTCCGGAAGGCTGCCGTCGAGACGCACGACGGTCAGGCCACGAAGTTGCATTCCGGGAGTCGCTCCGGCAAGCACGGTGAAGAGGAAAAAATAGACCGCGTAAAAGAGGTAGGCCACGGCGAGATAAACGATCGCGTCGGTTTTTTCGAGCGTGATCTGCCCGCCGAGCGACCGGAACAGGCCCATGAATCCCGCGCAGGTGAGGCCCAAAAATAGCGCGTCAAGGATGCCCGCCCAGCGGCGTTCGGCGAGAGTCGCGACCGGGACCAGAGCCGTTTGCGGGCGCGCGCGGTCTTCCGGCGAACTCGAGAAATTAAGCTCAGGCTGAATGCAGATATCGACGCGTTCAGCCGCGCGGTTGCGCTGGGCCGGTCGGGGATGCGGCCGCTCGCGCAATTCTTCTTCGATCTCGGGGGCCGCGGCCGCCTGCTGGAAAGGAAGCCCGGACTGGGAGTCGTCCGGACGCAGGTGGCCTCGGCGCGCGCGATATTGTTCCAGGCGCCGGGAGACCTCCACGCGCCATTCGGGCTCAGGAGTCTCGTCAAGCGAGTTGGCTCCAACGGTTACAGGCTCGGGAATTTCGCCATTTTCGACAGCAGGGACGTCACAGAAAGAACAGCTTTCCGTGTCGTCGAGCAAGAGGGCGCCACACTTCGAGCAGATACGTATCACTGGTCCGTTTTGCGCTGCGGAAGATCCAGTGGAACGAGCGAATCATATCACGAGGGAGATGCGGTCGAGGGCGACCGGTTACTCAGTCGTGTGGCCGATCAGCCAACAGGTCTTGCGGGCGTGCGAACGTCAGAAAAAAGCAAAACCCACCGCAGAGGCGCAGAGGACGCAGAGAAAACCTAAATCACGGATCGCCGGATTGCGGGCGCAGGAGGCGCGTGTTAGGCTCAGCTTTCTTTTTTGGGCATTTTCAGGCGATGCCGAACGCGACTCCCTCGAATTCCGTCCGCAGGCTGGCGCTTTACATAGCGCTGCTTCTTCTTTTCGCGTTGAATCCTCGAGCGCTATGGGGCCAGGCAAAGGCGCAGAAGCCGCTCGCGGCGCTTACGAGTGGAGGCGAAGCCACGC
>Ga0116219_10003480_pt1 | contig 12429 bp, 9 predicted proteins | sample Sb_taG_4_FD_91019 | JGI IMG/M metagenome (GOLD analysis project Ga0116219, IMG submission 91019) | Peat soil microbial communities from Weissenstadt, Germany - Sb_50d_6_BS metaG | ecosystem: Environmental > Terrestrial > Soil > Wetlands > Peat | place: Germany: Weissenstadt | collected 2010-09-21
CGCGCTCTCAAGAAGCAAGATTCCTATCAAACCACACGCCGCCGCAACCCCCGCGAGCAGATAGGCCGTAGCCGTCGAGAGATGCGGTACCAGGAGCGCGAGCGCGCCGAACAGTCCCGCCAAGCAATAAAGCACGAGAACGGCCCCGCGGTGGCCCAGCCCGAGGTTCGATAGACGATGCGCCGCGTGATCCTTTCCCGGTGAAGTAAACGGCAGCAATCCTCGCCGAGCGCGAGAAATCGACACGAGCGTTGTGTCGAAGATCGGCACGCCGAGGATTAAGACGGGAACGAGCCAACTGACTGGAAAGTGCGTTCCCTCAGGGCGTATTTTTAGGCCGAGCGTCGCCATCAGGAAACCAAGAAACATGGCGCCACCGTCACCCATGAAGATTTTGGCCGGATTGAAATTCCAGCGCAGGAAACCCAGAGCAGCGCCGAGTGTTGCGGCTCCGAGCGTGCGCACCAGCGTCTGCCCGTTCAGTGCGGCGGAAATTGTGAAGAAACCCGCCGCGACCGCGGAAATCCCCGCGCAGAGACCGTCCATGTGATCGAGGATGCTAAACGATGCCGTGATGCCTACCACCCACAGCACGGTAAGACAGCCGTCCAGAACGATGCCGGCTGCTCCAGGGACAAACTCCGAAAATAACTGAGCGCGGATTCCCGCCGCTAGCAGAAAGAGAGCCGCAACCGGCATCCCGACGAACAGCTTCACCTGGTGATGCAGCAGACCGCCATCGTCCATCAAACCGACTGCCGCGAGCAGGGTCGCACCCGCAAGTATGCCCACCATCTGTTGCTGCGGAACGGCGCGGAGCGTCAGCAGGATCGCGAGGACGAATCCCAGATAGATTGCGATGCCGCCCAGCAATGGAATGGGCCGCAAATGGACCTTGCGAGCATTGGGACGATCCACCATCCCGTACCGCAACGCAAAGTGGCGAACCGGCACCGTGAGGATGAGCGAGCCAACCAACGCTACTGCGAAGGCGATCAGATCGGGAGGAACAGTCATAGTTTGGCTGCAGTTCCTGTCATGATAGGGCTCGCCACATGCACTCTCTCAAGATCTTCAATCACTGCTTCCAGTCTGTTCAGGCGCTGCCTCTTCCATGATTCCGAGAAATCGTTCTAGCTCGGTCACTCTAGCATATTTCTCCGCCGTCACTCGCGCGCGACGGGCCATCTCCGCGAGGCGGTTGGGGTCGCTGCGCAGTTCGCGAATGGCTGTGGCCACTGCGGCCGGATCGTCCGCATCGGCCGCTAGGCCGCATCCAGACTCAACCACGATGCGCGCGGCATCGCTCGTCTTCGGCGCGACGACGAGCACCGGCCTTCCCGCCGCCAAAATCCCATAGAGCTTGCTCGGCACCACGACGCCTTCCAGTCCCCGTCGTACGGTGACGATGTGTACATCGCCCGCCATCATCACGTGCGGAATTTGCTCGACGGGGCGGAATGGCAGAAAACGTACATTTGGAGCGCCCGCTGCCTCGACTTCCAGTGCTGCGCGATTTGCCCCATCCCCTATGAACACAAGCCCTGCATTTTCGTTGCGCAGCATTTCCGCAGCCTTGAGCAGCGTGCCCCACGCGCCGTAAAACCCAAGATTCCCGGCGTGCACGGCAACGAACGGAAAGCCGCAGCGGATCTCCCTCACGGTCGGATCGTCCTGCGCAGGCATCGACGCCGGGAATGAAGTGCCAGAGCGCACGACGACAACCCGTTCCGGCGCAATACCCTTTGAAAGAATTCGGTCGCGCATGTCGTCGCCGATCACGATCACGCGAGCCGCCTGCCGAAGCGCGCGGCGATGCATCTTTTCCCAGAGGTCCACCCAAACGCTCGGGCGAACAATGTCACCACCCAAAGCCATCTCCGGATACAGGTCCTGGATGTTGTACACAAACGGCCGCCCCGTGAACCGCGCCACAAACGCTCCGGCAATGCCGGCGATGGGTGGGTCCGTCATCGCGAGTATCACGTCGGGACGAATGACCAGCGCCCGGGGAATCGCCAGCGCAAGGTAAGTGAGGTAGTTCGAAACTCGGCGGCGCATCCGGTGGCGCGGATAGGCGGTCGATCCGACTCGCTCGACGATTACACCATTGCGCGTGTCCCGGCGCAGGAACGCGAACGGATAAAACTCGTCTGGATCGTACGAGGGCCGTCCTGCAACCACCGTGACTTTGTGTCGCTGCGCGAGAGTCTCGGCCACCTGTGCTGCCATTTTCGCCGTTGCGGAGGTGTCGGGCGGATAGTATTCGTTCAAGAGCAGAATGTGCATGCGGTTTTAGTGTTCGCGTTTGGCGAAGCGTTGGGCAGGCTCCTCGCGATCGGCGGGTGATTGCTTTCGTTCAAGCAGAAAATTCCCCATCACCAACACGTCCATCCGGGTCCGGCGAAAACATTCCAGCGCTTCCTCGGGACGGCAGACGATCGGCTCGTTATCGTTGAACGATGTGTTCAACACGACTGGCACGCCCGTCAGGTCTCCGACCGCCCGCAACAGTTTCCAGTAGAGGGGATTTGCCGTGCGGCTGACCGTTTGCAGTCTCGCGGTGCCATCCACATGCGTTGGTGCCGGTATCACGCTGCGCTTCTCCGCGCGCACCGGATAGGCGAATGTCATGAAAGGCGAGGGGTGTGTCTTCTCGAAGTACTCGCCGACTGCCTCTTCGATGATCGACGGCGCGAACGGGCGAAACATCTCGCGGTGCTTGATTCGGCGGTTCAGGATTTCCTTCATCTCAGGCCGCCGCGGATCGGCAAGGATGCTGCGATTGCCCAGGGCGCGCGGCCCCCATTCCGCCGCTCCCTGAAACCAGCCCACGATTTTTCCGTCGGCGATATGCTGCGCCGTCATCTTCACAAGCGCCGCTTCGTCCAGTTCGGCGATCTCCGCTTCGTCCGTGGATCTGGCCTGATTGACGACCGCGCGAATCTCCGGTGCCGAGAATCTCGGGCCCCAGTACGCGTGGTCCATGGTGAACTCGCGCGGCCGACCCAAAATTTGATGGTTTACCGCGAAGGCCGCACCAACCGAAAGCCCGGCATCCCCGGCGGCAGGCTGCACGTAAACCTTCTCGAATGGCGTCGCGTCGAAAACCTTCGCGTTGGCGACGCAATTGAATGCCACGCCTCCCGCCAGACAAAGCGCCTTTTGTCCGCTCCGCTTGGCGAGCCCATTCCAATACGCCACCAATACTTCTTCGAGCGCAGCCTGCATGCTCGCCGCTAGATTATGGTGCCGCTGAGTCAGCGGCTCGTCGGCCTTGCGAGCCGCGCCGAGCCGCTTCTCGAGATACGGCGAAAAGAGTCTACCCAGGACTGGCGTGCTGTTCGCGTCGCGCCACGTCATCTCGGCGCCCTGTGTCTGGTGAGAAAAGTATTCGAGACCGAGCCGGAAGGAAAGCGGTCCATCGGCTCGCACGATGCGGCGAAACTCGTCGAGAAATTCCGGTTTGCCGTAGGCCGCCAGGCCCATCACCTTATATTCGTCGCCGAATTTCCAGAAACCCAGATACTGCGTGAGTGCCGTGTAGTACATCCCGAGCGAGTGGGGGAAGGTGACCTCGCCGAGCGTGCGCATTTTCGGCCCTTCGCCTGCCGCGCACATCGAGCTTGCAAAATCTCCCAAGCCGTCCGCAGAGAGAACCGCCGCGCTGTCAAAGGGCGAGATAAAAAACGCGCTCGCAAGATGCGCCGTGTGGTGCTCGATACGATGAAATTGCGCGCGAATCTTTTCGGACGGCAGCTGAAATGCGCCGGCTAAGTCCTCGCGGACGCCCGTAAAACGCCGCATCACTCGGACGCGGTCGAGCGCGAACTTCGGCATTCGCACGGCGAATCGCAGCTTCGTTCCAAGACGGGCCCACGGATCGCGCGGAATAGCGATGTGATCCACTTCTGTCAGCTTCGCGCCAGCCTGGTCCAGGCAGAACTGAATCGCGCGCGCCGGCAAGCCTGCCGCATACTTCACGCGGTTGAGGCGCTCTTCCTCCACGGCGGCAACGAGGCGGCCGTCGACCAAGATCGCCGCTGCGGCGTTCGCGTGATACGCGTTGATTCCGAGAATGATCATCGTGCGTTAGATGCAGCCTTCTTTCCTGAGCCGCTGAATATGCAAATCATGAAATTGATACGGCAGCGGCTCTGGAGCAATCGATCGCGCTCGCACGACCCTCGCGAAGATTCCGCTTCACCCATTCGTTCAATACATAGAGGCTCCACGGACGCGACCAGGTTGTGCGCCCGTTCTGGAAATCCTGCCACACGCCGAGAGCGAAGTCCCTGCCAAGATGGGATTCGAGGGCCGGCGACCAATCCGCAAACCCTGCCGCGATGCGCTCGCCCAGCGATCCTCGCAGCCACTTTTCCCAGGGAAACGTGAATGTGCGTTTTCGTTGCGCGACCACCTCGGGCGGCAAAAGATCGCCGAGCGCAGCAATCAGCAGCGCCTTCGGACGGGAGGATCCGAGCTTGGCGGATTCCGGAAGCGACAGAACGTATTCGACGAGCGGCGCATCCAGGAACGGCACGCGCACCTCGAGCGAATTGGCCATGCTCATCGCGTCTGTGTCGCGAAGAAGCGTATTCAAGAGGTAAGACCGCAACTCGAGCCAGGAGATCTGCGTGAAGCGGTCCAACGAATGCACCTGGAGCGCCGAAGCCGAGAGCCACCGCCACCACGGCAGGCTGTCCCAGGAAGAAAATTCCCTGCCAGCGGCCGAAGCGAACATCTGTGGAGTGAAGAGCAGGCGCGTGAAGAAATACTCGTGAGGCAGTGCGTCCGGGTCGAGAAATGCGGCCGAAGCCTTCCGGAAGCGGTCGGGCGAAGATTGGAACGCGCCGCTTCGTCCGAGCGCACCCGCGGCGAATTCTCGGAGCGTTCGCGGAAACCAGCGCGCCAGTGCCGCAATGCTCGTCACCTTGGACGTCTCGCGAAATGTGCCGTAGCCGCCAAAGATTTCGTCGCTCCCGAGACCCGACAGCGCAACCTTCAATCCCGCCTGGCGCGCGGCCCAGGAAACGAAATAGGTGTTGATGCCGTCCATGCTGGGTTGATCGAACGCCGCGACGGCTTCGTCGAGACGCTCCGTCATCTCCGCGTCCGAAAGTGTAAGCTCGCTGTGCGTCGTCCCTAAGCGGCCTGCCGTGCGGCGGGCCGTTTCCGCTTCGCTGAAATCGGCATCCGTAAACGCAACGGTGAACGTGTGAATTCCGCCTTGCGCGCGGCTCGCCAGCGCCGCGATTGTCGTCGAATCAAGTCCGCTGCTCAGGAACACGCCGACGGGGACGTCGGCAACAAGGTGGCTCGCGACGGCGTCTTCCAACAGCGAGCGAACACGCTGTACGGGAGAAGCTTCTGGCTCGCGCGACTCAGGTCTTGCCATCGTCCTGGCATCCCAATAGCACGCCGGCCCCACAAAGCTTGCAGGCGCCGCGACAGGGATGCTCATCGAGTGGCCCGGCGGCAGCGAAACTACGCCGTCGATCAGCGTCAGCGGTTCGCACATCGAGCCGAAGAGCAAATAAGCAGGAATCGCCGCGGAGGAAAGGCGCGCCGGGATGCAACCGCTCGCGAGCAGCGCGCGCACTTCCTGAGCGAATAAGAGCTTTCCATCAACCAGCGCGTAGTAGAGGGGTTTAATTCCGAGGCGGTCCCTGGCAAGAAAAACTCGCGCGACCCCGCCGTCCTTTCCATCCGGCATCTCGGCGATCGCGAACGCAAACATTCCGCGCAGCCGCCGGACGCAGCCTTCGCCCCATGCCTCGTACGCATGGACGATCACTTCCGTGTCGGAACGTGTGTGGAACCGGTGGCCGGCGGCCGCGAGCTCTTCGCGAAGCTCCCGGAAGTTATAGATCTCGCCGTTGAATACCACCGCGAGACTCGCGCGCTCGTTCCATACCGGCTGGCTCCCCCCGGCGAGATCGATGATGCTGAGCCGGCGCATGCCCATCGCCACGCGCGACGAAAGCAAAATCCCTTCTTCGTCCGGCCCACGGTGCAGCATGGAGGCCATCATGCGTCGGATGACGGCTTCGCTCTGCTCCCTTGATTCAATGCCGATCGCTCCGCAGATTCCGCACATTCGTCTGAGCGTAAGTATATCTTTCAAACTCGCTCAATGCACCTTGGCGCGGAAGGCCCATCTTCCGGGTGGCATCATAAGCGATCGGCTGGACGCGTGACATCTGGTCGTACATCAAGGAATTCCCAAATCCTCGATTTGCACTACGGCGAGTACAAACGTGCTGGGTGGCCAAGGTTGAAAACCAATTCGACGCCTGGGGCTTCGCGCTAGCAGACGCCGCTGCAGATGGCGTGAGGGTAACCGCGCCCGTTGGTTAAATCTAATTGAAAGAAAGCCCGGCCCCGACGGTGTGCTGGGCACGTTTGACGCCAATAGGAAGAAGCCGTCTGGAACCCGCCGAGTATACTGCAACTTGGTTGCTCGTTCTTGCCCCCCCCGGATTCTTCTCGGGGCGCTTCAGATGCCCCTCCGGACACCCTGAAGCCTTGCATTCACTTTTCGCCATCTCACGCCTGCTTCGCCAAGACAGGCGGCTCTCCCAGGCTGAAAGCAAAGATGTGATCTCGATCACTGCTCTACAGGAAACTAATTCTGCTATCGGTCTTCGAGTTAATCAGCAGTTGGAAGTAATCTCTACTTAGATGGCCCCACTGGGCGTGGTGGAGCGGGCATGAACAGAACCGAGAGGATCTTGGGGGTTCTGAGGAGATCTGGCGCCGTCTGGCTGTTCCTCATAGCGGAGAGTGGTGCTCTGGCATTGGCTTGGACGCTCAGACAGATCCCACTTGCGCTTGATCCTTTACTGTACGGGCAGTTCCAAATTACGACTGGGCTCCTTGCACTCATTATCGGAGCCTCTGCGACGGTGAGGTTTCGAGGAACGCGCGATCGTCTTCCGCTGATACTTGCCTGTGGTTTCGTCATCGTGGGTATCACCCTGGTCAGTTCGAGCCTCGTTTCGTTCCCTGTCGTGGATTCCGACGTTAGCCTGCGAGATCCAATGACGTGGGTGCTCGGCCGGACATCCTTGGCCGTGTTACTCGTGGCAGCACTGGTGGTGGAGCAGCGTCTTCCGACAGCACGCAACCCCAGTCGCGAGATAGGCGTGGCTCTTGTCATCGTTGTCTTCGTGGCGTCGTTACTCAGCACTGCCCACGGGCGATTGCCTCTCGACTTCGTAGTTCATCCCGGGGGAGTTTTTCCGCGGCTCGGAAACCTGTTTCCAGCGGGACTCTTCCTTCTCGCAACGGTTGGATATCATCGCCGCTTGAAGCACACTACTTCTCCGTTCGATCGTTCCGTTTACCTTACGGCGGGATTGAATGTAGCGTGCTGCCTTGCTGCCAGCCAGTCCGAGCATCGACTGGATGCGCCTTTTGCCTTCGCGGAAATCCTTCAATTCAGCAGTTACGCGGTCCTGCTGGGGGGAGCGCTGCTCGATAACGTACAGTTATTTGAAAACGTCCGTCACCTGGCGGTGAGCGATCCTCTGACTGGCTTGGCCAACTATAGGCGGCTGGTAGAAGCGCTGGAAGGCGAGATCCAGCGGTCTCGACGGACAGGGAGACCTTTTTCTCTCCTGCTGTTTGACCTCGATGGGCTCAAGCAACTAAACGACAACTACGGACACTTAGTGGGCAGTGAGGCGCTCCGCCGAGTAGCCAACGTACTTCGCGTCAATCGCCGCTCCATTGACACGGCCGCGCGGTACGGAGGCGACGAGTTCGCACTCATTTTGCCAGAGACGTCAATGAATGAAGCGCAAGAAGTGGCACGTCGTATCTGCGACCATGTAGCGAGAGACGGGGAGCTGCCCCCAATTTCCGTAAGCGTGGGCGTCGCCGCCTACGCGCAGGGCGGAGAAACACTTGAAGCCTTGATCGGCGCAGCGGACCAAGCCCTGTACAATTCAAAGCGCCGGACCAGCCGGAACCTCCCCCTAGCAATGTGAATGACGTTGAACGAGACTTCGAGTTCGTCCTGACACTTCCACATCCATCGCTAGCCAAAATTAGGATGGTGTGATCCCGATCACTGTGATTGACCTGGCATGGGATGTAAAAACCCTGGCAGTTGCTAGATGAGCGGATGGAGTGGACGCGAGTTCAGGAGCAGCGCATATGGCACTCAAACGAGGGGCGATTGGCTTCATCGTGGTCGTTGCCAGGATTCTGGGCTGGCTCCTAATGGTTCTTGCGATCTTGGGGCTTCCGCAAATGCGATTTCTCACGGGAAGTTTGGAAGGCACCTTCCGATTGCTTTCGTCATTCGCATTGGTGTTTGCAGGTATCGTGTGGCTAGTGGCGATCGAATTGTTCCTCCGATTTTTTGACCAGTATCTGTCGCGCAACTAAGCTTCGTTCCCGCCTGCGTTACGCCGGTGTGTGTGACCAGTTGCCCGATCCGCTTGCAACGGAACCCAAAGATTCACGGCAGAAAACACGGACGGAGCAAAGGGCGGAATCCGGCCAATGACCAAGTGGCAGTTCCGCAGATGCTCGCGTTGGCGAACCAGATCGTTTGGCTGATTCGAGATTCGGCGAAAGATTCTGTGAAATCCGGTTGGGAAGGATGAGAGATGAGCGCTGGCAAGATCGTGGGATGGGTGGCTGCATCGCTGCTGGTGGCTGCAGCGGCGGTGGGTTATGCGCGATACCTGCGGGTCCCCACAAATGTGGCCTATGTGAGCGAACAGGACGGCGGAATCAGCGTGATCGATCTTGGCACGATGAAGGTGATTCGGAAGGCGCATCCGAACAATGTGGCGCCGCGCGGCATCGATATCACTCATGACGGAAAGTACGTCGTTGTGGCGGACAAAGATACGGCCGATGCGAGCGTATTTGACACGCGAGGGATGCGTTTGGTGAAGCAATTTCACGTAGGCGATAATCCGGAGTTCGTGAAGCTGAACCCCGCAGGAGACGAACTCTTCACATCGTATGAGGCGCGGTCAACAGGCGGGCTTCCGGCGGCCGCAGACAACAACGTGGAGGAACCACCTTCTCATGTGGTGCAGTGCCATGTGGCGGACTGGACGAAAGGGCTCGACTTTGCGGCGGGCACGGAAACGGAAGGGTTGGAGTTCTCGCGCGACGGGAAGTACCTGCTGGTCGCGAAGGAGGCGCAAAATGCGATCGGCGTCTACGACGCGCATGCCGGCACGCTGGTCCGGACGATCGATTTGACGCCTTACGGGCAGAGGCCGCGGGGAGTGAAGGTATCGCCCGACGGGTCGGGTTACGCCGTGACGATGGAATTGTCCGGGACCCTGGTCAAGATGGACTCAAGCTTTAACGTGACGAAAACCGTGCAGACTGCGGCGATGCCTTATGGGGTAGCGTTTGATCGGGAGGGGAAGAGGATTTTCGTCTCGGCGTCCACGGCGAGAAAGATGCAGGTATTTGCCGCTGATTCGCTGCAGCTGATCGCTGAGACGCCAACCGCCCAGCGTTGCTGGCATTTTACGTTTACGCCGGACGATTCGAAGATTTTGTTGGCCTGCGGACGATCCAACAATGTGGTAGTGATCGACGCCAATTCGTATAAATCTATACGGACGATCGAAGGGTTCAAACTGCCTTGGGGAATCGTTACGTATCCGAGGTCATTCGGAAGTTTGGGCCTGCCGTAGTACACGCGGCCACTCAGCAATCTGACCGCCGCAGTTCTGGCCTAATCACGTCGCGGACGCATTGAACGGTACGCCAGGATCTCGCTATCGTGTTTCTTCTGGAATGACCGGCACTAAGAGATGCGAATCATACTTTCCGCCGGCGTAAATCACGTGGCGCCCCCGGTTTACCGTGTCTTCGTGGCGATCCGCCATCGTCGGTTTGGGGTATTGATATACGTCGACGCCCTGGACGACAAGCCTCAATTGTTCGCCAGCCTCAAAACGGGTGCCTGAGGGCCAGATTTCGATCTCGAGCGGCACGATCGCGCCGTTTTCGATCTTGAGCTCTCGGCGATGGACAAGAACCGGCTGGTACGCCGTCGATTTCGTCTCGTCGAGCTCACGATGGGAAGCTCGCAACCAACCCAATGCAACGGGACCGTCGTCGAAGTGGCTCCAGAAAGCAAACGGCACGAGGTTCCCAGCTGAGTCGAGCTTCTGAATCGCGACGAAGACATCCATGTCGTCCGCCCCGTCGGGCGCCATCCACAGCTTCAGCTTCATATGACCGATCAACTCCGTCGGCTTTTCGAACGCCAAATCGAATTGCGCGCGATGAGGACCCGGCCCCTCGGACCGGGCGTCGTATGAGAAGGATTGCTCCTCCGAGACCGCCCTGCGCTTGAGCGACCCCGTTTGGGCGTCGAGATAAAGCTTCGTGTATTGGGTGCGAGAGATCGGCCACTCGTTCTCAGGCTTCATCGATCCCACATAGAACCTCTCCCGCGCCTCAAGTCGCACTTTCGGCCATTCCGTGACCGATGTGGGAATGCCCTTCAAAAAGCAGTCAAAGAACTCCTGCTGCCGATGCACATTTTCTGGTTCGTAGAAGTAGGCCCATTTCTTTCGTCCATGTACTTCGAGCCATTTCTGCGTGGAAGCAATCTTCTTGAAGCCCTCGAGTGTTCCCCGCGTGTGCAGACCCTGATCCGTCCAACTCGCAACCACGTATGCGGGGACCTTAATGGTCGAAAAGTCGGCGGCCTTCGAAGCCCAGAACGCGTCGAAAAAGGGGTGTTCCTTTACTTCGGTAAGCAGATCCTCAACACGCGTGGTGCTTCTGCCCCAGCGACCCGGAAGGTACGGCCAGAAATAGGTCTCCGGGATGCCGCCGTGACGCACAACTTCGCGGTATGTGTCAGTCCAGCCTTCGTATGGATTAATGGCCGCCAGATGCGGCGGGTTAAGAGCTGCGACCCGCCATTGAGAGCTGGTCAGATAAGAAACACCGGACAAACCGACCTTGCCGTTGCTCCAAGATTGCAAGCCGGCCCACTCGATCAGATCGTAATAATCTTCAGCCTCTTTCGGGGAGAGATACGTTGCGTCGCCCTCCGAGTACCAGGCACCGCGAATATCCACATTGATGACGGCATAGCCCTGCGGCACCCAGTGTCCTGGATCGGGCGCCTCAAATGCCGCATATCGAGATTGCATCTCCGGCTTGACGCCGCAGTTCGGGAAAACCTCGTGGTAGTTCGTGTGTCCGTGTTTGCCGTATGGCCCCCAGGCAATCAGCGGCGGCGCAGGCTTCTCGTCGGCGGGACGGAACACGTCGATGTAAATCTTGATTCCATCACGCATCGCAACAGCAACATCGCGCTCGATCACCATGCCGTTTTCGACCGTGCGTCGATAGACGGGCGGCGCGCCGCCGCGCTCTGCGGGCGCACCCAGCGGTTTGCGGAATCTGTACTCGAATTCTCGTGCTTTCATTGATTGCCTACTTTCCGCATCGCATTCATTCCTACAGTGGTGGCTCGCCCACGTTGCAGCCAACAGGTGCACGACTTATCGCTCACCGGCAATTGGTGATCCCAAGGCCGGAACAGACACATCAAGAATGGCACGTTCAGCTGATAAAGATGCGCGTCTCCTTTGATTATCATGAACAATCTACGAATGATATCCGACTTACCGGGAGGTAGTGGCTCATTTTAAGGAAACGGGAGAAACTGGGGCCACATACTCCTAGCCGGCAGTGACCCCAGCGACCGCAGCGCTAAACTCGGTTGCCTGCCTTGGGGGCAGTTCCAACCGCAATTTGCGTTCGGAACTCTCCACTCTCTAACGCTCTTCCTCATTGGCTGTCAATTCGTAGTGACCGCAATCAGGTACGTAATTCCTACATAGAGACTTTCGTCTCATTGCGGCGCGGGATGCATGACTCATAGACTGCCCGCAGAAAGTCGTCGTCGATCCGTAAGACTTGAGTACATGAATCCATGCGGTCATTTGCACGCCACAACCGACAGCTCGCAAAGCGCTACGACGACTGGATGGCGGCGCTCCACTACGCTCAGAACACCAAGGCCTATTATCGGAAGGTTCTGGGAAAATTTAACCAGTTCCTAGGGAAACGATCGACTACTGCCGTCACATACGCAGAAATTCGGCAGTTTCTGACGCACATTTCCGAATCCGGCGCGACACTTGAGACAACCTACCGCTACTTGGGCGTGCTACGTCGTTTCTACGATTTCTTGAATCTCGGTGGAGTTGTTAGCTACGTTCCCCCGAGACTAGTGCGAATTAAACGGGTAAGAAGAACAGACCTTCCCTGGCTATCCCCTTCGACCTAAGGTATGCAAGTGCCCCAGAGGACATCACTGTATGGTCCTGCAAATGCGAAGCAACGTGTAGGCCAAAGCCAACGAATGCTGTCGTGGCTCATCCGTTGCACGCGTTCGAGCTCGTTGAGGGAGGGGGC